>Ga0209565_1001213_pt1 | contig 12203 bp, 9 predicted proteins | sample Araplaol_mTSA_r2_2_FD_184283 | JGI IMG/M metagenome (GOLD analysis project Ga0209565, IMG submission 184283) | Arabidopsis root microbial communities from North Carolina, USA - plate scrape MF_Col_mTSA_r2 (SPAdes) (version 3) | ecosystem: Host-associated > Plants > Roots > Endosphere | place... | reverse complement strand
GAGAAGATGCAGGGCGAGCTCAGCGAATACGCCGACGGCGTGCGCGGCCACGTGCGGGTGCACGCCAACATCTCGGCGATCGTGCAGTTCCTGCCCGAAGACCTGGGCGTGTTCACGCGCGCCCACGAGGCCATCAAGATCGACCTCGAGGAACACCTCAGCAGCGAGGTGATCCGCGCGGTGCAGGAAGGCGCGGCCGACCTCGGCGTGTGCCACGTGGCCGGCGGCGCGGGGGAGCTGCAGAGCCTCTCCTACCGGCACGACCGGCTCGCGCTGATCGTGCCCACGGCCCATGCGCTGGCGTCGCGGGGCAGCATCGACTTCGTCGACTCGCTCGACTTCGACCACGTCGGCCTGCACACCAACAGCTCCATCTACGTCGCGATGCACGAGGCGGCGCTGGACGCCGGCCGCAGCATCAAGCTGCGCATCCACGTGACAGGCCTCGACGCCATGTGCCGCATGATCGAGAACGGCCTGGGCATCGGCGTGATGCCGCAGCGCGCCTTCGAGCTCATGCGCAACGGCATCGGCCACGGCCTCGCGAGCGTGGCGCTCAACGACGCCTGGGCCGCGCGCGAGATCAGGCTGGTGGCACGAGATTTCTCCACCCTGCCCGTGGCGGCGCGCTCGCTGGTCAACCACCTGCACGCGGCCGCGGACGGCGGCGAACAGCTCGCGGCCTAGGCCGCAACGGCAGACAATTCCATTTCCCCACGAAAGACAGAAGAGACCGACATGGCACGCACGCTCTACGACAAGATCTGGGACGAACACGTCGTCCACACCGAGGAAGACGGCACCGCGATCCTCTACATCGACCGCCACCTGGTCCATGAAGTGACCAGCCCGCAGGCATTCGAAGGCCTGCGCGAGGCCGGCCGCAAGCTGTGGCGCATCAGCTCGGTGGTGGCCACCGCCGACCACAACACGCCCACCACCGGCTGGGAGCGCGGCTACGAAGGCATTGCCGACCCGACCAGCAAGGAACAGGTCACCACCCTGGACCACAACATCGCCGAGTTCGGCGCCGCCGCGTTCTTCCCCTTCCTGAGCAAGCGCCAGGGCATCGTGCACGTGATCGGCCCCGAGTCGGGCGCGACGCTGCCGGGCATGACCGTCGTGTGCGGCGACTCGCACACCTCCACGCACGGCGCCTTCGGCGCGCTGGCGCACGGCATCGGCACGAGCGAGGTCGAGCACGTGATGGCCACGCAGACGCTGCTGGGCAAGAAGGCCAGGAACATGCTCGTGAAGGTCGAGGGCAAGCTGCCGCTGGGCTGCACGGCCAAGGACATCGTGCTGGCCATCATCGGCAGGATCGGCACCGCCGGCGGCACGGGCTACACCATCGAGTTCGCCGGCTCGGCCATTCGCGACCTGAGCATGGAAGGCCGCATGACGGTGTGCAACATGGCCATCGAGGCCGGTGCACGCGCCGGCCTGGTGGCGGTCGACGAGAAGACCATCAACTACATCAAGGGCCGTCCGCTCGCGCCCACCGGCGTCGAATGGGACCAGGCCGTGACCTACTGGCGCACGCTGCAGTCCGACCCGGGCGCGAAGTTCGACGCCGTGGTCGAGCTCGACGCCGCGCAGATCCAGCCGCAGGTGACCTGGGGCACCTCGCCCGAGATGGTGGTCGAGATCAACGGCCGCGTGCCCGATCCCGACAAGGAGAAAGACGCCAACAAGCGCGGCGCCATCGAGCGCGCGCTGGTCTACATGGGCCTGGAGCCCAACAAGGCCATGAACGACATCTTCATCGACAAGGTGTTCATCGGCTCGTGCACCAACAGCCGCATCGAGGACATGCGCGAAGCCGCCGCCGTGGTGAAGAAGCTCGGCCAGAAGGTCGCGAAGAACGTGAAGCTCGCGATGGTCGTGCCCGGCTCGGGCGTGGTGAAGGAACAGGCCGAGCGCGAAGGGCTCGACCAGATCTTCAAGGCCGCGGGCTTCGAATGGCGCGAGCCCGGCTGCTCGATGTGCCTGGCCATGAACGCCGATCGCCTGGAGCCCGGCGAGCGCTGCGCCTCCACCAGCAACCGCAACTTCGAAGGCCGCCAGGGCGCGGGCGGGCGCACCCACCTCGTGAGCCCGGCCATGGCCGCGGCCGCCGCGGTGCACGGCCATTTCGTCGACGTCCGCACGTTCGCCTGAGCGGGCTGCAAGAAGGAAGAAAAGAGACTCCCATGAAGCAATTCACCGTGCACAAGGGCCTCGTGGCCCCGATGGACCGCGAGAACGTCGACACCGACGCGATCATCCCCAAGCAGTTCCTCAAGTCGATCAAGAAGACCGGCTTCGGCGTGAACCTGTTCGACGAGTGGCGCTACCTCGACCCGGGCCTGCCCGGCCAGGACCCGGCCAGCCGCAAGCCGAACCCCGACTTCGTGCTGAACCAGCCGCGCTACGCCGGCGCGTCGATCCTGCTGGCACGCCAGAACTTCGGCTGCGGCTCGTCGCGCGAGCACGCGCCATGGGCGCTCGACCAGTACGGCTTCCGCGCGATCATCGCGCCGAGCTACGCCGACATCTTCTTCAACAACAGCTTCAAGAACGGCCTGCTGCCGATCGTGCTGCCGGAAGCGCAAGTGGCGCAACTGTTCGACGAGACCTTCGCCTTCCCGGGCTACACGCTGACCATCGACCTGGAACGCCAGGTGGTGGTGAAGCCCGACGGCCAGGAGTTCGCGTTCGACGTGCAGGCCTTCCGCAAGTACTGCCTGCTCAACGGCCTGGACGACATCGGCCTCACGCTGCGCCACAAGGACAAGATCAAGGCCTTCGAGGCCGAGCGCCTGGCGCAGAAGCCGTGGCTTGCGCATACGATGCTCGCCAACAGCTGAGCCGCCCGAGCCTGTTCGCGCGCTCCCATTCATTCCCTCAACAGAAGACAAAATGAAAATCGCAGTTCTCCCGGGTGACGGCATCGGCACCGAAATCGTGGCGGAAGCCGTCAAGGTGCTCGACGTGCTCGACCTGAAGTTCGAGACGGAGTCGGCCCTGGTCGGCGGCGCGGCCTACGAGGCGCACGGCCACCCGCTGCCCGAATCGACGCTCAAGCTCGCCAAGGAAGCCGACGCGGTGCTGTTCGGCGCCGTGGGCGACTGGAAGTACGACAAGCTCGACCGGCCGCTGCGGCCCGAGCAGGCCATCCTGGGGCTGCGCAAGAACCTGGGCCTGTTCGCCAACTTCCGCCCGGCCATCTGCTACGAGGAGCTGGTGGGCGCCTCGAGCCTGAAGCCCGAGCTGATCGCCGGGCTGGACATCCTCATCATCCGCGAGCTGACCGGCGACATCTACTTCGGCCAGCCGCGCGGCCGCCGCGTTGCGACCGACGGGCACTTCCCTGGCTCAGAGGAGGCCTTCGACACGATGCGCTATTCGCGCCCCGAGATCGAGCGCATCGCCCGCGTGGCGTTCGATGCAGCCCGCAAGCGCAGCAAGCGCGTGACCAGCGTCGACAAGAACAACGTGCTGGAAACCTCGCAGCTGTGGAAAGACGTGATGCTCGACATCGCGAAGGAATATCCGGACGTCGAACTCGACCACATGCTGGTCGACAACGCGGCCATGCAGCTCGTGAAGGCCCCCAAGAAGTTCGACGTGGTGGTCACCGGCAACATGTTCGGCGACATCCTCTCGGACGAGGCCGCGATGCTCACCGGCTCCATCGGCATGCTGCCCTCGGCATCGCTCAATTCGAGCAACCAGGGCCTGTACGAGCCCAGCCACGGCAGCGCCCCCGACATTGCTGGCAAAGGGGTTGCCAATCCTTTGGCTACAATCCTGTCCGCTGCCATGATGCTCCGTTTCTCCCTCAACCAGCCAGAAGCTGCCGACCGTATCGAGTCGGCGGTCAAGCAAGTGCTCGCCTCCGGGCTGCGCACGGGCGACATCTGGTCGGAAGGCACCAAGCGCGTCGGCACCCGCGAGATGGGCGACGCGGTCGTTGCAGCAATCACCAAAAAGACGATTACCGGCTAACCGCAGCCCGCTTCGTCACGCCCCTCCCCGGCTCGACGAGTCGGGCGCAAAAAAGACAACTTTTCTTTTTTTCATAAGGGCAAACTGAAATGGCGAACGCATCTCAACCTCTGGTCGGCCTCGTGGGCTGGCGCGGCATGGTCGGCTCGGTCCTGATGGACCGCATGCAGGCTGAAGGCGACTTCGGTCTCATCGAGCCGGTCTTCTTCTCGACCTCCAACGCCGGCGGCAAGGCCCCTGCGATGGCCAAGAACGAAACCGCGCTGAAGGATGCGAACGACATCGAGGCACTGAAGAAGTGCGACATCGTCATCACCTGCCAGGGCGGCGACTACACCAGCGAGGTGTTCCCCAAGCTGCGCGCCGCCGGCTGGAACGGCCACTGGATCGACGCCGCGTCCACCCTGCGCATGAAGGACGACGCGATCATCGTGCTGGACCCCGTCAACCTGCCGGTGATCGAGAACGCGCTCGCCAAGGGCGGCAAGAACTGGATCGGCGGCAACTGCACCGTGAGCTGCATGCTCATGGGCGTTGGTGCCCTCTACAAGGCCGGCCTGGTCGAGTGGATGACCAGCATGACCTATCAGGCAGCCTCGGGCGGCGGCGCGCAGCACATGCGCGAGCTGCTGACCCAGTTCGGCACCCTCAACGCCGAAGTGCGCGCCCTGCTGGACGATCCGAAGTCGGCCATCCTCGAGATCGACCGCAAGGTGCTGCACAAGCAGCAGACCCTCAGCGCCGCAGAAACGGCCAACTTCGGCGCGCCGCTGGGCGGCTCGCTGATCCCCTGGATCGACAAGGACCTGGGCGATGGCATGTCCAAGGAAGAATGGAAGGGCGGCGCCGAGACCAACAAGATCCTCGGCCAGGGCGCGGGCTTCGGTACCGCCGCCGTGCCGGTCGATGGTTTCTGCGTGCGCATCGGCGCCATGCGCTGCCACAGCCAGGCCCTGACCTTCAAGCTCAAGAAGGACGTGCCGGTGGCCGACATCGAGGCGATGATCGCCGCGGACAACCCGTGGGCCAAGGTCGTGCCGAACACGCGCGAAGCCACGGTCAGGGACCTGACGCCGGTGGCCGTGACGGGCACCATGAACATCCCGGTCGGCCGCATCCGCAAGCTGGCGATGGGCCCGGAGTACGTGGGCGCCTTCACCATCGGCGACCAGCTGCTGTGGGGTGCCGCGGAGCCGCTGCGCCGCATGCTGCGCATCCTGCTCGAAGCCTGATGAGGGCTGCTCAGGCTTTTGAAACACGAATTGTTGCCTTCAAGCAACGCAAGATGTGTGCGTAAGTATGCGCGCACTGGGTAGAACAAGCGCATTGCCTTGTCAGTGCCCAGTGATGATGCTAACGTCCTCTTACAAATTCCGGGCCTGAGCCGCCCCCTATCAGCATGACAAGACATCTGTTGCCTGCGGCCAGCCCATCGGCCGTTCGCCCGCCTCTGCCGTCGAACGGTTGGCGCCTTTCCATTCTTGGCGCGGCGGCAGCCGTGGCCATGGGCATCGCCAGCGTCGACGCCAGCGCCTTCACGCTGGGGCAGCTGAAGGTGCAGTCGGCCCTCGGCGAACCCTTGCGTGCCGAGATCGACGTCACCGAAATCGCAGCCAACGAGGCGGACGGCCTGAAGATCAACATCGCCACGGCCGAGGCATTCAAGAACGCCGGCGTGCCGTACAACTCGGCACTCAGCGACGTCAAGGCGACGCTGCAGCGCCGGGCCGGCGGCCAGTACGTGGTGCGCCTGAGTGGCAGCCGCCCGCTGAACGACCCGTTCATCGACCTGCTGCTCGAAGCCAACGGCGCATCCGGCCGCATCGTGCGCGACTACACCGTGCTGCTCGATCCGCCGGCCACCCGCCAGGCTGCGGCGAGCACGCAGCCCACATCCATCTCTCCCCAGATCAGCACTCCCGTCGAGCGCGCAGCCCCCGCGGCGCGCGCGCGCCGCGAGCGCCCGCCCGTGGTGACCACGGCGCCGTCCGCCGCTCCCGCGCCTGCCGCAACCGCACCCGCCGCGCCAGCTCCCGCCCCGGCCGCAGCCGCACCAGCCCGTAGCGGCGGCGGCGAGCAGGTCACGGTGCAGCGCGGCGACACCGCCGGCAAGATCGCCGCCACCTACAAGCCCGCGGACGTCTCGCTCGACCAGATGCTCGTTGCGCTGCTGATGGCCAACCCCGACGCCTTCGTCGGTGGCAACGTCAACCGCATGCGCGCAGGCGCCGTGCTGGACCTGCCGAGCGCCGCCGAGGCGTCCGCCGTGCCGCCGGCCGAGGCCCGCCGCACGGTCACGGCACAAAGCCGCGACTTCGGCGCCTACCGTCAGCGTCTGGCCGACAACGCACCGACCACGAACGTGGCCGCCGCGAGCCGCAAGGCAGCGGGCAAGGTTCAGGCGAACGTCGAAGACCGCAACGCGGCGGCCAGCTCGCCCGACAAGCTCACGATCTCGCAAGGCAACGCTGCCAGCCGCGCCGCCGACGAGAAGGTCGCGCAGAACCGTCAGGCACAGGACAGCAGCAACCGCGTCGCGGAACTGTCGAAGAACATCAGCGAGCTGAACAAGCTCAAGGCAGCGACGGGCACCGGCACAGGGTCGTCCGCCGCCGCGCCGGCCGCTGCCGCACCGGCACCGGCGACGCCTGGCATTCCGGTTCCGGCCCCCAATACCAGCGCCACGGTCGCGCCCCCGGTCGCCAGCCCCGCACCTGCTGCGGCCGCCGCAGCTCCGGTCGCACCACCCGCGCCGGCACCCGCTGCGGCGCCCGCCGCCGCCCCGGCAGCGGCGGCAGCTCCGAGCCCCGCACCTACGCCCGAAGCCACGGCACAGGCCGCAGCGCCTGCTGGTCCGGTTGCCGCTCCGGCTGAAGCCGCACCGGCCGCCACGCCGCCGGTGGCAGCCGATGCCACCGCCACCCCTGCTGCTGCAGCCGCAAGCGCCGCGGTGGCCGCCGCACCGAAGCCCGCTGTGAAGAAGCCGGCCCCGCCGCCCCCGCCGCCGGAGCCCACCTTCCTCGAAGAGCTGATGGACAACCCGCTGATGCTGGCGGGCGCCGCGCTGATTGCGCTGCTGGTCGGCTTCCTGCTGTACCGCGTGCTGGGCCGCCGCCGCGAGGAAATGAGCGAGAGCGTGTTCCTCGAAAGCCGCATTCCGAAGGATTCGTTCTTCGGCGCCAGCGGTGGCGAATCGGTGGACACCAAGCATCGCGGCGACTCCACCGTCTCGTCGCTGTCGTACTCGCCGAGCCAGCTCGACGCAGGCGATGTGGACCCGGTTGCCGAAGCCGACGTGTACCTGGCCTACGGCCGCGACCTGCAGGCCGAAGAAATCCTGCGCGAAGCGCTGCGCCTGAACCCGGACCGCACGGCCATCCACCTGAAGCTGCTCGAGATCCACGCCAAGCGCCGCGACGTTCGTGCCTACGAGAGCCTCGCCACCGAAGTGCACAAGCTGACAGGCGGCCAGGGCTCCGACTGGACCCGCGTCGTCGACATGGGCAAGGACCTCGATCCGGGCAACCCGCTGTACGAATCGGGCTCCCCGCGCAGCGGTGGCGCCAGCGCCGCCGAAACGGCCGCCTTCGCAGGCGCCCTGGCCGCAGCTGCCAAGCCGGCAGCGCCCGCTCCAGTGGTTTCGCCGCCGGTGGCCGTGGCACCGCCCGCCTTCGTGCCCTCGGTCGCTCCGCTGGACTTCGACCTCGACCTGACCACCCCGCCGGCACCCGCTCCGGCACCGGCTGCCCAGCAGCACGCACCGGTCGGCGCCAGCCTGCCGAAGTCGGCCTACGCCCCCGCTCCGACGACGGCTCGCCCAGCGCCGCCGCTGTCGAACGGCCATGCCCCGACGACGCCGGTCGACCTCGAGAACGACTTCGACACCGCCCCCGGCGCACTGTCGGCCGACACGCTGCCCGGTTCGCTGAGCCTGAGCGACGCCGACAACACCCGTCCCGCGATGCTGCGCAATGCGCTGCCGGCCGACTCGGGCTTCATCGAGTTCGACATGAGCGCGCTGGCCGGCCTGCCGGCATCGCGCCCGGCCGAGACCGCCAAGCCCGCGTCGGCTCCTGCCGCCGCCGCGCACAACGACGACGGCGACGACAGCCCGCACGCGGTCAAGCTGTCGCTGGCCCGTGAGCTGCAAGCCATCGGCGACGTCGAAGGCGCCCGTTCGCTGGTCGAGGAAGTCGAAGCCGAAAGCGCCGGCGACCTCAAGTCGCAAGCCCGTCAACTGCTCGCGGAACTGCGCTGATCGGGCCTCGCCGCCCGCTCTTCCTCGGTCCCCTGAATTCGTGAGGCTGGCGCTCGGCATCCGGTACAACGGCCAAGCGTACGACGGCTGGCAGAGCCAGCCCTCGGGCCGCACGGTGCAGGACAAGCTCGAGGCGGCCCTCACGAAGTTCACCGCGCAGCCCATCAGGACGCTGTGCGCCGGACGCACCGACGCGGGCGTCCACGCGCTGATGCAGGTGGTGCACTTCGACACCACCGCCAGGCGCGAACCCTTCTCCTGGATGCGGGGTACCAACCGCTTCCTGCCTGACGACATCGCGGTGCAGTGGGCGCACCCCGTGCCGGACGAATTCCACTGCCGCGCCAGTGCCCTGGCGCGCCGCTACGTCTACGTGCTCTCCCAATCGCCGGTGCGGCCCAGCCTCGATTCAGGCCGTGTCGGCTGGTCGATGCATCCGCTCGATGGCGACGCGATGCGTGCGGCTGCGGCACTGCTGGTCGGCCAGCACGACTTCAGTTCGTTCCGCGCCTCGGCCTGCCAGGCACGCTCGCCGGTCAAGGACTTGCGGCGCATCGAAATCACGCGCATCGGCAATGGCGAACGCTGCCGCTGGCACTTCGAGTTCGAGGCCGATGCGTTCTTGCACCACATGATCCGCAACCTGATGGGCAGCCTCCTGCGCGTCGGCCGCGGCGACGAGCGGCCCGAATGGATCTCGCACGTGCTCGCGGCGCGCAGCCGCGATGCGGCGGCGCCCACCTTCTCGGCCGACGGCCTGTATTTCATGGGCCCGTTGTACGACGCCAAGTGGGGTCTGCCGGACGAAGCCACGCTGCAGGCCGGCCGCGCTCCGTATGATGGCCCGCCATGAGCGCGCCTGCCCTGTCCCGAACCCGCATCAAGATCTGCGGCCTGACCCGCGAAGCCGACGTCGACGCGGCAATCGAAGCCGGAGCCGATGCCATAGGCTTCGTGCTGTATCCGAAGAGCCCCCGCGCGGTGACCGCCGAGCGTGCGGCCGAACTGGCCTCGCGCCTGCCGCCGTTCGTCACGCCCGTGCTTCTGTTCGTGAACGAGGATGCTCCCAAAGTCATAGCATCACTCGCCCAGGTGAAGGGCTCGATCGCGCAATTCCACGGTGAAGAGACGCCGCAGCAATGCGAGCAAGCCGCCGGCGGCGGGCGCTTCCGCTACATGCGCGCCGCCCGCATTCCGCTGGGGGATGCCGGGGCCGGCTTCGACCTCGTAAAATACGCGTCCGATTACTCCCACGCCCAGGCCATCCTGCTCGACGCGCATGTCGAAGGTTATGGCGGTGGCGGCAAGGCATTCGATTGGTCACTTCTTCCACCCGCCGTCGACGCTCACCTCGTCTTGAGTGGTGGGCTCACACCTGCAAACGTGAGCGATGGCATTCGCATCCTGCGGACGCGCTGCAAGACGCTGTCCGTTGATGTGAGCTCGGGCGTCGAAATCGACGGTCCCGGGAACAAGGGCCTCAAGGACGCCGGAAAGATCCGGCAGTTCGTCGCAGCAGTCAGGGCTGCAGACGCGTCCTTCTCCAGTTAGCCGCCGCAGCCGATCGTTCGTCGGGCTGCGGCCCACCGATCGAGAACCATGCAAAGCCAATTCCAGGACTACCAGCAACCCGACGCCACCGGCCACTTCGGCAACTACGGCGGCACCTTCGCGAGCGAAACGCTCACCCACGCGATCAACGAACTGCGCGACGCGTACGCGAAGTTCAAGAACGATCCGGCCTTCCTCGCGGAATTCCACTACGAACTCAAGCACTTCGTCGGCCGTCCCTCGCCCATCTACCACGCGGCGCGCACCAGCCGCGAAATGGGCGGCGCGCAGATCTACCTGAAGCGCGAAGACCTGAACCACACCGGCGCCCACAAGATCAACAACGTGATCGGCCAGGCGATGCTCGCGCGCCGCATGGGCAAGCCCCGCGTCATCGCCGAGACCGGCGCCGGCCAGCACGGCGTGGCCACCGCCACCATCTGCGCGCGCTACGGCCTCGAGTGCGTGGTCTACATGGGCAGCCAGGACGTGAAGCGCCAGAGCCCCAACGTCTACCGCATGAACCTGCTCGGCGCCACCGTGGTGCCCGTCGAATCCGGCAGCAAGACGCTGAAGGACGCGCTCAACGAGGCGATGCGCGACTGGGTCACGAACGTGGAGAACACCTTCTACATCATCGGCACCGTCGCCGGCCCGCACCCCTACCCGACCATGGTGCGCGACTTCCAGAGCGTGATCGGCACCGAGTGCATCGAGCAGATGCCGGCCATGCTCGCGGCCGACGGCATCACCGGCGAAGCGGAGGGCAAGCAGCCCGACGTGGTGATCGCCTGCGTGGGCGGCGGCAGCAACGCCATGGGCATCTTCCACCCCTACATCCCGTTCACCGGCACGCGCCTGATCGGCGTGGAGGCTGCGGGCGAAGGGCTCGACAGCGGCAAGCACTCGGCCTCCATCCTGCGCGGCAGTCCCGGCGTGCTGCACGGCAACCGCACCTACCTGCTGCAGAACGAGGACGGCCAGATCACCGAGACCCACAGCATCAGCGCGGGCCTCGACTACCCCGGCGTGGGCCCCGAGCATGCGTACCTGGCCGACATCGGCCGCGCCGAGTATGTGGGCGTCACCGACACCGAGGCGCTGGACGCCTTCCACTACCTGTGCCGCACGGAGGGCATCATTCCCGCGCTCGAATCCAGCCACGCCGTGGCCCACGCGCTGAAGCTCGCCAAGACCATGCGCCCCGACCAGTCGATCCTGGTGAACCTCTCCGGCCGCGGCGACAAGGACATCGGCACCGTCGCCGACCTGTCGGGCGTCGATTTCTACGACCGCCCCTCGATGCGCGGCCTGAGCGTGAAGGGAGGCAAGTGATGAGCCGCATTGCAGCCGCCTTCGAGGCCCTGAAGAAAGACGGCCGCCGCGCCCTCATTCCGTATGTGACCGCGGGCTTCCCCTTCGCCGACATCACGCCCGAGTTGATGCACGGCATGGTCGAGGCCGGCGCCGACGTGATCGAGCTGGGTGTGCCATTTTCCGACCCGATGGCCGACGGCCCGGTGATCCAAAAGGCCGGCGAGGCCGCGCTGGTGCTGGGCGTGGGCATGAAGCAGGTGCTCGCCATCGTCGCGGCCTTCCGCAAGACCGACACGACCACGCCCGTGGTGCTGATGGGCTATGCCAACCCGGTCGAGCGCTACGACCTGGTGCACGGCAAGAAGGCCTTCATCCGCGACGCGGCCGCCGCGGGGGTCGATGGCCTGCTGGTGGTCGACTACCCGCCCGAGGAATGCGAGGCCTTCGCCGCCGAGCTGAAGTCCGCCGGCATCGACCTGATCTTCCTGCTGGCCCCCACCAGCACCGACGAGCGCATGGCCCAGGTCGCACGCATCGCGAGCGGCTACGTCTACTACGTGTCGCTCAAGGGCGTGACCGGCGCCGGCCACCTCGACACCGAGGCCGTCGGCCGGATGATCCCGCGCATCCGCGAGCACGTGAGCATCCCGGTGGGCGTGGGCTTCGGCATCCGCGACGCCGCCACGGCGCAGGCCATCGGCTCGGCCGCCGACGCGGTCGTGATCGGCACGAAGATCATCCAACTCATCGAGGACCAGCCCCGCGACAAGGTCGTGCCGGCGGTGCGCGAATTCCTCGCGGGCATCCGCGAGGCGCTCGACGCCCTGCCCGCCGCGACGGCCAAGAACGCGGCTGGTCGATAATCACCGCCAACACAAGGAGCCCCCATGAGCTGGCTTGAAAAACTGCTACCCGCCAAGATCGCCCAAACCGACCCGTCCGAGCGCCGCCAGGTGCCCGAGGGCCTGTGGATCAAGTGCCCCGCCTGCGAGACCGTTCTGTACAAGACCGACCTCGAGCACAACCAGAACGTCTGCCCCAGCTGCAGCCACCACCACCGCATCGGCGCCCGCGCGCGGCTCGACGC
>Ga0209565_1001194_pt1 | contig 12379 bp, 9 predicted proteins | sample Araplaol_mTSA_r2_2_FD_184283 | JGI IMG/M metagenome (GOLD analysis project Ga0209565, IMG submission 184283) | Arabidopsis root microbial communities from North Carolina, USA - plate scrape MF_Col_mTSA_r2 (SPAdes) (version 3) | ecosystem: Host-associated > Plants > Roots > Endosphere | place... | reverse complement strand
TCGCTGACCGGCTCGATCGCCGACCAGCGCGGCGACCTGCGCGAGCTGATCGCCAACGCCAAGAAGTCCAGCCAGCAGCTCAGCGAGACCCTGGCCACGACCAACCGCGCGGTCGAAAGCGTCGACCGCGAACTGGCGCAGAAGCTGCCGGGCGTCATCAACAAGCTCGACAGCACCTTGACCAAGCTCGATTCGGCCGCCTCCGGCGCCAACGGCATCCTCAACGACAACCGCGCCGCGATCAGCAGCTTCGCCAACGACGGCCTCGCCCAGCTCGGCCCGACCCTGAGCGAGCTGCGCTCGCTGGTGCGCGACCTGCGCCGGATCAGCGACCGCCTCGACAGCAACCCGACCCGTTACCTGCTCGGCCGCGACGCGGCCAAGGAATTCGAGCCGGAGAAGGCCGCCCGATGAGCATCCGCACGCCCCGCCGCCACGCGAGCACCACGACCATGACGACGACCCGCGCCCTCCGCCCCGCCGCCGCGCTGCGCCTGATCGGCGCCGGCCTCGCCGCCGCGCTGGCGCTGTCGGGCTGTTCGATCCTCGACGAAAAACCGAAGAACCCGACCACGCAGTACGCGCCGGACCCGCGCGTGCCGGCCGATCCGTCCTGGCCGCAGGCGAACTGGCAGCTGTCGCTGAGCGCGCCGAACGCGGCGCGCATGATCGACAGCCTGCGCATCGCGGTGCGCCCCAGCGGCGACGAGATCCAGGTCTACAAGGGCGCGGCCTGGGCCAAGCTGCCCAGCAGCATGGTCGAGGACGCGCTGCTGCGCACCCTGGAAGACTCCGGCAAGATCGCCGCGGTCGCGCGCCAGGGCAGCGGCATCGGCGCGCAGTACAAGCTGGTGCTGGACCTGCGCCGGTTCGAATCCGACTACGCCGGCAACGCCGTGCCGTCGGCGGTGATCGAGATCAACGCCAAGCTGTTCCACAGCGCCGACCAGACCGTCGTCGCCTCGCGCACCTTCCTGCAGTCCACGCCGGCCGCGAGCGCCGAAGTGCGCGACGTGGTCGCCGCGTTCGAGCGTTCGCTGGCGACGAGCACGCACGACATCGCCGGGTGGACGCTGGTGTCGGGCGATGCGCACGAGAAGAGCCACCAGCGCTGAGCGACGGCTGCGCCGCATGCGCCGACGACGGCCGCACCCAGGCGCGGCCGTTCGCGTTGCAGGGCGCGGCGACAGCTTGCCGACAGGATCGCGACAGCTTCGCGCAAGCGTTGTAACAAGTGATCGCCGGCACAGGCCGCGCCCGACCTCGCTCCTAGACTGCGCGCCCTTCCTTCGCGCATCCCGGAGCCCGCCATGCTCGCCACCTACGCTCAACGCCGTCGCCGCGCGCGGCGCCGCGTCCTGCTCGCGCTCGCGCTGAGCCTCGAAACGGCGGCTTGCATCGGCCTGGCCCAGGCCACGCCGGCCGGCACGATCGATTACGAAACCGTCGGCGCCACGCCGCTGCGCGCGATCGGCCGCGACCTGCAGGCGCCCGACGCGAGCCAGAGCGTGCTGTTCGGCGCGCGCCTGCAAAGCGCGCAAGCGGCGACGTACGACCAGGTTGTGTTCGCCGTGCGCGACGCGCAGGACCGCAACTTCGATCTGGGCCATCAAAACAATTATCGCGTCGATGCGAACGAGCGCGAGCTGACCGGCAGCGCGCAGTTCCCGCCCGGCCAATACCGTTACTGGCTTTCGTACTATGCCGGCGGACGCTGGACCAGCCTCGCGCCGGAACGCAGCTTCACCGTCGCCGCCGCGCCGTCGGGCGGCGATCCGTCGACCACGCGCCCGCTCGGCGCCGGCAGCAACTGGGTCTACAAGTTCGGCGACGAATTCAACGCCGCCGCGGTCGACTGGAACAAGTGGGCCGATAATTCCTCGGCCGAATCCGACAACGGCCACGGCAATCCCGGCAACCAGCAATTGGAATGGAACCAGGCCGCGAACTGCTCGGTGTCCGCCGGCGCGCTGCGCATGCTGGCCAAGCGCGAACGCGTGCGTTCGCCGTCGGGCCGCACCTACGACTGGACCTCGTGCCTGCTGTCCTCGCACAAGCGCTACAACTTCCGCTACGGCTTCATCGAAGCGCGCATGAAGCTGCCGGCGCTGCCCGGATTCTGGCCGGCGTTCTGGACCTTCCAGGCGCCCGGCGCGCAGCAGTGGAACGAGACCGACGTGTTCGAGTACTACTCCGACAACAAGCGCCGGCTGTACCTGAACCAGTACGTGATGCAAAACGGCGTGGAGAACCTGGATGCGTATCCGCTCGACATCGATTTCGATCCCAGCGCCGGCTGGCACGTCTACGGCGCCGACATCGCGGCGGACGCGACGCGCTTCTACATCGACGGACGGCTGGTGCGCACCACGCGCAACGCCAGCCAGATCGACAGTTCGATCCTGGTCGATCACTTCGTCTATTCGTTGAAGCCGCCGGCGGCGTCGACGCAGTCGGAGACGACGTACGTCGACTACATCCGCGCGTGGCAGCGACCGTAAGCGCAGCATCGCAGCGCGCCGCGATGCCGCGTGGCTGGAAGCGGATCGGGAGCGAGGCGGCTGCAGCGGCGGCGCGGCTCTGAGGCGGCGCAATTGCGGCGCCGATCTCGCCCGGGCGAAGAGCGTCGGGCCTGAAGGCCCTCCCACACCGAGGGCCTCATACCGGGCCGCGCCCGCTCTGGTGGGTGGGCCTTCAGGCCCGGCGCTCTTGGCTCATGTGGGAGAGCCTTCAGGCCCGATGCGCTTCGCTCCGATCGCCGCGCCCGTGCAACGACGATTCTCGCCGCGCCTCACTTCTCCAACACGAACCGCAACGTCGCACCGGCCTGCGCCGCGGCCTGTTCGGCCAGCACCCGAGTGCCCTCGCTGTAGTCGCTGGCCGCGCGATAGCGCCCCAGATCCCAGGCGCTCAAACCGGCGGCCGCCTGCCGCTCCAGATCGGCCCGGCAAAAGCCCGGCAGCGTCGCGAAAGCCCGGGCGAGCCGCAGACGCAATTTGCTCGCCTGCTGCGTCGACGACGGCACGTCCACGATCGCCCGGTACTCGGCCGGCCACGGGCCCGACGGCACATGCGCCGGAACGGTCACCGCCGCGGACTCGCGCCCGCAGCCGCGACACGCGAAGTGGATCAGCCAGGTGTCCTCGCCGGCCGTAGGCCAGGCTTCGCCGCCACAGGCGGGACAAACGAACGTCATCGCGGACATAGCGCTCTCATTGCTAAACAGCCGGCCGGATCACCCGGAACGTCAGGTTGATCCGCTCCCCCACCGGCCGCGTCGTGCGCGGCAAGGCATGACGATAATTCGCCTGGGTCGGTCCGGACATCAGCAGCAGACTGCCATGCCCCAGCTCCAGCGCCGCCTTCAGGCCCGGATCGCGCCGATGCTTCAGCGCGAAGCGCCGCCGCGCGCCGAGGCTCAGCGAGGCGATCAGCGGCGCCGGCCCCAGCTCGGGCTCGTCGTCGCTGTGCCAGCCCATCGCATCGCGGCCGTCGCGGTAACGGTTGGCGAGCACGCTGTTGAACGCCGCGCCGCACTCGCGCGCGAGCCGCTCGCGCACCGGCAGCAACGCCGGCGGCCACGGGTGCGGGCGGAACTGCGTGCCCGAATAGCGATAACTCGCCCCGGCGTCGCCGATCCAACTGCTCAGCCGCGGCGAATCGTGCTCGCGTCCGAACAGGCGGATGCGGTGCACCTCCCACACCGCCTGCGCCCGCACCGCCGCGAACAGCGCGTCGGCCGCGTCGGCGTCGAGCCAGTGCGGGTCGTAGGCCAGTTCGGCGTCTTGCAGCGGCAGGCGGGTCGGCGGCATCGGCCGGCACGCTAGCACGCGCGGCGCCGACGCCGCGATCCGATTCCTGCGCCGGGCACTCCATACCCGACCGCACCGATCCGGCTGGAAATCGTTTCAAACGCACCGCGAACGCGCGTACTTTCCGCCCGCAGGCGCAGCCCGGGCCGCGAATCGCGCCGGCGGAAATGGCGCCTGCCGGGCAAACCCGCGACAATGGCGGGATTGCACGCAAGAGTACCGCCAGCATGAGCGAACAGCCGACCGGCACGGTCCCGTCCGACACGCCAGCCATCGAGATCGAACGCGACGTCATGGAGTACGACGTCGTCACCGTCGGCGCCGGACCGTCCGGGCTGGCGTTCGCGATCCGGCTCAAGCAGCTCAATCCGGAGCTGTCGGTCTGCGTGATCGAGAAGTCCAGCACCATCGGCGCGCACATCCTGTCCGGCGCGGTGATCGAGCCCGCGCCGCTGGATGCGCTGCTGCCGGGCTGGCGCGACAACCCGCCGCCGATCTGCGTGCCGGCCGGGCAGGACGAGTTCTGGTTCATGACCAAGACCGGCGGCTACAAGTCGCCGATCGTGCCGCCGGACATGAACAACCACGGCAACTTCATCGTCAGCCTCGGCGCGATGTGCGCGTGGATGGCGCCGCAGGCCGAAGCGCTGGGCGTGGAGATCTACGCCGGTTTCGCCGCCGCCGAAACCCTGCACGATGCGGACGGCCGCGTCGCCGGCGTGCGCATCGGCGACATGGGCATCGCCAAGGACGGAACCCACAAGCCCGGCTTCACCGCCGGCATCGACATCCGCGCCAAGGTCACCGTGTTCGCCGAAGGCGCGCGCGGCCACCTGACCAAGCGCCTGGTCAAGCGTTTCGGACTCGACGCCGACAGCGACCCGCAGGGCTACTCCATCGGCATCAAGGAGCTGTGGCAGGTGCCCGAAGAGCGCACCACGCCGGGCAAGATCGTGCACAGCGTCGGCTGGCCGGCCGACAGCCGCACCTACGGCGGCAGCTTCCTGTATCACCTCGACAAGGGCCGCATCGCGCTGGGCTATGTCAGCGGCCTGGATTACAGCGACCCTGACTACAAGCCGTGGGAAGCGTTCCAGCAGTGGAAGAACCACCCGCTGATCAAGCCGCTGCTGGAAGGCGGCAGCATCGTCTCGTCCGGCGCGCGCGCGATCGTCACCGGCGGCTGGCAGTCGCTGCCCAAGCTGGAGATGCCCGGCGCGTTGCTGATCGGCGACACCGCCGGCCTGCTCAACGTGCCCAAGATCAAGGGCACGCACCAGGCGATCCGCTCAGGCATGCTCGCCGCCGAGCATCTGGCGCAGTCGCCGTCGCTCGACAGCGCCGGTTTCGACGCCAAGCTGCGCGCCTCCGAGGCGATGGCCGAGCTCAAGAAGGTGCGCAACATCAAGCCCGGCTTCAAGAAGGGCTTCTGGTTTGGCATGCTCAACGCGGCCTGGGAAACGGTCACCGGCGGCGGCTCGCCGTGGACGCTGAAGAACAAGGCCGACTGGTCCTCGCTGGACAAGCTCGGCGCGGCCGAACAGCCCAAGCGCGACTATTCCGACCGCAGCCTGGCCCCGCGCGACCGCTTGGCCGGCGTGTACTTCGCCGCGACCGAGCACGACGAAGACCAGCCGGTGCACCTCAAGGTCGCCGACACCAACGTCTGCGTGACTCGATGCGCGAGCGAATACGGCAATCCGTGCACGCGCTTCTGCCCGGCCGGCGTGTACGAGATCGTCGAGGAAGAAGGCGCCAAGCGACTGCAGATCAACGCCGCCAACTGCGTGCACTGCAAGACCTGCGACATCAAGGATCCCTATGAGATCATCACCTGGGTCACCCCGGAAGGCGGCTCGGGGCCGAACTACCAGAACATGTAAGCGCCGCCGCATCCGGCGTGCGTTGCCCGCAAAGGCGCGACCCTCACCGGTCGCGCCTTTTTGCGTTCTGCCGGCAGTTACCCCTGTAGGAGCGGCGCAAGCCGCGACCGCGATAACCAAGCAACAGCGCAAGCCCGAAGCATCGCCAAGCGCCGAGCCGCACCGCCCTTCGTACACCTCCGGCATCCGACCGGCCGCGTCGCGGCTCGCGCCGCTCCTACAGTCGGACTTCCAGCCTCATGGCCTGCCTGTAGGAACGGCGCAAGCCGCGACCGCGACAACCGGGCACGGGCAACAGCGCAAGCCCGAAGCGTTGCCAAGCGCCGAGCCGCACCGCCCTTCGTGCACCTTCGGCATCCGATCGGCCGCGTCGCGGCTCGCGCCGCTCCTACAGTCGGACTCCCAGCCGCATGGCCTGCCTGTAGGAGCGGCGCGAGCCGCGACCGCGACAACCGAGCAACAGCGCAAGCCCGAAGCGTTGCCAAGCGCCGAGCCGCATCGCCCTTCGTACACCTCCGGCATCCGATCGGCCGCGTCGCGGCTCGCGCCGCTCCTACAGTCGCACATCACGCCGCATGGCCTGCCTGTAGGAGCGGCGCAAGCCGCGACCGCGACAACCGGGCAACGGCGCAAGCCCGAAGCGTCGCCAAGCGCCGAGCCGCATCGCCCTTCGTACACCTCCGGCATCCGATCGGCCGCGTCGCGGCTCGCGCCGCTCCTACAGTCGCTCATCAAGCCGCATGGCCAGCCTGTAGGAGCGGCGCAAGCCGCGACCGCGACAACCGGGCAACGGCGCAAGCCCGAAGCGTCGCCAAGCGCCGAGCCGCACCGCCCTTCGTACACCTCCGGCATCCGACCGGTCGCGTCGCGGCTCGCGCCGCTCCTACAGCCGGACTTCCAGCCGCATGGCGTACTTGGCGCACCCCAAAACGACGAAGCCCGGCATCCGCCGGGCTTCGTCGCGCGCAACCGCTGCGGCAGCTTACCGCTGGATCACGCTCCACCCGCCCGGATACCCCGGCATGTTGAGCCCGGCGAACTTGGCGCCGTCCCAGAGCCACATCTGCATCGACTGGCCGTCGGTCCAGACGATGTCGCCGCGGCCGTCGCCGTTGAAGTCGCCGGTGCGGATCGGACGCCAGGCCGGCGAGGCCGGGTAGCCCAGACCCGCGACGCGGGTGCCGCCGTTCATGCGCCACACCGCCACGTCGCCGGTCGGCGCGTAGCGCCACAGCATGTCGTCGCGCTTGTCGCCGTCGATGTCGCGCAGGCCGAACAGGGTCCAGCCGGTGGGGAAACCGGGCATCACCGCGCCGGCGAAGCTGCCGTTGGTCTGGCCCAGCCAGGCCTGCATCTGCGCGCCGTCGCTCCACACCAGATCGAGCCGGCCGTTGCCGTCGAGGTCGCCGCTGGCGATCACCTTCCACGCCGGGCTGCTGGCCGCGGACTGGCTGCCGCCGATGGCCGCGCCGTTCATCAGCCAGATGCCGATCGCGCTGCCGCCGTCGTCGCGCCAGACCAGATCGGCGCGGCCGTCGCCGTTGACGTCGCCGACCGCGATGACCTTGTAGCCGCTCGGATACGAACGCATCGCCGCGGCGGCGAAACCGGTGCCGTTGCCGGTCCACATCTGCATCTGCACGCCGTCGGTCCAGATCAGGTCGAGCTTGCCGTCGCCGTTGAAGTCGCCGCTGGCCAGCGGGGCCCACAGCTTGTCTACGGAGAAACCGGCGCCGCGGACCTTGTCGCCGCCGTTCATGGTCCAGTAGGCCCAGTCGGTCTTGCTGTCCAGGCTCCACAGCAGGTCGTCGCGGCCATCGCCGTCGATGTCCTGGCGATGCGCGTCGATCAGCGCGGCGTACTGCGGGCCGGCTTCGGGGATCACCGTGGCGCGGAAGGTCGCCGCCACCGGCGCGGTCTGGTTGAAGGTGCGGGCGACGTCGGCGTTGTTCTCGATGCCGCAGGCGTTGCCGCCGCAGAAGGTCACGCGCGGGTTGGAGAACACCCGGTAGGCGGTCTGGCCGGAATCGCCGTAGGCCATGATGTCGTAGAAATTGCCGTTGCCCGCGCCGGTCTTGTAGCCGAAGGAATACGCGAACGCGCCGTAGCGCAAGGTGCCGTCGGAGGACGCGGTGGCGCGGTCGTGCTGGGCGCCGAGGTTGTGGCCGACTTCGTGGGCGAAGGTTTCCTCGCGGCAGAAGTACGTGGTGCCGCCGACCGATTCGCGGCCGTCGCTGACCACCGAGTAGCCCGAACCGGCCGAGCGCGCGGTGTAGGCCTGCTGGCCGCCGCCGATGATCCAGGCCACGCCGCAGCCGTTGTGGGTGCTGCGGTCGTACTTGCGCACGAACGAGACCAGATCGGCGCCGTACTGGTCGCGCGCGGCGCGCAGCGCGTTGAACGCCGGGTCGACGGCGGCGCCGTTGACGCCGCTGAGCGCATCGAGCGCGTCGCCGTTGTCGCCGCTGTCGGTGTAATCGACCTGCAGCGTGCTCACCAGGCGCAGGCGCGCGGCGATCTGGCTGTTGGCGTAGGCCTGGTTGGTGATGTCGACCAGATTGTTGAGCCGGGTGACCGCCTGCGAGGCGCCGCCCAGGCCGGTGGCGTAGCCCCTGCTGTAGCCGATCAGCACGTCGACGGTCGCGGTGGCGGTGTCGGCCGCATCGGCGGCGACGGGCAGCGCCGCCGCGGCGGACGCGCCCCAGTAGGCCGGCGCGGCGGCCGCGCTGGGCTCGGGGATCTTGAAGTCGTCGGCGTGCACCGTCGCTTCCTGGCCGGTCAGCGCCAGGCGCACCGGGTCGGTCTCGACCAGCCAGGACGCGCCGTCGCGCATGGTCAGCTTCAGCGAGGGCTTGCCCGGCTGATCGATCACGCCGAACACGGCGCGCTGGCCGAAGGTGAGGATGGCCTGCTTGCCGGTTTCGCCTTCGACCCGGCCGATCCAGGTCCAGTCGCCGCTGTCGTGCTCGACCGCGCGCTGGTAACGGAACGACAGGGTTTCGCCCGAAGGCGTGGTGACCCGCAGCCGGCCGCTGGCGACGGCGGCGAGCGCGTGGCGCTCGCTGAGGCCGGCGCGGTGCCAGGTGTAGGCGCCGTCGTGCAGGATCTGCGGCCGCGCCGGATAGGCGATCAGGTCGCCGCGGTCGGGCGCGGACGCGAACCCGGCGCCGTCGCGCTGCGGCAGCGCCGCCGGAACGACGCGGAAGCCGTCGTGCGCGCGTGCGGCCCTGGCCGCGGCCTGCGCCGCGCCGGCCGCATCCGTCGCTGCCGATGCCGTCGCGGACGCCGGATCCGCGGCCAAACCCGCGACCCGGTACGAACCGCCGCTCAGGCCCCACCAACCGCCTGCGAGCCCCATCAGGGCCGCAGCCCCCCACCACCACGTACGACGCATGACGAACCGACCGATTTCTAGTTGAACTGCGCCGGGCATCCTGCATGGATGAACCGGCGACCGCAACGGTCAAGTTTGGTCGCGGGACGTCATGCGAACGCCACAAGTCGTACTGACGCACATTTTTCGCTTGTCGATGCCCGAAACGCCGCCGATCGCGGTCCGTTCAGCGCCCCGATTTCCCAATTCACGTCGCGCTGCGGCCGCGCCCTACCGCGCCTGAACGCCGCCGCCCGCTCATGGACGCGGTAAAGAAAAAGCCGCCTCGCGGCGGCTTTTCCGGTTCTGAGCGAGGGCCTGGATCAGGCCGTGCGCAGCGCCACGCCGGTCTTCTCGCGCAGCTCGTCCTCGCTCACGCCGGGCGCGGCTTCCACCAGCACCAGACCGTCCGGGGTCACGTCCATGACCGCCAGCTCGGTGATGATGCGGTCGACCACGCCCAGGCCGGTCAGCGGCAGGGTGCACTCGGGCAGGATCTTGTGCTCGCCGTTCTTGGCGGTGTGCTCCATCAGCACCACCACGCGCTTGACGCCGGCGACCAGGTCCATCGCGCCGCCCATGCCCTTGACCATCTTGCCGGGCACCATCCAGTTGGCCAGGTCGCCCTTGTGGGTGACCTGCATGGCGCCGAGGATGGCCAGGTCGATGTGGCCGCCGCGGATCATCGCGAAGCTGTCGTGGCTGCCGAAGTAGCTGGCGCCGGGGCGCGCGGTGACGGTCTGCTTGCCGGCGTTGATGAGGTCGGCGTCGACTTCGGCGTCGGTCGGGAACGGGCCGATGCCGAGCAGGCCGTTTTCCGACTGCAGCCACACGTCCATGCCGTCGGGAATGAAGTTGGCGACCAGGGTCGGCAGGCCGATGCCGAGATTGACGTAGGCGCCGTCGGAGAGTTCCTGCGCGGCGCGCTGCGCCATTTGGTCTCGAGTCCAGGGCATATCGAATTCCTTGAAGATGGGGGACGAAGCGTCAGACGCGCACGGTGCGCTGCTCGATGCGCTTCTCGGGCGTGGCGTTGACCACGATGCGGTCGACGTAGATGCCCGGCAGGTGCACCTGATCGGGATCGATCTGGCCGATCTCGACCAGTTCCTCGACCTCGGCGACGCAGACCTTGCCGGCCATCGCGCAGGCCGGGTTGAAGTTGCGCGCGGTCTTGCGGAACACCAGGTTGCCGGCCTTGTCGGCCTTCCACGCCTTGACCAGCGACACGTCGGCCTTGAGCGCGGTTTCCATGACGTAATGGTGACCGTCGAACTCGCGCGTCTCCTTGCCTTCGGCCACCACCGTGCCGTAGCCGGTGCGGGTGTAGAACGCCGGGATGCCGGCGCCGCCGGCGCGCAGGCGCTCGGCCAGGGTGCCTTGCGGGTTGAATTCCAGTTCGAGTTCGCCGGACAGGAACTGGCGCTCGAATTCTTTGTTCTCGCCGACGTAGGACGAGATCATTTTCTTGATCTGGCGCGTTTCCAGCAGCAGGCCCAGGCCGAAACCGTCGACGCCGGCGTTGTTGGAGATCGCGGTCAGGCCCTTGGCGCCGCTGTCGCGCAGCGCGCCGATCAGCGCCTCGGGAATGCCGCACAGGCCGAAACCGCCGACCGCCAGGGTCTGGCCGTCGGCGACCACGCCCTGCAGCGCGTCGTGTGCAGAGGGATACAACTTGCTCTTGGCGGCGACCGCGTCGGCCATGGGACAGCTCCTGTGAGGGATGCGCGCAGTTTAGCGCGCGGCCGGCGGCGGCAGGCAGCGGACTTTCGGGCAATACCGGCACGGTGCCGTGGCGGTGCCTTGATCGCGCACCGAGGCTAGACTTGCGGCATGAGCCGACTCGCCCTGGTCACCGCCATCGCCAGCGCCGGACAGGACGACGACCTGTCGCCGCTGCTCGACGCCTGCCTCGCCCGCGGCCTGCACGCCGAGATCCGCGCCTGGGACGATCCCAGCGTGGCCTGGGCCCGATACGACGCCGTATTGCTGCGCTCGCCGTGGGACTACACCGAGCGCTACGCCGAATTCCTGGACTGGTGCGTGCGCGTCGAGGCCGCCAGCCGGCTGATCAATCCCTGGCCGGTGCTGCGCTGGAACAGCGACAAGCGCTACCTCGGCGACCTCGCCGCGCGCGGCGTGCCGGTGGTGGCGACCGCCTTCGTCGGGCCCGACACCGACCCGCTGCCGGCGTTGCAGGAGTTCCTGGCCGCGCACGCCGACGCCGAGGAGTTCGTGGTCAAGCCCACCGTCAGCGCTGGCTCGCGCGACACCCAGCGCTATGCGCGCGCGCAGGAATTCGCCGCCGCCAATCATCTCGCGCGCCTGCTCGACGAGGGCCGCAGCGCGATGCTGCAGCCCTACCTGGCCGCGGTCGATCGCGACGGCGAAACCGCGCTGATCCATTTCAACGGCGTCTTCAGCCACGCCATCCGCAAGGGCGCGATGCTGCAGCGCGAGGACGCGCTGAACCTGCGCGCGGTGGAACGCATCAACGCGCGCGAAGCCGCCGACGACGAGCGCACCGTGGCCCTGCACGCGCTCAACGCCACTATCGCGCGGCTGGACCTGGAGGAACCGCTGACCTACGCCCGCGTCGACCTGATCCGCGACGCCCAGGGCCGGCCGCAGCTGCTGGAACTGGAGCTGTGCGAACCGTCGCTGTTCTTCGCCCACGCGCCGGGCAGCGCGGAGCGCTTCGCGCAGGTGCTGGACGAATTGCTGGCCACTTCGCCGGCCGAGTGAGTTCCGACCGCTCCCTGTAGGAGCGACGCGAGTCGCGACCGCGCCAACGCAACTACGCCGCAACCATCGACGCAGTTGCGCTGTCGCGGTCGCGACTCGCGTCGCTCCTACAGGCAGATCGCGAAGGGTTTCGCGCCGTAAAAAAAGAAGACCGGCCTGAGCCGGTCTGCTTTTGTGGCTTCGAACGAACGCTTACGAGCGGCCGTACACATCCTCGAGCCGGACGATGTCGTCCTCGCCCAGGTAGCTGCCCGACTGCACTTCGATCAGCTCGACCGGTTCGGTGCCGCGGTTGCGCAGGCGGTGCACGCTGCCCAGCGGGATGTACGTGCTCTCGTTCTCGCGCAGTTCGAACACCTTGTCGTCGCAGGTCACCTCGGCCACGCCGGATACCACGATCCAGTGCTCGGCGCGCTTGTGGTGCTTCTGCAGGCTCAGCACGCCGCCCGGCTTGACCTCGATGCGCTTGACCTGGAACCGCTCGCCCATGTCGATGGAGTCGTAGTTGCCCCACGGACGGTAGACCTTGCGGTGGAACAGGTGCTCCTGGCGCCCGGCCTGCTTGA
>Ga0209565_1001188_pt1 | contig 12422 bp, 9 predicted proteins | sample Araplaol_mTSA_r2_2_FD_184283 | JGI IMG/M metagenome (GOLD analysis project Ga0209565, IMG submission 184283) | Arabidopsis root microbial communities from North Carolina, USA - plate scrape MF_Col_mTSA_r2 (SPAdes) (version 3) | ecosystem: Host-associated > Plants > Roots > Endosphere | place... | reverse complement strand
CGCCACACCGGCCTGGCCTGTCGCGACGGGCTGTTCCTCGAGCGCCGCCGCGTCGACGCACGCGACAGCGCCAACTGGGAAGCGGGCCACCGCCTGCTGGTGAACCGCGCCGTGCAGGCCGTGGTGATCGAGAACGGCGCCGAGACCATCCTGCGCGACGGTCTCCCGTACGACCGCTGCGAAGTCGGCATCGTCACCGACCTCGAAGGCTGCGAGGCACTGGCCGACTACGACATCACCGAGAGCGACCAGATGGTCAAGGTGCTGCGCACGCAGGTGGACGTGGTGCTGCCCGAGGGCACGGCCGTGCTGAACGCCGCCGACCCGCGCGTCGCCGGTCTCGCGCCGCTGTGCGACGGCGCCGTCATCCTCTATTCGGCCGACGCGCAGGCTCCCGCGCTCACGGCGCACCAGACCGCCGGCGGCAAGGCCGTGCTCGTGCGGCAGGACCGCGTGGTGCTGGCCAACGGCAGCAGCGAATCGTTCCTGCCGGGCCTCGGCCGCCTGACCGTGTGGCGCGCCACGCATGCCGGCGTGAGCCTCGAGAGCCTGCTGGCCGCCGTGGCCGCGGCCTGGGCCATGGGCATTCCGCTGAACCTGATCGGCGCCGGGGTCGAAGCCTTCGAGGCCGACCTGCAGGCCGCGCTGGCCTCGCTGCAGCTCTCGCAGACCCAGCCTCTCCAACCCCAATTTGCCTGAGGCCCCAGCCCCGGCAGACAGTACCGTAGCTCTCGCAGCCCCATGAAAGTCACCCGCACCCGAGCCCTTCGCGGGCCCAATCTCTGGAGCCGCCATACCGCCATCGAGGCGGTCGTGGCCTGCCAGGGCGACGAGAACGCCATCAGCAAGCTGAGCGGCTTCGAAGACCGCCTGCGCGCGCGCTTCCCGACCATTGGCGAGCTGCACCCGATGGTGCTGGGCCAGCCGCTGGCGCTGGCCCACGTGCTGGAGAACGCCGCGGTCGCGCTGCAGGCGCAGGCCGGCTGCGCGGTCAACTTCGGCCACACCTCCCCCACCGTGGAAGAAGGCGTCTACCAGGTCGTGTTCCAGTACAGCGAGGAGGCCGTGGGCCGCCGCGCCGCCGAGTTGGCCGAGGAGCTGATCGTCGCCGCCCAGAACGACACGCCCTTCGACGCCGAAGCCGCCATCGCCGAACTGCGCGACCTCGACGAGTCGGAGCGCCTGGGCCCGAGCACCGGCTCCATCGTCGATGCGGCCGTGGCGCGCGGCATTCCGTACCGCCGCCTCACGCGCGGCAGCCTGGTGCAGTTCGGCTGGGGTTCCAAGCAGCGCCGCATCCAGGCCGCCGAAGTCGACAGCACCAGCGGCGTGGCCGAGTCGATCGCGCAGGACAAGGAACTGACGAAGCAGCTGCTCAACGCCGCCGGCGTGCCGGTGCCGCTGGGCCGCCCCGTGAGCAGCGCGGAAGACGGCTGGGCCGCCGCCAACGAGATCGGACTGCCGGTCGTGGTGAAGCCGCAGGACGGCAACCAGGGCAAGGGCGTCACGGTCAACATCAACTCGCGCGAGGAACTGTTCGCGGCCTACGAATCGGCCGCCGTCTACGGCGAGGTGATGGTCGAGAAGTTCCTGCCCGGCTTCGACTTTCGCCTGCTCGTGGTGGGCGACCGCCTCGTGGCCGCCGCGCGCCGCGATCCGCCGCAGGTCATCGGCGACGGCAGCTCCACCGTGCGCCAGCTGGTCGACACCGTGAACCTCGACCCGCGCCGCGGCGAGGGCCACGCCACCTCGCTCACCAAGATCCGCCTGGACGACATCGCCATCGGCCGGCTCGAATCGCAGGGCCTCACGCCCGACAGCGTGCCCGCGCGCGGCCAGCGCGTGGTGCTGCGCAACAACGCGAACCTTTCCACCGGCGGCACCGCCACCGACGTGACCGACACCGTGCACCCCGAAGTCGCGGCGCGTGCCATCGACGCGGCGCAGATGGTCGGCCTGCACATCTGCGGCGTCGACATGGTCTGCGAGAACGTGCTGCGCCCGCTCGAGGAACAGCACGGCGGCGTGGTCGAAGTGAACGCCGCGCCCGGACTGCGCATGCACATCTCGCCGTCGTTCGGCCGCGGCCGCGCGGTCGGCGAGGCGGTCATGGACACCCTCTTCGCCCACGGCGACGACGGCCGCGTTCCCGTGGTGGCCGTCACGGGCACCAACGGCAAGACCACCACCGCGCGCCTGATCAACCACCTGCTCGCATCGAGCGGCCTGCGCACCGGCATGACCAACACCGACGGCGTGTACGTCGACGGCCGCCAGACCGACAGCGGCGACTGCAGCGGCCCCAAGAGCGCGCGCAACGTGCTGATGCACCCCGACGTCGACGCGGCAGTGTTCGAAGTGGCGCGCGGCGGCATCCTGCGCGAGGGCCTCGGCTTCGACCGCTGCCAGGTGGCGGTGGTCACCAACATCGGCAGCGGCGACCATCTGGGCCTGAACTACATCACCACCGTGGAAGACCTGGCGGTGCTCAAGCGCGTGATCGTGCGCAACGTGGCGCCCGACGGCTACGCGGTGCTCAACGCGGCCGACGTCAACGTCGCCGCCATGGCGGCAGGCTGCCCCGGCAACGTGATCTTCTTCACCGCCGACCGCATGCATCCTGTGATGGCCACGCACCGCGCGCAGGGCAAGCGCACGGTGTACGTCGACCAGGACACGCTGGTGGCGGCCGAAGGCTCGTGGCGCGAACGCATTCCGCTGCGCGACGTACCCATCACGCGCGGCGGCAGCATCGGCTTCCAGGTCGACAACGTGATGGCCGCCGTTGCCGCGGCCTGGGGCGTGGGCCTCGACTGGGACACCATCCGCAGCGGCCTCGCGAGCTTCATGAACGACGCGGCCGGCGTGCCCGGGCGCTTCAACGTCATGGACTACCGCGGCGCGACCGTGATCGCCGACTACGGCCACAACACCGACGCCATGCGCGCGCTGGTGTCGGCCGTGGACACCATGCCGGCGAAGAAGCGCTCGGTGGTCATCAGCGGCGCGGGCGACCGGCGCGACTCCGACATCCGCGACCAGACGGCCATCCTCGGCCAGGCCTTCGACGACGTGATCCTCTACCAGGACGCGGCGCAGCGCGGCCGTGCCGACGGCGAAGTCATGGCGCTGCTGCGCCAGGGCCTGCAGGGCGCGGCCCGCACGCGCTACATCGACGAGATCCGCGGCGAGTTCGTGGCCATCGACGCCGCGCTGGCGCGCCTGCAGCCGGGCGATCTCTCGCTGATCCTGGTCGACCAGGTCGAGGAAGCGCTCGCTCACCTGGCCCAACGGATCGCAGCAGGCTGAAGCCGCGCTTGCCGGACATGTCCCACACGCTGGGGCGCGTCCGGCCCGGTTGGCGGCGTGCGGCTGTCCCACAGACCGCCGGCCGCCTCCCACAGCACACTGGGGCTCCAGTCACGCACCTCCTGGAGGGCGTGCCTTCACAGAGGAGCCCGCATGAGAAAAACCCTTCGTTCCGTTCTTTCCGCCACGGCTGCCTTCGCCGCCGGTGGCTTCATCGTCTTCGGCGCGCAGACGGCCAGCGCGCAGGCGCCGGGCAGCGACGCCCGCCTGCAGAAGGAGCGCGCCACCTGTGACGGCGTCCAGCAAGACCGTGCCGCCTGCCTGCGCGAAGCCGGAGCCGCGCGCCAGGAAGCGGCCCGCGGTGGCCTGACCAGCCCCAGCCCCGCGCGGGAGCAGGTCAATTCGCTGGCCCGCTGCAGCGAACTGCCCGCAGCCGAGCAACCGGCCTGCGAGGCGCGCATCAAGGGCGGTCCGCGCACCACCACCGAAGGCAGCGTGATGGGCGGCGGCGTGATCCGCGAGACCGTGACGCCCCTGCCGCCGCAGACAGTGCCGGCGCGCTGAATCGAATGAACCCGCCCAGATACGGGCGGTCCAATCTCTCCTGGTTATCCAGCTCACCTCAAGGAGTCATCCATGAAAAGCAACCCGCGTTCGATGCTCTTCGCCATGTTCGCCGCCGGGGCACTCACGGTTTCCGCAGCCGCTTCGGCCGCACCGCCGCAGCGCGGTGAATCGTCCAGCACCTACCAGCAGGAACTGGCCGTCTGCGGCCACAACCAGCAAGATCGTGCCGCCTGCATCCGCGAAGCCGGCGCCGCGCGCCAAGCCGCGGCACGCGGCGGCCTGACCAGCGCCCCCGACTACCGCGCCAATGCGCTCGCCCGCTGCGGCCTGCAGCAGCCTGCCGACCGCCCGGCCTGTGAAGCCCGCGTGCTCGGCAGCAGCGGCAACACCACGGCCAACGTCGACGGCAGCGTGATGGGCGGCGGCGTGATCCGCGAGTCGGTCACCACCACCATGGTTCCGGTGCCCCCGCCGGCCATGGCACCCCAGCCGATGCCGATGCCGCAGCCCATGCCGCAACCGATGCCGATGCCCCGACCCATGCCGGCGCCCATCCGTTGATCTAGCAGTCTTTCCACACAGGGGCATCGCCATTTCCCCCGGGAAGGCGATGCCCCTAATGTCATATTTCTGTCACAAAACGCCGCGGCGTGCTAGCTATAGTTCCCGGTCCCTGCCTACCGAGGAACTCTTTTTCATGAATGCCATCAAGGTCGCTCGCCGATTCATCGAAACGGACCCGGCCAACGATTCGGCCAAGATCCTGGCCCAGCTCGTGCTGGCTCTGGAGTCCGAACGAAGCTTCGAACTCATCACCCTCTACGAACTCGACTACAAGAGCTTCCAGCTCGCCATGGACATCCTGAAGGAGTGGCGCCTCGACCGCTACTACGCCAGCAAGTCCAAGCTGTTCGATCTGTCGCTGCAGGTCAGCGAACTCGAAAAGAGCAGCGGACCCAGGAAGAACGCACCCGAAGCCAAGGCCTGAGCGGCCCCGGCTTCCTTCCCACCCCTCTTCTCTTTTCTCTTTACTTCCCCCAACGCAGCACCATCGGATCGAGTCGCCTTGCGGTCTCGATCAGGCCGGCACGCGTGTCGGGGTGCATGGCCGGCAGGGGGTGGCGGGGCGCCTCGCAGGCGATCACACCGCCCTCCTTCATCAATGACTTGCAGGCCAGCAGCCCTGCCTGGCGGTTCTCGTAGTTGATGAGCGGCAGCCACTGCTGGTAGAGCGCGAAGGCCTTGTCGCGGTCGCCCGAGCGGTGCGCCTCGATGATCGGGCGGATGCCGTCTGGATAGCCGCCCCCCGTCATCGATCCGGTCGCACCGGCATCGAGGTCAGGCATCAGCGTGATGGCCTCCTCGCCATCCCACGGTCCCTCGATGGCGTCGCCGCCCAGGCGGATCAGCTCCCGCAGCTTCGATGCGGCGCCGGGCGTCTCGATCTTGAAGTACGCCACCTGCTCGATCTCCTTCGCCATGCGCGCGAGGAACGGCGCCGACAGCACCGTGCCGCTGGCCGGTGCGTCCTGGATCATGATGGGTATGCCCACCGCATCCGACAGCCGCGCATAGAACTCGTAGATCTGCGGCTCGGGCACGCGGAAGGTGGCGCCGTGGTACGGCGGCATCACCATCAGCATCGCGGCGCCCATGTCCTGCGCACGGCGGCTGCGCTCGGCGCAGACCTTGGTGCTGTAGTGCGTGGTGGTCACGATCACCGGCACGCGGCCCTTCACGTGTTCGAGGATGGTTCGGGTCAGCACCTCGCGCTCCTCGTCGGACAGCACGAACTGCTCCGAGAAGTTCGCGAGGATGCAAAGCCCGTCCGAGCCCGCGTCGATCATGAAGTCGACGCAGCGCTTCTGGCTTTCGAGATCGAGCGCGCCCTGTTCGGTGAAGGTGGTGGGCACCACCGGGAAGATGCCGCGGTATCTGGGGGTCATGGTGATGGATCAGTGTGAGTGGCGGGGAACGGCGGCGCCTCTGCAGCCGACGAGAAAATCGAAGTCGCAGCCCTCGTCGGCCTGCAGCACATGGTTGACGTAGAGCTTCTGGTAACCGCCGCCGCGCGTGCTCATCGGCTGCGCGTCCGAAGCCGACAGCGAAGCCAGCCGCGCGGCCAGCTCCTCGTCGCTGATGTCCAGGTGCAGGCGCCCTGCATCGCAGTCGAGCTCGATCCAGTCGCCATCGCGCACCGCGGCCAGCGGCCCGCCGTCGGCCGCCTCGGGCGCGACGTGCAGCACCACGGTGCCGTAGGCCGTGCCGCTCATGCGCGCGTCGGAGATGCGCACCATGTCCTTCACCCCCTGGCGCAGCAGCTTCGGCGGCAGCCCCATGTTCCCGACCTCGGCCATGCCCGGGTAGCCCTTGGGCCCGCAGTTCTTCAGCACCATCACGCAGCTGGCGTCGATGTCCAGGTCTTCGTCGACGATGCGCTCCTTGTAGTGCTCCAGGTTCTCGAACACCACCGCCCTGCCCCGATGCTTCAGCAGCTCCGGCGACGCGGCCGAGGGCTTGAGCACCGCGCCGCGCGGCGAGAGATTGCCGCGCAGAATGCGGATGCCGCCATCGGCGATCAGCGGCTTGTCGATCGGGCGGATCACCTCGTCGTCGAGGCTGGGCGCGTCGCGCACGTTGTCCCAGATCGACTGGCCGTTCACCGTCAGTGCACCGGGGTGCGGCAGAAGGTTGGCTTCGCCGAGCCGGCGCAGCACCGCGGGCAGGCCGCCCGCGTAATAGAACTCCTCCATCAGGAAGCGCCCCGAGGGCATCAGGTCGACGATGGTCGGCGTGTGGCTTCCGATGCGCGTCCAGTCCTCCAGCTCCAGCTCGACGCCGATGCGCCCGGCGATCGCCTTCAGGTGGATCACCGCGTTGGTCGAGCCGCCGATGGCCGCGTTCACGCGGATCGCGTTCTCGAAGGCCTCGCGCGTGAGGATCTTCGACAGCGTGAGCCCCTCCTTCGCCATCTCCACCGCGCGCATGCCCGACATCTGCGCGAGCACGTAGCGCCGCGCGTCGACCGCCGGAATCGCCGCGTTGTGCGGCAGCGAGGTGCCCAGCGCCTCGGCCATGCAGGCCATGGTCGAGGCCGTGCCCATGGTGTTGCAGGTGCCGGCCGAGCGCGACATGCCGCCTTCGGCCGAGAGGAACTGGTGCAGGTTGATCTCGCCCGCCTTCAGCGATTCGTGCAGCTGCCACACGGCCGTGCCGGAGCCGATGTTCTTTCCCTCGAGCTTGCCGTTGAGCATCGGCCCGCCCGTGACCACGATGGCGGGAATGTCGCAACTCGCGGCGCCCATCAGCAGCGCGGGCGTGGTCTTGTCGCAGCCCGTGAGCAGCACCACCGCATCGACCGGGTTGCCGCGGATGGCTTCTTCCACGTCCATGCTGGCGAGGTTGCGCGTGAGCATCGCGGTCGGCCGCAGGTTCGATTCGCCGTTGGAGAACACCGGGAACTCCACCGGAAAGCCGCCCGCCTCCGAGATGCCGCGCTTCACGTGCTCGGCGATCTTGCGGAAGTGCGCGTTGCACGGCGTGAGCTCCGACCAGGTGTTGCAGATGCCGATGATCGGCCGGCCGTCGAATTCGTGGTCCGGAATGCCCTGGTTCTTCATCCAGCTTCGATACATGAAGCCGTTCTTGTCGGCCGAGCCGAACCATTCGGTCGAGCGCAGTTTCTTCGGAGGGGTGTCCGGCATGCGAGTTGTCCTGAGGGGAGAGAAAGGAAAAAAGAAGGTCAGCGCCGTGGCGTGCGCGACGTGAAGAAGCGCTGCAGCAGGCAAAACACGAACAGCAGCGCGCCGACGACGATGCGCGTCCACCACGAGCTCAACGTGCCGTCGAAGGAAATGAGCGTCTGGATGATGCCCAGCATCAGCACGCCGAAGAGCGTGCCCGCCACGTAGCCCACGCCGCCGGTGAGCAGCGTGCCGCCGATCACCACCGCCGCGATGGCGTCGAGCTCCAGCCCGACCGCATGCAGGCCGTAGCCCGAGAGCATGTAGAAGGTGAAGATCACGCCCGCCAGCGCCGAGCAGAAGCCCGAGAGCGTGTACACGCCGATGAGCGTGCGGCGCACCGGCAGCCCCATGAGCACCGCCGACTGCTCGCTGCCGCCGATGGCGTACACCGCGCGCCCGAACGGAGTGCAGTGCGCGAGAAAGATCGCCGCCAGCAGCACCGCGATGGCGATCACCGCGCTGATCGACACCGAGGCCTCGCCCCACACTGGAATGCGGATCTGCGACACCTGCGAGTAGAACTCGTTGGTGATGCTGATCGAATCGATGCTGATGAGGTAGCAAAGCCCGCGCGCCAGGAACATGCCCGCGAGCGTGACGATGAAGGGCTGCAGCCTGAAGCGCTCGATGAGCACCCCCATGAAGGCGCCGAACGCCGTACCCATCGCGAGCACCAGCGGAATCACGATGCCGGGGCTCCAGCCGTGCTTCTCCACCAGCGAGGCCGACACCATGGTGGTGAGCGCGATCACAGAGCCCACCGACAGGTCGATGCCGCCCGAGAGGATCACGAAGGTCATGCCCACCGCCACGACGATGAGGAAGGCGTTGTCGATCAGCAGGTTGAGGAAAACCTGGGCCGAGAAGAAGCCGTCGTAGAAGACCGAACCCAGCGTCGCCACCAGCACGAACAGCGAGACGGTCGCCGCCAATGGCAGGTACTTGGGATTGAGCCCCCTCTTGCCCCCTCTCCCGCGCGCGGGAGAGGGTTGGGGTGAGGGTGCAGCCTCGATCACCGCGCTCATGCCCGTCCTCCTTCATGCATCGGCCGCTGCACCAGCGTGCGCACCTGCGACCTGAACTCCGGCGACTGCAGCAGCATCACCACGAACACCACACCCGCCTTCACCACGAGGTTGATCTCGGGCGGCACGCCCAGCGAGTAGATCGCGTAGGTAAGCGTCTGGATGATGAGCGCGCCGATCACGCTGCCCACGAGGCTGAAGCGCCCACCCGTGAGCGCGGTGCCGCCCAGCGTCACCGCGAGGATCGCGTCGAGTTCGATGAGCTGGCCCGCGTTGTTGCCGTCCGCGCTCTTCACGTTGGAGCTGATGAGAAGCCCCGCCACGCCCGCGCAGGCGCCACAGAACGCGTACGCCCCCACGATCAGCCGCCGCGCCTGCACGCCCGCCACGCGTGCCGCCGTCGGGTTGATGCCCACCGCCTGGATGAAGAGCCCCAGCGCCGTGCGCGTGATCGCCAGGTACAGCAGCGCGAACACCGCTGCCACGATGAACAGCGAGAACGGCAGCCCCAGCAGGTAGCCGCTGCCGAGGAAGAAGAAGGGTTTGTAGTAGATGGTGATGATCTGCCCGTCGGCGATCAGCTGCGCGATACCGCGCCCCGCCACCATCAGGATCAGCGTCGCGATGATCGGCTGCATGCCCACCTTGGCCACCAGCAGGCCGTTCCACAGCCCGCACACCAGCGCGATGCCGATGGCCGCGAGGATCGCGAGCGGCATCGGAAAGCGGCTCGTGTCGCTGGACACCGAGCCGCCGATCATCCAGGCCGCTAGCGCAGCTGCGATGGCCACCACGGCGCCCACCGAGATGTCGATGCCACGGGTGGCGATCACCAGCGTCATGCCGAGCGACACCAGCACCAGCGGCGCCGCGCGGTTGAGAATGTCGACGAGGCTGCCGTAGAGATGGCCGTCGCGCCATTCGAGGTGCAGGAAGCTGGCGTTGAAGGCGGTGTTCACTGCGAGCAGGAGCAGCAGCGTGACGATGGGCCAGGCGAGGCGATGGCGCATCGCAGCCGCCAAGCGATTGTTTTCGGCGTTGGTCATGACAGTTGCTCCACCGAGGCGGTCTTGCCCCCTCTCCCGCTTGCGGGAGAGGGTTGGGGTGAGGGTGTGGCCTGAACCGGAGCACCTTGCTTTTCGAAAGCCGATGCCCTCACCCTAGCCCTCTCCCGCAAGCGGGAGAGGGGACAACACGAAAACAGGGTCGCCATCACGTCGCCGCAATCATTTCGTACACCTCATCCTCGGTCGAGCCGCCCGGCAGCTCTCCCACCTTCTTCCGGTCGCGCAGCACCACGATACGATGCGCCACGCGCACCACCTCGCTCATCTCCGAGGAGATGAAGATCACCGCCATGCCGGCCTTCGCGAGCCGCAGGATCTCTTCCATGATCTCCTGCTTGGCCGCTACGTCGATGCCGCGCGTGGGCTCGTCGAGGATCAGCAGGCGCGGTTCGGTCGCGAGCCAGCGCGCGATCACGGCCTTCTGCTGGTTGCCGCCCGACAGCAGCCCGATGGGCATCTCCACGCTCGCGGTCTTGATGCCCAGCGAGGCGACGAAGCGCTCCGCCATCGCCGTCTGCTCCGCGTGCGAGAGAAAGCGCTTCGTGCCCAGCCGCGCCTGCAAGGCCAGCGCGATGTTCTCGCGCACCGACAGCTCGGCGACGATGCCGTCCGTCTTGCGTTCTTCCGGACACAACGCCAGGCCTTCGCGGATCGCGTCGGCCGGATTCGAGAAGCTCACGCTGCGGCCATCGACCTTGAGCACGCCGCGGTCCGGCGTCTCCAGCCCGAACAGCAGCCGCGCCAGTTCCGTGCGGCCCGCGCCCAGCAGGCCCGCGATGCCGACGACCTCGCCCGCGCGCACGCGCAGGTCGGTCGCCTGCAGCTGGCCCGCCTGCCCGAGCCCCTCGATCTGCAGCAGCGCAGGCGCGGCCTCGTCGAACGAAGGCAGCGCGGCCGGCCGTGCCGACTGCGCCGCGAGCTCACGTCCGAGCATCGCCGCGATCAGCGCCTGCGGCCCGAGGTCGGCCGCCTTCCACTCGCCGATCCATGCGCCGTTGCGCAGCACCGTGATGCGGTCCGACACCGCGTACATCTGGTTGAGGAAGTGCGTCACGAAGACGATGGCGAGCCCCTCGGCGCGCAGCCGCCGCAGCACGTCGAAGAGCTTCTCGACCTCGTCGTCGTCGAGACTGGAGGTGGGCTCGTCGAGGATCAGCACCTTCGACGACACGCCCAGTGCCCGTGCGATGGCCACCATCTGCTGCACAGCCACCGAGTAGCTCGACAGCAGCCGCGTCACGTCGATGTCGAGCCCGATGCGCGCCAGCAGTTCCTCGGCGCGCCGGTTCACCGCGGCCCAGTCGATGCGGAAGCCCTGCGCCGCGCCCTTGCGCGGATAGCGCCCGGCGAACACGTTCTCAGCCACCGAGAGGTTCGGGCACAGGTTCACTTCCTGGTAGACAGTGCTGATGCCGAGCTTCTGCGCCTCCAGCGGCGAATGCGCACGGATCGGCCTGCCCTCGAGCAGCATCTCGCCGCCGCTGGACGGCAGCACGCCCGTGAGCACCTTGATCAGCGTCGACTTGCCAGCGCCGTTCTGCCCCATGAGCGCGTGGATCTCGCCCGGATACAGGTCGAGCCGCACGTCGCGCAGCACCGGGATGCCACCGAACTGCTTGTGGATGCCCCGGAGCTGGAGAACGGGGCTGGTGGCGCTTGCGTCTGCCATGTGCTGCCCGTCACTTGTTCTTGTTGTAGACGTCGATGAACACCGCCGCCAGCAGCACCAGTCCCTTGATGACCTGCTGATAGTCGATGCCGATGCCGAGGATCGACATGCCGTTGTTCATCACGCCCATGATGAAGGCGCCGATCACCGCGCCCATCACCTTGCCCACGCCGCCCGAAGCGGAGGCGCCGCCGATGAAGCAGGCCGCGATCACGTCGAGCTCGAAGCCCAGGCCGGCCTTGGGCGTGGCCGTGTTGAGCCGCGCCGCGAACACGAGGCCAGCCAGCGCCGCCAGCGCGCCCATGTTCACGAAGGTGAGGAAGGCCAGCCGCTGAGTCTTCACGCCCGACAGGCGCGCCGCCTTCTCGTTGCCGCCCAGCGCGTAGATGCGCCGGCCGACGGTGGTGCGGTTGGTGACGAAGTCGTACACCACGATCAGCACCGCCATCACGATCAGCACGTTGGGCAGGCCCTTGTAGGTCGACAGCAGGTAGCTGAAGAACAGGATGATGGCCGCGAAGAACAGGTTCTTCACCAGGAAGAAGGCGTAGGGCTCCTGCTCCATGCCGTGCGCCGCCAGCTTGGCGCGCCCGCGCATCTTGAAGAACACCAGCGCCACGGCGGCCAGCGCGCCGACGATCAGCGAGGTGGTGCGGAAGGCGTCGCCGCCCAGCGGATCGGGAATGAAGCCCGAGCTCAGACGCTGGAACTCCACAGGAAACGGCCCCACCGACTGCCCCGCCAGCAGCGCAAGCGTCAGCCCCTTGAACACCAGCATGCCCGCTAGCGTGACGATGAAGGACGGGATCTTGCGGAAGGCCACGAACCAGCCCTGCGCCGCGCCGATGACCGCGCCCGCGAGGATGCTCACCAGCGCCGTCGGCACGAAGTGCCAGTCGTACTCCACCATCAGCACCGCCGCCAGCGCGCCGATGAAGCCGCACACCGAGCCCACCGACAGGTCGATGTGCCCCGCCACGATCACCAGCAGCATGCCCAGCGCCATGATGACCACGTAGCTGTTCTGCAGCAGCAGGTT
>Ga0209565_1001169_pt1 | contig 12596 bp, 8 predicted proteins | sample Araplaol_mTSA_r2_2_FD_184283 | JGI IMG/M metagenome (GOLD analysis project Ga0209565, IMG submission 184283) | Arabidopsis root microbial communities from North Carolina, USA - plate scrape MF_Col_mTSA_r2 (SPAdes) (version 3) | ecosystem: Host-associated > Plants > Roots > Endosphere | place... | reverse complement strand
CGCGGGGTGGCAAATCGGTAATAATGCGTGTCGCGTTAAGTGGCCCGAGTGGTGAAATTGGTAGACGCAGCGGACTCAAAATCCGCCGCCGCAAGGCGTGCCGGTTCGATTCCGGCCTCGGGCACCATCTCTTCTTCCCTGACGCTTGCCTTCAATATACGCTGCCGCGCGCGCCGTGGCATCCGTAAGGCTACCCAGATTCCCGCCGTTCCCTACCTATTTTTTGCTGCAGCCGGCTCATGAGCTCGGAGCGGTTGTGCGCGCCCAGTTTGTCCAGCAGGGCCGATACATGGTGTTCCACCGTGCGCGGCGAGCGCACCAGGCGGCGCGCGATGTCGGCATTGCTTTGCCCGGCCAGCAGCAGGTCGAGGATTTGCGCCTCGCGCCGGGTCAGGCCATCGGGATGGCTGCGCGCCGCCTGGTAAGGCCCGCGCCGCAGCTTGGGCAGGTCGAGGCCGGCGCCAAGCCGGCTGGCCAGGCTGCGCGCGCGCGCGGCTGCCGGCCGTGCGCCCAGTTCTTCAAACAGCGCCAGCGCGCGCAAGGCGGCCGCGCCGGCGCCCTCGCCCGGCACCGACAGCAGCGCCAGCCCGGCCTCGAACGGCAGGCCCAGCGTGCGCCACTGGGCGCTGGCGCCTGCGCCGTCGCCCGCCAGTTCGGCGGCGATGGGCGGCGGCAGCACTGCTGCATCCACGTCCGGCAGCGGCAGGCCGGCGCGGTGCTGCCACAGCGCGAGTTCGCCGCGGTCCCACAGGTTAACGCCGGAAATATCGTATTGCGCCAGCGCGGCCAGGCCGGCGCGGCAGGCTGCCAGGTCGTCCGCCACCCAGGCCGTCTCGATCCGGCCCAGGCTCGCCTCCACAATGCGCTGCGGCTCGCCGGTGGCCAGCGCGCCCTGCCACGCCTCGTCCAGGTGGCGCTGGCCCTCAGGCTTGCCGAGCCGGGCGCAGGTGCGGCCCAGCACGGTCAGCGCCGGCAAGCGCATGATCAGGGTCAGCTGCGGCAATTGCAGCACGCCGCGCGCGATCGCCTCCGCTTCCGGCAGCCGGCCCTGGGCCATGCGCAATTGCGCCTGCCAGCCAACCAGGTAGTGGGTCCAGGCGTCCAGGTCATGCTCGGTGTCGAAGGCGATGCCGTCGCTGAGCACCTGTTCGGCCAGGGCGAAGCGCTTGGCGGTGACCGCGCACTCACTGAGGTTGGTGAAGCAGCGCGCCGCATGTTCGTGGTAGCCGTGCCTGAGCGCCAGCGCCAGGCTCTCTTCCAGCATGGCCTGGCCGGCCGGGTCGCCGCCGAACAGGCGCACGGTGCCGACATTGTTCAGCGCATGGATGCGCGTTTCGACGTCGCCCAGTTCGTCCGCCAGCGCCAGCGCACGCTGGCCCCACTCAATCGCGCCTTGCGGCCGGTCCTGCAGCATTTCGTGCTGCGAGCGCAGGCTGTAGGCCATGGCCAGCTCGCTGCTGTGCGGCAGCTGCTCCAGCGTGGCGATGGCTTCCATGCCGTAGCGCCCCGCCAGCTCGGCTTCGCCGCGGTACCAGTGCAGGCGCGACAGCCAGCGCAGGTTGAAGCCCACCTTGTCACTGCGCCCAAGGCTGCGCCACAAGCCGATCGCCTGGTGGCGTGCGGCGATCACCTCGTCATCGATGCGCACCAGGCCGGCCTCATACGACCATTCTTCATACAGCTGCGCAGCTTCCGGCGCCGGCGTGGCGGCGGTGACAAAGCGCAGCGCTGCCGCAAAATGGGCAGCGGCCTGGCGGTGGGCGCCCAGCCTTGCAGCTTCGCGGGCAGCGCGCGGCGCCAGGCGCAGCACGCGGATCGGGTCATGCGCGGCCGCGGCGTGGTGCACCAGGCGCGCCAGCTCGACCGGACGCTGCACGGGCGCATGGGCCAGCAGGGCTTCGCACACCCTGTCATGCAATTCGCGCAGCCGGGCCGGCGCAATCTGGCTGGCCACGGCCAGCCGGGCCAGTTCGTGGCGGAACATGACGTGGCCGGCCGCCGTGGTCACCAGCAAGCCGCGTGCCGTGCAGCTGTCGCACGCGTCCGCCACTTCTTCGCCCAGCACGCCGGCCAGCAGCCAGCCTTCGCAGGGCACCGGGCTCACGCTCAATACTTCCAGCAAGGCGCGTTCGGTGCTGGCGAGGCGCGCGACACGGGTCCATACGGCGTCGCGCACCGACAGCGGCAAGCTGCCGCCGGCATCGGCCGCAGCCAGCAATTCGGTGACGAAGAAAGGATTGCCCGAGGTGATACGATACAGTTCGTCTGCATCGCGTCCCGCCGCTGTAGCGAGTCGCGCCACCGCCTGCGGCGACAAAGGCGACAAGGCGATGCGCTGGGTGCTCGTGGGCGGCAGGTCGCCCACCCAGCGCCAGAAAGCATGGCCAGCCATCAGCTCGTCGCTGCGCACGCTGGCCAACAGCAGCACGCGCAGGCCGGCCACGCGCCGCGCCAGGTATTTGAGCAGGTCGAGGGTGGCCTGGTCGGCCCAGTGCACGTCCTCCACCAGCAGCACCGTGGTGGCGGGCGCACTGGCCAGCCAGGCCAGCAGCCTGGCGAACAGCCGGTCGCAGCCCGCCGCACCGTCAAGCAAGCCAGCCAGGTCATCGCCCAATTGCGGCGCCATATCGCGCAGGGGACCGAGGGCGCGCGGTGTGAACAAGTCTTCACAACCACCTTGCAGCACGCGGTAGCCCGCGCCTAAGCCTGCCGCGAACTCCTTCAGCAGACACGATTTGCCGATGCCCGCTTCGCCGATCACCAGCGCAGTCGCCCCCTGCCCCGCTGCAGCCTGCTTGGCCATTTCCCGCAAACGTTGCAAAGGCGCTTCCCGTTCGATCAGCATGCTCTACTTTCGGTCACACCTAAACATTTAAGCAGGGGCAGATCCGAATACAAGGCGAATGTGCGGCCAGCGGCGCGCTGCGCCTCGACCAGCAGGCACCGGGTCCCGGCGTAACACCGCGCTTTCTTTCAACGGGGTGGCCGCATTCAGTGCGAGGCAACCTTGGCTCGCAAGCGAGCACAGTCATACAGGAAATAACGGCGCTCGAAGACCGGATCGTCGGCCTCGGCCACTGCCAGGGTGCCCAGCTTTTCCGACAGCACGACGAAGTTCAGCGCGACGTCGTCGCAGACAAAGGCCAGGTCGGCGGCATCAGGCGGCCTTAACTCAGCAAGCAATTGTTGGACATCCTGGCCTCGCTCTTTCCAGACTACATCGTGAGCGCCCATGCGCCTGAGGCGGCGCAGCCGGCGCATGCCTTCCATGGTAGTGCCGCGATTAAAGATCATGCCGTGCGTCTGCGGTCTCGAGGCATAGCTCGAACGGCGCAGCACAAACCAGCTGACACGCAATTCATCTTCCCAATACACCGTTGCCTGGGGCGGGATCAAAGGCAAGAAGGCTGCCTGCACAGCCTGCGCGCCGGCCGCAGAAAGCTTGAGCTCCTCGCTGCTGACATTGGCCTGCCGCAGCCAGAGTACGCCCGCCGCCGCCAGCCCCGCCATGCTGCCTGCCAGCAAGCAGGCGCCTGCCTTGCGGCGGCCGGCAATATGCCAGATGCCCAGTAGCAGCAGCATGCCCAGCAAGGCGTTTCCTCCCAGGCGCAGCAAGGTCACCGGCCATTGCATGGGGTCACCGATATCGGCGCCATAATTCCAGTAGCGTACGCTGAGCGGGGCAGCAGACTGCGCATCGACTTCCGCCACCCAGATGGAAAGCAAGGCCAGCAACAGGCAGCATGCGAAACCATATATGCGGTTTGGCATCGGCGATGGCGCCGCCAGGCTGGCCTGCCAGCACAGGACCGCGCAAGCCAGCAGTGTGATCATGCCGCCATAGCTGTCGCGCGCAAAAATGCCCAGCATGCAGGCGCACAGCACGACCTGGAACACGCGGCCCCGATGCCAGAACGCGGCAAGCAGCGAGGCCAGGGCAATCACGGACACCAACTGCAACAGCCAGCATGTGCGCCACGCCTGAATCTGCAGCAACAGAACGTTATGGAAGACCGAGGTCCCGAGCCAATGGGCCAGCAAGCCCAGGGCGCCCGTCAGCGCAGCGCAATAGTAGAAGCGTGCGCGCCAGCCTGTTGAGAGCCAGGCTGCCGCCAGCACCAGGGAGAAGGCAACGGTGGCAGGGCTGGCCAGGTCGGTAAAGTTCCGCGTGCCGATGCTGGTTACCTCGGCGTACCACTGCGGGTCCATGGTTTGCATCAAGCGCTGCCATGGCAACAGATCCAGTGCGGCGAGGGCGCCCGCCGCCACCACACCCGCAGCCAGCAGCGGCACCACGCTGCGCGGGTTGTCACAGGCCAGGTAGAGCAGGCCGAACAGCAAAGTTGCCAGCGTCATCAAAGGATGAAGGAGCAGGGACAGGGGCAATAGCAGTGCCAGCCAGAGCCGTTTGCCGCGCAGCATGCAGGCGATCGCCAACATGCCCAGCGCCTCGGCAAAAATGCGCGGTGTCAGGTATGGTTCGGCCAGCGAGATCGCCCTGATCGGGTCATAATCGGTCGGCAGCAGCAGCAGCCACGCCAGCGCCACCCACAGCATCGCGCCGCGCAGCATGCCCGACAGCAGATAATAGGCTGCTGCCAGCCACAGCATGCTGCCCAGGGTGTGCAGCAGTCGCGAACCCGCTTCCAGGCCCAGGGTCTGGATAAAGACGCTGTACAAGGGGCTGAACAGGGTGAACTGGTCCTGCGAGCCGAACAGGAAATACAGGTCGTTGCGGAACTGCTCGGGATGCAGCAAGTGCAAGGCTTGCACCGCATACAGCCGGCCGTCATGCCAGATGCCGGCCCACGGCCGGGCATACAGCCAGATGGCCAGCAGCGCCAGCAACATCAGGCTCTGGCGCGCGTCCCAGCGCGGCGCCAACTGCAAGGGCGCTGCCGGCGCATCAATGTGCTGCAGGCCAGGCTCAACAAGCGTCCATGCTTCGCCACTGCGGTCGCGGTTGCTCGACAACGACATCAGGCCGCGCCCTTCCCTGCGAGGTAGTCGGCGCCGACGTCGGCGTTCCACACCGTTATGGCCGGCGCCAGCTGCAGCGAGCTTGCCCCGTCCTGCTCCCTGTCCGGCTTGCAAAAGAAGCGCTGGCCGCCCAGGCCCATGCCGTTGCCATGAGGGCCGACATGACGGGAAAGGGCGCCCGCCGCCCGCGCGATGGGAACGATCCTGGCCGTGCGGCTCAATTCCAGGGCCGCAGTCAGGCCTGCGGGACCGGCGCCGGTGAGCCTGGCGTATTGCTGCCACATGACAACTTTTCCTTCAAGTTCAATAGTAAATGCCGCCAGAAACGCGCAGCAATCAAGGAATTTTACCTTAGGGAAATTGCAAATGCTATAACTGTCTTGTAAATTGTGGCAAGGAGATGGCGCATGAAACATGCGTCCAGAATAGACATCAGGAAAACAGCAGCAGCTTGCGGGCCCCGAAATTGAACAGCATGATCGCAGCGCCGGCCGCCAGCTTGGCTGCCAGGACCGGCAGGCCGGCCTGATCGACCAACAGGCCGATCACCGTCAGGTTCAAGCCCAGGCCCACCACCCCGACCAGGACATACAGCGCAAACTCGCCCTGCCATTGCGGCAGGCGACGGAAATCGAACACCCAGCGGATCGCCAGCAGGTAGTTGCACACGATGCCCAGTGCATATGCCAGGGCTGCCGCCAGCAGGTAGTGCAGGCGCGCATACTCGAGCAGCAGGTAGAGCGTGGCCAGGTCAATGCCAAACGCCAGGGCGCCGGCTGCGCCGTAACGCAGGAACTGGCGCACCAGGCCGTGCAGGTTCACTGCACGGCCTGCTGCGGGCGCAGCAAGGCGCAATCGTGCAGGTAGAAGGCATTGCCGCCGCCGATGGCGCTGGCCACCACGGCAGGGCCAAGCTTTCTGCTCAAGACGACGAAATCCAGTTCCGGGTCGGCGCAGGCGTGGGCCAGGCTGGCCTCGGTCGGCGGCTTCAGGCGGCGCCCCGCCTCCGCATTTTCAAGGCGGGTGCGCTTGCGGATGCCGTCGCTCATGCCCAGCTGTTCCAGGCGCGCCAGGCGTTGCCTGCCTTCCAATGCCGTACCGCGGTTGAACACGGCACCTGCCATTTGCGGGTTGCTGCCATAGCTGGAGCGGCCCAGCACGAACCAGGTGTAACGCAGCTCGTCTTCCCAGTACACAGTCGCCTGCGGCGGAATCAAAGGCAGGAAGTTGGCGCGCACTGCCTGCGCAGTTTCCGGCGGCAGCCAGGCCGCCGCGTCGGCGCGGAGGGCGGCCACGGCCGCACTGCCGGCCAGGCTGGCCAGCGCCAGGGCGTAGGCTGCCGCCTGCCGGCCGTTGCCGCTCCACTGCCAGACCTGGTACAGCAGGCCAACGCCCAGCAGGGCGGCCGCGCCGCGCTTGAGCCAGATCCACAACCAAAGGGTGTCGAAGGTAGCGATCGGGATATCGTTCTGCCAGATGCCGGTCCATGGCGGGCCGCCGGCGATTTCACGCAGCAGTGCACAAGCCAGCGCGAACAGGAAGGCCAGCGCCAGGCGATAGTGGCGCGGCGACAGTTCCCACGGCTGGGCCAGCCGGCCCTGGTGGCACAGCAAGGCGGCTGCGGCCAGCCCCAGCAGGCCGCCAACGGTGTTGCGTGTCAGGATAGCAACACACAAGGCCAGCAGCAGCGCGCGGAACAGCCGTCCGCGCTGCCAGAATTGCTGCCACAGGCAGGCCAGCGCGATGGCGGAGGCCATCTGCACGAGCCACATCGTACGCCAGGGCTGGGCCTGCAGCATCAGCAGGTTGTGCGTCAGGCCGGTGCCGGCCCAGGACGCGAGCAGGCCGGCAGCCCCGGTCAACGCGACGCAGCCGAAGAAACGGCCGCGTGCGCCCGGCACCAGCCAGGCCGCGGCCAGCACCGGGCTGAAGGCGACAGCGGCGCGGCTGGCCCAGGCGCCAAAGACCCAGCCGTCCCAGGTCACGCCGGAAGTCGTCGCCAGCACGTGGGCATACCAGGTGTCGTCCATGGTACGCAACAGGCGGTCGAACGGTGCAATGCCCAGCAAGGCGGCGCCGGCCAGCAGGCCGCCGATGAGCAAGGCCCCCACGGCGGTCCAGCGCATGCGGCGCTTGCCCTCGGCGATGAAAAGCACGCCGAACAGGCCGACCCCGGCCGCCATCAGCGGATGCAGTAGCAGCGCCAGCACCAGCGCCGGCACGCCCCACTGCCAGCGGCCGCGCACAGCGCAGCCCATGGCCAGCATGCCCAGGGCCTCGGCAAAGATGCGCGGCGTGGGAAAACTCTCGGCCAGGTTGAAGGTAGTCATGGTTGGCCCGTAGTCCGACGGCAGGGCCACCAGCAACGCCAGCGTCAGCCACAAGCCCAGGCCGCGCTGGAAGGCTGCCACCAGGAAGGCCGCGCAGCCCAGCCACAGCAGGTTGCCGGCCTGCTGCACCAGCAAGGCAGCAGTATCGAGGCCAAAGGTACGGATCACGGCCGCATACAGGGGACTGAACAGGGTGAAGGCGTCCTGCGAGCCGTACATCAGGAACAGGTCGCGCCGGAACTGGTCCGGGTGCAGGCGCTGCAGCGCCTGCAGCGCGTACAGGCGGCTGTCATGCCACAGCCCCTCCCACGGATGACAAAACAGCCACAATGCCGCCAGCACCAGCAGCGCCGGCACGATACGCCGGTCCCACTTGCCGCCAGCCTGCACCGTCATGCGCTAGCGCTTTCCGCCGAGAACAGCAGTACTTTGCGCGCGCCAAAATTGAACATCAGGATGGCGGCAGCGGCCACCAGCTTGGCCGCCAGGTACGGCGTGTGCAGCATTTCCACCAGCAGGGTGATAGCCAGGCCGTTCAGGATCAGGCCGGCAATGCCGACCAGGAAGAAAATGGCAAATTCGCGCTCCCACTGGGTAACGCGGCGGAAACTAAACACCCAGCGCACGGAAATCATGTAGTTGACCACCATGCCGAGCAGGTAGGACAGGCAGGCCGCCGCCAGATAATGCAAGCCCATCACGTGGGCCAGCAGGTATAGTCCACCAAAATCGACCACGAACGCCGCGCCGCCTACGAATGTATAGCGGATGAACTGCACCAGGCCATTCGAGGAATGCTGTTTGCCTAATAGTTTGCTCAACATGTCTACCTCTTCGCTCGCTGGCGGGCACGGCAATGGTCCAACGGCTGCATCACGCCGCTTTTTTCTCTTCGTGGTACTCGTCGTCGATGTTGACGTCCCACAGCGGGTCCTTGGAAGCGGCGCCGGAGGCGATCGCTTCCACCGCCAGCTTGGCAGTCAGCATCGAGTGGTCCTGGTTGTTGTAGCGGTGCATGCCGTTACGGCCGACCAGGAACAGGTTGCCGATGGTGTCGGTGTAGCGCCGCACCACGTCGAACTGGTCGTAGGAACCGAAATAGGCGGGGTAAGCCTTCGGCACCCGCACCACCGTCCCGTCCAGTACCTGGGTGTTGTTCAGCATGCCGATCTTGGCCAGCTCGCCGGCGCCGAACTTGATCAGCTCGGCATCGTTCATCTGCCACAGGTCGTCGTCTTCATTGCAGAAGTATTCCAGGCCCATCCACATGGTGTCCGCGTCCTTGACCAGGTGGGGACTCCAGTTGTTGAAAATCTGCAGGCGGCCGATGCGCACGTCTTTTTCCTGGATGTAGATCCAGTTGTCCGGCAGCGCCTGGCCATCGGTGTTGAGCACATCCGATTTTTTCACCAGCAGGCCAACGGTCAGGAAGTCGCGGTACATCAGGCCGTCCGCCACCTTGCGCACTTCGGGCGGCACATCGTTCATGCCCTTGATCAGTTCACGTACCGGCATGGTCGAGACCGCATAGTCGCAGTCCAGGCGGAACTGCTCGCCGCTGCTGCTGTCGGTGCCGCTTACGGCCACCACCTTGCCATCCCGGGTTTCCACATTGGTCACGGCCTGGTTGTAGCGGATTTCGCCGCCGCCCTCGGTGACCATGCGAGCCACTTCCTGCCACATCTGGCCCGGCCCGAATTTCGGATACAGGAATTGTTCGATCAGGCTGGTCTCGGTGCCCTTTTGCGCCACCCCGCCCTTGCTCTTGAAGAGCTGCTTGGCCGCGTGCCACAGCGCCTTGCTGATGTTCAGGCCCTTGATGCGCTGCGCGCCCCAGTCGGCGCTGATCTGGTCGCACGGGATGCCCCATACCTTGTGCGTGTAATCCTTGAAGAAAGTTTCATACAACTCGCGGCCAAAGCGGTTGATCATGAAGTCTTCCAGGTTCTTTTCCGGGCGGCGCGGGAACAGCATGATCCAGCCGTACGTCACCGCCACCTTGGTCAGCCGCCACAGGCCCAGCTTGCTGGCGGTGGCAGCGTTCATCTTGATCGGGTAGTCGAAGAAGCGGCGTAGGAAGAAGATGCGCGACAGGCGCGAACGCACCAGCATGCGGCGGTCGTCGTCGCTCTCGAGCGCATTGCCGGCCACCTGGACGGAGGTGGTCTTGTTCTGGTAGGTCAGGTCGAGCGAGGCATTGGCCGCGGCGTCGATCGGCAGGATTTCCTGCCACCAGTTCATGACCCAGTCCGACTTGGAAAAGAAGCGGTGCCCGCCCAGGTCCATGCGGTTGCCGTTATGGCAGACGGTACGGGAAATGCCGCCGACTTCATTGCTCGCCTCCAGCACGATCGGGAGAATATTGGTGTTCCGGATTAACTCCAGGGCCGCGGTCAACCCTGCGGGACCGGCACCAATAATTACGGCGTATTGCTGCCCCATGACAACTTTCCCTTCCAGTTGGTTCAAATAACAAAGCACCGCCCAAGAATCGGGCAGCGCATCAATGAATTTTACCGTGTGGAAATTACAAAAGCTATAAGTGCTGTAATGAAATGTCGCGTGGAACCAGCAATTTAGCGGATTTTCAAGCGTAGCCGTAGCCGCGCGCCATGGCGGCAGCCGCGATTGGCAACAAGGCAAACAGGTGGATCTCGGCCATCAAGCGCTTGCGGATGGCACGGATTTCCACGTCTTCCGGCGCGAAGCCGGCGTCGGCCGACTGCGCCTTGCGCCAGCGCAGGAAGACGCGGGTCGGCTTGATGGACAGCAGGCCGACGATGGCGAACAGCACCACCTTGGTCCAGAACACGTGGTTGTGGAGGTAGAACGCGGCGCCCTTGGCGCCGAAGAACACACGCGAGAAGCCGATCACGACCAGCGACAGCGACATGAGGCCGAGCGCGATGTCGTACCTGGCCGCCAGCTGCACGGCCGGCGGCTGCATGCCCGGCCGCACCAGCACCAGCTGGGCCGTGATGGCCGCGGCAATGCCGAAGGCCAGCAGGTGGTGTACGATCGCCAGCAGCAAGTCGACCATGGCCGCCCCGCCTCAGGCGCGTTCGGACACCGCGTCGACCACGCACAGCGCCGTCATGTTGACGATGCGGCGCACGGTGGCGGACGGGGTCAGGATATGCACCGGTGCTGCGCAGCCGAGCAGGATCGGGCCGATCGCGATGCCGTTGCCGGCAGTCTTGACCAGGTTGTAGGCGATATTGGCGGCATCGATATTCGGCATCACCAGCAGGTTGGCGTCCTGCTTCAGGGTGGTGTTAGGCAGCAGCTTGTGGCGCAGCTTGGAATCGAGCGCGGTGTCGCCGTGCATTTCGCCGTCCACTTCCAGGTCCGGTGCGCGCTGGCGCACCAGGTCCAGCGCGGCGCGCATCTTTTGCGCCGATTCGCTGTTGGAGGAGCCGAAGTTCGAATGCGACAGCAGGGCCGCGCGCGGCACCAGGCCGAAGCGCTTCATCTCTTCCGACGCCATGATGGTGATGGCGGCCAGCTCGTTGGCGTTCGGGTTTTCGTTGACGTGGGTATCCACCAGCGCCAGCTGGCGGTCCTGCAGCACCAGGATGTTCATCGCCGCATAGACGCAGGCGCCCGGACGGCGGCCCAGCACCTGGTCGATGTAGTGCAGGTGCAGCTGGGTGGTGCCGAAGGTGCCGCAGATCATGCCGTCGGCGTCGCCCTTCTTGATCATCATGGCGCCGATCAGCGAGTGGCGGCGGCGCATTTCCAGCTTGGCGTATTCCTGCGTCACGCCCTTGCGCGCAGTCAGCTCGTAGTATGCCTGCCAGTATTCGCGGTAACGCTCGTCGAAGTCGGGATTGATCACGTCGTAGTCGATGCCCTGCTTCAGGCGCAGGCCGAATTTCTGCACGCGCGCATCCAGCACGGCCGGGCGTCCGACCAGGATCGGGCGCGCCAGCTTCTCGTCGACCACCACCTGCACCGCGCGCAGGATGCGCTCTTCTTCGCCTTCGGCGTAGACGATGCGCTTCATTTCCGCCGGGGTCTGCTTGGCCACCGCGAACACTGGCTTCATGAAGGTGCCGGAACGGTAGACGAACTGCTGCAGGCTGTCGGCGTAGGCTTCCAGGTCCTTGATCGGACGGGTGGCGACGCCGGAATCGGCTGCCGCCTTGGCCACGGCCGGCGCGATCTTGGTCAGCAGGCGCGGGTCGAACGGCATCGGGATCAGGTATTCCGGGCCGAAGGCCAGGTTGGCGATGCCATAGGTGGTGGCAACGATGTCCGACTGCTCGGCGTGCGCCAGGTCGGCAATCGCGTGCACCACGGCGATTTCCATTTCACGGGTGATGGTGCTGGCGCCGCTGTCGAGCGCGCCGCGGAAAATGTAAGGGAAGCACAGCACGTTGTTGACCTGGTTCGGGTAGTCCGAACGGCCGGTGCAGATGATGGCGTCGCCACGCACCGCTTTCACGTCTTCCGGCAGGATTTCCGGGTTCGGATTGGCCAGCGCCAGGATCAGCGGGTTAGGCGCCATCTGCTTGACCATGTCCTGCTTCAGCACGCCGCCGGCCGACAGGCCGAGGAAGATGTCGGCGCCTTCGATGCAGTCGGCCAGGGTGCGGTGCGGGGTCTCGCGCGCAAAGCGCTCCTTGTCCGGGTCCATCAGCTCGGTGCGGCCCTTGTAGACCACGCCGGCCAGGTCGGTGACCAGGATGTTTTCGATCGGGAAGCCGAGGTCGACGATCAGGTCCAGGCAAGCCAGGGCTGCCGCGCCGGCGCCGGAGACCACCAGCTTGACGTTCTTGATGTCCTTGCCGATGTATTTCAGGCCGTTCAGGATGGCAGCGCCGACGATGATGGCGGTGCCGTGCTGGTCGTCGTGGAAGACCGGGATCTTCATCTTCTCGCGCAGTTTGCGCTCGATGTAGAAGCACTCGGGCGCCTTGATGTCTTCCAGGTTGATGCCGCCGAAGGTTGGCTCCAGCGAGGCGATGATGTCGACCAGCTTGTCAGGGTCGGATTCGTTGATTTCGATGTCGAACACGTCGATGCCGGCAAACTTCTTGAACAGCACGCCCTTGCCTTCCATCACCGGCTTGGATGCCAAGGGGCCGATATTGCCCAGGCCCAGCACCGCGGTGCCGTTGGAAATCACGGCCACCAGGTTGCCGCGCGCAGTGTACTTATAGGAGTTGGCCGGGTCGATGACGATTTCTTCGCAGGGCGCTGCCACGCCCGGGGAATAGGCCAGCGCCAGGTCGCGCTGGTTGGTCAGTTGCTTGGTGGGGGAAACGCTGATTTTGCCTGGCT
>Ga0209565_1001164_pt1 | contig 12629 bp, 10 predicted proteins | sample Araplaol_mTSA_r2_2_FD_184283 | JGI IMG/M metagenome (GOLD analysis project Ga0209565, IMG submission 184283) | Arabidopsis root microbial communities from North Carolina, USA - plate scrape MF_Col_mTSA_r2 (SPAdes) (version 3) | ecosystem: Host-associated > Plants > Roots > Endosphere | place... | reverse complement strand
GGCGGCCTCGATGATCTTGCCGCAGATGATCTTGGCGTCGTTCGGGCGCTCCTGCAGGTAGTCGGTCAGCAGGCGGCCGACGATGTCTTCCACCGGCGCGCGCACTTCGCTGGACACCAGCTTGTCCTTGGTCTGGCTCGAGAACTTGGGCTCGGGCACCTTCACGCTCAGCACGCAGCAAAGGCCTTCGCGCATGTCGTCGCCGGTGACTTCGACCTTGGCCTTCTTGGCCAGCTCGTTCTCCTCGATGTACTTGTTGATGACGCGCGTCATCGCCGCTCGCAGGCCCGTGAGGTGGGTGCCGCCGTCGCGCTGCGGGATGTTGTTGGTGAAGCACAGCACCTGCTCGTTGTAGCCGCTGTTCCACTGCATCGCCACTTCGACGCCGATGTGCGTGCCGGGGATGCCGCCGTAGGTGTCGGCCGGGCGCTCGCCCTCGGCGTAGAACGAGTTCGGGTGCAGGACGGTCTTGCCCTTGTTGATGAACTCGACGAAGCCGCGCACGCCGCCGGCGCCGGAGAAGTCGTCTTCCTTGCCGGTGCGCTCGTCCTTCAGGCGGATGCGCACGCCGTTGTTCAGGAAGCTCAGTTCGCGCAGGCGCTTGCTGAGGATCTCGTAGTGGAAGTCCGAGTTCTCCTTGAAGATCTCGGTGTCGGGCAGGAAGTGAACTTCGGTGCCGCGCTTGTCGGTGTCGCCGATGATCTTCATGGGCGAGACCTCGACGCCGTTCACCGTCTCCAGCAGGCGGTTCTGCACGAAGCCGCGGCTGAATTCGAGCTCGTGGATCTTGCCTTCGCGGCGCACCACCAGGCGCAGCATGGTGCTCAGCGCGTTCACGCAGCTCACGCCCACGCCGTGCAGGCCGCCCGAGACCTTGTAGCTGTTCTGGTTGAACTTGCCGCCCGCGTGCAGCTCGGTCAGCGCGATCTCGGCGGCCGAGCGCTTGGGCTCGTGCTTGTCGTCCATCTTCACGCCGGTGGGAATGCCGCGGCCGTTGTCGGTGACGGAGATCGAGTTGTCGGTGTGGATGGTCACGACGATGTCGTCGCAGTGGCCGGCCAGCGCCTCGTCGATGGAGTTGTCGACCACCTCGAAGACGAGGTGGTGCAGCCCGGTGCCGTCCGAGGTGTCGCCGATGTACATGCCGGGGCGCTTGCGCACGGCCTCAAGCCCTTCGAGGATCGTGATCGAGCCTTCGCCATAGCTGGTGTCGGCGGCCACGGTTTCGATCTCGGGGATGTAGACGGGCTCGGTGTGCGGCACGTCGGGCTTGTTTTCTTCAGCACTCATTCGGATATTCCTCAGTCTCTCACGGCATTCGCGCGTGATTTTTCGGGCTCTCAAAAGCTCAATTCGCCGCCTCTTGAAAGCGCAAACCCGCGGAAGGCCGCGGGTCGTGTGCGCAAGGCGCCGTGGTTTCTGTCTGCTAGATGCGCATCGGCATCACGACGTATTTGAAGGATGCGTTCTCGGGAATGGTCAGCAGCGCCGAACTGTTGGAGTCGGCCAGGTCGATCTTGACCATGTCCTGGTCCATGTTCGACAGCGCGTCGATCAGGTAGGTCACGTTGAAGCCGATCTCGATGGTGTCGCCGCCGTAGTCGATGTCGAGCTCGTCCTGGGCCTCTTCCTGCTCGGCGTTGTTCGATGCGATGCGCAGCGTGCCCGGCTCGATGTTCAGGCGCACGCCCTTGAACTTCTCGCTGGTCAGGATGGCGGTGCGCTGCAGGCTGGCCAGCAGCGGCGCGCGGCCGAGCGTGACGGTGTTCTTGTGGTTCTTCGGGATGACGCGGTTGTAGTCGGGGAACTTGCCCTCGACCAGCTTGGTGACGAACTCCATGCCGCCGAAGCTGAACTTGGCCTGGTTGTTCGCGAACTGCATCTCGATGGCGCCTTCGGCGTCGGACAGCAGGCGCTGCATTTCGAGCACGGTCTTGCGCGGCAGGATCACTTCCTGGCGCGGCACTTCCACGTCGAGCGTGGCGGACGAGAAGGCCAGGCGGTGGCCGTCGGTGGCGACCAGGCTCAGCTGCTTGCCCTCGGCCACGAAGAGGATGCCGTTGAGGTAGTAGCGGATGTCGTGCACGGCCATCGCGAACGAAACCTGCGAGAGCAGGTCCTTGAGCGTCTTCTGCGGCACGCTGAACACGGGGCCGAAGTTGGCGGCTTCCTGCACCAGCGGGAAGTCTTCCGCCGGCAGCGACTGCAGCGTGAAGCGGCTCTTGCCGCCCTTGAGCACCAGCTTGCTGGCGCTCGATTCGAGGCTCACGGTCTGGTCGGCCGGCATGGTGCGCAGGATGTCGATCAGCTTGCGCGCGCCGATGGTGGTGGTGAAGTTGCCTTCATCGCCGCCGAGCTCGGCGGTGGTGCGGATCTGGATCTCGAGGTCGCTGGTGGTCAGCTGCAGCTGGCCGCCGGTCTTGCGGATCAGCACGTTCGCCAGGATCGGCAAGGTGTGACGCCGCTCCACGATGCCCGCCACCGACTGCAGCGCGGCGAGGACCTTGTCCTGGGTTGCCTTCAAAACGATCATGTCTTCTTCCTCTTCCTATCTCTTTGAATCAGCTTGCAGGGCGCCATTCTCCGCTGTCGCGGGGAGCTTCCTGGACGACATCCGATTTCTTTCCGGTCAGCCCTTGAGGGTCTGCTCGAGCACGTGGAGCTGCTGGTTGAGCTCGGTGAGCTGCTGGCGCTCGCCCGAGATCTTGCGCACCGCGTGCAGCACCGTCGTGTGATCGCGCCCGCCGAACAGCTCGCCGATTTCCGGCAGGCTCTTCTGAGTGAGCTCCTTGGCCAGGTACATCGCGATCTGCCGCGGCCGCGCGATGCTGGCCGGGCGTTTCTTGCTGTACATGTCGGCGACCTTGATCTTGTAGTAGTCGGCCACCGTCTTCTGGATATTCTCGACGGAGATCTGCCGGTTCTGGATCGACAGCAGGTCGCGCAGCGCCTCGCGCGCCAGGGCGATCGAGATCTCCTTCTGGTTGAAGCGCGAGTAGGCGAGGATCTTGCGCAGCGCGCCCTCGAGCTCGCGCACGTTGGAGCGCACGTTCTTGGCGACGAAGAAGGCGACTTCTTCCGGCATTTCGGCCGATTCGGCGCGCGCCTTGTTGATCAGGATGGCCACGCGCATCTCGAGCTCGGGCGGCTCGATGGCCACCGTGAGGCCGGAGTCGAAGCGCGAAACCAGGCGCTCGTGGATGTCCGCCAGGCCCTTCGGATAGGTGTCGCTGGTCATCACGATGTGCGACTTCTTGGCCAGCAGTGCCTCGAACGCATTGAAGAATTCTTCCTGCGTCCGGTCCTTGTTGGCGAAGAACTGCACATCGTCGATCAGCAGCAGGTCGAGCGAGTGGTAGCGCTCCTTGAACTCATCGAAGGTCTTGCGCTGATAGGCCTTGACCACATCCGACACAAATTGCTCGGCGTGGATGTAGAGAACTTTGGAGTCCGGCTTGTCGGCCAGCAGCCGGTTACCCACAGCATGCATCAGGTGGGTCTTGCCCAGGCCGACGCCGCCATAGATGAAAAGAGGGTTGTACAGGTGACCCGGCATGCCGGCCACGTGCATCGCCGCGGCGCGCGCCATGCGGTTGGCCGTGCCCTCGACCAGGGTGTCGAAGGTGAGGCCGGAATTCAGGCGGTTCTTGAAGCCGGCGGCGGCCGGCTCCTCGCCCGGGCCCGCCACGTCGCGCGGCACGTCCGTTTCGGTCATGACGGCCACGGGTGCAGCACGCACGGGGATTTCGCGAGGAGCAAGCGCTAACTCGATAGCAACCGGCTGGCCGTACATCTTCTCCGCCATGGCGGCGATCTTGCCGGCGTACTGGGCACGGATCCAGTCGAGCTTGAACCGGTTGGCCACGAACACCGTCATGCGCGACAGGTCGTCGGCGACCTGTGCCGTCAGGGGTTTGATCCAGGTGTTGAACTGCTGCTCGGACAGCTCCTGCGCGAGCTGGTCGACGCAGGCCTGCCAGAGGCTTTCGCCGATGCCGTCAGTCGACATGGGCGTGGGGAAAAGTGAAGGGACCCTCGGGCATTTCTTGGTATAGGTATTGTGGATATTCTCTGCTGGAAGGCGCCCGGCATTCTAACTTGTCAAAACCTTATCCACACGCCGGCGAGTGTGTCGAAAGGCCCGCAAATCTGCTCGAAGATTGTTCAGGGCCCCAATGTTTGCGATAATTGCGGGTTTCCCTGAAAACCTCTTTGCGTCTTTCGGGGGCCATCCGAAACACGCCCGCCCCGGCGCCCCGCAGGAACTTCATGCTTTCAGTACGAAAGCGCGAAGGGCCAGCGCGAACAGGGAATTAGGAAATCACCATGAAACGCACCTACCAAGCATCCAAAGTCCGCCGCGCCCGTACCCACGGCTTCCTGGTCCGCATGAAGACCCGCGGCGGCCGTGCCGTCATCAACGCACGCCGCGCCAAGGGCCGCAAGCGCCTGGCCGTCTGACGGCAGTCCACCTGCCGTTGCCAGCAGCCGACCCGTCAGCGCCAGCTCCATCCGCCAGGGCTTCTGGCCCGGGCCGGCATGACACAAGCGGCCCGGCTTCCATGCAGCGGCTCAAGTCCCGCGCGCAATTCCAGGCCGTCCTCGCAGGTGCCACCGTGGCGCGCACTGCTCATTTCGCATTGCATCGCTGTGCGCTCGATCTCGCATCGAGCGCACAGTCGTTGTTCGCGTCCGACGACGTCTGGCTGGGTGCCATGGTGCCCAAGCGCTGGGCACGTCGCGCCGTCACGCGCAACGCCATCAAGCGCCAGATCTATTCGGTGAGCGCTGCATCCGGCGCAGCACTGCCTCGCGCCGCGCACGTGGTGCGGCTGCGCGCGGGCTTCGACCGCAAGGAGTTCGTGAGCGCCTCTTCGGACAAGCTCAAGGCCGCCGTGCGCGCCGAACTCCAGCAGCTGCTGGCACGGGCCGCGCGCGCCCCCGCGCCGGCCGCAGCCCCTTCCTCCTCGCCATGAAACGCCTGCTGATCGGCATCGTGAAGGCCTACCGCCTGCTGCTGAGCCCCTGGCTCGGCCAGTCGTGCCGTTTCACGCCGACCTGCTCCGTGTATTCGATCGAGGCGCTGGAAGTGCATGGCGCGCTCAAGGGCAGCTATCTCACCCTGCACCGCATCGCGCGCTGCCAGCCCTGGTGCCAGGGCGGCCACGATCCGGTTCCGCCGAAATCCCAGCGTCGCACTGACAGGTCAGGATCGCTGTTTTCGTCTCTTCTCTCTTCCGACAAGAAGTCTTCGTCATGAACGATATCCGCCGCACGATACTGTGGGTGATTTTTGGTTTCTCGCTGGTACTGCTGTGGGACCAATGGCAGGTCTTCAACGGCAACAAGCCGACCTTCCTGCCGTCGACCAAGCCGGCCGCCACGGCCGCCGCTCCCGCAACCACCGCGCCCGCGGCCAACAGCAACGGCGTACCGGCTGCCTCCGGCAGCGGCAATGCTGGCGCCGTGCCCACGCAAGCGGTGGCCGCGGCTCCGCGTGAGCAGGTCAAGGTGACCACCGACCTGTTCCAGGCCAGCATCGACAGCGAAGGCGCCACGGTCAACCACCTCGAACTGCGCAAGTACGACGAAGCCGACCGCACCAAGCACGTGGTGCTGTTCGAAAACGGCTCGCCCGCCACCCGCTATGTCGCGCAGACCGGCCTGCTCAACCAGGTCGACACCGGCGAGCGTTTCCCGAACCACCTGACGCAGATGACGCCCCGGCCCGGCCCGCGCGAGATGGCCGACGGCCAGAACACGCTGGAAGTGAGCTTCGAAAGCGCCCCCGCCGGCGGCCTGAAGTACATCAAGACCTACGTGTTTCACCGTGGCGACTACGTTATCGGCGTGCGCCACGAAGTGGTCAACGTGAGCGACCAGCCGCGCGACGCGCAGCTGTACCTGCAGTTGCTGCGTCACGGCACGGTGGCTGCCAGCACCATGTTCGGCACCAACACCTTCACGGGCCCTGCGGCGTACACCAACGAGAAGAAGTTCCACAAGCTCGACTTCAAGGACATCGCCAAGGGCAAGATCGAACCGCCGCCGCCGGCCAACGACGGCTGGATCGCGATGGTGCAGCATTACTTTGCTTCGGCGTGGCTGCTCAAGGGCGACCCGGCCAGCGAGCAGCTGCGCCGCGAGTTCCGCGTGAAGGACCTGGGCGACAACCAGTTCTCCATCGCCATGGTGGCCACGCTGCCGAAGATCGCCCCGGGTGCCACGCAGGTCGTGAACAGTGCGCTGTTCGCAGGCCCTGAAGAAGAAAAGAAGCTCGAAGCCATCGCTCCGGGCCTGGACCTGGTGAAGGACTACGGCATCTTCGCGATCATCTCCAAGCCGCTGTACTGGCTGCTCACCCAGCTGCACGGCCTCCTGGGCAACTGGGGCTGGTCGATCGTCGCGCTGGTGGTGCTGCTGAAGGCGGCCTTCTACTGGCTCAACGCCAAGGCCTACGCCAGCATGGCCAAGATGAAGGCCATCAATCCGAAGATCATGGAAATGCGCGAGCGGCTGAAGGACAAGCCGCAGGAGATGCAGCAGGAAATGATGCGGATCTACAAGACCGAGAAGGTCAACCCGATGGGCGGCTGCTTCCCGATCCTGATCCAGATCCCGGTGTTCATCGCGCTGTACTGGGTGCTGCTGTCGTCGGTCGAGATGCGCCACGCGCCCTGGATCGGCTGGATCACCGACCTCTCGGCACCCGACCCCTGGTACATCCTGCCGATCGTGATGACGGCCACGTCGCTCTTCCAGACCTGGCTCAACCCGACGCCGCCCGATCCGATGCAGGCCAAGCTGATGTGGATCATGCCGCTCGCGTTCAGCGTGATGTTCATCTTCTTCCCGGCCGGCCTGGTGCTGTACTGGATCACGAACAACGTGCTGTCGATCGCGCAGCAGTGGTTCATCAACAAGCGCCTGGGCGTGCTCGGCGCCAAGTAAGCCGGCCGATCGCTCCAAGCCATCCCACGAAGGGCCGCGCAAGCGGCCCTTTTTGCTGAAAGACTGAAAGAATCCGCACCATGCTCGCCCGCACCTCCGACCCCATCGTCGCCATCGCCACCGCCTCGGGGCGCGGCGCGGTCGGCATCGTGCGCGTGTCGGGCGCCAGGCTGGCGCCGCTGGTCGACGCGATCTGCGGCCGCGCGCTCAAGCCGCGCGAAGCCACCTACCTGCCGTTCCGCGACGCGGACGGCGAGCCGGTCGACCACGGCCTGGCCATCCACTTTCCCTCGCCCAACTCCTTCACCGGCGAGGACGTGCTCGAACTGCAGGCCCATGGCGGATCGGTCGTGCTGCAGCTCCTGCTGGCGCGCTGCCTGGAAGCGGCGGCCGAGCCCGACCCGGTCACCGGCCGCCCGCGCCTGCCAGGCCTGCGCGTGGCCGAGCCCGGCGAGTTCAGCCAGCGCGCCTTCCTCAACGGCAAGATCGACCTGGCGCAGGCCGAGGCCATCGCCGACCTGATCGACGCCAGCACCGAGGCGGCCGCGCGCAGCGCCGGGCGCTCGCTGTCGGGCGCCTTCTCGCGCGAGATCCACACGCTGCGCGACGCGCTGATCCACCTGCGCATGCTGGTGGAGGCCACGCTCGACTTTCCCGAGGAGGAGATCGACTTCCTGCAGAAGGCCGACGCGGCCGGGCAGCTCGCGAAGCTGCGGTCGCAGCTATCTGCGGTGCAGCAGCGCGCGCGCCAGGGCGCCCTGCTGCGCGAGGGCATCAAGGTCGTGATCGCGGGCCAGCCCAACGCCGGCAAGAGCTCGCTGCTCAATGCGCTGGCCGGCGCGGAGCTGGCCATCGTGAGTGCCGTGGCGGGCACCACGCGCGACGTGGTCTCGCAGACCATCCAGATCCACGGCGTGCCGCTGCACGTGGCCGACACCGCCGGCCTGCGCGAGAGCAGCGACGAGGTCGAGCAGATCGGCGTGGCACGCGCCTGGGGGCAGATCGAGAGCGCCGATGCGGTGCTGTTCCTGCACGACCTGACGCGCGCGAGCCAGACCGACTACGCCGCTGCCGACGCCGAGATACTGGCCGGTCTCCAGCAGAAGCTGCCCCCGAGCGTGCCGGTGCTCGACGTCTGGAACAAGCAGGACGCGGCACCCACGGCCCATCCCGAACAGGGCATCGCCCTCTCCGCCAAGACCGGGCTGGGCATCGAGGCCCTGCGCGATCAGCTGCTGGCCATGGCCGGCTGGCAGGCAGTGCCCGAGGGCGTGTACCTTGCGCGAGCGCGCCACGTGCAGGCGCTGGCCCGGGTCGAAACGCACCTGGCGCTGGCTGCAAGCCACCTGGAGGCACAGGCACAGCTGCTCGACCTGCTGGCCGAGGAACTGCGCCTCGCGCAGAACGCGCTGAACGAGATCACCGGCGAGTTCGGCGCCGACGACCTGCTGGGCGTCATCTTTTCGCGCTTCTGCATTGGTAAATAGCCACAGATAGCGGCAGCCGCCCTCGAAAAAACGTAAACACTTGTAGCCGAAGTTCGCGGCCATCGCGGATACTTCGGCTCACATGCGGGGGCCGAGAAACACATGTCAATCCAGAACCTGAGCCGCGCCATCGCGGAGAACATCAATACCGACGCGTTCGCGTTGACGTTCAACGTCCAGCAGTGGGAAACGCTGGCGGGTTACCTGCAACCCATCGAGACTGGCGTCGGCGACGTGCTGATCGAGCAGGGCACGCCCGACCGTTCGGTGTTCTTCGTCGAGAGCGGCGCCATCAGCGTGCACCGCGTCAGCAGCAAGGAACAGATGAAGCTGGCCGTGCTTACCGCGGGTTCGGTGGTCGGCGAAGGCTCGTTCTTCTCGCGGCAGCCGCATTCTGCCAACGTGGTGGTCACCGGTGCGGGCCGCGTCTGGCGGCTCACCGCGATCCGCTTCGCCGAGATGTCGAACCGCCAGCCCAACATGGCGCTGGAGATCGCGATGGCCCTGGGCGCCGTGATCGCCAAGCGCATGGCGCACCGCTCCAAGCGCGTCGCGGTGACCTGATCGGGAAGGCCTCCTCACTCGCCCGCCACCGGATCGATCCTACGGATGCAGGCCAGCCATTTCAGTTCAGGACGCCGAGAAGCAAGAAGTAGTCAGCAAGCAAGCCATGGCCTCGATCTGTCCGGTCTGCAGCACGGAGAACCGTGACGGCGCGAATTTCTGCAGGAACTGCGGCATCAAGCTGTCCGCCGCGGGAGACCGGATCCCGCCGCCGCCGACCCCCGAACGCGAATGGGCCACCACGGCGCCCGCCCAACTGCGCGCGCCGACCATCCCGGCGCCCCTCGAAGAACTCCTGCCGGCACCGTCGCCCGCGCGCCAGTCCTTCTTCAGCCGCTCGCCTGCCTCCGCGCCGCGGCATGACGACGACGAGCAGACCGTTTTCATGCTGCACGACGACGGCTCGCCGCGCGTGCCCGCACCGCCGGCCACCCCGCAGGGGCTGGAATCGAGCTGGGCGCCGTCGCCCGAAAGGGTGAAGACGCCCCGGGTCAGGATCCGCAAGCCCGCTCCGGTCGACCGGCCGCCGCGCAAGCGCGCGATCCTGCTGTGGGTGGGCCTGCTCGCGGTGGCTGTGGCGATGATCGTGGCGGGCTGGTCCGGCTACGGAACGCGAAAGACGGCTCCTGCCGTCGAGGAGACCGCCCCGCCCGCCGCAGCGCCGGCTCCCGCCGCTGCGGCGCCTGCCGTCGAGTCACCACCACCGCCATCACCGCCATCACCGCCGCCCGCCGAGCCCGCCGCGACGGATGCACAGCCTGCCGAGCAGGCTGCGCCATCGCCTGCGGCGGAAGCCGCGCCGGCAGCACCCCCGCCGCCCAAGCCCGCCAAGCAGGCGCGCAAGCAGCCGGCCGCCGCTGCGGCGCCCCAGCCAGCTGCGGAGACTGCTGCTCCCGTCGCGGCGCCTGCTCCGCCACCCGCACCGGCGGCTGCGGCCGAGCCCGCGGCCATGTGCGGCGACCGCAATTTCATCGCCAGGGCGCAATGCATGGCGGCGCAGTGCCTGAAGCCGGAGTACAAGGCCCATGCGCAGTGCGAGGCGGTGCGCCGTCAGCAGCGCATCGAGGAAGAAAAGCGCAACCCGACGCTCATCAACTGAGCGTCCCGGCGGAAAGCGGCCTGCTGCCGCTCAGCCCTTCTGCAACCGCTCGACCGCCATCGCCAGCGCGGCCGGCTTGCCCGAGAGCACCAGCGTGTCACCGTCCGACAGTACCGTGTCGTCGGCCAGCGGGCGCGGCTGGCCGTCGTGCCGGCGCAGGCTCGCGATGCGCACGCCTAGCGTCTGCAGCGCCAGTCCCTGCAGCGTCTGGCCGATCGCGCGGGCGCCTGCATCGAGCGTGAAGCTGTTGAGCCGCTCGTGATCGATCTCGTCGGCGTTGTCGTCGTCCGCGCCGTGGAAGTAGCCGCGCAGCAGGTTGTAGCGGGCATCGCGCTGGTCCTGCACCACGCGGATCACGCGCCGCATCGGCACGCCGACCAGCGCCAGCGCGTGGCTCGCGAGCATCAGTGAACCCTCGATGGCCTCGGGTACCACTTCGGTCGCGCCGGCGGCCTGCAGCTTCTCGAGGTCGTGGTCGTCCTGCGTGCGCACGATCACCGGCACGTGCGGCGCATGGGCGCGCGTGTTGGCCAGCACCTTCATCGCGCCGGGCACGTCGAGGTAGGTCACGACCACCGCGCTGGCGCGCGCCAGGCCGGCGGCCATCAGCGCCTGCAGCCGCGCGGCGTCGCCGAACACCACCGAGTCGCCGGCGGCGGCGGCCTGGCGCACGCGGTCGGGGTCCAGGTCGAGCGCCATGTAGGGGATGCCCTCGCGCTCCAGGATGCGCGCCAGGTTCTGGCCGCAACGCCCGTAGCCGCAGATGATCACGTGCTGCGCCGTGTTGATGGTCTTGCGTGCGATGGTCGTCATCTGCAGCGACTGCTGCAGCCAGTCGCTGGCCACCAGCTTCCGCACGATGGCGTTGCTGTACATGATGATGAAGGGCGTCGCCAGCATCGACAGCACCATCGACGCCAGCACCGGGTTGGCCAGCCACGGCGGCAGCAGGCTGCGCTCCTGGGCCAGCGTCAGCAGCACGAAGCCGAACTCGCCGGCCTGAGCGAGGTACAGGCCGGTGCGCAGCGACACGCCCGAGGTGGCGCCCAGCACCCGAGCCAGCACCGTCACCAGCGCCAGCTTGAAGGCCAGCGGCACCAGCAGCAGCACGCCCACCAGCAGCCAGCGCTCGACCACGATGTGCCAGTCGAGCGACATGCCCACGGTGATGAAGAACAGCCCCAGCAGCACGTCGTGGAAGGGGCGGATGTCGGTCTCGACCTGGTGCTTGTATTCGGTCTCCGACACCAGCATGCCTGCGATGAAGGCGCCCAGCGCCAGGCTCAGGCCGGCCAGCTCGGTCAGCCAGGCAAGCCCCAGCGTGATCAGCAGCACGTTCAGGATGAAGAGCTCCTCGCTGCGCCGCCGCGCCACCAGCGTGAGCCACCAGCGCATCACGCGCGGGCCGCCGTACAGCAGCACGCCGATCAGGAAGCTCGCCTTCAGCAGCGCGAGCCCCAGCGCCTTGGCCAGCGCCTCGGGCGGGGCGCCCAGCGCGGGGATCAGCACCAGCAGCGGCACCACCGCCAGGTCCTGGAACAGCAGCACGCCCATCACGCGCTTGCCGTGCTCGCTTTCGAGTTCGAGCCGCTCGGCCATCAGCTTGACCACGATGGCGGTGCTGCTCATGGTGAGCGCGCCCGACAGGGCCAGCGCGGTCTGCCAGCCCAGGTGCCAGGCCGCCGGCAGCAGCCGCGCCAGCAGCAGCGCGCCGATGGTGGCGAGGGCCATGGTCAGCAGCACCTGCAGCAGGCCCAGGCCGAACACGTGCTTTCGCATCGCGCGCAGCTTGGGCAGGCTGAATTCCAGTCCGATCACGAACATCAGGAACACCACGCCGAATTCGCCGAGGTGCTGGATGCCCTCGGTGTTCTGGGCCAGCGCGAAGGCGTGCGGCCCGATCAGCACGCCGGCCGAGAGATAGCCGAGCATCGGCGGCAGCTTGAGTGAGCGGCACGCCACCACGCCGATCACCGCGGCCAGCAAGTACAACAGCGTGAGATCGAACGAAGACATATGCGCCGATGCTAGAGCAAGAGCCGTGCGCGGCGCCTCAGGGAGGACACCCGGAGGCGCCCCGGCGGCCGCGGGGGCAAGCCGCTGGCCCGTAAAATCCGGCGATGAGCTCCCGTCCCGCCCCGGCCCCCGTGGTCGACCCCGAAGCCATCCTGGCCCGGGCACGCCTCACCTTCGACATCGAAGCCGAAGCCGTCTCCGGCCTGAAGAACCGCGTCGGCCCCAGCTTCGTCGAGGCCGTGCGCAAGATCCTCGAAGTGCGCGGCCGCGTGGTCGTGATGGGCATGGGCAAGAGCGGCCACGTCGGCCGCAAGATCGCCGCCACCCTCGCCTCCACCGGCACGCCCGCGATGTTCGTGCACCCGGCCGAGGCCAGCCACGGCGACCTCGGCATGATCAAGGCGGTCGACCTGGTGCTCGCCATCTCCAACAGCGGCGAGGTCGACGAGCTCACCGTCATCCTGCCGGTCGTCAAGCGCCAGGGCGTGCCCCTGATCGCCATGACCGGCCGC
>Ga0209565_1001160_pt1 | contig 12712 bp, 8 predicted proteins | sample Araplaol_mTSA_r2_2_FD_184283 | JGI IMG/M metagenome (GOLD analysis project Ga0209565, IMG submission 184283) | Arabidopsis root microbial communities from North Carolina, USA - plate scrape MF_Col_mTSA_r2 (SPAdes) (version 3) | ecosystem: Host-associated > Plants > Roots > Endosphere | place... | reverse complement strand
TTCCGTTTGAGTTCAAGCTCAGCGACCTGACGCTCGGCAGCATGGCGATGGAAATGCAGGTCCGCCCGAAACGCATGGGCGCGCCGGTTCGGAACGCGCAGGCCCTTCACGATCCGTCCCTGGAGTTGCTGCCTGGCAGCCAGGGCTTCGTGGAGCGCGGGGTGCCGCTCGACGATTATGCGCCGACGTTCCTGACCGTAGGCCAATACCTTTACTACGTGCCGCACCATTACCGCCATTGCTTTATCGACTTGAGCATCGGATTTGAAGCCTACCAGGCGAAGTTCTCGTCCAAGACCCGCAGCACGATCACCCGCAAGGTGCGCAAATTCGCCGAGCAGACCGGCGGTACTGCGCACTGGGAGCTGTACCGTACACCCTCCGAGGTTGCAGAGTTCCTGAAGCTGGCCAAGCCGCTGTCGCGCCGCACTTACCAGGATCGCCTGCTCGATGCCGGCCTGCCGGATACGGATGATTTCCGCGCCCAGGCCATGTCTTGGGCAACCCATGATGCGGTGCGCGCCTACCTGCTGTTCGATGGCGACCGCCCCGTCTCATACCTGTTCTGTCCCGGCAGCGAAGGAGTGCTGACCTATTCCTACCAGGGCTATGATCCTGATTACATGAAGCTGTCGGTCGGTACGGTGCTGCAATGGATCGCGCTGGAGCACTTGTTCAATGAGGGTAAATTCCGCTTCTTCGACTTCGACGAGGGCGAGTCGGATCACAAGCGCCTGTTCGCCACCGAGCAGCGGCTGTGCGCCAATATCTATATCGTGCGTCGCAGCTGGGCGAACAGTCTGTTATTGCACGCGCATCACTCCATGAACCAGTTTTCCGCCTGGATGGGCCGTCTCGTTGACCGCTTTGGCCTGAAAGCCCGTTTGAAGCGAATACTGCGCCACGGCAGCGCCGGCATGTTATGAAGGCGCTGCTCAAGCGACTTGCCCATGCCGTTCTCGGCGACTATTCCATTTACCGCGTGCTGCAGCGCCCGGCCGGCGCAGGCCCGGCGCCGCTGCCTGCGCAAGCGGCCGGCTTCCAAATCGGCTTGGTGCAGCGTGCCGAGATCGAAGCATGCGCCGACCAGGTGCTGCGCGAGCAAGCGTTCTACGCGGGTGAGGGCGCGCGCGCCTATGCCTGCCGGGATGGCGAGCGCATCGTGGGCTTGTGCTTTTATTGGTATGGCGAGCGCTACCGTCCGCGTGGCTTCTGGCCGCTAAAAGATGGCCAGGCCAAGCTTGTGGAAATCATCACCGCACCCGATATGCGCGGCCGCAAAGTGGCGCCGGCCTTGATCGCCGCGTCCAGTGCCGACATGGCAGCGCAAGGCTTTGCGGAATTGTTTGCGCGCGTCTGGCACAACAACGAGCCCTCCTTGCGCGCCTTTGCCGCCGCCGGCTGGCGTCCCTGTGCCATGGTGGTGGAACTCAATCCCATGCGTCGTGCGCGGCCATGGCGTTGGCGCATGATGCAGCGCAAAGTGTAGGCCTCGGTCGTCGGGCAGACTGGAGATCCTGCCCGCTGCGACCGGAGCCGCCATGCTCAAGCCGAACCTCGACTTCCTGCGCGCACTTGCCGTGCTCCTGGTGCTGGTTGCACATGTGGCCGGCTATACCATTCACACCAACCGCATCACTTTTGCGCTGGGCCAGCTGGGCGTCATGCTGTTCTTCGTGCACACCAGCCTGGTGCTGATGCAGTCCCTGGAACGCCAGCAACTGGCGGGTGCCGCGCTGCTGCGCGCCTTCTACCTGCAGCGCGCTTGCCGCATCTACCCGCTGTGCACAGTCATGCTGCTGGCGATCTACCTGTTCATGGATGCGCAGTGGACGCCGTTCGAACTGCTGGCCAACCTGCTGCTGGTGCAGAACCTGGTGTATGCGCGCTATATGTCCACGGTACTGTGGTCCTTATGCCTGGAAGTGCAGATGTACCTGGTGCTGCCCTTGCTGTTCTTATTCTTCCGGCGCCGGCCGGTTCGCTGGCTGTTCGCGCTTTGGCTGCTGTCGATACCGCTGGCCGTCCTGCAGCCTCTGCTTAGCGCGCGGCTCGATGTGTTCGAGTTCGCCCCTTGCTTCCTGGCCGGCGTGATCGCTTGGCGCATGCAAGGGCGCCAGTATTTGCCCTCGTGGCTGTGGCCGCTGTTGCTGGCGCTGGTCGGCGCCGGGTTTGTCGCTTATGCCGAGCCGCGCGCGAATAACCATGGGCGCTGGGCGGCGTGCCTTGCCGTCGGGCTGGCGATTCCCTGGCTGCGCGAGCTGGCAACGCCACGCCTGAACCGCGCCTGCCAGTTCATCGCCAAATATAGCTATGGCATTTACCTGTTCCACCCTCTGCTGCTATGGCTGTCGTTCCGCACGCTGGCGGGGCTGCCTGCGCTGTGGCAGTGGAGCGTGTTCCTGGCATTGCTGGTGGCGCTGGTCGGACTCGGTTACCACCTGGTCGAGCTGCCGATGATACGGCTGGGTGCGCGTTTGAGCGCCCGCGCCTCAGTTCAGAGGGCGGGCGGCCAGCTGGCTGGGCGTGGCGTAGATGGTTAGGCCCTCGCCGGCCAGTTGTTGCAGGTGCTGGTAGAAATCGCGCGCTGAGATCCACCATGAGGGTGCGAGGCCAACCTGGCCGCGGTGCAGCAGGCCGGCACGCTGGAATTCGGCCATGAAGTAGCAGCGCAAGTCTTCCCGTGAAGGATGGTCGATGCGGCGTTGCGAAAGCACCGGGTCGAAAGGTCGCAGTGGCACTTCGCATCGCCGGCCCGCCCGGTCGATGCATGGCAGGCTAAAAGTTTGCTCTCCCCACACCGGCAGCGGAAACGCTTCGCCCATTGCGTCTTCCAGCACGTGGTAAAAGGTGACCGGCCCCATCGAAATTCCCAGGCCCAGCACCTTGGCCTGTTCCAGGTTGAGCAAACGCTGCCAGGGCGAGCCTTCACCAAATATCGACGGCGCCTGATGATGGGCTTCAGTCAGGTACGCCGCATGCCGCCCCCAGGCTGAGACCGAGTGCGTCGGATGCACGCTGCGCGCGATGCCTTCGCTGTCCAGGAAGGCTTCCGGCAAGCGACCCATATTGCTGCCGTGCTTGCGTACGTCGAAGACATAGCCTTGCATGCGGCAGGTGCCAAGTACGGTCCCGCCTGGCATGTAATAGGTGGGCAGCACGAGGGTGCCTTGCGGACCGACGGCTCGCTGCAGCGCCTGCACGACGGTGGCGGCGCCCCCCTCGACATAACCCAGGCTTTTCAGCGAAGAGTGAATGAAAACGGTATCGCCAGCGCCAATGCCCAGCCTGCCCAGGCCGTCGACTATTTCTTCATATGTGTAATGGGGCTGCGCGTGGCGCAATGCCCGGGCGCTGCTGCGCCGGCGCAGGGATTCCTGCATGGACTTGAACGGACTGAGCAGTTGGCGCATATTACCCCCTGTCAATGTTGCAATTTATTTATCATTATCGTGCCAGCAACAGACGCAATTGTCAATTGTGCGTTGCCTGCTCCGTATCATTCAGCTAAGATAGTGGATATTTTGACAATACCGTTCAGCAACATGAACGCTTGCGGCTGCAGGCCAACTCACATATGCTGAACCGCGCCCAAACCTCGCTTACAGATAACAACCATGTCTATATTTGCTGGAATTGTTGCCCGCGATCCCGCCGCATCACTGCCTTCCAACCTGATTGACCAGTTGCGCCGCCACCTGTCGCGGCATCCCGGCGACCAGGAGCGCCTGCGCGAAGTGAGCACAGGCCGCAGTTTTGTCGCTAGCCTCGAATTGGGAGCCTTGGGCGGAAGCGGAACTTATGCTGCCGAGGGGCTGCAAGCCTTCGTTGCCGGGGCGCCGTTGTTGCAGCCAGACGGCGGCAATATCCTGGGACGAGACCAGAGCCTGGCGCGCTTGGCGCGCGAGCTCGCTGCCGGCAGCCATGATGGCTTGCGCGCCAGCCGCGGCACTTTCTGCATGGTGGCCGTTCAGGACAATGGCCGCTTGCACCTGGCGACCGACAAGTGCGGCGTGCGCCCGATATATTGCTGGATCCAGCGCGACTATGTGATCTTCGCCACCGCCCTGCGTATCCTGGAAGCATTGCAGGGCATGCCGCTTGAGCTGGACCTGCAAGGCGTGGCGGAAGCGGCCTGCTTCGGCTTCCCGCTGGCCGACCGCACCCCTTACCGCGACATCGTATGCCTGCACGCCGGCGAAGTGCTGACCGTGGATGGCGTCGAATTGCAGCGCAAGCGCTACTGGCGCTGGGATGAAGTCGCGCCGCGCACCGACAGCGAGCCGGGCCCGCAGCGCCTTTACCGGATCTTCCGCGAAGCCTTGCGCGCGCGCCTTGGCGACGATCATGCGGCGGCTGCCTTCCTGAGCGGCGGACTGGACTCGCGTGCCATCGTGGCCGCCCTGCGCGATGAAGGGGTGGCCGTGGCAAGCGCCAATTTCGGCCACCCGAATAGCCAGGACGAGCGCTTCGGCGCCATGGCCGCTGAGCGTTTGGGCGCCAGCCACAGCCACCTGGCCCAGCGCCCCCTGGCGGAGGGCGACGCCTACAGCAAGGCCACCGTGCTCGATTGGCTGGCGAACGCCCAGACTTCGGCCGGCGCGCTGCCGCGTCCAAAAGTGATCTGGTCCGGCGATGGCGGCAGTGTTTGCATGGGCGCGGTCTACTTGACCGAGCCGATGCTGGCGGCCCTGCGCGAAGGCAAGCCTGAGCAGGCGCTCAGTATTTTCCGCGACTTCAACCGTTGCCACCTGTCGACGCGCTTGCTGAAGCCCGGCCTGGGCCGCCAGATGCAGCAGCAGGTGGAACAGGGCATGCGCGCCGAGCTCGACGATCTCAAGCCGCAGGACCCGGCGCACAAGATGTACCTGTTCCTGCTGCTGAACGACCAGCGGCGCCACCTGGCCAACCACTTCGAAACGCTGGATACCACGCGTGTCGAATTCGAACTGCCGTTCTTCGACGCCGAGCTGATCGAGGGCGTGCTGAGCGAAGCGGCCGATCCATTCCTGCGCCATGTGTTCTATATGGACTGGCTGGCCTGCTTCGGCGGCGGCGTGCTGGACGTGCCTTGGCAAGCCTATCCGGGGCATGTGCCCTGCCCGCTGCCAGTGCCGGAAGGCATCAGCTACCAGTGGAGCGGCGCCAACGATGAACAATTGCGCCAGCGCGCCCAGCGCGAGGCCGACAGCCTGCGCAGGCTGCTGAAGGCGCCAGGCTTCGCCAGCAAATACCTGAGCCCGCTGACCAGCTATGCCTTCCTGCTGGCGATGCGCCTGGGCCGCGGCCGCCTGACCTTCCATTTGCAGTTGCCCAACCGCCTGCACCACTATTGGGTCCGTACGCAATGAACCTGCAGTCCGAAGTCGCGCGCGGCGTGAAATGGGTCGCCAGCGCCAAGTTGGGCAGCCAGCTGATCACCTGGGGCATCACGATTTATGTGATGCGCCTGCTGGCGCCGGCCGACTACGGCTTGCTGGCCATGGCCACCGTCCTGCTCGGCTTGCTGCTCATGTTTGCCGAAGCGGGCCTGGGGCCGGCCCTGGTGCAGCGCAAGGAAGTCAGCGAGCAGGAATTCCGCCAGGCGCTGGGCGTGATCTGGATGTTCAACCTGGCGCTTTTCGCCGTGACCAATGCGGCCGCGCCGGCCCTGGCGGCCTTCTACCATGAGCCGCGCCTGCAAGTCCTGGTGCATGTGCTGTCGGTCCAGTTCCTCTTGCTGCCGCTGATCGTGCTGCCCGACGTGCAGCTGCAGCGTCGCCTCGATTTTCGCGTACGCTCCCTGATTGAACTGGGCTGTGCGCTGGCGAGCAGCCTGACCACGCTGGGCCTGGCCCTGGCGGGCGCGGGCGTGTGGGCGCTGGCGCTGGGCCAGCTCGCTACCTTGCTGGCGCGTGCGCTGGCGCTGAACATCTGTGCACCCAGCTATTGGCGGCCAAGCTGGCCGGGGCAGGGCCTTGGCGCCTTGCTTGGCATGGGCGGGAGCATGGCGGCGGCGCGCCTGCTTTGGTACTGCTTTACCCAGGCCGATATGCTGATCGTGGGCCGCACGCTGGGCGACCAGCTGCTGGGGCTGTATTCCGTGTCGATGCACCTGGCCTCGCTGCCGATGCAGCGCATCATGTCGATCCTGAACCAGGCCCTCTACCCAGTGCTGTCGCGCGCCCAGCACGACTTGCCGGCCATCCGTGCCGGCGCGCTGAAGATGCTGGGCTACGTCGGCTTGCTGGCCTTCCCGATGATGTGGGGCATGGCGAGCGTGGCGCCCGAGCTGGTGCACGTGGTGCTGGGGGCGGACTGGGCAGGCGCGGTGCTGCCCTTGCAGGTGTTGTGCCTGATCATGCCGTTCCGCGCCCTGGCACAGCTGTTGCCGACAGTCACCGATGCCCTGGGCAAGCCGAACGTGGGCCTGAACAATGTGCTGTTGAGCTGTCTTGTGATGCCGCCCGCGTTCTACATCGGCAGCCGCTGGGGCATTGCCGGCATTGCCTATGCCTGGCTGCTGGCCTATCCGCTGGTGTTGCTGACGAATATGCGGCGCATGCTGAAGGTGATCGGCATCAGCGCCGCCGACGTGGCGCGCCGCGCCGGCCCGGCCGTGCTGTGCTCGGCCTTGATGTATGGCGCAGTCAACCTGCTGCGCACCTCGCTGGCGGCGCAGCCGCGTGCCTGGGCCCTGGTGGCGGAAGTGCTCGCCGGCGTGCTGGCATACGGCCTCGCCAGCCTGATCCTCAATCGCACCCTGGTGGCGGAATTGCGCGGCATGCTGCGCGGCCGCGCCGCCACCTGACCACGACGCGCTACGGAACTCATTGTATTTTTCTATTGAAACTTTTGGTGAGTTTCTCAAGCGCACGTAGTTTCTATACTTCAACGCATGACATGGCTCGGGACGCCCCGCCTCGCGTCCCATTCCAGCCATGCGGACCCCAATCCCCCGGTTCGTGCGACATCCTTTTCCCCCTATAGCCGACTAGGAGCACCGCCATGCGCCTCAACACCCCTGTCACCAACCAGGAGTTCATCCTGGACGACGGCAAAACCATTGTTTCGACCACCGATCTCAAGGGTAAGATCACTTACGCCAATCCTTACTTCATAGAAGTGAGTGGATTTACGGAAGAGGAATTGATCGGCGCGCCGCAGAACATCCTGCGCCATCCTGACATGCCGGTCGAAGCGTTTGCGGACCTGTGGGCCACCATCAAGGCTGGCATGCCCTGGAGCGGAATGGTGAAGAACCGCTGCAAGAACGGTGACTTCTACTGGGTGTATGCGAACGTCACACCGGTGATCGAGGCAGGGCGCCCGGTTGGCTATATGTCGGTGCGCACCAAGCCCAGCCGCGAGCAGGTGTCCCAGGCCGACCAGCTTTATCGCGAAATCCGCGAAGGCAACCCGCGCCGCCTGCGCCTGGAGCGCGGCCGCCTGCGCCAGCGCGGCCTGCGCAACTGGACCGACAAGCTGCGCGACATCTCGCTGGCCAAGCATATTGGCATCGGCATGGGAGCGCTGACCAGCCTGCTGGTATTCCTGGCTGTCTCTGGCGCCATCGAAGGTGCACCGCTGTGGCTGACCGTGACCAATGCCGGTTTCACCGCCGCCGCCCTGTATTTCTGGTACTCGCTGCATCGCGCCATCATCCAGCCGCTGCGCCAGGCCACGACCTTTGCACGCAAGATGGCGGGCGGCGACCTGACGGGCGCCATCGAAATCGGCGCCGATAATGAAATGGGCCAGTTGCTGGCCGCGCTGCGCCAGACCAATGTCAACCTGCACAGCATCATCGGTGACGTGCGCAGCAACTTCGACGAAATCCAGACTGCCACCAGCGAAATCGCCAGCGGCAACCTGGACTTGTCGGGGCGCACCGAGTCGCAGGCATCGAGCTTGCAGCAGACCGCCGCCAGCATGGAGCAGCTGACCAGCAATGTGCAGCAAAGCGCGGCCAGCGTACACAGTGCCAACGAACTGGCTGGCCAGGCATCGAGCGTGGCGGCCGCCGGCGGCAATATCGTCTCGCAGGTCGTGCAGACCATGGACGATATCAGCCAGTCCTCGCGCAAGATCCTGGACATCATCGGCATGATCGACGGCATCGCTTTCCAGACCAATATCCTGGCCCTCAACGCGGCGGTGGAAGCAGCCCGCGCAGGCGAACACGGCAAGGGCTTTGCCGTAGTGGCCACCGAGGTGCGCAGCCTGGCCCAGCGTTCGGCCACCGCCGCCAAGGAAGTGAAGCAACTGATCGACAGCTCGATCGCCAAGGTCGATGCAGGCGCCAAGCTGACCAATAACGCCGGCGCCACCATGAGCGAAGTGATCGAATCGGTGGGCCGCGTGACCCGCGTCATGGATGAGATCCATAACGCCACGCAGGAACAAAGCCGCGGCATCGGCCAGGTCAACCAGGCGGTGGTGCATATTGATGACATCACCCAGCAAAATGCTGCACTGGTCGAGCAAGCCGCAGCGGCGGCCAACAGCCTGGCGCGCCAAGCCGAGTGGGTGGCGCAGGCCATCGCCGTCTTCAAGCTGCAGGAAATTGCGGCGCGCAGCGCCGGACCGGCCACGGTGGCGCGGGCGCAGCCACAGCTCCGGGCCAAATCCAAGGTCATGGCCTTGCCACAATAGAAATTTAATGTTTAGATAACGCAGGCGGCCCGCGGGCCGCCTTCGTTGCTTTATGGTCCTGCTCGATTGAAAGGCTGTGACAGCTTAGGGAGTTCCGTGTAAAATTGACAAGCCGTATCAAATCAACAATTCAATTGGCAAATAGTTCATACATCACTGTCGCATTTGACCAACGGCAAATCCAGCAAATTGTTACACGCGCCAGAGGGTAGGATGGCATTTTCCTTGTGGCAACAAGGTGCGATTGTGAACTGAACATTGTAGTTGCTGGGCTTCTGATATATATTATTAGCATAATGCAAATAGGTAATTCTCACGGGAACCGGACATGGAAGACAACAAAGTTGTAGCAGTCGTAGGCTTGGGCTATGTGGGCCTGCCGCTGGCGGTTGAATTCGGCAAGAAGCGCAAGACCATCGGTTTCGACCTGTCGCAGTCCAAGATTGAGAATTACCGCAAATTCTGCGATCCGACCGGTGAAGTTTCGGAAGAGGAACTGCGCGCGGCAACCCAGTTGCACGTGACTTACGACCCGGCAGCGCTGGCCGAAGCCGATTACATCGTGGTGGCCGTGCCGACCCCCGTCGACGTCGCGCATTCGCCGGATTTCAGCCCGCTGGTCGGCGCATCGACCACCGTCGGCAAGAACATGAAGAAGGGCGCCATCGTCGTCTATGAATCGACGGTCTATCCCGGCGCCACCGAGGAAGTCTGCATCCCCGTGCTGGAAAAGCATTCTGGCCTGAAGTGGAAGCAGGATTTCAACGTCGGCTACTCGCCGGAGCGCATCAATCCGGGCGACAAGCTGCACCGGCTGACCACTATCCTGAAGGTAGTATCTGGAGATAATCCAGCAACGCTCGACGCAGTGGCTAAACTGTATGAGTCGATAGTGACTGCCGGTGTGTACCGCGCGTCGTCCGTCAAAGTGGCGGAAGCGGCCAAGGTCATCGAAAACACCCAGCGCGACCTGAATATCGCGCTGATGAACGAGCTGGCGATCATCTTCGACAAGATTGGCATCGACACGCTGGAAGTGCTGCAGGCGGCAGGCACCAAGTGGAATTTCCTGCCATTCCGCCCCGGCCTGGTGGGCGGCCACTGCATCGGCGTCGATCCCTACTACCTGACCCACAAGGCCGACATGATCGGCTACCACCCGCAGGTAATCCTGGCGGGGCGTCGCATCAACGACGGCATGGCCAAGTTCGTGGCCGAGAAAACCGTCAAGCAAATGATTGCGGCGGGCTGCCACATCAAGGGCGCGAAAGTGAACGTGCTGGGCCTGACTTTCAAGGAAGACTGCCCGGACTTGCGCAATTCGAAGGTGGCTGACGTGGTGTTTGAGCTGCAGTCGTATGGCCTGGACGTGCATGTGCACGACCCTGTGGCAGATGCCGAGGAATCGGTCCACGAATACGGCATCCGCCTGGAAACCTGGAACAATCTGCCGCAAGCCGATGCCTTGGTGGCGGCTGTGTCGCATAAGGAATTGCTGGCGCTGTCGCTGGGCGAGCTGTCGTCGAAGCTGAACCCGGGCGGCGTCTTTATCGACGTCAAGTCGGCATTTAATATGGCAGGCCTGGAAGAAGCTGGCTACAGCGTCTGGCGCCTGTAAAAAAAGAATATCAGGGAAACCTGGGAGGGGTTGAAGTGGGCAAGTTTGACGATGTACGGCTGCAGTTGCGCGGCCGGAGCTACCATTGGCTGGTGACCGGCGCGGCCGGCTTCATCGGCTCCAATCTGGTGGAGACGTTGCTCAAGCTTGGGCAGCAGGTGACGGGGCTGGATAACTTTGCCACCGGCCACCAGCACAACCTGGACCAGGTGCATGAAGCAGTCGGCTCCGACGCCTGGAGCCGTTTCAGTTTTATCGAAGGCGATATCCGCGACCTGGCGACCTGCCAGCGCGCTTGCGCCGGTATTGACTACGTGTTGCACGAGGCCGCCCTGGGTTCCGTCAGCCGCTCGCTCGACGACCCCCTGCTTAGCCACGGCACCAATGTCACCGGCTTCCTGAACATGCTGGTAGCGGCGCGCGACGCGAAAGTGAAGCGTTTCGTCTACGCAGCATCCAGCTCCACCTACGGCGACCATCCGGCCCTGCCGAAAGTGGAAGACCGCATCGGCCGGCCGCTCTCGCCGTACGCCGTCACCAAATACGCCAATGAGCTGTACGCGGATGTTTTCTCGCGCAGCTATGGCATGGAAACCATCGGCCTTCGCTACTTCAACGTGTTCGGTCCCCGCCAGGACCCGAACGGCGCCTATGCGGCAGTGATTCCGCAGTGGGTGTCAGCCCTGATCGAGAACCGTCCCCTGTTCATCAACGGCGACGGCGAAACCAGCCGCGATTTCTGCTTCATCGATAACGTGGTGCAAGCCAACCTGCTGGCGGCCATGGCCGACAAGCCGGAGGCCGTCAACCAGGTGTACAACGTGGCGCTCAACGAGCGCACTAGTCTCAACCAGCTTTACCTGATGATGCGCGAGCTGCTGCAGGATCGCTTTCCGCAGCTGCGTGAACACCAGGCGCAACACAAGGGATTCCGGGCCGGCGACGTGCGCCATTCGCAGGCCGATATCACCAAGGCGCGAGAGCTATTGGGATTCGAGCCGACTCACCGCATTGGCGAAGGCTTGAAAGAGGCCATGGATTGGTACGTCCGCAACCTGGCCCCGCAAAACTAACGACGCACGACCAGCCGGAAAGCTCCGCTCACTTTCACGGCCGGCATTAGTAGTAAAGCGGGAGGGAATAAAAATGCTAAGAATTTCCAATCACTACATCTCCAAGGTGGTTTTCAGCCTGCTGTTCCTGGAGGTGTTGATCCTGATTGGCTCGTTCTACGCTGGCGCTGGTCTGCGTTTTTTCGACGGTGAGCAGTTCGCCATACCGAAGCTCGACCACTTCTTCATGTCGGCCTGTATTTTTGCGGCCGCTATCGTGTTCAGCATGTCTGCACTGGGCATGTACCAGATCAATTTCCAGGAAGGCTTGCGCAATCCCTTCTTCCTGCAATTGATGCCTTCGTTCGCCATGGGTTTCTGCATCCTGACCCTGGTCTTTTACCTGGCTCCCGACCTGTACTTCGGGCGTGGCATCCTGGTCCTGGTGTTCATGATTGCCGGCACCGGCATCCTGCTGGCGCGCGCCATGTTCATGAAAACTTCGCGCACGCATTTCCTGTCGACCCGCATTATTTTCCTGGGCGGAGGATCGATGGCCAAGGAATGCGGCGAGCTGGCCGTACGCGACACCAACTATCGCCGCTACGACGTGGCAGGCTATGTGGCGGTGCCTTCTGAAGAAACCTGCGTGCCGCAGAACCAGCTGCTGCACCTGCCGGAAGGTGGTTCGCTGGTAGCGCTGGCAAACGCCCAGCGCGTATCGGAAATCGTGGTCTCGGTGCAAAACCGCCGCGGCGGCGCCTTCCCGATCCGTGAACTGCTGGAGTGCAAGCTGTATGGCATCCAGGTCACCGACGCGTCGACGTTCTTCGAACGCGAGACTTACCAGATCCGTGTCGAATCGCTGCAGCCATCCTGGCTGGTGTTCGGCGGCGGTTTCGACCAGAGCTTCATGCGTACCTTCATGAAGCGCGCGGTCGACGTGGTCGCCAGCGTGTCGCTGCTGATCGTGTCGCTGCCGGTGATGCTCATTACCGCGCTCGCCATCGTGATCGAAGACGGCGCGCCGATCTTCTACTCGCAGGAGCGGGTAGGCAAGGATGGCCATGTGTTCCGTGTCCTGAAATTCCGCAGCATGTTCAAGAACGCGGAAAAGAATGGCACGCCGCAGTGGGCGTCCCGTAACGACCCGCGCATTACCCGCGTGGGCAATATCATCCGCAAGCTGCGCATTGACGAACTGCCGCAAATCCTCAATGTGCTGAAGGGCGAAATGTCCTTCGTCGGCCCGCGCCCTGAGCGTCCTTATTTCGTCGAGCAGTTGACGGAGCGCGTGCCCTACTACAACGTGCGCCACAGCATCAAGCCGGGCATTACCGGCTGGGCCCAGGTGCGCTATGGCTATGGCGATACGGTCGAAGACGCGCTGCAGAAGCTGCAGTACGAC
>Ga0209565_1001151_pt1 | contig 12748 bp, 9 predicted proteins | sample Araplaol_mTSA_r2_2_FD_184283 | JGI IMG/M metagenome (GOLD analysis project Ga0209565, IMG submission 184283) | Arabidopsis root microbial communities from North Carolina, USA - plate scrape MF_Col_mTSA_r2 (SPAdes) (version 3) | ecosystem: Host-associated > Plants > Roots > Endosphere | place... | reverse complement strand
ATCGACTGGAATCCGCCGCGCCAGCGCCGCTTCGGCCTGCCGCACCTGCATGCGCCGCGCACGCTGCGGCTGAACTGAGGAGGAGCTGATGAACAGCCCATTGCATTTCAATCCCGCCTCGCCGCACGGCGTGGGCGATGCGACCATCGGCGCCTTGCTGCAGGAAGCGGGCAAGCTGACGCCGGAGAATACCGATGCCGTGCTGCGCATGCAGGAGGAAACCGGCGTGCGCTTCGGCGAGGCGGCGCAGGCGCTGGGCATGGTCAGCGCGGCCGACATCCAGCAGGTGCTGGCGCGCCAGTTCGACTATCCGTATATCCCGGCGGGCGAGAAGTACTTCTCTTCGCGCCTGGTGGCGGCCTATGATCCGTTCAGCCGGCAAGTCGAGATGCTGCGTGCGGTGCGCGGCCAGCTGATGCTGCGCTGGTTTGCGCGCGGCCACAGGTCGCTGGCCATCGTCGGCGTCGAACCGGGTTCCGGCACCAGCCTGTTTGCCGCCAACCTGGCGGTGGTATTTTCACAGCTCGGGCAGAACACGCTGCTGGTCGACGCCAACCTGCGCCAGCCTTCCCAGCACGAAATCTTCAACCTGCAGGGCAGGACCGGCCTGTCCGACATGCTGGCCGGACGCGCCACCATGGGAGCGGTGACGCGCATCGAAGCCTTCGAATCGCTGGCCGTGCTGGGCGCGGGCACGCTGCCGCCGAATCCGGCCGAACTGCTGGCGCGCAAGGACTTCACCGGCCTCAATGCCCAGCTCGAGGCCTTGCATGACGTAGTGCTGTACGACACCTCGGACGTGCTGACGGCCCACGACTCGCTGCCGGTGATGGCGCGCGCCCATGGGGTGCTGCTGGTGGTGCACAAGAATGCCACCTCGCTCTACGATGTGGCGGCGCTCAGCGAACAGGTGCGCTATGCCGGCGCCGAAGTGGTAGGTTCCGTGCTGCTGGAGTTCTGACATGGACCCGGGCCTGGCCATCCGCCCGCCAGCCGGCTCGCGCGCAGCCTTGCGCGATGCGCTGCCCGACTGGGTGCCCGTGCTGGTCGGCATGCTGGTGCTGTACGTGCCCACCTTCTACCGCCTGTTCACCGGCTTGTGGGCGACCGAAGAGCAGGCCCATGGACCGATCATCCTGCTCCTGGCCTTGTGGCTGATGTTCCGGCAATGGCCGGCCATGCTGGCGCGCGCCGATGGCCAGCCGTCCGTTGCCGGCTGGCCGGTGCTGGGTGTGGGCCTGCTGGCCTACATCCTGGGCCGCTCGCAGGGCATCATTGCGTTTGAGATTGCGTCCTTCATCCTGCTGCTGGCCGCCGTGCTGATGCTCAAATGCGGCCGCGGCGCGCTGCGCGTGCAATGGTTCGCCTTCTTCTTCATGGCCTTCATGGTGCCCCTGCCAGGCCCGCTGGTCGGCATGCTGACCATGCCCATGAAGATGGCGGTGTCGTGGGCGACCGAGCACCTGCTGTATGCGGCCGGCTATCCGATCGCGCGCAGCGGCGTGATCCTGCAGGTGGGGCAGTACCAGCTGCTGGTGGCCGATGCGTGCGCCGGGCTGCAGACCCTGCTCACGCTGGAAGCGCTCGGCCTGTTCTACCTGAACGTGGTGCGGCATTCTTCCGCCTTCCGCAACGTGGCGCTGGCTTTGCTGATCATCCCGATTTCCTTCACCGCCAACGTGATCAGGGTGATCACGCTGTCGCTGGTGACCTATTACCTTGGCGACGCGGCCGGGCAGGGCTTCCTGCACGGCTTTGCCGGCATGGTGCTTTTCATCACGGCGCTGCTGCTGATCATCGGCGTGGACGCCTTCCTGCAATGGTTCGTCAGGTGGCGCAACTCATGAAAAAATCAATGATGGTAAGCGTGGTGCTGGGCGCGCTGATGGTATGTTCCGCCGCGGTGACACGGGCGCTGACGCCGACCGCACGCATGGCCGATGCGGCCGGCCGCTTCAGCCTGGAGCAGATGGTGCCGCGCACGTTCGGCGAATGGCAGGTCGATACGCGGGTGATGCCCCTGCAGGTCGATCCCGCCACCCAGGCCAAGTTGGACAAGATCTACAACCAGACCCTCGGCCGCACCTACGTCAACCGCAACGGCGAGCGCATCATGCTGTCGATCGCCTACGGCGGCGACCAGAGCGACAATATGGGCGTGCACAAGCCGGAGGTCTGCTATACGGCGCAGGGCTTCACGGTGCGCGACGGCCAGAAGAGCAGTCTCGATACTGGCGTCGGCGTGTTGCCGGTGAAACGACTGTTTGCCATTGCCGGCGCGCGCCAGGAACCGATTACCTACTGGATCACGGTCGGGCGCAAGGCAACCATGCCGGGCGTCGACCAGCGCCTGCAGGAGTTGCGCTATGGCCTGAGCGGCACGGTGCCGGATGGGATGCTGGTGCGGGTGTCGAGCATCAGCGCCGACGCCGCCCCGGCCTACGCGCTGCAGGACCAGTTCGTGCGCGCGCTGCTGTCGGCGCTTGACAAGCCGGCGCGTGAACGCCTGGTCGGCGTCTTCGAAGGTTAGGGGGAACGATGCGTATGCCTTTGTTCCACCGCACGCCGGCCGGACCCGCCGTAGCCGCAGGACCGCACGCGCTGGCGCGTCCCAATCGCGGCCTGCCTTTGCTGCTGCTGCTCTCTTTCATGCTGCTGGCGGCTTTCGTCGGCGTGGTCGGCGGGCTGGACTCGCCGCCGTTGGTGGCCATCGTCGGCACGGCGGTATTGTCGGTCCTGATGGTATTCGTGCTGCCGCTGCACGGCATGTTCTGGTGCCTGTTCGTGCTGACTTTCCTGCTGCAGGGCTCGGCCGTCTACTTCCTGAAGCTGCGGCCGGCCGCCTGGCTGGCCTTCGGACTGGCGATCCTGTTCTTTTGCCGTGCGCTGCTCGATCTCGTGGTGCACAAGCGCGAACGGCAGCATTTGCGCAAGGGCGATGGTTCGACCGTGGAACTTGCGGCGGTGCTGTTCGTAGCGGCCTTTGTCATCAGCCTGGTATTCAACCGCGTGCCCAAGTCGCAGATCTTCTCGGCGGCGAAGGCCATGCTGCCGATGTTCTCGGTGCTGTTTGCCCTGTACTGGTTCCGCTGGAAAGAGGATCACCTGGAGACCAGCTGGCGCATGATGTTCTGGGTGGTGCTGATCCAGGTACCGGTGGTGCTGTACCAGCACTTCTTTGTCGCCACTGCGACCACCTTCGATTCGATTGTCGGTACCTTCGGCGGTACGCCTGGCTTTGGCGGCAATAGCGCCATCATGGTGTTGTTCACGGTGGTGGCGATGGGGTATGCCGCGGCGCGCTGGAATGCCGGGCAGATGTCCGGCAAGGCGATGTCGACCTTCCTGGCGATCGGTTTTGCGATCATCCTGCTGGGCGAAGTGAAAGCCGCCTTCATCTGGCTGCCGCTGATGCTGGCCTGGGTCCTGCGGCGGCGGATTTTGCGCAGCATCGGCGCTTTCATCGGCTTCGCCGTGCTGTTGGCGGCCTTTGTCGGCACCACCTACACCGTGTACGAAACGCTGTACTGGGGCAAGAAGGTGCAGTCGGCGCATAACATGGCGGAAAAGCTGGACCGTGGCGGCGGCTACTTCTTTGATCCCAACAACGTCAATTACCGCACCGGTGAAATCAGCCGCGCCGCTTCGCTCGCATTGTGGGCGCGCGACCCGCTGGCAAGCGTGCCGCGCCGGCTGGTCGGCTATGGGCCTGGCGCCAGCAAACCGTCCGGCCTGCTCGGCGCGGGCGAGGTGGCCAAACGCTACCAGCCGCTGCATCTCGATGCGACGGCGCTGGGCATCCTGCTGTGGGACGTAGGCCTATTGGGCGCTCTCGCTTATGGCTCCATGCTACTGTTTTCCCTGCTAGCTGCCTGGCGCTACGTGCGCCGAAAACAAGGTAGCGTGGCCCAGCTCGCGCTGGCCGATACCTGCGTCGCAGCCATGCTGCTGTTCCTGATGATGCTGGTTTATAACCGCGCGCTGATGGATGAACCCACCGCCCAGCTGCTCCTGATGATGTGCATGGGGACGATAGTCCAGTTGTGCCGTTTCGGCTCGTCCCAACGCTAGGGGATTGTGTCATTTTCGAGCGACATTGTTACAAAACTTTTGTCGCACGGAAACGAATTTGTGAAATACGTGATGTAGACTTTCCTTGTTGTGCCGGATCAAATCGCGGTTAACTTATTGATTCGCAAACGAAATTGTCTGGAGAGTATCACATGAAATTCGTTAAATATTCCCTTTTACATTGCGCCATGCTGGGCGCGCTTTCTACCTTTGCCACTGCCAGTCGCGCCGACTGGGCCATTTCTGCCAACATCGAAGCCGTGCGCCCCGCGCCGGACAAAATGCAATTGCAACCACAAAATCCGCCCGGCTTTTCCTGGTCGCGTTATCCGATTGCTACTTCATCGACCTGGTACCTGGTGATCATCCAGCCGCCGGGCACGGCGTCGCCCATCAAGCACGTGGTGCCGCGTAACTGGCTGCTGCCAACCCATGCGTTCCCTACGGCCGGCATCTATACCTGGAAAGTCGCGCCGTTCACGCGTACCCAGGCGATGAACGATGCCGACGCGGCGGCGCGCGCCAAGGCCAAGGCGGCCGGGTCCAACCTGGCCCAGATCGAGGCGGCGGCGGAAGCAGCGGTGGTGCCGCTGGCGGAAGCGGTGGCGAAGGACTGGTCGACGGTGCGCAGTTTCACCATCGACAGCAGTGCCACCAAGTTCGAGGTGTATGACAACGCAACGCTGCGCGACAACGTGTTGCGGCATGGCCGCTCGCGCATGCTGTCGCCGACTTTCCTGCCTTACATGAAATGGTCTTCGGCCATGGTCACCGAGCGCGGCGACCAGGTGCGGCGCCTGATCGAAACCGTGCAGTCGCGCATGACGATGACCCCGGTCAAGGACAGCGACTGGCCGCTGTTAAGCAGCGGCACCATGACCACCGCGCTGAGCAACCAGAACTCGGATATCCGCAACCGCATCAACCGCACCTCGCACCAGGTGGAAGCGGCTGCGCTGCTGTATCGCCTGAAGCAGGGCGAAGCCATTGCCACCGCTTACCTGAACGAAGCGATCAAGCGCGGCGACGAGCTGGCGGCATTGAGCCCGACCGGCCCGACCAGCTATGCCAACCAGGACCAGGCTACCCGCACCATTTCCCTGTCGCTGTCGAAGGCGCTGGACATGTTGTGGAATAACCTCGATTCGACCCGCAAGGCAACCTGGCAATCCGCCATCGCGCGCCGCACCACGGATATCTACAATGACCTGGCGGGCAGCAATGGCCGGATGGACCAGTATCCGTATGATGCCCACGGCGGCAATACGCTGGGCTTCCTGGCGCTGATTGCGGCATTGAACCTGGGCGATGTGCCGGCAGCCCAGACCTGGTTCGACTTCGCGGTGCGCACTTATGTGCACCAGGTCTACACCTGGAGCGGTCCGGAAGGCGGCTACGCCAACGGCACCGCCTATGGCCAGGCGGCGGCCGACTTCTCGGTGCAGATCTGGGACCCGCTGAGCCAGGCGCTGGGCGTGTCGATCTACCGCAAGCCATGGTCGGACGGCTTCCTGCGCTTCATGGCGCACTTTGTGCCGCCTGGCACGCCGAACCATGTGTTTGGCGATGGCCACGAAGACGTGCCGAACACCTACCTGCTGAAGGCCTTTGCCTCGCGCTTCAATACGCCGGCGGCCAAATGGTACTTCAACAGCATGACCGGGGTGGAGGACCCGCTGACCCTGCTGCAGGCGCCGTCGCCGCTGCCGGTGAACACCGTCACCAGCGCAGTGCCGCCGGCCAATGGCGCGTTCTATCCAAGCGTTGGCTGGGCTGCCATGCACAGCTCCCTGGCGGACACGAAGCGCACATCGCTGTATTTCAAGTCCAGCCCCTATGGCTCGTACAACCACAGCCACGGCGACCAGAATTCGATTGTGCTGAACAGCGGCGGCAAGCGCTTGCTGATCGAGGCTGGTTATTACGACTGGTACGGTTCGCCGCTGTGGAGCAGCTGGTACCGCGCGACCAAATCGCACAACGCGGTGACCTACGACAATGGCGTGGGCCAGCGCATTGAAGGCAACACGGTGAACCTGGGCCGCAACGGCAAGATCACCGGCTTCTCGACCACCTCGGCCATGGACTACGTGGAAGGCGACGCGACGCCGGCGTTTGAAGGTGCGCTGTCGCTGAACCGGCGCAAGGTGTGGTACTTCCGCAGCCAGGATGCGGCCGTGGTGATGGATACGCTGACGGCGCCGGTGGCCCATGCCTGGGAGTGGAACTTCCACGCCGCGGTGGCTATCACCACCAATGCGGATGGCACGGCAACCATCGTCAACGGCGACCGATCGCTGTGCGTGCGCTCAATCACACCGGGGGCGACCCTGGTCAAACGCACCGGGCCGGCGCCGCGCACGGGCATTGAAGACCATGCGGCATTTACGCGTCCCGCCACACTCAAGGGCGAATTCGTGATCCTGCTCGACGTGGGCTGCAAGAAGCCTGCGGTCAAGCTGACCACTGGCACCACCAGCCGCGTGCTGACGGTGGGCAGCCAGACCATCACGCTGCCGCTGCCTTGAGCCGCCCGGGGGACTGAGCCATGCTATGACAGCACCATACTCGGGCCCCCAGACGCGGCGTAATATCGCCGCTTTCCTGGTAGGCAAAGTGCCTACCGCCGTGCTGACAGCCTGCGTGCTTGGGCTGTCGGCACGCGTCCTGCCGGCCGCCGAGTTCGGCCACTATGTGGTTGGCATGGCGCTGGTGGAACTCGTCCTTGGCCTGTCGAGCTTTGGCCTCGACTGGGTCCTGTTGCGCTTCCTTCCCGAATACCGCTTGCGTGGCAGCCGCCAGGCACTGGCGCGGCTGGTCATCAGGGTCGCCTTGTGCCGCATGGTGCTGTTGGCGATTGTCGCCTGCTGCCTGCTACTGGCGCGCGGCGCCGGGCTGCTGCCCGCCAGCGTCCCGCCGGAACTGGCCGGCGTGCTGGCCATCCTGCTGGTGGTGGAAGGCGTCATGCGCATCCTGCGCGACAACACGTTGGAAGCGCTGGCCCTGCAATCGCGCATGCAACTCGTCACGGTGCTGCGCGGCGCCGTGATTGCCTGCGCCTTGCTGGCCATGGGCAGCGGCACGGCACGCGAGCTGTTGCTGGCGGAACTGGGCGCCAGCATTGGTGCTTTGCTGCTCGCTGCCGGCTTCTTCTCGCATGCCGTGCGCGGCCTGCCGGTGCATGCGCATGAAGGATGGCAAGCGCCTGGCGGTGCCCAAATGCGGACGGTGGCCTTGCATAACTACGCCAGCGGGATTGTCGAATACCTGTATTCACCATCCTGCCTGATCCTGCTGCTCGCGCGCAGCCAGGGGGCGGAAGCCATGGCGGGACTGGGATTCGTCCTGCGTTTGACGGATATCATCCGCAACTACATGCCCGGCATGGTAATTTTCTCGGTAGTACGCTCGCGCATGATTGGCGCCTACGCCGGCAACCGCGACTACGGTGAACTGCAGCGCTGGGCGCATTTCGTTTTCAAGGTCAGTGCGCTGAGCTTGCTGCCGGTGCTGGCGGTAGCGGCAGTGTATGGCGACCTGGTGCTGCAGCTGGCCAGCGGTGGACGGTTTGGCGAATACCGTTTGCTGTTCGCGGTGCTGTGCGGCTGGCTGGCGTTGCGCCTGCATCGCCTGATCCTCAACGTGGTATGCAATGCGGTTGGCCTGATGGGCATGTGGGCCCTGGCGTCACTGTGTTCCCTGCTGGTGCTGCCGTTGCTGGCGTGGCTGGGTGCGGCGGTGCTGGGTTTGTGGCTGGTGCCGGCGGCGTTGCTGGGCAATGAGTTGATCGTCAATGGCCTGGTCGTGGCGGGCATGCGGCGGCGCGGCTTTGCATGGCCGCTGGGACTGCGCTGGTGGGCGCGTGCGGTGCTGGCAATCGGCGCGGCGGCTGGCGTGGCATGGCTGTTGCCGGGGCAGGGCGTGCTTGCGGCGGCGGCGGGAGCCCTGCTGCTGTGCGCCGTTTTTATGGTTGCGCTGTTAATCTCGGGGGCAATTGATGAGAAAGATCGACAGCTTATCAACCGAGTGCTGGGACGCCAACTGCTGCGCGAGGTCAAATGAAAGTGCTTGCCATCTATCCCGGATTGAATCCAACCTTCGATGAGGTGGCGTATGTGCTGCCGCCGCTGGTTGCGAAAGGCGTTGCGGTGGAAGTGGTGACGTCGCGCGTATCGGCGCTCAAAAGTTCCGAGCCCGGCGCGGCCTACGAAAATTTCCAGGGCGTGCCGATCCATCGCATCTTCCCCAGCCTGCGTGCGCTGTCGCACGAAGCTGCGCGCTACCTGCCGCAGGTGCGTGAAATCGCGGACGCATTCAAGCCTGACGTGTTGCTGGTGAATTCCTTCCACGCCTTGCCGCTGCTGGAACTTCTGCGGCCGCTGTATCCGGTGCCGGTGTTGCTGCGGGTCGAATCGGCCGATCCGGTGCAGCTGCTGCGGCGCCGCTATTACGGCGGTGTGCCGGCGCTGGGGCGCTTCGCCGGGCGCATGCGCTGGTGGCAGGTATGCGGGCAGGTGGATGCGCTGATGAGCAACGACCCGGCGGACTTGCCGCAACTGGCGACACTTGGCCTGCGCGGGCGGCGCGCCTATTACGCAGCGCATTGCGCGCAGCGGCCGGCGGACTGGCGGCCGGCGCGTGAACGGCGGCAGGGCGAGATGATCTACGTCGGCTCGCTGATCCGCCATAAGAATTGCGAGCGCTGGCTGGAGACGGTGCCGGCCATCCTTGAACACACGCCGGTCGAGCGCTTCGTGGTGATCGGCCGGGGCCCGTATGGTCACGTCGTCAAGCAGTTGCAGGAACGCCTGGGCGATCGCGTCGAGCATGTGGAAGGTGTGACGCGCATCGAAGCCTTGCAACGTTTGTCGTCGGCCTGGTTCGCCTACACGGAAAGCCATTCCGGCTGGGGCTTCCTGTGCGACTCATGGTCCACGCGCACTCCCGTTCTTTGTCCGCAATCGACCTTCAGCATCGTGCCCGGCTGGACCGGCATGATGCCGCAGGATGTGCCGGCCATGCTGGCCACCATCAATCGCCTGTATGACGATGCCGAGTACTACAGCACCCTGCAGGACGGCGGCGCCTTGCGCTACGCGTCCGAGCATACAGCCGATGTGGTGAGCCGGCAGTACCTGCAGATCCTGCGCGAAGTGGTGGCGGAGGGGCGGCGGCCATGATCCATGTGCTTCTTCCGCAGGCCAGCAGCTATCGCGACATCACCGAGTACCTGCGCGAACGCGGTGCGCGCGTGACGATCGTGGGCTCCGGTTCGCCGGGCATGAGCGGCAAGCTCGCCATCGTGCTGTCCATGTTCTCGCCGAAGCTGCTGCGCTGTTTCGGCTTGTGGTCGAAGGCGGACCGCTTGCTGGTGGTGGGCTGGCAAGCGTTGCCGGTGCTGGCGCTGGTCAAGGCGCGCTTGCTGCCACGGCCGGAGCGCTTGCTGGTGATGAGCTGCTTCGTGCATGGCAAGCGTGCGCGCCGCCTTGCCGACCGCGTACTGCGCGCCCTGCGCGTGCCGGGCCTGGGCTTCATCGCTTTCTCGCCGGGCGAGGCGCGCAACCTGGTGCAGAACGTCGGCATGGCGCCGCGGGACGTGCATTGCCACTTATGGCGGCAGGAGCTTGACGGCCGGGCTTCGCAGCAGGACGATGACGGCAGTATCTTCGCCGGCGGTTTCTCCAACCGCGATTACGACCTGCTGCTGGAAGCTGCCGAACCGTTGCCGGCGCCGCTGGTGATTGTCGCTTCGCAGCGCAACCAGATCCGGCAGCCGGCGCGCGACAGCACGCGCATCCTGCGCGACCTGCCGGAGGCTGAATTCGAAGGCCTGCTGGCGCGCAGCAGCGTGGTGGCGATGCCATTGCGTGGCCTGGGAGAGGCTTGCGGGCAGAGCGTCCTGCTGCGCGTGCTGCGGCATGGAAAACCGCTGGTGGCAACCCGCCATGAGGCGATCGAGGCCTATCTCGGCGAAGATTATCCGGGCTTCGTGCCGCACGACGATGTGCAGGCGATGCGGCAGGCGCTGGCGTGTGCGCTGGAGCAGCCGGCGCGGCGCGCGGAGCTGGCGCAGCGCGTGCGCCAGGCAGCGGGAAAGCTGGAAGGGCGTGGCGAACCGGGCGCTGAAATAGAGCAGTTCTTGCTAGGATGAAGCATGGCCCGACCAGTACGCATCTTGCAGCTCGTGCCGGAACCCTTGCCGACTTTTCGCGCCGACGTGGCGACCCTTTTCGGAAAATACCTGCCGCGCCATGGCGTGCAATGCCACCTGGTCGGCAAAGGCAGCGCGGCGCCAGCCGATGACCAAGGCTTCGCCTCATCGCGGCGAGCGGGAATTGGTGCGCGCTGGAAAGCGGAACTTTCATTTCTCTGGCTCTGCCTGCGCGCCTTGCTGGGTGCCAACAGGCACACCTGCGATGCCGTGCAAGTGCGCGACATGGTCAGCATCGGCCTGCTGGCGTTGCTGGTGGCGCGCATGAAGGGGTTGCCGATGATGTACTGGCTGTCATACCTGATGAGTGAAGGACGCATCGAGCGTGCGCAGGATGAGCTGGCGCGGCTGCCTGCGCAAAAGCTCCTGCGCCGCCTGCGCGCCCGCCTGGTGCTCGCCAAGGGGATGGCTGAACGTTGGCTACTGTATCGCGTGCTGCTGCCGCGCGCCGATCACGTGTTCGTGCAAAGCGAGGCGATGGCGCGGCTGGTGGCGCGGCATGGCGTGCCGGCAGGGCGCATCAGCGCGGTGCCGATGGGTGTCGACATGGAAGCCTTGGCGCGGGGCGGTGAGGTCCCGCCGGCGCGGCCGTGGCCCGGGTGGGAAGGGCGGCCGGTGGTGGCCTACCTTGGCACGCTGGACCGGGCGCGCTGCCTGGAACGTGTGCTGGATGCGCTGGTGCTGCTGCGGCGCGAATTGCCGGCGGCCAGCCTGCTCCTGATCGGTGGTTCGCCGCAGCAGGCCGACGTGCCGCGATTGCTCGACGCGGCGCGTGAGCGGGGCCTGGCGGATGCGGTGCAGGTCACCGGCTGGCTGCCGCCTGCACAGGCCTGGGAGTACCTGCTTGGTGCGCAAGCGGCCATTTCTTATGTACCGCGTGGCGCGCTGTACGACGTCAGTTCGCCGACCAAGCTGCTGGAATACCTGGCACTGGGCATGCCCTGCGTCGGCAACGATATCCCGGACCAGGAAGCCGTGCTGGCTGCGAGCGGCGCGGGCTGGCTGTCCGCCAGCACGCCACAAGCCATGGCAGAAGCCCTGCTGGCCATCTTGCGCGACCCGCAGGCTGCGCGTGAGCGCGCCGCGGCCGGTCCGGCGTATATCGAGGCGGCGCGCAGTTACCGCGTGCTGGGTGAGGCAGTGGCGCAACGCTATCGGAACCTGGTTGGAGGCGATCATGCTGGCCGAATTGCGTAAGGAATTCCTGTATGGCGGGCGCGCCCTGGTGCGCGACAATGCGCTGAGCCAGCGCCTGGTGCAGCGCCTGCGGCGGCATGAACTGATGGACGATTACGCGCTGAAGGTGTTGGGCGACAGGCTGCTGCACCGCAGCCTGCAGGCAGCGATCGGCAAGCTGCCGTACTACGCGCACATTACGACCGACTTCTCGCCATTCGAAGCGCGGCAAGCCTTGCGGGAACTGTTCCCGGTGGTCGACAAGACCACCCTGCTGGAGCATCCGCTGGCCCTGTATCCGAACGGCGGCAGCAAACGGCCGTGGCAAGCGCTGGGCAAGACCAGCGGGACCACCGGCACGCCGCTGGTCATCATCCGCAGCCTGCAATCGGTGCAGATGGAGCAGGCCTTCATCAAGCGCCACTGGACCTGGGGCGGCTATGTTGATGGCATGCCGCGCGCCACGCTGCGCGGCGACATGGTGGCTGGCCTGGACCAGCAGCGGCCTCCGTTCTGGTTCGAGAACCGCTACAACCGGCAACTGTTGCTGTCCTCGCGCCACCTGACCGACCATTGCGTCGAGCCCATCATCGCCAAGCTGCGCGATTACGCGCCGGCCATGATGCAGGCTTACCCGTCCACCGCGTACACGCTGGCGCAGCAGCTGGAGCGGCGCGGCATGCGCTTGTCCGTACCATACCTGTTTACCGCCTCGGAGCCGCTGTATCCGCATCAGCAGGAGCTGATCCGCGAGCGGCTGGCCGGCAGGATCATGGACATGTACGGCATGGCGGAGCGGGTGGCCTTTGCGACGCAGTGCGAGTACGGCTCGATGCACGTCAACCCGGATTATTCGCATGTCGAGATCCTCGACGACCATGGCGAACCAACCGACGGCTACGGCCACGTGGTCGGCACCACCCTGCATAACCTGGCGATGCCGCTGGTGCGCTACCGCCTGAGCGACCGCACGCGCTGGAAGCATGGACATTGCCTGTGCGGGCGCCCGTTCCCGATGATCGAACCTGTTACGGGCAAGCTGGAAGACCGTATTACCGGCGGGGATGGTTCCGAAATCAGTCCTTCGGTGCTGACCTTTGCCTTCAAGGGAGTGGAGAACGTGCGCAAGTCGCAAGTGGCGCAGGTCGGGCCCGGGGCCTGGGAGCTGCGGCTGGTGCCGGATGTGCGATTCTCGCAGGCGGACCAGGACAAGCTGCTGCACAACATTCGCCACCTGGTCGATGCGACGGTGCAGGTGAAGGTGGTGCTGCGCGAGGATTTGCCGAATAC
>Ga0209565_1001149_pt1 | contig 12751 bp, 10 predicted proteins | sample Araplaol_mTSA_r2_2_FD_184283 | JGI IMG/M metagenome (GOLD analysis project Ga0209565, IMG submission 184283) | Arabidopsis root microbial communities from North Carolina, USA - plate scrape MF_Col_mTSA_r2 (SPAdes) (version 3) | ecosystem: Host-associated > Plants > Roots > Endosphere | place... | reverse complement strand
ACCCTCTCTCGATGACAACCTGCGCACTGTCCATCAGCCTGCTGGTGGCCTGCGGCGGGGGCGGTGGTGGAAGCAGCTTGCCAATGCTGTTTCCGACATCCACGCCCACGCAAACTCCGCCATCGCCATCGCCGACGCCCTCGCCGGTCGCGTCGGCGCAGGAGAAGTGCGCCGTCTTCGCCGGCGTTTCGCTCGCCGGTGCGACGCTGAAGGAGGCCACGCTCGTCCCCGCTACAGCAGCAGCCGCGGAGCACTGCAAGGTCACGGGCACCCTTCATGGCACGCTCAACTTCGAGGTGCATCTACCCACCGAATGGAACAACAGGCTCTTGTATGCCGGCGGCGGCGGTTGGGACGGCAGCATCAACATCGCCCCCATCTCGCCTAGCGGTTCAACCGCCGGCTACGTGCTCGTCGCCTCGGACGGTGGTCGCCAAGGGGATGCCCTGGACGCCTCGGTCTTCCTGAGCAATCCCACCGCCCAGGCGGACTTCGGCTACCTGTCGATCCACTCGGTCAATGAGATCGCCAAGGAGATCGTTCGCAAGCGCTATGACACGGATGCCGAGTTCAGCTATTTCGAGGGTTGCTCCAATGGCGGCAGGGAGGCATTGATCCAGGCCACGCGCTTTCCGAACGACTTCGACGGGATCGTCGTGCGTGCGCCCGCCTACTCGTTTACCGAACTGTTCCAGGCTTTCGTTGCGAACGGGAAGGCGCTCGCCGCGCCGGGCGGGCAACTCAGCGATGCGAAGGTCTCGCTCATCGGCAAGGCCGTCACCGCGCAATGCGACAACCTCGATGGTGTTGCCGACGGCATCGTGAGCAATCAGGACACCTGCACCTTCGACCCTTCGGTGCTGCGCTGCACCGCAGGCGATGCCGATACCTGCCTGACCGACCCGCAGATCACAACCGCCAAGACGATCTACTCCGAGCTCAAGCGTGCGGACGGAACCACCGTCTATCCGGGCTGGGGGCCCGGCGGTGAAGACCTGGGCTGGCCGGTTTGGGTGACCGGCTCGGCCATCGGCGGCACGGGCCTGCAGTTCCAGTTCGGCAGCGGCTTGGTGAAGTACTGGGTCACCGGCGATCCGTCCTTCAACGTGCTTGGTTTCGACCCGGAGTTCTACTCCGCAGGACTGCGCCTGGCCGCCACCACGCTCGATGCAACGCCGGACCTGCGCTCCTTCTTCGGACAAGGCGGCAAGATGATCCTTGCTCATGGAACGAACGACTGGGCGATCAGCTACAAGGGCTCGGTCAAATATTTCAACGACGTCGCGACTGCGGTCGGCGGTGCATCCACGCGCGATGCCTCGATGGAGTTCTTCCTCCAGCCCGGCGTTCAACATTGCGCTGGGGGCGTCGGCCCTGACACGGTCGACCTCGTGGATGCTGTCGCGAAGTGGCGAGAAGGCGGCGTAAAGCCTTCCACGCAGAACGTCGTGGCAACGAAGCTCGATCCAACGACCCAGGTGCCCGTGCTGGCGCGGCCATTGTGCAAGTACCCGAGCTTCCCGAAATACAAAGGCAGCGGCGACATCGATTCGGCGGAGAGCTACAGCTGCCAGAGTTCTTGAGCGGCTTGGCAATCTGGAATCGGTCGGAGCCGCCCTGGCAAGGGCTCGACGGACATCGGCCGATGTGTGAAGCGAAGTTTCGCTGGCGCTTGCTGCTTATCGCGCACTGTGATGCGACAGAGTTCTTGAACCGCCTACGCAATGCCTTCAAAGCTTCTGCGCCACATCCCGATGATCAAACATCCTCTTCTCGTTTGTGACACGGCCAGATGCGCTTTCGTCAATGCCTCTCGGGCCGCAGAACCGCGACGGCCGACTCGCATAGCTGCAAGCAGCTACGGCCTCGGACTCTTCATGCGCGCGGTTGCCGCAATCGTGCGAGCTCAGCCCGTCCGAGCGGCGTGATGCGCAGAATCACGCCGTAACGCTCAGCGTCGTCGCCCGGCTCAGGCAGGTTCGCGTCGATCAGCTTGGCGGCCACCAGAACGGCGGCACGCTGCACATCGGCCTCGTCATGGATGGCCAGAGGGAAAGAGGCCTCCTCGATGCTTCGCAGGAAGTCCATGGGCATTGCAATTCCTCCACAGTTCGTCCGAAGGGCTGCCCACATAGGGATAGATTCCTGCGACTTCAAGCACCGAGCCGTTCGATGGACCAACATCGGACGGGGCAGCCACTTCTCTCTTCCTCCTCCCTACCGGCTGTCCTTTCAGCCCGCTTCGGCGGATTTTCTTTTGGACGAGATCTCGCGCATGGCTTCGTCCTCGGCCTTGTCGATCCATTCGATGCACTTGCGCTTCAATGCTTCGTGCCCTCGCCATGGTCGCCATGCGGCGCGCTGAGCACCAGCTTGCAACGTGGCTCGCCGCGAAAAGCTATATCCGCCACGGCGCAGAAAGTGCCCTCAGATCCCTTTGAGAAACTCAGGGAACAGAGCCACTGTCCCGATATGCCGTCATAGGCAAAAGTCTCGCCTTCCATGGCTCCTCCAGTACTCAGCATGAGCGTGGCACCCGGATCGATGATGGGCACAAGCAACAAGCCCACCCACCATACGCGCTATCGCAGCCTGTCACTCTAATAGATGGCACTGGAGGGGGTTTTTGACAACCGCCCAGGCTGGAGAAGCACCGGTCCTCTCGGCAAAGTCACGCCCCTGACAACGGTGGCGCGGCAGGCTGCATGAGCGCCATTTTTCAGTTCTTAAGGCCGCTCCGCTCAGCATCTTCAACACAGAACAGACCCGCCTTTGCGTCGAGGCCAATTCTCACGCGGGCCTTTCATCATCACCACCGCAGGATCATCTGCGCCGTTTTCCTTCCACCCGCGTGGACACAGCAGGGGGTCCGCGTCGCGCTTCCCAGCGCCGACCCAAGGCTCATGGCCAAGGTAGGCGCACACGACGGTAAGCGCCATAGCCAGGCCAGGCGACCGCACATCCCAAAAGGGCCGCAGCGATGGCGGACCCAGATGGGAAACGCTGCTAGGACACGCGATGCGGCAACGTCCTACGAGCAGCGGACCTTTGATGCTGCATATCGGGGCCCATGGATGGCGAATTGGATGCACTGTTGCCAAACGGGTGGAGCGCGGTCGTGTTTCGCCAAGGCGGAAATGGCCAGCCTGAAACGTTGCGGGCCGAACTGCTCTACCTTGGCGAGATGCGTTGCCTGATCGTTGCCATCAATCAGTCAACGCCTGAGGCGGCTTTCTCACGCGTGCGTCTTGCCGTTGAAGGCTTCCTGTTGCGGCAGGAAAGAGTGCACAAGCACGCTGCCTTTCGGCCATCTCAATAGCGCATTCCTTCAGCATCAGTCGACCTCGGCGGTGGCACAAAGCATTGCCGTGTCTCCAGGAGACACCGGTGCATTCGTCGCACCAGTCTCAGCAGGTCAGCGCAATGGACACTCGTCTTGCACTGGCTTCGCCCACGCGGGGGTGTCATCAGAACGTCCAGTTCAGACTGGCCTTGAAGCCGTGGTCCTTCAGCCCGCCACCGAACTGCCCCGAATAGGCTGCTCCCGACTTGAGGTTGGGGCGCAGCTGCGTTTCCACCTCGCTTCCAGTACCGCCACAATCTTCGCCAGCGGCACGCCCGAGATCGTGAACGGAATGCTGCCCGCAAACGCATGCGTGCTGGCGCGCACCCCCAGCGTGGAGAAGGTAGCGTCGACGCTGCCACCCCCGCCATGCAGCGCGGGCAGTCCACCGCGTTCGAGGAAGGAGTCGCTCTTCACGCGCACGTAGGCCAGCGCGGCGAACGGCTCCAGCGCGACCGCGCCGGGCAGTCGCTTCGCGGCTGCATGACGTTTGTCCCGAGCACGCTTCAAACTTTTCGCGCCTGTCGGCCAGACATCCGTTCCTTGAATTCCACGAGTCTTCGGACCCGAAGGTTCGCACCAGCATCCTCGACAAATGTCGCTTCACGGCAACGTGACTCGGTTTTTTGACGACCTTGAACAACTTCGCCCTACATCGCCTGTTGGCGGACCGGCGCAGCAGGCTCCATCATTCGCAAGTCATAGCCTGCAGGAGGCGAGCATGGAGTCACGCTGCAACACCAGAGACCGTCCCTTCGCGCAGGAGACGACCACCGACCGGTTGCGCACCGCGAGTTGCACACTCGGCAGCTGCACGCAGGCGTACCAGCGCCCTTCCCCGCAGCCATCGGGCAGCGCCTGAGCGTTCTGAGGAAGATCCATCATGCCTACGAGGAACTTTTCAACTATTGATGCCGCCAGCAGGGCCATCAATTTCGTGCTTACCGAAACGGAGCTTGGAGCCACGCCAGCGCACTACTTTGAGCCGACCAATCTGGGGGGCCTCCCGCCGACGGCGTCTGAGCTTAGGGTCAAGGAGGACACGGAACTGGGCAATCGCACCCGCTTCGCGACGCACATGTGCCTCATGTCGGCGAGTCAGGCCTTGAAGGCATGCCTGGATCTGCTCAGCTGCGAAGTCGACCTCCCGCCTCATGAACGCACCCGCAAGCTGGCGGAAATTGCCAGCAAGGCGCGAGCCGCCGAAGAGATGGCTGCGCAGGCCGCCGGCGTTCTAAGGGGCGAAGTCACGGTACCCGAGAACGCCTCGATCGTGGTCTCGCGCGGCACACAGTGATTTGCTGTTGATTGGAGTGAATCCTTGGGCCCAGGGCTTGGGCATCAAGCTACGCAGGCGCTTTGTGCGCACCACCATTGCGGCCATATATCGAGGCCACGCAGGTCGTCACGCAATTCGTTATGAAGATAACAAGGCCTGATTCTGAGGGCCCACCAAGACTTAAGCCTTAAGAATTAGCCAAGGCGTGGCACTGGTATTCCAAGGCAAACGGCAAACAGTCCATCTTCGAAAAAAGCGTCGTCGACGCTGATCGGGCCGGGCGAACGCGTTCGAGCGCCCTGGCGCACCATTCAAGCAGTGGACGGATGTGCCGCAGCACAAACGCGATCGCGTCCTTCGATCTTGGCTTGGTACAGGGCCTTGTCGGCCGCCTCGATCAGTTCTTTGGACTGTCCGTCCGATGCGGAAGGCCTCAACGCCTCCACGCCGGCACTGAGCGTCACGAAGCCGTTCTCCACACCTGCATGCGCGATCTTCAGATCGCGCACTGCATTGCGGATCCGTTCTGCCAGCAGGAGCGCGTCCTGCACGTCGGTGTTGGGCAGCAGCACCGCCAGTTCCTCTCCGCCATAGCGAGCCGCGAGATCACCAGGACGCCTGGCGGCCAGGGCCGCGACCGTGCGCCCGATCTTCTGCAAACATTCGTCGCCCGCCGCATGGCCATAGATGTCGTTGTACTGCTTGAAGCAGTCCACATCGATCATGATGAGCGCCAGGGTGCTGGCGTCGCGAACGGCACGCCCGATCTCGGTGTTCAGGGTCACGTCGAACTTGCGGCGATTGGCAAGGCCGGTCAGCCCATCTTCCATCGCGAGCGTCTTGAGGGTCCCGTTCAATGTCTCCAGCGCATCGCGCGCGCGCCGCAACTCGGCTTCCGTCCGGACCTGCAGCTCGAACTGCTTGACAAGGCGCCATCCGACGGCACCGACGACCAAGATAAGAAGAACGACGCCGGCGGAGTGCCACAACGTCTCGCGCCACCAGTCGGCGAGGATTTCCTCCTTGGAAAGGGACGCCGCGACGAACAGCGGATAGTTCGGAAGACGCCGGAAGCTGTTGAGCCGCAGGACCCCATCCTGCGCGGACCTGATGTACGCCGTTCCCACCGGTCCCTCAGAACGGTAGGCCTGAAAAAGGTCGCTGCCGCGCATGTCGCGCCCCGCCGCGCTCGGACTGTAGGGACGACGCGTGATCATCGTTCCATCTTCAAGAATCAGCCCCAAGGCCCCGGCCTGCCCGATGTCGAGGCTGGCGTAGAAATTCACGAAGAAATCAACCCGGATCGTGGCGAGCGCCACGCCGGCAAAGCTGCCGTCGGCATGGTTGATGCGCCGCGAAATCGGCACCAGCGCTCTGCCGTTGGTCCGGCTCGTCACGGGTACGCCGACGTGCGGCCCACGGCTCGTGTTCGCGCGATGGAACTGGAAATACTCCCGGTCAGCGTTGTTCAGGTTCTGCGGCCAGATCTGGCGGGAGTTCGCAACCCAGTTTCCATCCTCGTCGTAGATGTGAAGCCCGTCCAGTTGCGGAAGCTGCGCGACGCGTACTGCGAGGAATTCGCGAAGGCGTGCGACCTCGGCGGGCCCTGTCCCCTCGGACTCGATACGCTCGACGAGACCAACAAGCACCGTGTCGGCCAGCTTGATCTGATCGTCTGCCTGCTGCGCCATGGCGCGTGCGAGATTCGATGTCGCCACGCTCATCTGGCGCAGATGGAGCTGGCGGGACTGCCAACTGTTCCAGCCATCGATCGCGAGCAGGCCCAAGCACACGAGGGCCACGAAGACCACCGTCCTGGATGCGAGGGACAGTCGTCGCAGCACTGCTTACTCTTGCGATGAGAGGAGGAGAGCCATGAACGGACTTTGACACATCCAAGGCGATTTGAGACCCGTGTACGACGGGTTTCTCGGCCCGGGACCGCACCACTCGCGCTGAACTATGGCCAAGCATAAGCGGATGGTGTTACTCCTTCGCCCCTCCACGCTGCCAAGCTCTGATTCAGATCGGAAGCAGGCTCGCATGGGGCGGCCATCGATCTGCGCGACACCGGCGAGCGCGGCACAGGTGGTGTGGCAAGGACCACACGACAGCGGCCAGGCGCACAGCCGCAACAGCGACAGCCGGATCCTTGTGTGTCCGAAAACGCTCACCGCAAGAGCATCCTCCGGAAAACCGCAGGGAAACAGACGTATGGACGTCAAAAGGGGCGCGGGCCTTCAGCACTCGATCAAAGGGCAAGCATCCATCGGGACTACCGTCTACCGGCATCTGGCCTTCAATTCCTCGATCGTGCCGTTGTAGACGACGTCCATGTCCGAACGGGTCCACTTCACAGGCAACTGCGGCAGGATCTCGCTGAAGAACTGCCATAGGGAATAGGTCGGCCACGCGGCCCCTCGGAAAATCACCGACCGTCGCCTTGAAGCGCGCGTACCAAAGCAGCGTTTGCGAGAAATCGCTGTTCCTGAACTTGCTCGAGATGAGCTGGGCGTATGGGTTCGTGTAAGGGACCTGGTAGCGCCCGGTCAGTTGCTTGATGCGCCGGATGAACGGCAATGCCTCGTCTGAATTCATCAACGTATTGGGCGTTGCGTCTTCGAGGACCAGCGCGATCAGCTCGTCGGGAACTCGGCTTGACGGTGATGATGCAGTGCTCGGGCTGCCGCTCGGGGTCATCCGCCACTCCCCAGTGGGAAAAGCGTGGCTGCGCCAGCCCGAGGCAGAAGGCGTGCGCCCGGAAAACGAAAAAGCCCGCACGAAGCGGGCAAGAGGCTGGTGGTCAGCCTTGGAGAGAGCGAAACACGACAAGAATGCGCGCGCTTCGGGTGTGAGCCGCAGTGCCGGCAATAGTTCCGCCCGAACAGGTGCCGGCTGTCTCTGTCCGGTCCCGAACCCCTGCCACCGCTTCGGCCTTCGCGACGGAATCCCCACAGGAACCACGCTTCGAAGTGAAGCCCCGCCAAGCCATCAGAAGGACTCGGTCCATTCGTCAATCGGCCGGTGTCGGTGTCCTGCACGCGGGCATTGGGTCCCCGCGCGGAACGGCGCACGATCGTCACGCCTCCAGGAAGAGTTCTGCCACCATCGAACGGACCCAGCGATTCGCCGCGTCTTCGTGATAGCGCTCGTGCCAGTGTGCTTGATGGAAAAGTCCGGCAACCTGTAAGGCGGCGCCAGGGCCCTGACCCGGGCGATCCTCACGAGTGTGCGGGCCACCCGCTGCGACTCGCCGGCGAGCAATGCCGGACGGATGCCGGGCAACTCGCGTTCCGGCATTGACAGTGTCCAGAGGAAAAAAGTCGCCATCCCGACCGTTCCTCGGGCATTTTGCCGCGTCGCCCCCCAGCAGGAGTGGGCTGGCAAGGGGCTGCGTCGAGAATTCGATGCATAGACGGCGGCTGAGACCACTGGCGATCGGAGACGGATCGGTCATGCGCTCGCGAACCAACCGCTCGGGTCCGTCCCTGGATTGATCACCAACATGCAGCAGCCTCGAAGCTGCCTTACGGACGTCTGAGATACACCGCCGCGGATCAATTCGACACGCGGCGGATCCTCATCTCACCACTTCACGCGCACGCCCACCGAGCCGTTGATCGAGCTCTTCACCCTGGCGTTGCCGCCGCTCGCCCAGAGCTTGCCGATTTCGCCGTACAGGCTCGTCGACTCGCCGAGGGCCAGCGTGAAGCCGCCCGCGAGTTCGGTGCTCGTGCCGCCGGTCGGGGCTGCGATGTCGGTGGTGGTCGCGCCGTTCACGAAGCGGGCGATGTCCGCGCCGCTCGACGTCCGGTAGACGTTGAAGCGGCCGTACGGCTGCAGTGTGCCGACGCCGGTGGCGATCTCGCCCTTCACCCGCACGCCAGCACGCGCGATCCAGCCGCTGTCGGCCTGCGGCTGGACGACGGCGCCGACGATGGCGGAGTTGCCCAGGTCCATGTGCTGGTGGATCAGCTGCAGCTGCGGCTCGATGCGCCAGCCGCTGCCGCCCAGTGCGAAGGACTGACCCACCTCGATGGAGCCCAGCAGGCTGTTGCCCTTGCCGCTCATGCCCTGGCTCGCCAGCGGCTCGACGGTGTAGCGGTGTCGGCCCGACTGCACCACCGCGTCGGCATAGAAGCCGCTGTCGCTGGTGTAGGTGCCATACACGCCCAGGTACTGGCTGCGCAGGTCGTTGCGGCCCACGCCCAGGTTCTGGATGCCGCTGGCGAAGCCTCTCACGCTGGCATCGCCGTCGAGCTGGCCGACGTAGAGGCCCGCGCGCCAGTTCGGTGTGGCCAGCAGGTCGGTGCCGGCCTGGAAGCCGGTGAGGCGGCCCTTGCTCGATGGCGATACCGCACCGCCCTGCTGGATGCCGATGTCGGTCGAGAGCACGCGCGCCCAGGCGCGGCGGCCCGCGGAGAGGGACGCGAGCGAAGGCGACCCGTCGGCGCTGACCTTGGCATCGTCATCGCCTACCCGCAGGTGCAGATTGCCGAGCATTGCGAGGTTGCCCTGGCGCAGTTGGCCCGGAAGTGCCGCGTAGAGCGGCACTTCGGCCCGGTAGGTCGGGACCTGCACAGTGACAGTGCTGCCTGTGGCGGTCGCATTGATCGCATTGGCCGTGTTGCCCGTCGCGGCCGTTGCCGTGGTGGTCGAGCGCAGGTACCAGTTCTCGCCTGCGCCGTTGGCATCGGCAGCGTACAGCCGGTACTCGTAGGCACCGGCGTCGACGTGACCGCCTGCGAGCGAGAAGGCGTCCTTGGTGGACTGCGCGGTGGTGGTGGCGCCGTTGAGCGCCGAGATCACCTCGATGCCGTTGCCTGTGGTCAGCGCTCCCAGCCCGCCGAGTTGGGTGATCTGCACCGTCGTTCTGCCGCTGGCCGAGGCGCTCGCGCCATTGAGCACCAGCCGATCGCTCAGGCTGGTGCTGTCGCCCAGAACTGTCCCGAGCCGCAGCACGCCGTTGTTGCCCACGTAGGCGCCGTTGACGGTGAGGGTCGTGCCCGGTGCCGTGCCCACGAGCGAGACCGTGCCGCTATTGGCGAGCGAGGCGACCGTCTGACTGAAGCCCGCGAGGTCGAGCGTGGCCCCGCTTTGCACGGTGTGCGCCGAGGCGGCGCTGAAGGTCCCCGTGGCACCCGCCTTCAGGGTGCCTTCAGCCACATTGGTCGCGCCGGTGTAGCCATTGGTCCCCGAGAGGGTCAGCGTACCGCTGCCCAGCTTGGTGATGAAGCCATCTCCGTTGATGGCGCCGCTGAGGGACGCGTTGAAGAAGCCAGTGTCGATGACCGGGTCGTTGCTGCCGGTCAGCTGGATCGCGTTGGCCAGGTTCAGGCCGTCGACCACAAAGCCGAGCGTGGTGCCGTCATCCATCGCCAGCGTGCCAGTACCCAGCGCCTGACTGTTGCCGACGTTCAATCGGCCTTGCTTGAGCGCAGTGCCGCCGGCATAGCTGTTAGCCGCGGTGAGCGTCGTGGTGCCGGCGCCTTCCTTGACGAGCGAACCGGAACCGCTGATCGTGCCCGATACCGTGAGCGCATCCGAGCGGTTGATAGCCAGCGTCGCGTTGTTGAGGATGTTGCCCACGATGCTGCCCGAGGTGCCGCCATTGCCGAGCTGCAGCGTGCCGGCGCTGATGACGGTGCCGCCGGCATAGGTGTTGTCGGCAGCGAGGATCGTCGTGCCGGTGCCGGCCTGCACTAGCGAGCCGGTGCCACTGATGGTGCCCGGCACTGTGAGCGCGTTGGAGCGCTGGACAGTGAGCGTCGCGTTGTCGACGATGTTGCCTTTCACCGAGCCGGTAGTGCCACCATTGCCGAGTTGCAGCACGCCGGCGCTGACCGTGGTGGTACCTGTGAAGGCTTGATCCTGCGTCAAGGTGAGCGTACCTGCGCCGGTCTTCTCGATGCCGCCCGTGCCGCTCACGAGGCCACCGTAGGTCGCGTTGTCGGGTTGGGCGAAACGCACCAGACCGTTGTCGGTGATCGACGAAGGTGCGAACTGCGCACTGCTTTGCAATACGCCGGCCGGACCCACGGTCATGCTGCCCGTGTAGGTGCTGGCGTTGGCGCCGAGGATGAACGTGCCGCCGTTGACGGTCGTGCTGGTGATGCCCGAGGACGGCAGCGCGACGTTGAAGGTCCAGGCCCCGCCATTGCTCTGCAGCGTCTGGAAGCCAGCCAGGGATCGCGGCGCGAACGTCGCGGCGGCACCGTCGTCGCTTTCGAGCGTCAGGAGGTTGGCGCCGCCACCGCCGCTGATGTTGCCGGTGATCGACGACCCCGTGTAGACATGCAGCGCATCGTTGCCGTTGGCAAAGTTGAGCGAGCCGATCACGCTGCCCTTGTTGGTGAAGTCGACGGCGGAGGTTCCGTTGGCGCCGAACACGGTGGCGGTGCCGGGATTGGTGTTGCCCGCCACATAACCTGCTTCCATCGTGCCGGTGTTGAGGATCGTGTTGTTGCCGGAATTCGCCTGGAACCAGATCGCAGCGTGGGTCGATCGCACGGTGCCGTGATTGATGATCGTATTGCCGCTGCCCAAGGGATTGACGGCTTCCGAGTTGGAAGCTGTCCCATCGGCAAAGACGTTGGCGCCTTGCTCGACGACGAGGGTGCTGTTGTTGTTGAACTCGATCGTGTTGGCGCCGAGGTTGCCTCCGTAGGGGCTGTCTGCGCCGGTGGAGCTGTTCTGGACCGTCGCCTTGCTCTGGACCACGATGCTGGCCGCGTTGCCGACGCTGATACCCGAGCTGTTGCCGGTACTGACCGTCGTGCCCGACGTGACCACGACCGCGACGCCGCTCGGCGTCGCCGGCCCGCTGCCCACGGTGGCGGTCTGGTCGGTCCCCGTGCAGCTGACCGTGTTGGCGCTCGTGTCGGTCGCGCATGCGGCAGCGGCCGGCAAGGAAACCGCTGCCAGCAAGGTGGCGGCAACCAGGCTCGCACCCTGGGAGGCCGCTGTCGATCTCGCATGGCCACGCCCGAATTCGGAGGCGACGGTCCAAAGGGCAAGTGCGTCGTTCCAAACGACGCGAAATATCTTGTTCATTACTTGAGTCCTGGCAATAAAGAAAGATGGCGCATCCGGATGACCGCGCTCTCGATCGCGTGTGACCGGCACTGCGGCCTCGGTGACGGGGCGGACTCTAGTGCACTCTGGGAAACGAAAGTTGCCATTTCTCGAGCGCAATTTGCATTTCTCCATCGAACGCCAAATCGTTCACATTTGTTAACTCTCATTGATTCAAGAAATGGAATTCACCCGTTCATTTGTCGATGCAATCGATGTGGCAAACGGACCAGTGCGCTCAAGTCGATGAGATCGACGAGCAACGGCACCGACATGCGCAGGGGCCAGAAGGTGCACACAGGCACTCACGCGGCCAGCAGTACGGGAGCCTTGGCCAGCAGGAGATCCCCGGCTCAAGGCGCCCGACGGATCGTCTTTGCAATGGGAGAGTCGCCCCCGCTGCTGTCATTGGCAGCGCCGCGCGTCGAGGAAGAGGCCGCGCATGCCCCTGCGAAGACAGTCATTGACGGAAAGGCAAGAACTGCTCGCTGCGAGCGACGCAGTTCATGCATGATGCTGACTCGATCAGCCCGTCGCCATGCGCATACCCGGACGCTTGCGCCAAAGCAGGCATGCGCGAGTCGCCCATCGGCAGCAGTGCTCGCGAGCTTCACGGCAAGTGACGGCCCGATCCCCGAGGTCGCGGCCTCGCATTGCGCAAGGGCGACTCGTGGCTACGAGGCCGCCCTCGGCCAGTCACACGGCAAGTGTCGCCCGGCACATGGCAGCGCGCCTTGACCACCTCAGACGATCGCGCGGCCCATGGCGGCGTGGTCCTTCAGGCCGAGTCTCTCCACCACCATCTCGACGAACATGGAAACGGCCAGCGGGCGGCGCCCCCGGCTCGGGTACACGACGTTCAAGCCGGGGTCTACACGCGTGTATCCCGGCAGCACCCGCACCAGCCGTCCCGCAGCGACATCAGCGCCTGTCAGGATCGAGGGCAAGGCCGCAATGCCGAGCCCCGCGCAGGCCGCCTTGCGCAGTGCCTGGTGCGCGTTGCTCTTGAAGCGCCCCTGGACTCGCACGTTCGTCTCCACGCCGGCCATGTCCCG
>Ga0209565_1001148_pt1 | contig 12753 bp, 9 predicted proteins | sample Araplaol_mTSA_r2_2_FD_184283 | JGI IMG/M metagenome (GOLD analysis project Ga0209565, IMG submission 184283) | Arabidopsis root microbial communities from North Carolina, USA - plate scrape MF_Col_mTSA_r2 (SPAdes) (version 3) | ecosystem: Host-associated > Plants > Roots > Endosphere | place... | reverse complement strand
CGTGCAGGCGCGTTTGAATGAAATGTCTGAGAGCCGAGCCGGCTATGAGGCAAAGTTAGTTAGTATCAGAGCAGCGTGGAATGAGTTAACCCAATTTGGCGCCGAGCCTGACGTTGAGCGGGTGGATGCACTATCACGACGCGTCTTGGCATCGAGGCATGTGCTTCAAATGATTAAGCCACAGCTTTCTCGTTTACGGGACGGGCGATTTGTTTGGGCGCGTTTGCGTAGTCATGGAGCGATTATCGAACAAATCAGCAGCCACATGAGTGATGTAAAATTTGAGGATCGAGACCAGTTATTGATGGAGGTGCGAAAACGTCTGGCGCAAAAACAAGACGAGCTTGCTGACGTAATCAATGTCAGAGGGATCGCAAAAGAAGCAAGTGCCGAGATTAGTGCAGAGTTAGCTGAATTCAATTCAGAATATATTAAGCCCTTGGGCCAGTTGATGTCGCAGATTAATCAAGCGATTTTGTGTGACTCTCGAGTGGGCATTGACCTTCATGTAAAAAGCAAAAAGATCGAACAACGTGCTCTAAAGCGTGGTGAATTACCGAGGGGGGCGGAAAATATAGACCCACTGCTGATCCATAGCGAAGGCCAAATGGCTGCGCTCGCGGTCAGCATGCTGTGTGCGGCAAGTTTGACGTTCCCATGGTCGCGGTGGAAAGCGCTAGTTCTTGATGACCCACTTCAGCACAATGACTCAATCCACGTCGCTGCGTTTTCCGACCTCATCGCAAATCTCATTTCATCCGAAGGTTACCAGGTCCTCATTTCAACTCACGATATCGCCCAGGCAGAATTCTTGCAAAGGAAATTCAGCTCAAGACGGATCCCTTGCAAAACTTTGAGCTTACTTGGTCAAGGCGCCGATGGCGTTGAGTGGAAAATTCGAACTGAACCAACTGTCAAACCACATGAGATTGTACGAACGAACTCCATTCAAGCATACCGGTCGGACTAATAAAGCTAAGTCTCAGGCCCGAAGCATCGTGAATTTAGCGGATGAATCAAACCAATTGAACGGTAGTTTTTTCATGTCATCAATTCCTACATCTATCGCGGAAGTCTACGGCCCATTGTCGACCGAAGTCACATGGTTACACGGACGGTGGATTTGCTATCGGCAGCTTTTTGCTGGCTCCGCACATAGAATAGATTTGCTCAACGAATGCGCGTCAAACTTTTTTCTTATTATTCAAGATGTACTCATTGATGAGGTGCAGGTTTGCCTCAGCAAGCTGACTGATCCGGCTACGACTGGAAAGCACGAGAATCTCTCTTTCGAGCAGCTCCAGGCCCGATTGGAAAAGTATGGTGATGCTAAGCTTGCGGCCAACAACCGCGCAACGCTTGATGCACTGCAGCTCAAAGCTGCATCATTTAGGGAATGGCGAAATAAGCAGCTCGCACACCTCGATCTATTAACGGCAATGAAATCGAGCCTGAATCCGCTTCCTGACATTTCACTAGAAATGGTTGAAGATGCTCTCGAGCTGTTGAGGCACTACCTCAACGCCATTGAGATCCACTACATTGGAAGCGAAACTGGATATGAGCACTTCATCATGCAAAGCGACGGCGACGCTCTAGTGGCCATTCTTCGATACGGGTTGCGCTATGAGGAGCTACTTGTTGAGAAAAAATTGTCATTCGAAGATACTCAAAAGAGTAAGTGGTATGACGCGTAAGTTGGTCTTTAACAAAATGCTGTTCTCGATGTAGGACTCGCTCAATTTTCAGCGGAGATGGCCCAGTTGGTTGAGCATTGTCGTTGCGCTTGAATCATCCGTAAAGTCGCTGTTCTGGAAGGAATTCTGGTTTTCTCTGGGCCGATCAGGATTCCCTAACATCCACCGAAGCGCGAGATTTTTTCTCGCGAAATTTCGCCAATTCCAAGGCAACCATCTTTTCTGGCAACTGAGGAATTATGTTGACGGGAATGACAATTTCACACGGGACCGGATCCAAGCCGTTGATACATAGCTCAACCAGTCCATTTCCTACGACGCTGTGGAAATAGCGTGTGTAGTGCTCAACGTCCTCCTCAGTTACCTTGTCAATCTGGTTGGTGATGCCGCCTTCATCCAACATCGTGTGTACTCGTCCACTCGCAACATCTAATGCGAATCGGAGACACACAGTCTCTCGATCATTTATGACCAAGAGAGCCAGCACACCAGGATCGTAGTGGCCTTCAACGATTAACCGCATGTTTTGCATACAGTCCGGTGCGTCACGCGGCCAAAGACGTACAGAAATTCTGTTGTCATGAAGTTGACCCAACGCTGCAACATCGCTAACGGTGCCTCTACTCTGCAAGGTTTCCAAGGTATGTTCTGGAAGCAATGTATGCCATGGCTCAGTGCGGTCGCGGAGCTTGTGGACCACAGAGTCGTCGGGTACACCCGCTTCAACCTTTAGATAGTGGGACGCGAGCGCCGCCATTACGTCGAGATCCTCTGAGATGCGGCGACGGTCGGCAGGAATGTCAGGATCAATGATGTCGCCGCCTAAGCTTGCATGCGCTACAGCGCAACGGCCCGATTCGTAAAGGTGCTTACCGACATCAACGCCTTTTGCGCGAAGCTCCGTCACTCGTTTGCCTGCATCTCCCCCTAACAGGTCAAGATTGGCGTGCATCCAGGCTATGCGATCCTTAGAACTGAACTGGGACTCGACTACTTTGAAGTAACTCAAGAATGAATACGGTTCATGAACGTATCTAAGCCGACGCCCCTCTCGTAAAAATGCTAGCGCCTTGCGAACTTGGTCATCCTCAATGATCGGCATGTAGTTGCAGTTAAAGTATTTTCCCCCGTTTAATGTGGTCGTGAATGTGCTACGTGACGTATAGTGGACTGGCCGGCTACCCCAAACATGGCCGGTGACATCAACGTGACCGCCTTTGAACCACCCGAGAACTGAAGAGAATAAGTAGATGCGCCTCATGGCGGAGTCGAGTTCGCCTTTAGCGCACGGCGTCGAGATGCATGGTGATTGTTTTTCCTCTCCGCTCTTGACGCCACGTAGCACGTATTCATGACCATCGTATAGTACCCAAACGTCTTCTTGTGGCCACGAGATCGATGAGACCACGCCCGTCGTTAGCCAGCCAGGCTTCAATTTAAATTTCGCCTGAGCTGCTTCGCCGAAAAGATGGGGAACATAAGGAGTTTTCATCACAGAGCCTAAATATTTGAAACCTAACTATTAGACATTGTCCCTGTTTTTTGGAGCGTATCGAGCGCAGCTTTTCGGTCTCGGCCATACGGAAGATGTGGACGTCCCAACGTAGTTTGCTCCTTTCGTACGTTTAGGCGACGCACCGGTATTGGCGAATGACCTATCTCCTGTTCCGTTTGTTATAGGCTGCTTTGTCATTACTTGACTCTTTGTGTTGAAAACTTGTTTTCGTGTCAGAGAGTTGATCCTGGATATGATGTATTTGCTTCTCAACATTGATTTCACGTTTGTTGCCACCTCTTATGGCATCAAGCATTTCGGTTTGCCACTGATCGCCTGATTTGTTATTTGATTGGTCTTGGAAAAAGCCAAATAACGCAACGACCAAAGCGACGAAAGATAGAACAGCAGAAATTCCAACCGACCAGACGGCGATCAAGATTTGGGTACGCGTCGACTCGTCGGCCTTCTTTTCACGTTCATCAAGCTGTAACAACAAAGTTGTGGCTGCCTCGGCGAGATCCTTTAGAGTCCTTGCAGACTCGGCGGTCATCTGTCCAGTTAGCCGGACCATCTCCAGCTCTTCCTCCCGCTCACGTCTTTGGAGGGCGAGCTGCTCGTGCACGCCTCGAAGGGGACTCATGTCTGCCGTGTGGATTTCTGTTGGTGATGGCCCCTTCGCTAATCTCTCGAAAGCATTCAGAGTCGAGCCAAGTTGGATTGAACTCTGGCGCACGCTGTCGAAAATACTGCTCTTAGACTGTGTCCGGTTCACGTCGGCCAAGTGTTTGAGCAGTCGATCTAAGAATGATATGGCACTTTCATTCTGGTTTCGGCGTGGCCGATCGGAAGTCGCGGCTTTTTCTACCGAGAGCGACATTGCTTTGAGGTAGCTCTCAGAGATAGTCTCGATTTCTTCATCAGACAATCTGGAGATAGTCTCTTCACTAGGCGACTCCCGCTTCTCCTTAAATCCATTTGCGTCTACGGTACTCGCTATGCAAGGAATGAAAGCTCGAATACGTGACATTGGTTCGATATCAGCAAGTTCTTCTACCCTTTCGTAATCAGGTCTAAGCATTGCATAAAGATACAGTGTGCCTATCGAGGTTGATACATTTGTTCGCGGCCCCAAAAGCTTCGTTATGTCGATTCCTTTGGACTTCCCGTCCTTTTGCTTACCTTCAGTGTTAGAGCTATCGTCTGCCATCTTTTCTCACGAATGTTGTAGATCTCAACTACTTTTTTGAACTGCAAGATGTTACACCCCCGCTGGACGTTTCGCGGCTGATCAACTTCGGGAAGCTATACCGATGCGAAGGGGAGCGATTGCTTCATGAACTTTAAGCCGCCAACAGAAAGATCGAGCGCAAGTATTTCTTCAGTGGATCAAGATGCGCACGCTTGTGCTCCAGCAGCCACGATATGAGCAGCGGTACATCGCGGGTTTTCTTGAAAGAAGTACGTGCTTCTGTCAGGTCGTCAAAAATTCGTGCAAGGATTTTCGCTCCGTCCACACTTGCCAAATTGATGGGCTTTCCATCTTGTTCGAGGTAGGAGGCAAGTTGAGCAGGGCTTACCGATTCACCGTGATGGCTAAGGAGGGATGAGACCGCATCGACGTCGAGAACGTAATTCTCAATCATCGAGCGTTCCAGAAACTTCAGAACTCCTTTGCTTTCTCGCTCGAGGCGCTTGCACTCTGTCGGCTTTCGCTTTTCTCTGTCTAAGAGTATTGCAACCATAGGGGGAACTAGCGCAGTTGAATGGGAAAGTCTTTGATATAGCGAGGCAACTTCGCTCGCATCGACGCCTTTCTTCTCGAACGTGCCAGTATGCTCAACTCGCAAGACTGCTGTTCCAGGTGCGATCTCGGGACAGAAATGCTGCAATAGCTGAGGTAGAACTAACTCCTCTGTTTGGCCTTCGACCCACAGCACCTTGTCCCGTCCGTGCAAATCTGTCATTCGAATCCCTAGATCAGACAAACCTTCGCGAATCTCGGCAAGACAGCCTCCCGATTCCTGCCGCGTTGAGGTCGCACCATCAATGAGTTCAAACAGAGTAATAAGACTGGGTGGCACCGCAGTTAACACGTCAGCTGAATGTGCAGTGAGGATGAATTGATGGTCCTTGCCCTCTGACGCAAAGATTTGCAATAGTTCGCGCAATGCTTTGGGGTGCAAGAACGAATTAGGTTCATCGACGGCAATAACACGCGGTGATCGTGCAGTGAGAACCACGTAGAGCATCGCGATGACGTTGCCAATGCCGGTTCCCATTTGCCCAAGAGATACGGCTAGATCATTGCGTCGCGTTTGGCGAGAAGTAGGTAAGCATTCGACTTCAAACAAATTGCCTTGTCGCGGAGACGCTTGAATCCAGTGGACCGCAGGAAATACACGATTTACCCATTCGCATAATGTCTCGAATCCGTGAGCATCGGTAGTAGAAAGGTGATTGAGGCAGTACGCTAAGTTTGACGCATCCGGAGAGAGAGCAACGGGATGAGGACTTTCTCCGCATGAGCTAGCTGGACGGCGGTTCGGTGAGAATCGATAGAAAGAATTTGTTATGCGCTTCAGAGCTTGTAGCAAATCTGGTCGAGCTCCACCCGTGTTTTCATGGAGCGTGGTATAGGAAAGCGAACTGTCATCTTGAACTGCCAACTCCATTGTTGTGTATCTCCCATTTGGCAGGATTTTCATGGCGCCAAGTGCAGACTTGAATGCCAACGTGGTTGGAACGCCGCCAAATTCCACTTGAATCTCTATAACCTGATTGTCTATAAATCTTTGTATCGCTTCCGTTGAATAATCGCCAGTACGAAGGTTATTGCGCCAATCATTCGGGATAGGAATAATTGCCGAACGACTAGTGGGATCGCGTAGTTCTCTAAGCGTCGTTTGAATAGACAGGCTCATGGCGGAGAACCCCATCGGCTGTAAGCCAAAGTCGGGCAGGTTTTTAAGCGATCGATGAGGAACATTCGAACCGTAACTCACGTCCAAAGCCTCAAGCAAGGTTGTTTTGCCCGAATTATTTCCGCCCAAGAAGACATTGAAGCCGGGTGCGACTTTGACAGTTTGCAGATCAAGATACGATTTATAGTTCTTAACGGTGATTTCAACAAGCGACATATATACCCCGTAATTTCCTGTTCAGTGGATGCGATTGGTAAAGAGTCACGTTGACGTGCATCGTCCGCTTGACCTAGGCGACAATTTGTTCAGATGGCTAGGGCTGGAGTCCTTTTGCCGCAATTGGAACTTACGCCATCTGCAATCACTAAATTATTCTGGAGCCAACACCTGCGCTCACATGAGAATTGCTAGCTTGGCAATATAACATGCCGTGTGGACTCTTAGGACTGACCATCGATCACATCGATTTATCTCAATGTGTTACTCGGTCTGAGCAACTGTTACCTCGACTTCGCGCACGACTTCTCCTATGAGAACAGGGGGAGTAACAGTAACCATGTCGTATGAGAAATTGCGGGATGATGGCTGCCAAGACCACGCTGAACGCGCGTGACCTGCCGGATAACCTGGGGCCACTGCGCAGTGCGATCGAGAAAGCGATTCCGCACGGTTTGACGCCTAAGTTTCGTGGCCGTGACCGCGGTTCGTGGGAGAACCCTCCTTCGGCGGTGGACGTGGCGTGGGGGCAGTTGAAGGATGAATTCGACGTGATCTGCGAGAAAACACCGAAGCTGAAGAACACCAACAACTACCGCCACCTTGGTACCCTGGGTTCGGGTAACCACTTCGTGGAAGTGTGCCTGGATGAAGAGGGGGCGGTGTGGTTCATGCTGCACTCCGGGTCGCGTGGGGTGGGGAATGCTATCGGCTCCCACTTCATCGAGCTGGCGCAGAATGATATGCGCACCCACATCGCGAACCTGCCGGATAAGGACCTGGCCTACCTGGAAGAGGGTACCCAGCACTATGACGACTATGTGGAAGCGGTAGGCTGGGCGCAGAAGTTTGCGCGCATGAACCGTGAGGTGATGATGCAGAACCTGATCGCCTCCGTTCGTACTGTGATCACCAAGCCGTTCCAGACCCACGTTGAGGCGGTGAACTGCCACCACAACTATGTGCAGAAGGAGCGCCACTTTGGTAAGGACGTCCTGGTGACCCGTAAGGGGGCGGTTTCGGCGCGTGAAGGCGAGCTGGGGATCATTCCGGGATCGATGGGGGCCAAGAGCTTCATCGTGCGCGGTAAAGGTAACCCTGAGAGCTTCAACAGCTGCAGCCACGGTGCCGGCCGTACCATGAGCCGTAACGAGGCCAAGCGCCGCTACTCACTGGAAGACCAGGTGAAGGCGACCGAAGGCGTCGAGTGCCGTAAGGACGAAGGCGTGATCGACGAAATCCCGATGGCCTATAAGGACATCGAGGCCGTCATGAAAGCGCAGGAAGAATTGGTCGAAGTAGTGCATACCCTGAAGCAGGTGGTGTGCGTTAAAGGATAACAAGCAGGATAAGCATGATTGAAATTGATGGATCCAAAGGGGAGGGCGGCGGCCAGGTGCTGCGCACCGCGCTGACGCTCTCGATGATTACCGGACAGCCGTTCCGCATCTCGAACATTCGCGCCAACCGCTCCAAGCCGGGCCTGATGCGCCAGCACCTTGCCTCGGTGAAGGCGGCCACGGAAATCTCCGGTGCGAAAGTTGAGGGGGACGCGCTGGGGTCGACCGCGCTGACGTTTGTGCCCGGCGCGATCAAGGCAGGCCAATACGAATTCCAGATTGGAACGGCCGGCAGCTCGACGCTCGTGCTGCAAACCGTTGTGCCTGCGCTGCTGTATGCGCAAGGCCCGTCGGTCGTGCACGTCAGCGGCGGCACTCACAACTCCAAGGCGCCGCCTGCGGAATTCCTGCAGCGCGCCTATGGCCGCGCCATGGCGGATATGGGCGCCCAGGTTGACTTCAAGCTGGAACGCGCAGGCTTCTATCCGGCTGGCGGCGGCGCGGTGCGCGCTACCGTACAGCCGCTGGAGGCATGGCGCCAGTTGACGCTGGAGGCGCGCGGCGAACGTCGCGAAGCATATGCCGAAAGCCTGGTTGCCGCGGTACCAGGTGGCGTAGCAAAACGCGAACTGGATTGCGTGGCCAGCGCCATGGGCTGGTCCGGCGACCAGCTGCGCTTCCAGAGCTTGCCGGACCATTGGGGCCCGGGCAATGCCCTGCTGATCACGCTCGATCACGAACACGTGACCGAAGTCTTCGTCGCATTCGGCGAAAAAGCCCGTCGCGCCGAGGAAGTGGCGCGCGATGCTGTGGCCCAGGCCCGCCGCTACATCGCCTCCAAAGCAGCCGTCAGCGAACATCTCGCCGACCAGCTGCTGGTGCCGATGTCGCTGGCCGGCGGCGGCAGCTTCACCATGGACGTGATATCGCAGCATACCCGCACCAACGCCGAAATCATCGCGCTCTTCCTGCCGGTAAGGATCAGCTTCGAAAAGCGGGATGATCTCAATTATTGCGAAATTCATGTGACACCTGCCATGTGACAGCTGCTCCAATCTGGAGCACATTCGCTGCTTTCGCCAGTGAGGGCGGCATGGCACGCGGTTTGCTCCTGCATGGGTATTACAACCACACCATGCAGGAGACATCCATGAAAAGCGTTATTCTTATTGCCGCTGCGGCGGCTGCCATCACCACCTCCCTGTTCGCATACGCGCACGGCAATGTGACGCCGCAGAGCGTCGATACCACCGGCCTGCCCGTGCTGGGCGATAAATGGCGCGAGGAGAATCCATACAAGGACAACAAGCTGGCGCTCAAGATCGGCAGCTCGGCCTTCAACCAGAACTGCGCCCGCTGCCACGGATTGGAGGCAATTTCCGGCGGCATTGCGCCTGACCTGCGCCTGCTGGACCGCGATTGCGTCGGCATGAGCAACGAGAAAAAGAAGCAGGCCTGCTACAAAGAGATCGACCGCTACTACCTCTCTTCGATCCGTGCCGGCAAAGTGCGCAACGGTGCGGTTTATATGCCGCCGTTCGAAGGTGTGTTTAACCAGGAAGCCATGTGGGCCATCAAGACCTACCTGGAATCCCGCCGCGCCAACAACTGATGCGAGGCCGCCATGCTCACCCTGCGCCTGCGCGGCCTCCGCGCCATGCTGCTGATCGGCTGCGCCTTGCTGTTTGCGGCGCTGCCGGTCCATGCTGATACCGGCACCCTGAAGGTAGCCGTCTACAACGACCTTGCGCCATTTTCGGACAATGGCGAAGGTATCGACGTCGAACTTGCCGCCGCCCTTGCGCGCAAGCTGTCGCTCAAATTGAGCCTGCTGCCTTTCCCTGCGGGCGAAAACCTCAACGACGATTTGCGCAATATGGTGTGGAAGGGGCATTACCTGGGTTATGGCCCGGCGGACGTGATGTTGCACGTTCCGGTGGACCGCGCATTGATGGCATCCAATGACAAGGTGGAGATCTTTGCGCCTTACCATGTGGAGTCGGTGCGCCTGGTGCGCAGTGCGCGCAGCATCCCGGCATTCGATGGCACGGACTCGCTGGCGGGCAAGCGCATCGGCGTGGAGCAGGTTTCGCTGGCCGGCATGGTGATGCTGGGTGAGGGCAATGGGCGCTTCCGCGACCAGGTCCGCCTGTTCCATAGTTCGGCCGAAGCGCTGCAGGCGCTAAAGGAAGGGCAGGTGGATGCGGTGCTGGCGACGCGCTCGGAGATTGAATCGGCGCTGCGCGGCGACCCGGCCTTCCCGGTCGAGAAAGTGGACTTCCAGCGCCTGCCCCGTGCGGGATGGCCGGTTGGCATGGCCGTACGTAAGAGCAATACCGAAGTGGCCCGCAAACTGCAGGCGGCCCTGAACGAGTTGGCTGCCAGCGGTGAACTCAAGGCGATCTTTGCGCGCCACGGCGTGCAGCTGGCGAAGCCGTGAAGCGGCGGTCGCTGGGCGGGCTGCTGGCCTTGCTGGCGGCTGCGGCGCACGGAGAAGGTGGTGGCATACCGACCGTCGAAATCATCGGCATCGCCCCGGTGGGCGCGCTGGCGGTCGAGCGCCGCTTGCTGCCATATGCGGTGCAGCTCGGCGCGGCGCCGCAACAGGGCGAGACCCTGGCTGAAGCGATGTCGCGCACACTGGCGGGCGTCAATGTGAACGAGGTCTCCGGCAGCCCTTACCAGCAGGACGTGACCTATCGCGGCTTTCGCGCTTCGCCTTTGTTGGGGACTGCACAGGGGCTGTCCGTTTATCTCGATGGCGTCAGGGTGAATGAGCCGTTCGGGGATGTCGTGAATTGGGACATGCTGCCCGAAGCAGCCATCGGCCAGATGCAGCTGGCGCCTGGCTCCAATCCTTTGTACGGCTTGAATACGCTGGGCGGAGCCCTGGTGCTGAACACGCGGAACGGACGCGATGATCCGGGCGCGGCTATCGGCCTGACCGGCTCCAGCCATGGCCGAAGCCAGCTGGACTTGTCATACGGGGCTTTGTATAGGGATGGCTGGCATAGCTTTGCGGCCGCCACCCTCTTTCATGACCGTGGCTGGCGCGCCGATTCGCCCGGGCGCTTGGGAAGGCTGTTCGCCAAGCTTGGGCGCAGCAGTGGGGCTTTGGATTGGGACGTATCGGTGCTCGCAGGCGGCAGCCATCTGGTGGGGAACGGTTTGCTGCCCGATGGCCTGTACGAGAAGGACCGGCGCGCTGTCTATACCAGCCCTGACCGCACCCGCAACCAGTTGCGCCAGATCCAGTTTGGCCTGCGCCGCCAACTGGACGATGGCGGGCAGTTGTCCTTCGCCATATACGTCCGCAGCAGCCGCCGCGACGGCGTGAACGGCGATGTCGCGGAGGACGCCGAGGGCGGTGCCGGACCGGAAGCCGCCAGCTTCAACAAGGCACTGACACGGCAACGCAGCCAGGGCGCGAATGCGAGCTGGCAGCGCGCAGCAGGTGCGCACCGGCTGGCGCTGGGCGCGACGTTCGACCGCAGCAGCGTATCTTTTTCCCAATACAGCCAGCCGGGCGTATTCAATGCACGCCGCGAAGCCATTGCGACTGAAGGCAACGAGCCCGAACTGGAAGCCTTGGTCGACGGCACCGCACAAAGTGCCGCAATCTTCGCCAGCGACACCTGGACATTTGCGGAACGCTGGGCGCTGACCGCATCCGCCCGCGCTGGCTGGTCCCGCATCACCAACAATCTGCTGCACGACGACGCGGTGGCGCAGCATGAGCGATTCAGCTACCGCAAACTGAACCCTGCCCTTGGCATCACTTACCAGGCTGCATCCGGCCTAACGCTATTTGCCAACGGATCCCAAAGCAACCGCGTGCCGACTGTGATTGAGCTGGGCTGCGCCGATCCCGAACAGCCATGCCGTCTGCCGGTAGGCCTGCAATCCGATCCCTACCTGAAGCAAGTCGTCTCACGCACCATCGAAGCCGGTGTGCGCTGGAAGCAGGACGGCCGGCAGGCCACACTGGCCCTCTACCGCACGCAGAACAAGGACGACATCCTGTTCCGCACCGCCGGCATCGCGCAGCATGGCTACTTCGCCAATTTCTCCCGCACCGTGCACCAGGGAGCGGACTTCACTGCCAGCCTGCGTGCCGGCCGGGTGCAATGGAATATCGCCTACAGCTTCCTCGACGCAGCATACGGCGCCGAAGGGAGTCTGTTCACCGGCGCCCGCAACGTGCCTGTGCGACCTGGCACGCGCATGGCGGGGCTGCCACGCCACACCTTCAAATTGGGCGCCGACTGGCACGCGACGGATGTGCTGACGCTAGGCGCGCACCTGCAAGCCAGTTCCGGCATGGTCGTGATGGGGAATGAGGACGGAGCCCAGCCAGGCTGGCATATTGCCGGGCATGCCTTGCTAGGCTTGCAGGCATGCTACCGGCCGAATGAAAAATGGGAATGGCAGGTCCGCATCAATAATCTGGCGAACCGCCGCTACGAGACTTTTGGCGCCGTGGCCACCGATATCTTCTCTGCAGGGCAGCCGCAGCAAGCCCGCTTCATTGCTCCCGGCGCGCCGCGTTCGGTGACGGCCGGGCTGCGTATCAGCTTCTAGAACTGGTATTGGGCGCTCGCGCCGAGCACCCAGTTGCGGCCTGGCGCCGCTTCGTAATAGCGTTTGTTGCTGTCCCCGACGATCACGGAGCCGATATAGCGGTGATCGGCCAGGTTGTTCACGCGTACAAACTCGCTGATGCGCCAATCTGCCCACGACTGCTTCGCCACCAGGCGCGCATTCAGGATGCTGTAGCCCGGTGCTGGCGTGTCGGCATTCGCGTCTTCGGCATACACCCGGCCGACAGTGAGCGATTCCAGGGCCGCGGTGACGCGGTCGCCGCTTGATTTCCAGGCCAGTTCCGCAAACAGGCTGGCACGCGGCACGCCCGGAAGCCGGGCGCCTTCCCGCACATTGCCGAAAGCTTTTTCGTAAGTTGCCTTCAGCATCGTCGCCGCCACGTGGGTGCTGAAGCCAGCTCCCAGCTTGCTGTCCAGCGAAAGCTCCGCTCCCTGGCGCAGGGTTTCGCTGGCATTGCGGTAGCTGGTGCGGCCGCCGCT
>Ga0209565_1001145_pt1 | contig 12768 bp, 8 predicted proteins | sample Araplaol_mTSA_r2_2_FD_184283 | JGI IMG/M metagenome (GOLD analysis project Ga0209565, IMG submission 184283) | Arabidopsis root microbial communities from North Carolina, USA - plate scrape MF_Col_mTSA_r2 (SPAdes) (version 3) | ecosystem: Host-associated > Plants > Roots > Endosphere | place... | reverse complement strand
CCCGCCAGCGTTGCGGCGACAATCCGGCGCGTGCTCATACGCTCGCTTTCGGGCGCCAGCGCTGCAGCGGGTTGGGCACGGTTTGCAGGCGCGCTTCGGTTTCCGCGAACAGGCGGCGCTTGGCCAGCTGTTCGATGCGGATGGCCGGAGCAAACAGGTCAAACGCGGCAAAGCGTTCGGCAAGTTCGGGATGGAGCTCCTGGTAGCGGCCGATGCAAGCTGCGATGCGGCTCCAGAAGTCGCCTTCCGCCAGGCCATAGTGCTGCTGCAGGAACATCGCCAGTTCGCCGAAGTTGATGAAGAACACGGCGTCGTGGAAGTAATCGCGCACCTCCTCCGGCGACGTGCTTTCCATGCCTGCGGTGGCGTTGACCTGTTTGCGGAACGATGGAGTCGGCAGCAGGGCCGGGCAGATATCGGGATCAGCCAGGTATTGGCGCACGAAGCGCAAGCCGCCCGGCAGATCCTTGAGCGCGATACGGCTTGGCAGGCCGTCACGATGGATCAGCACAATGTTCTGCGCATGGGCTTCCATGCCGATGCCTTGCGCATAGAGCAGGTGGATCAGCGGCGGCAGCGAAGCTTCGAGCAAGGCGTCCAGCCATGGCAACAGGCCGTGCTGCTCGACCCACGGGGCGATGAAGGGGCGACCATCCGCTTCGCACTGCGAGAGGCCGGAAAACGGTGCTGCTGCCTCGCCAGCCTGCAAAGCCCGGTCGGCACTTTCGCGCCAGACAGCTCCCAGCATGCCGTATTGCGCCGCCTGCAGCGCCAGCGGCAGCCCGGTATCGCGATAAGTGATGCCGACTACCTCGCGCAGGAACACCAGGCCGGTGGCGCGCAGCGCCGCGTCGCGCCGCAGGATTTCGCTCAGCCAGTCCGAGACCGGCGGCGCGTTTTCCACGTTATGGCAGGACAGAATGCGGTCGGCCGAGGTGTTGACGATGCCGATCGGCAGCTTGACGTGGGCGGCCAGTGGGCGCGTGGCGTTGGCCAGCGAGCGGATCGATTGCAAGGGCCGGTAGGCGTCGCGTCCTTCGCCAAGCCAGACCAGGTCGCGGCTGTGCAGCAAGGGGAACAGCTGGCTGGCGATCTTTTCGCGCCAATGCCATGGGTGCGCCGGCAGCAGCCAGTACTCGTCCGGATCCAGTCCCATCGCGGACAGCCTTGCGTTGAATTGCGCGTACTGCTCTTCCCCTACTTCGCTGCGCAGGAAGGCTGCCAGATCGATGTCGCGGCAAGCGGCGACATTGGCCTTGGCGCGCCGCAGCGCCAGCCAGGACAGATGCACCGCTGGGGCAAACTCCGGCCCATAGGCGGCGTTGTCGAGCGGATCGAAGCCGACACGCGATTTGTAGCAGGGGTGGTACGGATGCGCATCCTGCAATTGCCCTTCCAGTGCGGTCAGGTCGCGCCCTTCCCCGCCCTGCCGGCGGGTGTAGCGCGCCAGCGTATCTTTTTGCAGCGTCTGCTGCAGCTCGTGCAGGAAGCGATACAGCAGGCTCTCGTCGGTATCGATCAGGGCGCCCGCTTCGAGCACGAACTCCTGCAACGATGCGACGGGGCGCTCTCCTTCGGGCGCACTGCGCACGATCGAGCCGCCATCCAGCCGGATGCGGCCGAAGCTCTCGCTGATGCGGCCATTGCAGCGGTAGGCTACCAGCTCGCCGGCCGCCGTCCGGCCGGGAATGTGGAAGCGCACGCCGTCATGTTCTTGCGTGGTTTCCGCACGCAGCACCCGCTCGAACAGGAGTGCCTCGATCAGCTGGCGCAGCACACGCTGTTGCGCGGCCAGGTAGTGTGGCGAAGACAGGGCTTCTGCAAACAAGTCCCAGGTGATAGGCGAAGTCATGCCGCCGCTCCAGCGGCAGCGAAGTTGGTCCACATAGGGGGTTCCTTAGAAAGCGTGCCATGCCGAGGGAATGCTGGATCGCGTTCCCTGGCAAACCTCAATGACTGGCAGCTATCCGCAACTTCAGGAAGCCCGCTGGCTGTGTGGTGTGCAGTGAATAAAAATGCAATGCGCCGATCATAAAGCAAATGAGAATCATTTGCAATAACGGTGATGAATCGAAACGCGGAGCGGCAAAATAACCTCCAGGTCAGTCTGCCAGGGCATTTCAATCGTGCGACGTTATAAAATAAATAATGAAAAGATTGCTCTTTTGCCTAGAATTTTCCGATGTTCAAGCAAACGTTTGTCGGTCAACAAAACCGCCTCGTCAAGCTCACCACGCCCCTCGGCGAGGATGTCCTGCTGCCCCAGCGCGTCCATGCCTGCGAGCAGCTTGGCAGGAGTTTCGAATACACGATTGACTGCCTGTCTGAGCGCGATAATATCGCGTTGAAAACGCTCATTGCGCAGCCAGTGACACTCTGGGTGCAGCAGGCAAACCAGGACTACCTGCCGGTACATGGTTATGTGCACAGGGCCAAACGCTTGGGCAGCGATGGGCAATTTACTTATTGCCAGTTGTCGTTTGCACCGTGGCTGCATTTCCTGAATTTTCGCAAAGACGCCAGGATCTGGCAGGACAAGACCGCTGAAGAAATCCTCTGCGACGTCTTCAACTGCCATCCTCAAGCCCAGGGTAACTTCCGCTTTGAGGTACGGGAACCCGCATTGCAGCGTTCCTACTGTACGCAATACGAGACGGACTGGCACTTCGTCCATCGATTGATGGAAGAAGAAGGCTGGTTTGCTTATCACGAGCACCTGCCCGATGGCTCTGGTCACGTATTGGTTATCACTGACAACACTGATCAACTGAAGCCAATCGCTCAGGAAAGCATTTACTTCCACAGCGCCGGAACTGAAGACGAGCTGCACAAGATCGTTCATTGGGGGGCCGGGCGAAGCCTGGGCTCAAGCAAATTTACAGGCCGTACTCACGATTACAAATCGTCTGCGTTGTCCAAACAGGGAAGTAATGTCGTCGATGCGGCGCATGGCGAGCTGCCAGCCCAACTGGAAGTCTACGAATACACCGGCGCGTACACGTATTCACAACAGGATCAGGGCAACAAGCAGGCGTTGCTTCGCATAGAGCAAATCGAGTCGAGCATGAAGCGCTACGCGGCTGTTTCCGGTGTTCGCAGCCTGCCCGTCGGCACCTGGTTCACCCTGGAGGACCATCCAGCGCACCGCCAAGACCCGGCAGAAGACCGCCAGTTTCTTGTCATAAGGGTCGAATGGTGCATCGAGAATAACTTGCCGCTTTCGAACAAGGTCAGGGACTTCCCGGGCAGCCTGGTGCCCCGGCTGGAAGCACTTAAGGCTGCGATGGCCCGCGAATCGGGAAACACCGGCACAACATCTGCGAGTGCACGCACCGGTCATTGCCTGAATCTGTTCGAAGTTCAACGCCGGAAAGTACCGTTCCGCAGCGCGTTCGAGCACGGCAGGCCTATGGTACATCCGCAGACAGCAGTTGTCGTTGGCCCTGCAAATGAAGAGATTTATACGGATCACCTGAACCGCGTCAAAGTCCAGTTCCGCTGGGACCGGCAGAATCCGGGCGACGAGCGCGCTTCTTGCTGGGTGCGTGTCAGCTACCCGAATGCCGGCCAGGGCTGGGGGGCGCTGAATGTTCCGCGCATCGGCCAAGAAGTAATTGTCACCTTCCTCAATGGAGACGCCGACCGTCCCGTCATCACCGGGCGCCTTTATAACGAAGACCAGGCGCCAAAATGGCATACGGACGGCAAGCTCTCTGGCTACAAGTCCAAGGAATACAAAGGCAACGGCTTTAACCAGCTGGTGCTGGACGACACCACCCAACAAAACCGCGTTCACTTGTACAGCACCAACACACATGCGCAACTGAACCTCGGCTACCTGGTCACGCAAAACGGCAATCAGCGCAGCAACTTCTACGGTTCGGGCTTTGCGCTGAGTACCGATGATTTCGGCGCAATCGTCACGCACAAGGGTTTATACCTCAGTACCTTCGGTCGTCCCGGTCCGCAGGGGACGCAACTCGATGCGACGGAATCCACCAGCCAGCTCAAGGCCGGCGCCGCGCTGACGAAAAGCCTTTCCGACACAGCATCCAAAGCAGGTGCGGAAGCGCTTGGGGGACAGGAAGCACTCAAGGGCTTCATCGATGCCACGGTAGACCGCTATGACGGCGAAGGGCAAGGCAACGCCAACCGTTTCAAGGAACCGATCCTGCTGGCTGGTTCGCCGGCTGGCATTGGATTGGCAACGCCAAAAGGCACGCATGTCCATGCAGGTGCGGAGGTGACGCTGTCATCGGGGCAGGACACGAATGTTGCGGTAGGAAAAAGCTTGCTCGCCAGCGTCGCGGAAAAGATCAGCATGTTCGCCTACAACGCCGGCATCAAGCTGTTCGCGGCCAAGGGCAAGGTAGAAGTGCAGGCGCAAAGCGACGACCTTGACCTGATCGCGGAAAAGGTCGTGCGTTTACTCTCGACCACCGCGCGCATCGAGATTCACGCGAAGGAAGAGGTGATGATCTCTGCCGGCGGCTCCTTCATCAAGATCAACGCCTCCGGCATCACCAACGGAACGCCAGGCAAATGGACTGCGCAGGCATCGATGCACGAGATGCCGGGACCAGCCAGCAAGCCTTACGTCATGCCGCACGTGCTCAAGCCTGAGTTGGAGAAGACCGACCTGGAATTCCGCCATCTCACTGATTGGGGCGCACCGCTGGCAGGGGCTGCGTACAAAGCCACACTCAGTGACGGCAGCGTTCGCAAAGGCATGCTCGACGCGATGGGCATTGCCCGCATCAGCGGCCTGCCGCCTGGCGCCACCGCGAAGATCGAATATGACTACAAACCGATGCAGGCGACGTCCACAGTCAGTACCGAGATCGACGACGATTTGCACGAATTGTTGAACTGGACCGCACCCAAGGCCCCAACGAAAGGAAAAGCATGACCCAGCAAGCTCCGGAACAGCAATCCATTCTGGATGATGCCTGGGCACAGATCGTTGGCAGCATGGATTGGCTGAAGTCCGTGTTCTTTGGCGAATTTGCCGATCACCGCCCCTTGTCGGCCGTTGTGGCCGATATGCTGGTCAGCTTCATCCCTGGCGTGGTCATCGTCACAAGCGCACGCGACGCAGTTGCAGTGATCCTGCGGCTAGCCACCCATCCCGAAAAGCGCGAAGAACTCATGGAATGGGTATTACTGAGCGCCTGCCTGATCGTCATCGCCTTACCGCTCGCGATGGCTGCGGGCGGCCTGGCAGCGGCAGGCGTGGGGGCCATTGTCGGCGGCATCGCTGGTTCGGAACTCGGCGCAGCGCTGCGCGCTGTCATGCTCATGCTGATCAAGGAAGCGTCGAAGCTAGTGGAACTGGTGCAGTTCTTGCAAAAGTTCATCAAGGGCGACATCCTCAAATTCCTGCGCGCCGTCAATTTCGCCAAGTATGAGAAGCCGCTGATCCAAGCCCTCAACAAGATCTCGGGCAAGTTGGTGGATATCGTCAAATCGCTGCGCGGACACCTTGAAAGCCTGCGCTATTTCGATGAGGTCAAAGCCGCGATTCAAAAACTGGCGGAGTGGGAGAAGAAATTTTACGGCGTGCAGCAGGACGCGTTGAAATATGTTCCCAAAGCCCTTGCGGAGCTGGACGCCAGGCTGGCGAAGGTTCTGTCACAGACGGCGCCGAAAGAAGCCCATACGGTAGCAGGTGGCGTTCAAGCCGACAAGACGGCGGCAGCAGCGCCTGCGGTGCAGCGCGTCAAAGATACGCCAGGGAGATCGATGCCGAAGGTGGAGGACAAAATACCGCCCGCCGGCGCGACGCCAAAACCCAAGCCCAAAGCAACGCCAAAGCCTTCTGCAAAAGGCAAAGCCAAACCAGCGCCTGCAACGCCGCTCAAGGACCATCCAGACCCGGTTAAGCCTCCTGACCCAGGGGCGAACGGTAAAAAGCAGGCCATTGCCGACGCAGCAGTTGCTGCAGACCGGGAACGGATTACACAGCTGTCAAACGAAGCTCGCGAGGCCGCTAAAAATGGTGACAAGGCCCTTGCGGCCGCCAAGATTGAAGAGGCACGCGCATTATTGCGGCCTCACTTGCCGAAGAATCCAGGCGATAGCTGGGACGAGGTGATCAAAAGGCTGGACGTCTCTTCGCCAAAAGACGGGGCAGTTTTTTGGTCGGGAACTGCATACCAGGCAAAGGTAACTGGGCATCCGGACGCTGCAAGAGCATTTGCCGAGAAAATTGGTGGCGTAACCTTAGAAACAACGCCCGGCGGACGGATCATTGACGGATGGGATGAAGTAAACAAGGGCTATCCATGGAATGGAGTCGATGGCGATCCGCCACCTTGGGGCAGCGATTTGTGGGGTGGGGTCTCAGAGAAATACGCCAATGCTGCTTCTGGTCAGGTGAACGTTGTTCAGACCCCGAATAAACTATGGGATCCCACCACCATCTGGCACACTCAGGAAAAGCCAACTTTGAAGTATCTGCAGAAAATGGGACAAATCGGCGACATTAATATTCATGTCGTTGACGGCAACTCTGCAACAATCCCGCTTCCAGATGGATACACTGATCAACTATTGAAATTTGACCAAAGAAAGATATGAGCGCTTACCAGAATTTTCTCGACTTCTTTTCAATGCATAATAAGGAGCGCTTGGATGGTTTAAGCGAAAGCTATTTCACTGCCATGACTCAACAAGAAAGGGCTATGGCTTTTGACTACATGCTGGGGCGACTCGGAGCTGGTGGAACTGAGGAAATCATTCATGGTCTTTTCCGTGCTGATCCGATTCGCGCTGCCGAAACCATTGGGCCATTATTGAGAGATGGCAAGTTAAGCGGCGAGGCTCAAATTGCCGCAGCATGGAATCTGTATCGAAGTCATAGGGACGACGGTCTGTTGTCCGTGTTCATCCATTACATGTCGAGCACTGACCGCCGCCTGAGAGCAAAGGCCGCCTATTACGTACCCGCAGTACTAACAGAAGAATTGAAATTGGGCCTTCAAGGAATGATTCGTACCGAGACTGAGCAACTTCCGAGAATTCATGCGGTAGACAAGCTTTTGGAGTGCTACGGCGTAACTGAGGAATCGATAGAACAAAGTAAATATCTCAGCATTTATCGAGACTTACACAACGAAGATTTGAAGGCGAAGGAGCGGGCCTTCAAGCAACTTGATGCTCTCTACGAATAAATGATGCCTATCCGGTTCAGGAAGAGTTCGTTCGACTTGGCGGCCATAGCAGATCTCAAATTAAATGCACTGAAAGAATTGAACGGTATGAGGCGAACTTTACTGGGTTCGGGGTGGTCAATGAAATGAACGCATATCAGAACTTTCTCGGTTTCTTCTCGATGCACAACAAGGAACGCCTCGATGGGTTGAGTGAAATTTACTTCATTTCGATGACAGCGGCAGAAAGGACGATGGCGTTTGACTTCCTGCTGGAGCGCATCGCCAGGGGTGGTACTGCATACATGCTGTAAATAAGCTCTTGCAATGCTACGAAGTAACCAGGGAATCCATTGGCGAAGACACATACCGAACGATTTGCCGGGGTTTGCACAACGAAAGTTTAGCGGCAAAGGAAGATGCCTTCAAACAATTGGATGCACTCTACGAATAGAAACTGATAGCAATCGAATAGACGTTCATGGCACTTCCCATCATACGGCTAGGTGATCCAACCTCGCACGGCGGCAAAGTGATTACCGCATCGGCTACGCACAGCATTGCCGGCATCGGAATCGCGCGTGTAGGCGATTCTATTTCATGTCCGCTGCCGGGGCATGGCGTGAACACGATAGTCGAAGGCGCGCCGACTTACCTGATTGGCGGGCGAGTGGTCGCTTTGCAAGGTCACCGCGGCGCGTGTGGTTGCACGCTGATCTCCACTCTTGTCACCGCAACGCATGGATAGGCGAGCCTGCAGAAATTGCTGCTGGCATCAATCACATCCGACAAAGAGAAAATGTTCTGGTCTGGCAATAAGAAGCTAGCAGGGCAAATTGCGGCAGATAAGGGGAAAACTATTCTGGAACAGACGCCCGGAAGGCAAGGTGATCGATGATTGGGACGATCTCAACAACGCGTTCACCTGGGAAAAACTGACATGGCTCCGCACGGTTGGGACCTATGGGGCGACGTGTCTGCCAAGTATTCGAAAGATGCCATTGGGGATGTCGAAGTCATTCAGGATTTCGCGAAGTTCCCTGCCGGCGGATCGACTTGGCGTGGACGGGAATGGCCGACGATTGTCGACGAAGGCAAAGTCACCTCACTCAATAAAATGACCGCGGCATTCGATAACTTCATGCAGCAGCATGACAAAACCGGGAACGAGAAAGCTGATGGCTATAGCCGGGATGTCTTTATCGGACTGGAGGGAACCGAGAAAGAAATCGTTTTCGATTTGCTGGTAAAGGAACTTCCATTTTCGGTTGAATGGCTATTCTTCCTGGATGCCGATAAGGCGTTGCCTGTCGTGAAAAAAGAAGAGGAGCGACTGAAAGGAGACGGCTACGGAAACGGCTATCTACTTCAGGAAGAGCTCGTTAGATTCACCGGTGACCTATCGTATCAAGACCGTATGATAGAAGATTACCCCGCCTACACGGATAGCTTGAAACCGCTCGTTGTGGATGCGATTGGACGCACGCCGGCAAACGAAGCAACCATAGAATTCTTTAAACGTGTCATCCTGACTGAGGTGAACTCCAGCGCGGTTGCCAGGGCTGCACGTAGATTATTGGCTGCCTTGGCGGTTCCACGTTCTACCGCGTCTGAGGAAAACGTCTACAGCCGAATCGTCAGCGACCTGCGCAACGATTCGCTCGACGTCAAGTTGAGAGCGCTAAAACTGCTTCAACCTTACGAAGCGAACCTGGCATAGGGGGAAGGCCTGGGGTAAATGAACGAAGTGACTATACCGACAATGTAGCACTGGCGCTGACCTCGGCCAGCACAATTTAGTTATACGAATACGCACTCATGGCTCTTCCAATCGTCCGTCTTGGCGACCCAACTTCGCATGGCGGCAAAGTGATTACCGCATCAGTCACCCACAGTATTGCAGGCATAGGCATTGCCCGCGTGGGTGATTCCGTTTTGTGCCCGCTACCGGGGCATGGCGTGAACACCATTGTCGAGGGCGCCCCTACCTACCTGATCGGAGGTCGCATGGTCGCCTTGCATGGCCATCGCGGCGCTTGCGGATGCACGCTGATCTCTACGCTTGCCACGGCTACGCATGGCTAACAATTAGGCCTACCGCCCAAGAAAAAACGGAGCCGCTCGGGCTCCGTTCTTGAAAAATGGGGTACGTCCCCATTTATTTATACGACGATGGTCTGGTGCTCGCCTTCCGCGCGGGCGCGGATCTTGCCGATGCGGGACACGGTCTCGCCGGCTGCGGTCAGCTGGGCCACCGCTGCGTCGGCGTTTTCAGCAGACACGATCACGGTCATGCCGATGCCGCAGTTGAACACGCGATGCATTTCCGCGTCGGCGACGCCACCGTGCTGCTGCAGCCACTTGAACAGTGGAGGCATGGTCCAGGAGGAGCCATCCAGTTCCGCAGTCAGGTTATCGGCCAGCACGCGCGGGATGTTTTCGACCAGGCCGCCGCCGGTGATGTGCACCAGGCCTTTGACTTCCATCGCATCCATCAGCGCCAGCAGCGGCTTGACGTAGATGCGGGTTGGTTCCATCAGCACATCGGCCAGCTTGCGGCCGTGGAAGTCGGCTTCCAGGTCTGGCTTGGCCACTTCGATGATCTTGCGCACCAGGGAGTAACCGTTGGAGTGGGCGCCCGAGGAGGCCAGGCCCAGCACTACGTCGCCCGGCTGGATCTTGGAGCCGTCGATCAGCTTGGACTTTTCAACCGCGCCAACTGCGAAGCCGGCCAGGTCGTATTCGCCGTCCGGGTACATGGAAGGCATTTCAGCGGTTTCGCCGCCGATCAGTGCGCAGCCGGAGATTTCGCAGCCCTTGGCAATGCCCTTGATCACGTCGGTCGCGGTAGCCACGTTCAGCTTGCCGCAGGCGAAGTAGTCGAGGAAGAACAGCGGCTCGGCGCCCTGCACCAGGATGTCGTTCACGCTCATGGCCACCAGGTCGATGCCCACGGTGTCGTGGCGGTTCAGCTCAAACGCCAGTTTCAGCTTGGTGCCGACGCCGTCGGTACCGGAAACCAGCACAGGCTCCTTGTATTTCTTGCTGATCTCAAACAGCGCGCCGAAGCCGCCGATACCGCCCATCACGCCTTCGCGCATGGTGCGCTTGGCGAATGGCTTGATCGCTTCAACTAGGGCGTCGCCGGCGTCGATATCGACACCTGCGTCACGGTAGGACAGGGAAACATTCGAAGGTTGGCTCATGGTGTTTTACGCAACAGAGGCGGAAAGATGGGGAAAGCGGTGGCCGTTTGACGGCAAGTCCGCTATTTTAGCATTTTTACCCCGCATTTTCTCTTGTTATCCGCCGCTTTTCAGCCCCCGGAGCGGCAATTTGCCCCAAATCCCGGGCGCGCGCCGAGCTTCAGCAGGCGTTCGGCCAGTTCTTCATTCTTCTTTTCGAGCGCCATGTCGTAGGGAGTCAGGCACTCATTATCCGCGCTGGCCTTGCCATTCGGGTCGGCGCCCTGCTCGATAGCGAAGGTGACGCGGCTTGTCACCGCCGCCACGCACTTCTGCCATTCGGCATCGAAGCGGTCGGGCGGGACCAGCTTGCGCGTCATGTCCTTGTCGCATTCGCTGACCAGGCGCACCAGCATGCTGCGCTTGCCCCAGGTGCTGCCGTTGGGGTCCGCGCCGAGGGCGACCAGGCGCCTGGCGGCGTCGAACTGGTCCTTGCGGATGAAGCGGTTCAGCAGGGCCGAATAGGTCGTGGACTGGACGTTAGGATTGGCGCCGGCCTGGATCAGCAGGGCCAGGAATTCGTTATCGGTCTCACAATAGTCGCAGGTCGACAGGTTGAGGCCCCTGGCGCTGGCGCCGCGGTCGACCAGCAGGTGGGCTACCGCCAGGCGGCGCGGCCAGCTTTCCTGCGGGGCGTTGCGGGCAAAATAGGCCTGGTTCACGGTCTCCTGCAGCAGCACGGTGCCCAGTTCGCCGGAGATATCAGCCTTGTCGACCAGGTATTCCAGGACGGCGAAGCGCTTGGCATCCTTGGCCGGGTCCGGCTTTGTCAGGTAGGTGTTGACTGCCACGCCCAGCATGGCTTCCGGCGCGAAGCTCGGGTCTTTCTTCGGATCAAAGCGCTTGATGCGGGCCAGGTCGCCTTCATCGGTCGCGTCGATGACCTTGGAAGACGGCTTCTTGAAGTTCACCGCCTCGGCAACGCTGGCTGCAGCGTTGGACACGGTGGCTCCGACGGTGGCTGCAGCGGCAAGCGGCATGCACAGCAAGCGGTTGAAGCCTTCGCATTTTTCGCCGTCATCGGCCGCCATGGCAGGGGACTGCGCGGCAAAAGCCAGGGACAGGGCCGCTACGGCGGCACGGGTACGGACAGACAGCATGACATCACATCGAAGTTTATTTATGGAAATATTAAACTACCCCAAGTCCCCGCGCATGGTGTTTTTAACAGCAGAGGCGTTAGAATAACCCTTCCTTCGTCCCGACAACGCCCGCGCAGATGCCCCTTCCCCTCTCGGCAGAACAAAAAGAAACGCTATTCTGGGTGTCGGTCTGGGCCGCCTTCTTCTTCCTGCTCTGGATATTGGGGCCGGTGCTGACGCCGTTCCTGGCAGCCGCCATTTTCGCTTACGCGCTGAATCCTGCCGTCGACAAGCTGTGCCGCATGCGCCTGTTCCGGCGCTGGAAGATGCCCCGCGCGCTGGCTGTGTCCATCGTCATTACCCTGTTCGGCGCCGCCGTGCTGGCGCTGCTGCTGATCGTGGTGCCGGTGCTGCAAAAGGAAATCCCGCTGCTGCAGGCGGCCATTCCCGCTTCGCTGGCCAAGCTGAATGACACGCTGGGCCCGCGCTTGCAGCAGCTGGGCGTGCAGTTCACCCTCGACGGCGCCAGCATCAAGACCCTGGTGGCCGAGAAGATGGCCGAGAGCGGCGACCAGATCTGGACTGCGGTCTTGAATTCCGTGCGCACCGGCGGCAGCGCCGTGCTGGGCTGGCTGGCAACGCTGGTGCTGATCCCGGTCGTGCTGTTCTACCTGCTGCTGGACTGGCACCAATTGCTGGCACGCATAGCCTCTGCCGTGCCGCGCCGCTATATCGGCGCCACCATGGAGATGGCGCGCGAGTCGGACGTGCTGCTGGCCCAGTACCTGCGCGGCCAGTTGCTGGTGATGCTGGTGTTGTCGGTTTATTACTCCACCGCGCTGGCGGTGGCGGGCTTCGACGTGGCGCTGCCTGTCGGTATCCTGTCCGGCGTGCTGGTGTTCATTCCTTATCTCGGCTTCGGCCTGGGCTTGCTGCTGGCGCTGATGGCGGCGGTGCTGCAATTCTCCGACTGGAGCGGACTGGTGGCGGTAGCCATCATCTACGGCCTGGGTCAGGTGATCGAAGGCTTCTTCCTGACGCCGCGCCTGGTCGGCGAGCGCATCGGCCTTGATCCGCTGGCAGTCATTTTCGCATTGCTGGCCTTCGGACAGCTGTTCGGCTTCGTTGGCGTACTGCTGGCTTTACCCGCTTCCGCCCTCCTTATGGTGGGTTTCAGGCACCTCCGCCGCCACTACCTGCGCAGCAGCTTTTATAATGCGTAGTGTGAAGATCGATTACGTTAGCAAAAAGTCCACAATACCGGGACAAGTCCAATGAAACAGCTGGTGC
>Ga0209565_1001143_pt1 | contig 12781 bp, 11 predicted proteins | sample Araplaol_mTSA_r2_2_FD_184283 | JGI IMG/M metagenome (GOLD analysis project Ga0209565, IMG submission 184283) | Arabidopsis root microbial communities from North Carolina, USA - plate scrape MF_Col_mTSA_r2 (SPAdes) (version 3) | ecosystem: Host-associated > Plants > Roots > Endosphere | place... | reverse complement strand
GCGAACAGGTGCACCAGGAAGGCCAGCAGCACGCCGCCCAGCGAGATGAGCCCCGCGCGCCGGCCCTGCACCAGCGTGCGCGAGACGCAATAGATCATGTTCGGCCCCGGCGTGAGCGCCAGCAGCAGCGAGGCGAAGGCGAAGAGGGCGATCTCGGCGAGGCTCAGCATGTCAGAGTCCTTGTGATTCGAGGGTGACGCTGCCGCGCGGCGTGTCGAGCACGGCAACCAGGTTGGGCGCGCCGGCATCGATGTCGATGCCCGTCATGCCGATGGCCGCGAGCGCCGCGGCCAGCGCGGGGGCGCGCGGATGCGTGGCGCGCAGCGAGCGCAGCACGAGGCCCGACGCCGGCATGGCGTCGGTGGGATGCACGGCGCCCCACTGGATCAGCGTGGGCAGCGCGCCGTAGAACAGCCGCTGGCCGTCGTCGCGCACGGTGATCTGCCATTCGAGCCGGCCGGCGGGCGTATCGCGCGAGGCTTCGAGAAGCTGGCCGCGGTCGATGTGCGCGTGCTCCTCGCGCGCCAGCGCGCGTGTCGCCGCATGCGCGTCGGGCACGCGCGCGACGAAGTGGATCAGCCTCGGGCCATGGCGCGCGAGACCGGCCTGCAGTGCCGCGTCGTCGAGGTCGAACCAGCGGCGCGTCCTGGGCCGCGAGGGATGCTTGCCGGGCTCGATCGCGATGATCTCCGCATATGCCGCCGGAAAGGCATCGCCCGAGACGTTCAGCAGCCGGTTGTGCGTGCCCATCAGCGGATGCGAGCCGCCGGGCGCCGGCGTGACGCCGAGCGTGGCCTCGCACCACGCCACGCCCTCGGCGAGCGAGGCTGCGGCGATCACCAGGTGGTCGAGTTGCGCGTGCATGGCGGGCGGCCCGTTCAGAGCGAGACGCTGCCGTCCACGCAGGTCACGGCGTCGCCGCCGACCCAGATCCGGCCTTCGGCGTCGCGCTCGATGTGGACGCGGCCCGCGCGCCCCAGGCACTGGCCTTGGGCGGCAAGGTAGCGCTCGGGCATGTGGCCGTCGGCGATCAGCCATTCGGCCAGGCTCGCGTTGAGGCTGCCGGTGACCGGGTCTTCCTGCACGCCGATGGGCTCGGCGAAGGCGCGCACCTCGAGGTCGATCTTCGCGCCGTCCGCGTTGGGAACCGCGGGCCGGTTGCCGAAGGCACGCGCCTCGCGGTTGGAGCGGCCGATGAGCAGCGAGGTGTCGTGCGCCGCGGGCACGCCTGCCACGCCGGCCTTCACGCCCAGCTCCTTCAGTGCGCGGTGGTCGGGCTGCAGCGCCAGCACCGCGTCGGCGTCGTTGACCAGCAGGCCGAACCAGACGGGGCCGTTGTCCAGCACCTGCGCCGCCACCACCTGCTGCGCCTTCAGGCCCAGCGCGCCCGCCACCTTGGCCAGCAGCGCGGGGCTGGGCGCGCTGCGCCTGAGCGGCGGGGCGGCGAAGGCCAGGCGGCTGCCATCGCGGCGCAGCGGCACCAGGCCGGCGCCGCACTGCTGCACCACCATGCCCGCCGCCTTGGGCTTGCCGCCGGCCTCCAGCCACGCATGGCAGCTGCCGATGGTCGGGTGGCCGGCGAAGGGCAGCTCGCCGCCGGGGGTGAAGATGCGCACGCGGTAATCGGCCGCCGGGTCGGTGGGCGGCAGCAGGAAGGTGGTTTCGGACAGGTTCGTCCACTGCGCGAAGCGCTGCATGGCGGTGTCGTCGAGGTCCTGGCCGTCGATCACCACCGCGAGCGGGTTGCCGTAGTAGGCGGCGGCGGTGAAGACGTCGACTTGCTTGAAGGGGCGGGATTTCATCGGGTTCATTCGAGGGATAAATCGAGCACGCCGCGCGTGCCCGGGCGGGAAAGCAGTTCGGAGTACCAGCGCTCCACGTTCGGCCAGCTCGGCCGGCGGTATTCGGCGCCGGGCAGGCCGAACCAGCGGTGCGCCTCGCAGCCCACCGGGATGTCGGCCATGGTGAAGCGCTGGCCGGCCATGTAGCGCTGGCCAGCGAGATGCACGTCGAGCATCGCGAAGAGCGCTTCGCTCGCGCTCACCGAGGCCTCGATGAGCGCCGGCTGGCGCTCCGAGGGCGGCGTGCGCACCCACTGGACGAAGGCGTCGCGGCTCGCGCGGTTGAGCGTGGTCTGCTGCCAGTCCATCCAGCGCTCGGCGTCGAAGCGCGCGGGCAGCTCGGCCGGATAGAGGTTGCCGTGCGAGTGCTTCGCGCAGAGGTAGCGCACGATCACGTTCGATTCCCACAGCGTCACGCGCTCGGCGCCCTCGCCGTCGTCGATGGTGGGCACCATCGCGTTCGGATTGAGCGCGAGGTACTCGGGCGTCTGCACCACGCCGAACCTGCCGCCGGCCTCGGTGCGCTGGAAGTCGAGCCCGAGCTCCTGCGCGCACCACACCACCTTGCGGACATTGATCGAGCTGATGCGGCCCCAGATGTTGAGCATGTCTTTTCTTTCCTGGTTGTCGTTTCTTTGCCCGCCGGTCAGCGCGGCGAAGGACGATCGAGAAAAAGCAGCCGCACCGCCAGCCCCAGCATCACGGCCGCCAGCAGGCTGTTCTGGATGCGCGCCGCGCCGGGGCGCTTTTGCAGCCAGCGTCCGATCTGGCCGCTGCACGCGCCCAGCAGCGTGTTGAAGGCCAGCGCGGCCGCCGACAGCAGCACGCCGAGCTGCAGCAGCTGCAGCGTCACGCTGCCGCGCGCCGGGTCGACGAACTGCGGCAGGAACACCATGAAGAACAGCAGCGCCTTCGGATTGACGAGGTTGTTCAGCAGCGCCATGCGCACGATGCGGCCGAAGCTGGCGGGCCTGGCCCGGGCGCCCATGCGAAGCCCGATGCCGCCGCTGCGCAGCGCCTGCACCGCGAGCCACACCAGGTAGAGCGCGCCCGCGTAGCGCAGCAGGTCGAACGAAGGCGGCCATGCCGCCACCAGCGCGGTGACGCCGGTGGCCGCCGAGAGCGTGTGCACCAGGTCGGCCGCCGAGATGCCCAGCGCCGCGGCGAAGCCGCCGCGCGGGCCGTGGGCCACGCCGTGCGAAAGCACGAAGGCCATGTTCGGGCCCGGCGACAGGAACAGCGCCAGCACCGCGAGCATGAAGAGCGAAAGTGTCGCGAGGCCGATCAACGCGGGCTCCTTCGGGCTCGGGTGCTGGCGCGGCCGGCCTCAGGCCGGCGTGGCGGCCAGCTTCCTGTCGCCCAGCAGCACCAGTTCCTCGCGCAGCGTCTGCGCGAGCGCGGCGATGGCGGTGTCGATCTCCTCCACGCTGGCCGTCACGAACGACAGGCGCAGCGTGCGCGGATCGCCTTCGCCGGCGTAGAAGGGCGCGCCGGGCACGAAGGCCACGTTGCGCTCCACCGCCTTGGGCAGCAGCTTCACGGTGTCCACGCCCTCGGGCAGGCGCGCCCACAGGAACATGCCGCCCTTGGGCGCGTTGAACTTCACGTCCAGGCCGGCCATCTCGCGCGTGAGCGCGGCCATCATCGCGTCGCGCTGGCGCTTGTAGAGCGCGCGGATGGTGGGCACGTGGGTGTCGAGGAACCTGTCCTTCATCACCGCCGAGACCATGCGCTGCGTGAAGATGGGTGTGTGCAGGTCGACGGCCTGCTTGGCCTGCAGCAGCTTCGGGTAGATGGACTTGGGCGCCACCAGGAAGCCCAGGCGCAGGCCTGGGGCCAGCACCTTCGAGAACGAGCCCAGGTAGATCACGCCCTCGGGGTTGCGCGCGGCCAGCGGCAGCGGCGGGGCTTCGTCGAACCAGAGTTCGCCGTAGGGGTTGTCCTCCACGATGGGCAGGCCGGCGGCGGCAGCGGCTGCCGACACGGCGGCGCGGCGCTCCTCGGTCATGGTGCGGCCGGTGGGGTTCTGGAAGTTGGGCAGCAGGTAGATGAAGCGCGCGTCCTTGGCCTTGGCCACGAGGTCGTCGACGATCACGCCGTCGTCGTCGCTGGCCACGCCCACGGGGTGCGGCTCCATCGGGCCGAAGGCCTGCAGCGCGCCGAGGTAGGTGGGCGTTTCCACCAGCACCTTGCTGCCCGGATCGATCAGCACCTTGGCCACGAGGTCCAGGCCCTGCTGCGAGCCGGTGGTGATGAGCACCTGCGAGGCATCGACGTCCCACGGCAGCATGTCGGCCACCGCCTGGCGCAGCGGCGCGTAGCCTTCGCTCGCGGCGTACTGCAGCGCGGCCTGGCCGTCGTTGTGCAGCACCTCGGCGCAGGCGTCGGCAAAGGCCTGGATCGGGAAGGTCTTGGGCGAGGGCAGGCCGCCGGCCAGGCTGATGATGCCGGGGCGCTCGGTGACCTTGAGGATTTCACGCAGCACCGAGGGATTCATCTTGGCGGCGCGGGCGGCGAGTTTCCAGTTCATGGCTTTCTTCTTTCAGGCGGTGAGGTGAGATTCGGATGTTCGGGAGGGCGCAACGGCGCGGATCAGTCACGGTACACGACATGGGCCCGCTTGTCGTCCAGGCCGCGTGTGGGCGCCGGGGCAGGCGCCGCCGGCTGCGACAGCCGCTTGCCGATGACCACCGTGGCAACCACGGCGACCGCGAAGGCCAGCGTGACCACGTCCAGCGGCTCGCCCAGGATCGGGATCGACGCGAGGATCGACAGGAAAGGCTGCAGCAACTGCGTCTGGCTCACGCGCAGCGCGCCGCCGAGGGCCAGGCCGCGGTACCAGGCGAAGAAGCCGATCCACATCGAGAAAGTGCCGACGTAGACGAAGCCCAGCCAGGAGGCGGTGGCGACCGGCTGCGTGGGCCACAGCATCAGCGTGGCCGGCAGGGTGACGGGCAGCGCCATCACGCACACCCAGCAGATCACGCGCTCGGCGCCCAGCGAGGGCGTGACCTGCGCGCCGTAGATGTAGCCCAGCGAGGCGGCGACGACCGCGCCCACCAGCAGCAGGTCGGCCCATTCGAAGCCGAAGCCATGACCGCCCTGGCTCGCGCGCAGCACCGAGAACACCACCACCAGCAGGCTGCCCGCGACGGCGCAGAGCCAGAAACCCACCCGCGCGCGCTGGTGCAGCACCCAGGCCGCGACGGCGGCCGTGACCAGCGGCAGCAGCGCCGTCACCACCGCCGCATGGCTGGCCGTGACCACGCGCAGCGCATAAGCCAGCAGCAGCGGGAACCCGATGGCGTTGCCCAGCACCGCCATGCCCAGCGGCTTCCACTGGTGCGGGGCCGGGCGCGGCGAGCGCGTCACCAGCAGGAAGACGGCCGACAGCACGCCCGCCAGCGCCGCGCGCCCGAGGGTGACGAACCACGGCGAGAGCTGCGGCGCCTCCTGTGGGCCGGTGGCCAGGCGCGTCATCGGCAGCGTGACGGCGAACATCGCAACGCCCAGCACGCCCAGCCACATGCCGAGCGTCTCGTCCTTGATGCTCCTCATACGCCCACCATCCACCAGGCGGTGAGCACCAGTACCAGGCCCATTGCACGGTTGAACCACAGCAGGCGCGAGCCCTTGGCCAGCCAGTCGCGTAGCATGGCGCCGACCAGCGCATACGCGAAGTTGCTGACGAAGGCATAGGCCAGCATCACCGGCGCCACGATCGCGAAGCGGTGCAGCGCGTCGGGCTGCCCGGCGATCCAGCCGGCCACCAGCGTGAGCGCCAGCAGCCAGGCCTTGATGTTCACGAACTGCAGCATCACGCCCTGGCCGAAGCCCACCGAGAGGCTCTTGCCATCGGCCTTGCCGAGCGTGGCGCTGCCGCTGAGCTTCCAAGCCAGCCACAGCAGGTAGCCGATGCCCAGCGCCTTGATGGCCAGCCGCAGCGAGGGCATTGCCACCACCAGCGCGCCGATGCCGGCGGCGCACAGCGCCAGCAGCAGGGTCCAGCCGACCGGCACTGCGACCACGAAGCGCATGGCGCGCGACAGGCCGCCATTGGCCGCCAGGGCGGTGGAAAGCGTGGTGTTGGGACCGGGCGAGAAGCTCATCGCCGTGGCCAGCACCAGCAGCGCGGTGAATTCTTGCCAGTTCATGACACACACTCTAAACTTGCGACCATTACAGTTCCAGTACAGATGATCGAACAATCAGGCAATCTGTATTGGTCATCCCTTCGACACAGAAGCCAGGGAAACCGGCACAGCCCGGACGACGCATGCTCACACGCACCTCCACACAGTCGCTGACGGGGCAACTCGCCGACCGCCTGGCCGAGCGCATCCGCACGCGGCTGCTGCCGCCGGGCGCGCGGCTGCCCTCGGTGCGCGAGTGCGCGCGGCAGCAGGGCGTGAGCCCCTACACCGTGGTCGCGGCCTACGACCAGTTGCTGGCGCAGGGGTTGGTCGAGGCCCGGCGCCAGCGCGGCTTCTACGTTCGCGACTCGGCCCCGGCGCAGGACGCCCGCTCGGCCGACGCCAGCGGCGCGATGGGCGTGCCCGCGGCGATCGCGGTGCAGATGATGGCCTCGCGCGTGCCGGCCGACGCCAGTTCGCTGATCCGCAGCATGTTCCACCGCCCGAGCGACAAGCCGCAGCCGGGCATGGGCGTGTTTCCGCCCGATTGGATGGCCTCCACCTTCATGCCCACGGCCGTGCGGCGCATGACCAATACAGCCGCGCTGCAGGAGCTGTCGCTCCAGTACGGCGAGCCCGCCGGCGACATGAGCCTGCGGCGCAGCCTCTCGCAGAAGCTGGTGGGCATCAACGTGCCGGCCTCGCCCGACCAGATCGTGACCACCGTCGGCGCCACCCACGCGCTGGACATCGTGAGCCGCACCCTGCTGCGCCCGGGTGACCCGGTGATGGTCGAGGAGCCCGGCTGGGCGCTGGAGTTCGCGCGGCTGGAGGCGCTGGGCATGCGCATCCTGCCGGTGCCGCGCCGCGCCGACGGGCCAGACCTGGAAGTGATGGCGCAGTACTGCAAGCTGCACAGCCCCAAGCTCTTCGTCAGCGTGAGCGTGCTGCACAACCCCACCGGCTACAGCCTCACGCCGGGCAGCGCGCACCGCGTACTCAAGCTGGCCAACGAGCACGGCTTCCACATCGTCGAGGACGACACCTACAGCCACCTCGCGCCAGAGCACGCCACGCGGCTGAGCGCGCTCGACGGGCTGCAGCGCACCATCTACGTCAGCGGCTTCGCGAAGATCCTGGCGCCCAACTGGCGCATCGGCTTCCTAGCCGCGCCGCCCGAGCTGAAGGAGCGGCTGCTCGAGACCAAGCTGCTGGCCACGCTGACCTCGCCGACGCTCTTCGAGCGGGCCTTGTCGTGGTGCATCGACCAGGGGCAGTTGCGCCGGCACTCCGAGCGCGTGCGCATCCGGCTCGACGGGGCACGTGGCCGCGCGGTGAAGCTGGCGATGGCGCACGGCTGCACCTTCGCCTCGGAGCCCGCGGGGCTCTTCGGCTGGGTCGACACCGGCGTGGACACCGACGCGCTCACGCAGCGCATGCTCGACCAGGGCTACCTGCTGGCGCCGGGCTCGCTCTTCCACGCGCGCCGGCCGCCCAGCACCATGATGCGGATCAACTTCGCGACCTCGCAGGACGCGGCCTTCTGGAAAGTCTTCAGCAAGGTGAGAAGCGAGCTCTGACGGACGCTAAAAGCCCGGGGGCTTGGAGTAAGCTGGCAACACAAGAAAACCCATACCCGGCACCCCAGGAGACCTCCCGCATGAGCAACGCCAGCAAGCCCTTCGACTTCAGCCAGTTCGTTCCCGGATTCGATTTCCTGAAAAACCTCGCCGGCGGCGCGGCCTCGGGCAGCGGTTCGGTGCCGGGCATCCCGAGCCTGGCGAGCTGGGTGGCGCCCACGCTGAGCGTGGAGGAGGTCGACAAGCGCATCCAGGAGCTCAAGACGGTGCAGTACTGGCTGGAGCAGAACGGCCACGCGCTGAAGGCCACCATCCAGGCGCTGGAAGTGCAGAAGATGACGCTGTCGACCTTGCGCGGCATGAATGTGCGCATGGAAGACATCGCCAGCGCCTTCACCCGGCAGGCGACCGCGGCCGCGGCTGCCGTAACGCCCGCTCCCGCCAAGGCCGCGCCGGAGCCCGAACCCGAGGACATCGAGGACATCGAGGACGAGGAGGCGCCCGAGGAGGAAGTCGAAGAAGCGGCTCCCCCGCCCAAGAAGGCCAGCCGCAAGCCGGCCGCCTCCAGGGCGAAAGCCGCGGCCGCCGAGGGCGCTGGCGTGGTCGACCCGATGCAGTGGTGGGGCTCGCTCACCGAACAGTTCCAGCAGATCGCCAGCACGGCGCTGCAGGACGCGGCCCAGCTGAAGGTGCCGGCCATGGCCCAGCCGCTGGCCGACGCGGTCGGCTCGGTCATCGGCAAGCCGGCGGCGTCTCGCAAGACAGCCGCAGCTGCAAAGAAGACGATGGCCCCGGCCGCGAAGAAAAAGACGTCCACCGCCGCCCGGAAGCGAACCTCCAGTCGGCGCTGACGTCATACGACGTACACATTCCATTTGTTGAACAGAACGGGTTGGCACGCATCATGAAATTGTTTCCCTCCGGCCATGCCACCCATCCGCAATGGCGAATGGCGGCGGGCCTCGTGCTCGCCCAGCTGCGGGCGCAGATGGCGCTGCCCGACTACGCCTCCGCGCCCACGCTCGGGCTGCTCTACATCACCGACCACTACGCGAACGACTCGCAGGACATCCTCGATCACCTGAGCGCCGAACTGCCCGAGGTGACCGACTGGTCCGGCACGGTCGGCATCGGCGTGTCGGCCAACAACGCCGAGTACTTCGACGAACCCGGCATGACCCTGATGCTCTGCGCCCTGCCGAGCGACCAATACCGCGTGTTCTCGGGCGTCGCGCCGCTGGGCAACTCGGAAATGAGCGGCTTCGAGGCGCACACGGCGCTGGTGCACGCCGACCCCGCCACGCCCGACCTTGCCGAGCTGATCGGCGAGATGGCCGGGCGCACCGACACCGGCTACCTGTTCGGTGGCCTTTCTTCGGGGCGCGGCGGCGCGCTGCAGTTCGCCATTGGCGGCAACGGCAACATCCGCGGCCACGGTGCCGCCGGCGGCGTGTTCTCGGGCGGGCTCTCGGGCGTGGTCTTCGGCGAGGGCGTGCGGCTGGTGTCGCGCGTCACCCAGGGCTGCCAGCCGCTGCGCTCGGGCGCGGTGCGCGAACGCGAGATCACCGAGGCCGACGGCAACCTGCTTCTGAAGCTCGACGGCGAGCCCGCCCTCGACGTGCTGCTGGCCGACCTGCAGGTGTCGCTCGAACGCCCGCAGGAGGCCATCGACGCGGTGCGCAACACGCTGGTCGGCCTGGCCGATGCGGGCAGCGACGGCATCCGCCGCACCGGCGACCTGGGCGCCGACGTTCTGGTGCGCCACATCATCGGACTTGACCCCACGCGGCGCGGCATCGCCATCGCCGACACCGCGGAGGCCGGCATGCGCCTGACCTTCTGCCGCCGCAACGCCCAGGCCGCGCGCGCCGACCTGATGCGCATCTGCGCGGAGATCCGCGAGGAACTGGAACCCGAAGAGCAGACGCTCGCCACCGCACGCGCCGTGGCGGCAGGCGAGGCCGAAGCCGCGCCGCATCCGGCGCGCCGCATCGCCGGGGCCGTCTACGTGAGCTGCTCCGGCCGCGGCGGCCCGCACTTCGGCGCGCCGGGGGCGGAGCTGCAGATCGTGCGCCACGCGCTGGGCGATGTGCCGCTGGTGGGCTTCTTCGCCGCGGGCGAGATCGCGCGGCACCATCTGTATGGGTATACGGGAGTGTTGACGGTGTTCACTGCGCCCGATTGAGGGGAGCGACACGCACAGTCGCCCTCCTTGTCCGCCTCGAATGAGCATTTCTCGATGCGGCCTCCCTGAAATCGGCTTGGGTCTGGTCCGCCACACGGCAACCGGTCCGATTTGGCGCAAATCTGGCGCCTAACGAAGGGATAAATGTTATCTGATGTAATCAAGCTGTCATGATGACCGCTCGCGAAATGCTGCGCGAGCGTTGAATACATAAAAAGAGTGCTTTGGTGTTATTTCAGAGGATCGTTTTGTTGGAGCCCGAAGCCGAATTGTCCCCACGATGAGCCACCTGTCTTTTGACGAAATCATCTTTCTGGATGATTTCTTCCGATCGGAAGAGATCGGGCTTCAATCCCATCCGTCCAACAGGCGTTTTCTTCGAGGACTGTTCGAGTTCGCTGGTCAAGCCTTGGGCGTTTCCATGCGCGAGGAATATCCCGTCTCGAGCGGGGGGCGGATTCCCGTCGGGCTCATGATCGATGCACTGGGCCTGCCCCGAACGGTGGAGGGGTGGGCGAGTGCCGCGATTGCCGACCTGCAGCCTGCGTTCAGGGGATGCGAAATCAGCGGATTCGGCGAGCGTAGCTTGGTCATCGGATGGGGCATGCCCCCATCCCTACTGAAGTACATCGCTTCCCGAGGTGCGTCATTCATCGATGTGGAAGTGCATCCGCTGCGATTTTCCCGGCATCTCCATCTGGGGATGCGAACCAACAACCGGCGAATTGCCCGCATTCTTTCGAAGATCCGAGTTCTGGACGAGGCGTTCCAAAGCGCAGCGATTGGAATGAAGGCGATGTTCTCGCGACGTGGCGACGGCGCATTGCTTTGCCGCGATGCCAGGGTGGGGGTTTTTTTGGGCCAGACGGAAATTGATCTGGCGCTGGTCAGCAATGGCCGGCTGGTCAATCCTGCAGATGTCGTGAACAGGGTGGCGGAACTGGCCGCCACAGTGGACCTCCTGGCAATCAAGCCGCATCCATATCAGGAAAATACGGCAGTGCTCGACGACCTGCTTGATCGCATACCCAATGCAATCAAGACCGAGTCCAATATTTACGCCATGCTGTGCGCAGGCAATATCGAATTCTTCAGTGCAATCTCTTCGGGAGCCTTGATTGAGGCCGAGTATTTCGGTCATCGGAAAGAAGCACTCATTACCCCGGACAGGAACAATGCCGCGCATCTTCCGGATGGATGCTCCGAATGGATTCCCGTCGGGAACGAAGTCGCCTCCCTTCCCGTGATGAAGGATGTCGTCGGTCGGACTCGCGTCCCGTTCTTTCTGATGCCCAGGAGGCGGTATTCCGCCGTCACGTCGTCAACGAATGCTGAGATGATGGACCGGGCATTTGGAGTCCGGTGGGGGCTGCAACTCGATGATGCGGGATTGCGTTCCAGCCCGAAGGTGGCGTTGGGTGACGACGTGGCCTTCGGAAGCGGAAGCCTCCATGTGCCGGGTCTCACAGCCGGCTGGCACGAGCCTGAACCCTGGGGTGCGTGGAGCGCCGAAGGCACCGCCTCCTTTCTGCTCGTACTCGATACCGCGGAGTTGCCCGCTGCCGGCAAGGTGCGAGTCACCGTAACAGGGGCCGCCTATCAACCCAGTGGAAGTGCGCCGGTCGAAGTCGATCTGCGGATCAACGGCAGTGCCTGCCAAATCGTCAAGACGGGCGATTCACTGAGATTTTTCTGTGACCTGGAGATCCGGAAACTGCACGGCAGACCATTGCTGGATGCCGAGATATTCGTGAGCGGCGCCCACAGGCCTTGCGATGTCGCCGAAAGCGCCGATGCTCGCCGCATCGGCTTCGGTCTTCAGTTGCTGAGAGTCGACATGCTGCCGACGGGCGACAGCAGTCGTGACGGAAGCGAAACAGCGAGTGTTCAGCCTCAGGACGCGCTCGTGGAGTGAAGGCGGCTCGTCTTCGAGCGACCTGGGCGGGCTATGCCCGTGAACGCGAAATCCACCTCCGGCTCCAGCCCGCTCACGATCCGCGCGATCGACTTGCCCGAGCCGCAGGCGTGCGTCCAGCCCAGGGTGCCGTGGCCGGTGTTCAGGAACAGGTTCGGCAGCTTCGTCTTGCCGATCAGCGGGACATTGCTCGGCGTGGCGGGGCGCAGGCCGGTCCAGAACTGGGCCTGGGTGGTGTCGCCGGCGCCGGGGAAGAGTTCTTCGACGCGGCGCACGATGGCCTCGCAGCGCACGCGGTTGAGGTCGCGGTCGTAGCCGTTGAGCTCGGCGGTGCCGGCGATGCGCAAGCGGTCGCCCGAAGCCGAGGTGTAGCGCGAGAAGACGAGCTTGAATTCGTCATCCGTCAGCGAGACCTGATGGGCCTTGGAGGCGTCCTTGACGGGCAGCGTCACCGAGTAGCCCTTGGCCGGGTAGATCGGCAGCCGGATGCCGAGGGGCGCGGCGTAGAGCGGGCTCAGCGAGCCCATCGCCAGCACGAAGGCGTCGCCGCGGATGCGCTGGAAGCGGCCTTCGCTGTCGGTGGCCTCGACGTGGTCGATGCTGCCGCCGGCCTCGCGCAGCGCGGTGACGGTGTGGCTCATCAGGAACTTCACGCCTGCGGCGGCGGCCAGCCCCACGAGTTCACGCGCGAAGCGGTTGGCGTCGCCGGACTCGTCCTCGGCCGTGTAGGTGGCGCCGGCCAGCTTGGGGCGGATGTGGGCGAGGGCAGGCTCGATCTTCACGGCCTCGTCGGCGGAAATGACGCGGCGCTCGCAGCCCAGGGTGCGCATCTGCTCGGCGGGCTCGAGAGCACCGTCGAACTCCTTCTGCGTCGTATAGAAGTGCAGGATGCCCTGGGTGCGCTGGTCGTAGTTGAGGCCGGTGTCGCGGCGCAACTGTTGCAACATCGAACGGCTGTATGTGCCCAGACGAACGATCTGTTCGATGTTGTGGCGGGTGCGCGCCGGCGTGCATTCGCGCAGGAACTGCAGGCCCCAGAGCCACTGGCGCATGTCGGCGCGCATGCGGAAGAGCAGCGGGGCGTCTTCCTTGCCCAGCCATTGCAGCACCTTCAGCGGCGCGCTGGG
>Ga0209565_1001139_pt1 | contig 12796 bp, 8 predicted proteins | sample Araplaol_mTSA_r2_2_FD_184283 | JGI IMG/M metagenome (GOLD analysis project Ga0209565, IMG submission 184283) | Arabidopsis root microbial communities from North Carolina, USA - plate scrape MF_Col_mTSA_r2 (SPAdes) (version 3) | ecosystem: Host-associated > Plants > Roots > Endosphere | place... | reverse complement strand
ATCGGCCAGGGTTTTCTCCAGCCAGCTAAAGAACTCGCACAGGGCAGCGCCATCCTGCTCCATCGTCGCGCGCACATGATCCGCTTCGTGTTCCGTCTTGCGCGACTTTGCGAATGTGGTTGGATTGACCGCTTCGATTGCTTTCACGTTGTCGGGCACCGACTGGCGCGTACCGAAGGTGATGCGGCGCGGATCCAGCAACAGCGTGCTGCCGGGCGGGATCGAGGCCAATGCCTGCGCCGCTTCCTCGTAGGGCTCGATGAAGACGTTGTCCGCCGCCAGCAAGCCTGCCAGGCCTGGCTCGATCTTGCCGGCGCCGACGAACAGCATGGCACGCTCCTGGTCGACCAGGGCGTGCGACAGGAAGATCGGGTTGTAGTTCACGTCCGAGCCGCGCAGGTTGAACAGGTAGGCAATATCGTCCAGTGTCGAGATGACGTGGTGGGTCGCGCCCTGGCGCGCCATTTCCGCCCGCAGCGCCGCCAGCTTGGCCGCGCGGGTCTTGTCGGCATATGGGCGCTGGTGCTCGTAGACCGGAGCATCGGGCAAGCCGGGGCGATCAGTCCATACCTCGTCGAGCAGGTCGAGATCAGTGCGCATGGCAATGCCACGCGCTTGCAGCAGGCGGGCAATCGACAGGCCCAGTACCGCACCGTCCACCGCCAGCACCTGGCCCGGTTTCAAAGTTTCGGACAGCCAGTCCACATACTGCACGCTGGCGCCTGACGAAATTTTCATCAGCTTCACGCCGGTACCGGCCAGCTCCGCTTCCGCTTGCGTCCAATAGCGGCCGTCAGTCCAGACGCCCGCGAAATCCTGGGTAATGATGAAGGTTCCAACCGAGCCGGTAAAACCCGACAGCCATTCCCGCCCCTGCCAGCGCGCCGGCAAGTACTCGGACAAATGGGGATCGGAGGAAGGGACCATGCAGGCATCAACCTGATGGCGGCGCATCGCCGCGCGCATGGATTCAAGTCTGGTGCGGATTGATTCTTTCATAGCGCAATCATACCCCGATTGCGCCATAATGCCTGGCTGTGCCGCCGCTTTCAGGCGGCAATGGAGAAAGAATTGATACCTGAAGATGTGCGGGCCGAAATCATGCGCCGGCTCGCGGCTGCAGAAGCCGAACATAATGTGCGCGTACTGCTCGCTGTCGAGTCGGGCAGCCGCGCCTGGGGCTTTGCCTCGCCCAATAGCGATTACGATGTGCGCTTCATTTACGCGCACCCGCGCGACTGGTACGTAGCGGTCGACCTGGAAGAGAAGCGCGACGTGATCGAGTACAAGATCGTCGATGAAATCGACATCAATGGCTGGGATATCCGCAAGGCGTTGCGCCTGTTCCGCCGCTCGAATCCGGCATTCGTGGAATGGATCCAGTCACCGATCCTGTACCGTTCGCACGGCGGTTTCGCGGATGGCGCGCGGGAACTGCTGCCGACGGTTTATTCCTGCGAAAACGGCATTTACCACTACCGCAGCATGGCAAAGACCAACTATCGCGGCTATTTGCGCGCTGACATGGTTCCGCTAAAGAAGTACTTCTATGTATTGCGGCCGCTGCTGTCCGTGCGCTGGCTCGAACGCTATGGCACGCCAGCGCCGATCGAATTCGACAAACTGCTGCATTTGCTGGAAGGCGAGACCGAACTGCTGGACGCGATCGCGGTGCTGCTGGAAAAGAAGAAGTCCGCCCCGGAAATGGGACTGTCAGAGCCAGTCCCATGCCTGAACCGCTTCATCGAAGCCGAACTCGCCCGCCTTGAACGCCCGGACGTAGTTCGCTTCAGAAGCACGGATGTCAACGCCGACCTGAACCAGCTATTCCACGCCGTCCTCTCCGAGCAGCGTTAATCCACTCCAGGCGCGGCAACTCCGCGCCTCCCCCCGCCAGACCAATCAACCAGGAAACTTTCAATAAGAAAGAATCCGCGCACGATTGAACCCAAGAAGTTAGCTTTTTTGCATTTGTGCTAGCATTCTTTCGCCAATAAATTATTGCTTTAAGACAACTACTTAATGGCCCGCTGCGGGCCTTTTTAACGCGTTCCCCCCATGAATCTGCACGACCTCGCCGGCCTGTCCGACGCATTCAGTGAAGCCAACCGCCCCATTCGCCTGCGCCTGGCATCCGAGCACGGAGTCCTCGACGACGCCCTCATGGTCCAGCGCGTGACCGGCGTTGAAATGATGTGCGGTGACGGCATCGAGTACCGCCTCCTGTGTGTCTCAACCCAGGCGGGGCTACCCATCAAGCAGTTCATTGCCTTGCCAGTCGAAGTACAGTTCGTCACCGCCGACGGCACCCTGCGTTCGGTATGCGGCCTGGTGCAAAGTGCGGCCGAAGGACAAAGCGATGGCGGCTTTGCGACCTACCAACTGGTGGTGCGCGATGCACTCGCCATGATGGAATTGCGCACCAATACGCGTGTGTTCCTCGATATGAGCGAAACCGACATCATCCAGAGGCTGGTCAGCGAATGGCGCCACCGCAATCCCGTGCTAGCGCGCACCTTCGACATCGACCTGTCGGGCGTGGTCGGCAACCACCCACCGCGCGCATTCACAATGCAATTCCAGGAAACCGACTCGCAGTTCCTGAAAAGGCTGATGAAACGGCGCGGGATTGCCTGGTTCATTCGCCCCGGCCAATCCAGCGACACGGGCAGCGACGATATGCCGAGCCATACGCTGGTTTTGTTCGACAACGTCTGGGAACTGCCAGAACCAGCCGCCACGCCATGGCGCTACCACCGCGCCGACGGCACGGAGAAAGCCGACGCCATTAACGCCTGGAGTGCTGAGCGTACGCTCGCTCCCGGCGCCAGCACCCGGCATAGCTGGGACTACAAGACGGCGCGCATGGCAACCTACCAGGCCGACTCCCTGCTCGACCAGGGCACGCTAGGCAACCAGTTCGCCGGCGCGCTCACCGACAGCTGGATCGACCCACCGCATATGGGTAAAGACGCCGAGGACTTCGCCTTCCTGACCCGACTGCGTACCCAGCACCACGAGTACAAGAGCAAACGCTTTTACGCCGAATCGGACCAGCGCACGGCCTGCGTCGGCGTTACGTTCAGCATGAGCGGCCATGCCGAAATCGACAGTCACTGCCAGGAACAACGCGAATTCGTCATCACCGAACTGCACGTTGTTGCGGAAAACAACCTGCCCAAAACCCTCGGAGACAAGGCCAAGCGCCTTTTCGCCATCAACGGCTGGAACGCGGCAACGTCCTCCAGCTTTGACCCGTCCTCATTGGCGCAAGCCAGCGACGAACGCGGCGCCCGCTACAGCAACCGCTTCACCTGCGTACGGCGCGGCATTCCGATCGTCCCTGCTTACGATCCGCGGATCGACCTGCCAGCGACCCATCCGATGAGCGCCATCGTGGTGGCAGACGAGGGAGAAGAGATCACCTGCAATGAACTTGGCTGCACCAAGGTCAAGATCCTTGGCTGCACGATCGAGGACCATGAGCAGGGCGCTGGCGCGTCTGGCACTGCACGCGACTCGGCCTGGATCCGCAACCTGAGCGGCTGGGCCAGCAATGGCTACGGCATGATCGCCCTGTGCCGGGCGGGCGATGAAGTGGTGCTCCAGTTCCTGGACGGGAACTGCGACCGTCCGGTCATCACCAACCGCGCGCATAACGGCAACGCGCCGCCACCAACCTTCAGCCACGTTGGCAGCCTGCCCGGCAACTACGCCCTGTCCGGCATCAAGAGCAAGGAATTCAGCGGCACGCGCTACAACCAGCTGCGCCTGGACGATACCAGGGGCCAGATCAGTGCCCAGCTGGCAAGCGAACATTGGCATAGCGAGGTCAATCTCGGCTACCTGACGCAGCCGAGGAACGATGGTAAAGCCGAAGCGCGCGGCGAGGGTTATGAGCTGGCCAGTGAGGCAGCCGGCGTCTTGCGCGCCTGCTCACTGCTGCTGACCACCGAGCAGCAGAAAAACGCCGGCGGCACGCAGTTGATGCGCGACGCCATTATCCAGGTGCTGAGCGCCGCGCTGGAACAAGTCCAGCGCCAGGGAGATTACGCGGCCGAAGTCGCGGCCAACCTCCCGGAAACCGGTCAAGGCAATATGCAAGTGGACGATGACAGCAAGCCTGGTGCGCAAACGCACGACGGGCACCAGACCCAATTGAAAGAAGCGGTCGACAACCTTGAACGCGGCTTCAACACGGACCCTGAAGGCAAGAGCGGCCACGGCACGCAGCGCGGCAAGCAAGGCATCCTGATGCTTGGCTCGACCGACGGCACGGCGCTGACCAGCCAGCAAAGCATCACCGTGGCAGCGAACACCAATCTCGACCAGGTGGCCCAGCGCGATATGAACCAGACCACCGGACGGCGCTGGATCCATAACGTCGCGGAGTCGATCAGCCTGTTCGTCTCCGGTACAACGGCCAAGATCAAGGACACGTTCAAGATCATCGCAGCCAAAGGAAATGTGAAGCTGCAGGCGCAAGATGGGGAAATCAACGCCACAGCACAAAAGGACTTCACCATCACCAGCGTCGGGGGCCGCGTGGTCATCCAGGCGCCGGAAGAGATTGTGCTGATGGCCGGTGGATCCTACATCAAGATCGGCAAAGACCTGGAGGCAGGCAGTCCGCAAAACATGAAGCTCAAGGCAGCGAAGTACACCATGACCGGCGCTGCCAGCATGTCGGCGGAAGTCGCCGAACCAGGCAAGGGTAAAGAAAAGATGTGCGCAATGAAGTCGGCCAACGCGGTCGCCAACGATGGCGCTTTAGTCCCAATCAATTAACAGCTATGTTTTCACAAGATTTACTGGAGTCGCACGACTATGCCATGGTCGACTGCTACATGCTGGGCGACGAGCTTCCGCCCACATGGAAGTTGCAGCTACTTGTCCCGGCCGGTCTGGAAGCTGACGCCTCCAAGTTTCCCGCCCTCCTGCCATTGGCATCGCTGACGGACGATGAATTCTTCGCTCTGTGCGAACAGTTGGAGAACGCCCGCACGCATAAGGAAACGCCGCCGATCCTGTCACTGTTCAAAACCAGCGCCGATGCACAGCAACTGCAGGCCCACTGGAAAAAGCAGCTGATAGCGCGACTGCCCGGCGGCAGCAAGTTCCACTTGCGCAGCTATGCGCCACGTGTGATGACCCAGATCCTGCGTATCTATAGCCCGGCTCAATTAAAAGCCCTGTTTGGCTGCATTAGCGAGTGGAGCATTTACTGCGACTACGAGTGGCACACCTTGCAGGCCCCGGCATGCGAGCCTGTGCTGGCACAGTTTTTCAGTCGCCAGCAGGGCGAACAGATGCATCGCATCCAAGCGATCAACCGCACCCTCGCGCATTTGCCGGATGAACTGAGGCCTACATACCCGTCGCGCGCCAACGAATACTTCAAAGCCAGCGAGAAAATCGACGCGCTGCTGCTGCGCGCAACAAAGCACGGGCTGACAAGGGAGGACGAACAAGTCAAGTTCGCGCTGCATGGCCTGACCGTGCATCCGAATTTCGATACGCATCCACTCATGCGCACACTGCTTGCAGGGATAGATCGGGAAGAGCAGACCTATCTGGATGCCATCGCCGAATTGCAGACCGCAGACTGGCAACGCATTGCCACCGACCTGCACGCAAGTCAACACAACTCCAATATCTAAGAAGTAGAGCGATATGACACTTAACACCGTACCTGGCTGCGAATTCTGCGACAAGCGTGGACTGCCCGTACTCGTAGCCCGCTACGCGCTGGCACCTGTCACTGCAGGCGCCCCGAAAACACGCGCCCTCCACTTGGACGGCAAGACCGAGTTCGTAGGCCTGGGTGACTCAGCCCACTACACCCGCCGCCTGCTGCGCGGCGGCTACCTGTATGTGCACGACGAAGCGCGCAAGCGTTGGGAAGGTTACTTCGTCACCGAAGACGCGTACCTCATGCGCTTTGAAGTGGGCAAGCCAGTGCCAAGTTCATTTACCGCTAACAAACAGCCTTGCATTCAGACCGGCCATCAACAGGTGGCCGGCATGGTTACCATCCCTGACCCGAACAAGGCAACGCGTGTCTGGTTCGGCTTCTCCAATGCGGAGTGGACTGAAGCGGTACTGAAAAAGCACGAAGATCCCGCCTACCGTAAGAAGCACATGCAAGTGCTGGACGTCAACGCCGCCCTGGCAGGTAGCAAACAAGAGAATGTCCATCCGCTCAAACTGCTTGGCAACAAGGTCGCTGAATATGCATGCGATCCACTCAAGGCCACAGCACCTAACGCGTTCTACGACGCCCCCTATCATTTTGTACCGCGCAAACTCCAGTTGGAGCAAACACTTGCAACCGCAGACGCGCTTCGTAAAGACCAGGGCGTCATTGTCAGTTTGCACGATCCGGTGGCAATGGCCGTCGAAATTGCGGTACAGGCAAACCACCTGCTGGCCAACCATCTGGAACTCGACAAACAGGACAAGATCAAGTCCCGAAAAATCGTGGTATCGAGCGCCATCCTGCAATTGCGTAGCTCGGTTAAGGAGAACACGCGAGCTTCTGTAATCGACGCCGCCGAGATATTAGAAAGTCAAACCATAGGAAATGGAGGTTTGGGCTTTAGTAAAAGTCAGAACAAGCAAATTGAAGCATTGGGTATGCCGAGTCAGGCAGTCATTCGTAAAGAACAAGCCGAGGCTTGGCGACGCTACACACATCGTGAAAGCGGTCGAGCACGCTTCAACGAAGCTACAGTAGAAGCGTTCCACGCCAATTATCAGCAAGAACTAAAGAACTTTAGTGAAGCGCGAATTGATCCGTTGGGAGAAGCGCATGTGGACTGGACCACCAGCACGCGGATGGTGAACTGCATGAGTTGCAATTTTGATCGCAACGACATCAAGTCAGGTGCTGCCTACACCCAAACCGTCGCGAAGTTTACGCGCGGCACTGAAGGGATCAGAGCATGTTTCAATCAATACGAAAAATGGCTGAATGAGAACGAATGCCGGGCAGAAAACCTGTTGCTACGCGCAATGGTCTACAACAATGACACGCTCGCAAAACAAGTTGCAGAGGCTACCGCCTTTGACTCACGCGCAATTCCATGGGATGCCATCGGAGGTGTGTATAAAAAGGCGATTGAAGCTCTCGACAAGAAACAAGTCACGGTGGCAGCTGCATTGATGGGGCAAATGATGGGGCCAATGGCCAAGGCCGGAGCCTACTTTGTAGATGGCGCAGCCAAACTGGTCTTTACCATATTAGGCATGCATAGTGGTCTGGGATGGCAGCGCCTGGCGTTTGAAGGGAGTCGAAAAGAGTTTCGCGCTTTCCTGGTAGGAAAAATCTTTGAAAGCAGCGGAGTTAACCTCACTAAAGCACAAGTCAAGGTTGCAGTCGCCCGCGAAATGAAGCTTGCAGCCATCAGCGGAGAAAGGCTCGAGGGGCGGGGAACTTTCAAATGGGTCGCAATGCGTCAACTGGGGAGTACTACGCTCGAGACTCCTAGGGCATTAAACGAAATTCGGTTCCAAAAATTTGGGCAGGTTATCAATACCGACATACGGTTGGGTATATGCGTCGGCGTGCTTCAGTATATCTGTTTAACCAAAACCATTGCGGATCAGGCAAAAGCTTTGGAAGGCGATAAAGCAGAGGCCATATCGCGCCTTACAGCGGGGCTCATTGGGGTTACTGGAACGATCTGCGAAACGATGGGTGCCACTGTAAATGGATTAGGTAATATTGGTTTCAGGTGGGCGCAGGGAGTTACTGCTGTTAAGTGGGTGGCGAGAATTGAGCTCTGTGGAAAAGTGCTTGGTATAGGTGGCGCCGCGATCATGGCAGTTTGGGATGTCATGAAAGCATTTGATGAATCAGGCAAAGACAACGACACTACAGCAAATCTCTATGGTGCGTCAGCTGTTCTGGGCATGAGCGTCGCTGTCGCATTGTGTTTCTTCGGCTTCAATCCTTTTACGCTCTTTCTCGTCGTTGTGTACCTAGGTATAGTTTATTGGCTGGAAAAGGTAAAAGATAACGCAGTTCAGAGTTGGATTGAAAATTGTATCTTCGGCATAGCAAATAACTACAAAGATGGCGAACTAGAGATGCGAGAACTGAGTAATGCACTCAAATAGGAAACGGCAATGTACTCACCAGAATTTCTAAGATTAAAAGGTTTCGAAGTCGACCGCCCTCTGCGGGCCGAAGAAAAGAATAATGAACTTCATTCAAAAAAACAACAGGAAGGATTTAATGACGACTTGCCGCACTATCAGCTTTCAGTCATCCAACTGAATAGTACGTTTGTCGAAATAACGGACCGGGATTATCCGGTCCGTGGCATTGTGACTATGATAGCGCTGTTTGCTAGTACATTGATGCTGACATTTTTGATATCGGTCAGCGTTAATACATTTAATCGATGGGAAACTATAGATTTAGCCAACAGGCCTGGAAAGATAAATTCTCTACTCTTTTTTTCCGCCTTAACGCTATTCGTTATCGCCGCCTCATTGTATGGGTTACTCCGCGAATCCTTTAGCTACACACATTTCCCAATCAGGCTAAACCGGAAGAACAGGAAGGTTTATGTTTGGCGACGCGATGGCACGGTATTCAGCGCGCCTTGGGACAAAATTTTCTTTTATGTCCGTTGTTACAAAAAGACCGGAGTCCACATGTGGGACATTGTCGGCCATGTCCTGGCTGAAGATCGCCAGACTATCAGGGATTCTTTCACCTTAAGCAGCTATACCTCAAGTGATGCTATCGACTTGCAACTGCACTGGGAGTACTTTCGCCGTTATATGGAGGAAGGCCCCCAACAGCCATTCAAGATGCTAAAGATTTGCCTTCCCATTGCAAAACGTCGAGAAACGTGGTGGGAAGGCTTTATGCGCCTGTCGCTCCTCTTACACGGCAGCATCATGATGCAAGTATTGACTATTCCATTCAACCTTCCTGCAAGTATGGGACGTCTATTCGCGATGCGCACCAGTAAGATCCCACGCTGGCCGGACTGGGTTGAACAGGAATGCGCTGTAGCCAAGGACGATCCTTACGTCCGTGAATCCGGATACGAAGCCCCACGCAACAATGCAGCGGCGGCCTAATTCTTGCCGAGATACCCAGGCTGTCGCAAAGAGAGATCCCCACGTGCACGACTCTGGGTACATCGCGGCACCACGAGGCCTATAGCTGAACGGCGCGAGACGTGGTGGGAGGGCTGCCTGCGTCTTTCCTTGAATTTGCACTCCAGCATTTTCATGCAGCTAACTTCCTTCATCCCGTTCGATCTGCCATCCAGCATTGGGCGCATTTTCGCCATACGGACCAGCAAGATTCCAACAAAGGCTGCCTGACTTGTAGCGCGTTTCACTTTCAACTTTAAGTAATTTAACGGAAAGCTGTCCGGTTCGGGTTGGAAAATGCACTTTGAGTTTATCCAATCCGATCCTGGCGTGAACCTGGGGTACGCGGAAGCGTGGCAATACCAAACAGTTATTAGATAAGGAATTGAAGGATGCGGTGGCTGTTATCTAGGTTTTTGATTTTGCTGGTCGCTGTCGCCTGTTGGATAGCCTTCCTTGCATTAGGAATTCGGCCCGACTATAGCAAGTGGGCCAACTACAAATTGATCACGCTGCACTTCCTACCGCCCATCGGCATGTGCCTGGCATGGTGGTTCGGACGCTGGTATGTAGGTGAGCGGAACCAGGACGCACCAAAGGTGCAGCAAGACCAAACGGAAGTGACGGAGCAAAAGGTGGCAGATCCGGCGCAGGCCCGATTGAGGCAGCGGCGCCAGTATTGCGACTGCCGCTTGTTGGCGATTAACGACCTGGCGGTACATGAGGCGCTGGGACTGCCGGAAAGCCGTAGCGTCGCAATCTCAATGGTCAAGGCAGACGAGAAGAGCCAGCAGATTTCCTCGCACGACAATCGCGGTGCGCTGGATGCCGGCATTGCCGAAGCGCTCGGATATATCTATGCCGAGTGCGGCGCGGCAGCGGCCTTGCCAATCTATCTGGTGTCACCTGCCGACTTTGCGGCCAAAGATGCAATCGAGCGGGTACGCGCGATCGCGGCAAAACTCACCTTCGATATGAAATTGCCAGTGAGGTTAAAGGCTGATGGGCCACTTGTGATGGCCATGCCGTCAAGAGGCAGCGCTTCGAACAGCGTACTCGGCCTGTTCGAGAGCATTCCCGAGCTGCCAGCTGCTGTGGTACTGGCGTTTGATTCTGTAATGGCGCAGGTATCGTCCACGGCTAAAAAACCTGGTCATGGCGTGTTCGCTCTGCTGGTTACCGCCGCCGACTTTCCTGCAATGCTAGAGGCGACGTCGATCGACGACAATCAGTCCCATGGCCGGTATTCGGACAGCAGCCTGCCGCTGCTCGCAAGTTTGCCCAAGCCGCTTCGTGATGAAATGGGCACGCTTGGCACAGTGGCGCGTATCCACCGTGCTGCAACCGGAAAGGTCGACGATAAACCAGGCCGCGCGCAAGCATTGGAGCAGGCATTGACGGCACTTTTGGAACAGGCCCAACTGAATGCGTTTACGTCTCAGCAAACGTCGGAACCTGGCTGCGAATGGCTGGTTCACAATGCCGGCGAATCGAAACAAACAGGCGGTCGCCTGGCCTCGATCGCCGGTGCGCTGATGCATCGAAAGATCGAACTCAAGCCCGTTGAGATGGCAACCGACATGCTGCGCCACGTTGGCGACCTCGGGTATGCCAGCTCCATTGGTATGCTGGCGGTTGCGTTGGTGCAGGCGCAAGGCAAGGCGGCACCTGTGTTGTGCGCGGAGTTTGCCGAACCAAACGGCGTCGCCCTTGCCTTTGCTATGCCTGCTTGAAGAATTGACGGTAAAGCGAACTATTCATGAAGCGTGTTATTCGATTAGGTGACGCCACCAGCCATGGCGGTTCGGTCACCAGTGCGGCAGAAAACTTCTCCATCATGGGCATTGCCGTCGCGCGCGTGGGCGACACGGTGTCGTGCCCTCGGCCGGGTCATAGCGGTTGTACCATCACCGAAGGTGACCCGGACTGGATTATCGAGGGCCGTGCAGTGGCTCTGGAAACCCACGTCACCAGTTGTGGTGCCGAGCTGATTTCTTCGCTGCCCAACCTGGAACGCGGATAAAGCATTCGGGCCAGGCAGTCTTGCCAGGCTTACATGCGTGGCACACCTTCGCGGTTGACCGTGATGGTACGGCCAGGTTCCGACGAGAGCTGAGCGCGGTGTTCTGTGCCGCGGAACTCGTAGGTCACGTCCCAGTATTGCGGGGTCCGGCTAGGAATCGATTCGCAGCGCTGAACGTTCTGTGCGTACTGGTTGCCGGTATTGCGGCCCACGTTGGAGCCCACGGCCGCGCCGGCAATCGCTCCGCCCACCGTAGCGATATCGCGCCCTGAACCACCACCCACCTGGTGACCAAGCACGCCGCCGATCAGGGCGCCTGCAATGGCGCCTGCCGTTCCGCTGCCTCCGGAGGCTTCAACCTGCTGCCGCTCAACCCAGCAGCGCTGTTCGGGCGGGCCTACCACGGCGCGGGCAGAGGTAATCGGGGCCTCGTAGACACGCTCGCTTGGCCGCATGCGATATTCATAGTTGGGCTGAGCCACCGGTTCAGGTGCGTAAGCCATTTCATCGACTCTTCGGCGGGGCGGCACGGCCCGGATTGACGAGATATTGTCGTCCAGGCCCATGCCTTCAAGCGATTCATAACTGCCGCGGCGCAGAATCCTGCACTCCCCTTCAAAGTTGGGTTGCGTGCACGCTTCCCAGCGGCCGCGCTCAACCACTGCCGAGGACGCGCGGTTATCGAAGCCGGCAGCACCAAGGTCGCGGATGGAACGGGTGATATTAACTGGGCGGCCACGCCAGCCCTCGCGGGGGTAAAGGGTAATTTGCGCAAAGGCTTGTGCGCTGGCAAGCATAATGAAGGCCGCCAGCGCAGTTCTGATTGGAAAGTTCATGATGTCCTCCGATACAGATCAGGTACGCCCAGCATGCCGCGGCATGTTGCGCTGGTCTGTTCGGGAACACGCGTTACTTAGTAAACAGAACCTCCCGGCTGGGTCGAACTCAATACACCCTTGATGGCTGAGATGTTGTAGTTCACGGTAGAGTTGCTGTAACTTGCCCAGTTAGTCAGGCTGAAACTTCCGCCGCCAGACAAGCGCTGCACGCCAACGTTGCGGTAGGTGAGCGGGGTTTTGGGCTTGCAGACTTCCGGTACCCCGACGGTATTGAGGAAATAAGCGGAACCGTTGCCGACGCGTGTGGCGTTGCCGCCCTCCACCAGCAGCGCTGTTTCCACGTCGATGCCAATGCCGTGCGTCATCGGTGTCCAGCCATCGTTCACGATGCGTGCCATAAAGGTCACCAGGCGGCCCATACGGTCACGCGAGTCGAGGTGCATGTCGGAGATCATATTGCCCATGCCGGGCAGCGCAAGGAAATCGCGCCCAAGCGATACCGACCGGTCGTAAGGATTGGCCAGCGCCTGTGGCGAAGTGATGGAGCCGTTCAGGGCATTGAACACATACTGGCTCATCACGGCCAGGCCGGCACTGGTGCCGCCAATCGGGATGTTCTTGTTGGCCAAGCCCTGGATCGCGGCTTGCAGCGGAGTGTCTTTCCAGTTTTCCCAGTAATTGGCCTGGTCGCCGCCGGCAATCCACAGCGCCTCGGCATTGCGCACGCGCTCCAGAACGAAGGGATCGTTGGCTGCCGCGCGGTTGGGGATGACCAGCGTTTCAACCGAAGTAACTCCGCCACCGAAGGCGTAGATGT
>Ga0209565_1001137_pt1 | contig 12796 bp, 22 predicted proteins | sample Araplaol_mTSA_r2_2_FD_184283 | JGI IMG/M metagenome (GOLD analysis project Ga0209565, IMG submission 184283) | Arabidopsis root microbial communities from North Carolina, USA - plate scrape MF_Col_mTSA_r2 (SPAdes) (version 3) | ecosystem: Host-associated > Plants > Roots > Endosphere | place... | reverse complement strand
CCAACACCGCTGAAGCCGCCGATGCTTCCACCATTTTCGCCAATCCAGCCGGCCTGTCCCGTCTGGAAGGCACCCAATTCTCCGGCGGCATCACCGCCGTGGTACCGCACTCGACCTACGATGACAAAGGCTCGGTGCGCTTCGGCAACGTCGGTCCAACCGGCGGCGCAGCGCACCAGGACGATTACGCCCCGAGCGCAGTGGCCGCGCCTTCCCTGTACATCTCCCACAAGCTGAACGACCAGTGGGCCGTCGGCTTCGGCACCTTCGTACCTTACGGCGCGAAGCTGGACTATGACAACAACTGGGCCGGCCGCTACGCGCTGACCAACATCGACCTGAAGTCGGTGACCCTGAACCCATCCGTCTCCTTCAAGCTGGACGAGCGCCACTCCTTCGGCTTCGGTATCGATGCCGAGTTCATGAAGGCCAAGCTGGGCCAGGGCGTTGACGTGCCAGGTTCCATCATGTTCCTGACCGGCAACGCTGCGAACCCTGCGATTGCCGCGCGCCGTGCTGCACTGCTGCAAGCGATCGTTGCCGCCGGTGGCAACCCTGCTGCCCTGGCAGCCGCCAAAGACGGCCACGCCACCATGGACGGCAAGGACTGGGGCGTAGGCTTCAACCTGGGTTACATGTTCAACCTGACCAAGGACACCCGCTTCGGCCTGGCCTACCGTTCGTCGATCCATCACAAGCTGAAGGGCGACGCGGTGTGGGACTTCTCCACCGTCACCACCGATGCAAAGGTGAACGCCGTGTTGCAAGCATCCTCCCGCAAGGCCAATTCCGGCGCCCTGGTTGACATCAAGACCCCGGAAACCCTGTCGGCCAACGTGTTCTCCCAGATCGACGACAAGCTGGCTCTGATGGCTGACCTGACCTGGTCCCGTCACTCCCGCATGAAAGACCTGCATATCGAGTTCGTCGGCACCGGCGAAGGCGACGAAGTGATCCGCCAGCAGTGGAAAAACACCATGCGCGCATCGCTGGGCATGAACTACAAGCTGAACGACGCCTGGATGCTGCGCGCCGGCGTGGCAATCGACGAGTCCCCAGTGGACAAGGCATCCCTGCGCCACCCAGCCCTGCCTGATTCGGACCGCAAGCAGATCTCCTTCGGTGCAAACTGGAAGGTAACTGCCAACTCGTCGATCGACCTGGCATACAGCTACCTGAACTTCGACGACGCTTCGACCACCTACCAGAACCAGTGCAGCACACTGGCAGCAGCCGGCACCTGCACCGGCAACGGCGAAACCACCGTTGGCACCTGGAAGACCCACATGTCGCTGGTTGGCGTGGCGTACAACTACAAGTTCTAATCCTCCCCGGATGAACCGAGAAGCCGGCGCTTGCGCCGGCTTTTTTTATGCTTGCGCTCTTTGGCGGTATTGGAAATTCTTGATCGTGGTGTCCAGCTGCTGCTGCAACAGCGCGAAAGCCGGTGCCACATTTGGGTTGGCAGGCTTGCCCCGGCTCAGGCGGCGCAGTTGGTGCTTCACCATCGCCATATAGGTCACCGAAGCCAATACCTTGTTCTTCCAAGTGATGGAGCGGAGCAGGGGAGAGCGCGCCTTGTCCGTGCGCCAGGCATTGGGCAGCTGCGGATCGAGTGCCAGCGCCGTGCCGATGCCCACCATGTCGATGCCGCTGGCCAGCACCTGTTCGAGCACCGCAAAACGGCGAATGCCTCCGGTGACCATGACCGGCATTTGCGCGACCGCCTGGATATCTTTCGCAAACTCGAGGAAATAGGCCTCGCGCGCCAGCGTGCGGCCATCGCGCGCTTCGCCTTGCATGGCGGGCGCCTCGTAGCTGCCGCCCGAGAGCTCGATCAAGTCAACCCCGAGCGGGTTGAGCATCTCGACGACCCTCCTGGCATCGTCGGTACTGAAGCCGCCGCGCTGGAAGTCAGCCGAATTGAGTTTGACAGCCACCGCGAATTTGCTGCCCACTGCCGCGCGCACGCCCGTGACAATGTCGATCAGCAGGCGGGCGCGATTCTCGAGCGCGCCGCCCCATCGGTCATTGCGCTTGTTGGTGATGGGGGACAGGAACTGGCTGAGCAGGTAGCCGTGCGCGGCGTGGATTTGTACGCCATTAAAGCCGAGGCCTTCGGCCAGTTGTGCCGCCTTGATGAAGCGCTCATGCACTTGGGCGATATCGGCTTCCGTCATGGCGCGCGGCGCCGCGAATTGCTTCGAGAAGCTCCCCAGGTCCATCGCCACTGAGGAAGGCGCGATGGTTGGCTGCCCCAGGGCGGCAGGCATCTGGCGCCCGGGGTGGTTAAGCTGCAGCCAGATATGGGCGCCATGGGCTTGCGCCGTCGCTGCCCATTCCTGGAATCGGGTGCTGTGCAGCCGGGAGTCCAGCACGACGCCGCCCGGCCCGGTCATTGCGCGGCGGTCGACCATGACGTTGCCGGTAATGAGCAGGCCGGCGCCACCTTCCGCCCAGGTACGGTAAAGCCGGATCAGACGGGCGGAAGGCGCATGGTCCTTGTCCGCCAGATTTTCTTCCATGGCGGCTTTTGCGATGCGGTTCGGGATGACCGCCCCATTGGGCAATGTCAGTGATTCGAAAGGATTCATCGTGGTGCTTCGTGAGTTGCGATGGCTCTACCTTAGGATTAAAGTTCACTTGAAGGTCAAGCAATTATTTCGGGCGTTGACCTTCAAGTGGACTTTAAGCTTATAGTGATGCCTTGAACTGAAGGTGCGCACTATGAAAATTGGAGAACTGGCGAAGCAAACCGGCCTGGCTGCATCGGCGATTCGCTTCTATGAATCGAAAGGACTGCTGAAGGTAGGGAGCCGGCAGTCGAACGGCTACCGCGACTATCCCGAGGAGGCGGTGACGGTGCTGAGGATCATCACCGACGCGCAGCATGCCGGCTTCTCGCTCGAAGAAATTGCCCAACTGCTGCCCGACGAAGCTTCGACGTGGAAGCACGATGAATTGCTTGGGGCTCTGCGGAAGAAAATCGCCGACATCGAAGCGCTGGAGTCGCGCCTGGCGCGCAGTAAATCAGAACTTCAGTCGCTGGTCGAAATGATTGAGTCCAAGCCCGCCGATCTTGGCTGCAAGGAGAGTGCCGAACTGGTTATGGCGACGATAGAAGGGCGCAGGCGTGGGCAAAGCGCGGTTTGACCGTCGCGCGGGCTAAGACGACAATAGAAGGCATGACGTTTCATATTAATCGATACCCCTCCCTCGCCGAAATCGCTGAACTGACCGGACTGGCGGCAAATACCCCGTTCGCAGACCGCGTAGGCAGTTGCTCTACTTACTCATTCCGGCTTGCCGAAGACAGGCAACGCAATGCTTTCATGTTCGTGACCGGCGCAATTGCACGGGACACATCTCTCCAGACCCACTATCTGCTGTATCTCATGGGTCACTGGTTCGATATTCGCAGTAAAGGCAGCTATAGCACCGAAGTGAGTTTTTACGATTTCCCAGCCAGCCTTGAGAAAGACCGGTCACGGATCGAACAGTGCTTTGGACAGGCTGCACGGGTCTACGGCTGGGACGGTGGCGGCGAAGATGCGCCGCTATTCGATCCAGTCTTTTGCGCCGATGATTGGCACCCGCCCGGGTTCTGAATTAACGCTGCGTCGCGTCGCTGTCAAAGTGCAACATGTGTTCGACGTGCACCTTGATCTCGCCATTCAAGCTGGCCAGTTCGGAGCGCAGCTCGCGCGCCGATTCGTCGCCGATGCCTTTGACGGTAATACAGTGATCATAGTGGCCGCCCCGACGTGAGATCACCCATTTCTCTATTTGGGCGTTCGAGTTTTTCAGCGTAGTTTCCAACTGGCCGGCGACTGGTTCATTCGTTCCAAGCGAAAGGTGGAACGTGTGGGTCATGCGGAACTGGTTGCGCCATGCGCTGAGGTCCAGGGAGGAAGCGGGGGAGGTATGAGTTGTCATGGTTTCTCCTGAGAGCTTGGCCCGATTCGGAGCAAACCATGTCGCGCCCGCTTCGTTGCCGTTAATAGGCCGCATCGCCGTGATGGCTTCCACCTTGCCCGGGTAGGCAGGTTGGCGTCGGAAAATCCGACTCTTGATGCTAAATAGCTGATAACGGCTTCGTTGTACAAAATCCGTTATACAGAACTTGCGTTCAATATAGCGGAAATCTTCTAAGGCCGCAACTGGTCATTGAAATGATGAGCAAACCATCAACATTTTGCGGGTAATACCGCGGTGGACCACGGCGAAATGACGTCCCAGCCCAGGCGAGTGTAGAGCGCACGGCCGTCCTCGGTCGCCACCAGCAGCCGTTCGCTCACGCCGGCTTGGACGGCGAGGGCATCAAGCGACTGCATGACGACACTACCGAGGCCGCGGCGTCGGTGGTTTTCGGCTGTTTCGATCTGGTCGAAAATGGCGGTCTGGCCGTGCAGTACGATGCGCCCCGATGCGGCCAGCTCGCCGCTGTCGTGAATCACCCGCACGACCTGTGCTCCGTGCTGGGCTTCGAAGGTTGCCCGATACCCTGGAGGCATCGCAACCTTTTCCATCGCTTGCGATGGCCCCTGCATGAAATAGCCTGGAACCTCAATGTTCCAGCGTGCCGGAAGCGCTTGCCTCAGGACTTCGGGTTCGACAGGCGCCTTGAGGAAAATATGGGGATGGCGAATGTGGTCAGCGCATGCTTGAAGCGCTTGCCCCGCATCGGGAAATACGTAGCGCCGCAACTGCGCCGGCATGCCGACTTCAACGACAAGGCCGCCTTCATATGGAAGCGGTAATGGCACGCCTCGCGACAGGCTCCAACCTGTAAGCCAGCGCTCGATCAATGCAAGGTCCATATTCTTCAAGCCGATTCCTCCGATTGACATCAGGCCGTTAGGCTAACACCAATCGCGCGGAGCTGCTTATAGATTGCCGTACTTGTTCTTGCGCAGTTCGGTGAAGTGCCACCAAGGCTTAGGTTCACCACCTGCGAGGAAGTCAGTCACGGACATAAAAACGTCCAGCACGCATGGATCATGACGTGTACCTGTGACCAGGCAGAGGTTTTCGTAGAGGTGAAGTGGGTCAGCGCCAACCAGTTGGCCAGGCTCACTAAATCCAAGCAACTCAAAATCGCGTGCCGCAGCTGCCCCGATGTTGGGAAGGTCTGTAAAGCGGCGGATCTTTTCGCGAACGACTTTTTGAGGATTCATAATGGCGGATGATACAGACCGGTCCATTAAAAAGTAAGTACGCATGTCAAAGCCGCCGCCCCGAGTAAGGCGGCCACTTGGACTGCAGCTGATGGTTCAAGCTCTGGATGGTCGTCTTCAAGATACGCGATGACAGCCTCGTGATCCCATGGACCGAGCGAAGCCGTGTAATCAGCGAATTGGTCCTGTATGTCGCGCCACGAACCAAAGTGTTCTTTCGACAGGATGATCTCGCTCTCGGTATAGATGATATGAAGTTCCATGCACCTACCGTGAATGCTCAACTGCCAGCATCGTCATTTCACCTCATTGATTGAACAAAGTCCGAGCTTCGCGGCGATTCCGTTGAGGGTGTCGCGATCAGATTTTTTCAAGACCAGTTGAGCCGAAACAAAACGATCCAGGCCGTGAAGCACACCAAGTTCCCCAGTTCGGCCTCGAATCGCGAATTTCGACAGCGCGGAACGAAGTACAGCGACTTCTTCAGGATTTAATTTCACTTCGGCCATTGCAGCTTTGCTCCACGCGGTTTGATTGAGTTGTTAGCACTCGGCCCGAATGATGTCACGCTTGCCGAGGTGAAACGATCAATCGTCGACGAAGACACACCGGCGTATCACTCCGAATGAGCCGCCGTCTTGATCCGCCGCCTCGGGCCACAAATTTCATTTTCTAAAGCCAGGATAAATTTCAAGAATTCCTTCGTAAAATGCAGGCACCTCCAAATCGATCTGAGTTTCGTAGCCGGCAGACCTCACATCTCCAGGAGTTGCCATAGCCCAGTTGCCTGTCAGCTCGCGCGCGGTTCCGTCCATTTCGATGAATTCAGTATCACCGTTCTCGGGCGAGAAATGAGTGGCACCACACGCGGCACAAATGACAAAGACCTTCTCATTCTCAGTGTGAACAGCGAACAGCACATCTTGCGCCACGCAGCTACCACAGATCCACTTAGATACGACAGCCATATTCCCCCGACGTGGTGCCATCATGCCTCCACTGGAGGCGAAGATTACACGATAGCATGATGAGCTCTTAGACAATCTCGGACGTAAAGTACTGCAACAACCAAGGCAGGACTTGAGACTCCAAAAGTTACCGCTGCGGCAGGACCTGAGTGCCCGGGACTAGGCCACGGGTATGATACCAATGCCCATATGCCCAAAGTAACGTCGATCGCAATACCCATGGACAGGAATGCGACTGTCCAACGGGGCAGAATCACTAGTTCGTCGGCGTACCTATAGCGGATTAACGTCGCAAACCAAAGGGCAATAAGCGGAGGGCAAAAAACGAGCAGCAAGACCGCTTGCACAAGAATGACATTCAAATTGACCCAATTCGAATAGGCGAATAAGAGTAGCAAATAGAGCCCGGTCAACGCTATCAGATACAGCATGCAAATGACAGCACCGGACTTTCCAAAGCTAGACAATGCGGGACGTGTGAACATGAAGGTCAAGCTGATGCATCAGTGGTCCAACGTTGGACGTGATCGAGCGCAACAACGCGAAGAGATGTGGAGGTTCGGTTGACGGAAATGTTGGGCTTAGAATGCATTGAACTAGGCTCCCTGAACAAGTTCAATTTCATCCGGGTACATGGCCGTTAGCCAGATCGTGAACCCATTTTCCGGATTCGAGCACTCAACCTCAAAGCCTAGCTCGGGATTGGAATAAATTTCAAGCACAGCGCCAATGTCTCCTATCTGTGGAGAACGTTCGTAATCGGCAGCGGTTTCAGCGAAGCGGTCGCGACGGATTGCTTTCACACGCACCACATCAAACTGGTGAATTTCAACGGACATTTCTATGAGCGGAACGTAGAGCTAACCGGTGGACCAAAGCGTAGCTTTGCCGAGTCCAGCGAACGGGCAAAAAGCTTTAAACATATAGAACACGAGCGCCAGGTTTTGCGGATCGGACTCGTTCATCAAACCCCTGGTAGAAAAATGGAATGTTATCCGCCTTGTCTCCATTCAAGCGTCCTCGAACCTTGTCAAAGGTCATTATGGCGATATGGTGGCTCGGCTCGCCGACAACGAGAACCGGTTGATCGTTCTCCTGATGCCAAAGAAATTTCCCACCGTGCGCAGTGCGAGCAACCTCAAGCAAATATGAGCCTAGCAATTGAACCAAGGCAGTGACGTCAGCCGGTGGCATCTGATCGATGTATTGAGAGGCCTCATCGAGCATTTCCTCCACCATCACAAGGCTGTCAGAGGAAAAATCCAATTGACCGCCGGCTCGGTCTTGAAACTGAGCTACAGCGAGGTTGGCCTTCTCACGTACTTGTGCTTCCAGTTCCGACATAATCTTACTCCTCTAGCGACCAATGTTTGAAGTGAGCGGCAGCCAGCGGGCACAGCCGGTTGGATTCCGCTCGACGGAATTGTTAAGCTTTAACGGCATAGTTGTCTCCTAAATTTCTCCAACGTACATAGGACGGTAGTGGCTGTCCGTTTGAGAATGCCTCAAAGACTTCGACGATCTGCTTAAGCAGGAACCATTCGTCTTGTGCCAGGCAGAAGTTGCCGGCGCTGGACTGAAGAACTGTTCCGTCAGGGTGAATGGCGACCGGATGATCTTGACACGCACGGCTATGTGTCCCGGAAAGCTCTCTGCGTTCTAATAAAAACAAGCCGGGGCCACCCGCCACTTGAACAAAGGAGCCATCCTCCGCTGCTAAATTAGCGAACGATTGCTTTGTCCGCGACAAATCAAGCGCGAGCTTCTTAGCGCTAGGAGCAGTGACGGATTTGCAGTTTTCGCGAGTGAAGATCATCGAGGCTTATCGTTGATGGCAAACGGTGCGTGCATGCGCGTCCGATTGACCCATTGGTTGGGCATATGTAGCCCAGAGATCACTTTGCGTTGCAAACGAATTCAACCGACAAAGACCCCGGTAGCAGAGATCGATGTCCGCTTGCGAAGTGTTAATAAGGTTGGGCCAATAGTTTTGACTAAGCTGCATTTGATTGGAATTCCACGATTGAGCCAAGAGGAACCTGAGACTTTCTCAAACCTGTGAGTAGGAAGGCTGAACTCTCAAGCGCTGGCGTAGAGCGACGCAATAGGATTTCATGAAGCGCCTGCGCTTGAAATGGCAATTGCCCCGGCGCGCGAACCGTAACGGATAGCGGCGCGGTATGCGGCAACTCTGAAGCCAAGACGGGCAGCACTACCACCAGCCCACGGCCGGTAATTTCAAATGATTCGATCACCTCCATGCAGCGATTCATCGAGCAATCCAGTTGCCCGCAAGGTTGGACCATTGCGTCATTGCTTTACCACCTGCGAAGTGAGGACGACGAAAGTCGATATGCCTTCTGTGGATTCAACTGACCAAGGCCGATCCGTGTTCACCTCCGCCAGCTTTCGGCCTGCGGCGTCAACTGATTCTGACACGATTTCGCACGCAATTTCTCCCGCCTGCGGATAAGAGCTATCGGACCGCAGATCTGCGGCCGTAACAATAGGAACCTTTTCGACGAATAGATGCGATTGTCCGAACGCATCCACCAAGCGACATTCAACGACGCCAGGCTGGTGGTCGTCGACGAATCGTTCGATCTGAATAAACACGGCAGTCACGGTATCAAGCAGCCCAACGTGTAGCGGCCCGGTTGACGAAATGGTTGGGCAAAAAAATCCTAAGCAAGATCAAGAATGACTCCGTCTTCAGATTCACTTCCGCCTGGACCGTGATCACCAATTATTTCAATAAGCCAGTCGAAGACCGTTGAACCATTTCCGCTTATTGCAGCCGCCAATTCTCGTTCGACGGATGGGATATTTGTAGGATGACAGGTGTCCAATCTGCGCTTAAGCACCCGGATTGTCTCCGCGTGCCCAAGCCTCTCCGCAGACAAAATGTGATTCTTCCAGCGCAGCACGAAGCCGGATACTGGTGTTCCGAATCCACCACGAAGTACGTCGTTAAACGCGTCGAGATTCATTCCCCAAGGCGTACATCCAGCACGCGCACCAAAGTGGGTAAAGAATCCCTCTAAGGTTTCGAACATTTCGCCGTCGATTTCAATTACTGCAGCCATAAATATCAAACCGCCCAACGTAGAGCTAACCGGCGCTGCGCAGCTTTATCGCGCAGCGTCCAGCGACCGGAGGAAGCGAGGTTGAGCGCCATGTTAGGAGATTTATTGATCTGCTGTGAAGAGGACATAGCGCCCCTCAGAAGCTGCGCGATGCCAGAAAGCAGCCTGATCTTCAAACCATCCCCACGTGTAATGGAAGTCATCTTCGTCGACACCACCGCCATAAGACTCGGGCTTGATTTTGAAGTACAACTCTCTGAAGTTTGCCTCAGACACTTGGCCAAGCGCGTTTGCTACATCTCTAACTTGCTCAGGTGATTTTAACGACATGATGTAGTCGTCTTCGGAGTATAGAACTTCACCACCCAACACAACATGGTTAAGGGGATAAGAGCCATTCGTGTAATTCAACTCACCATCTGTCAAAGCTCGGTGCATTGCGTCCCAAGCCTTATCACTCTCCGCTTTGAACTCTGGGGCTTTCTCGAAAAAGTAGGACTCAATTTCTTCTTGCAGGAAATCGAGGCGGTCTTCATCGCCGTCAAAGGAGCGAAGCTTCGTGGCTTGTTCCTTCGTGAGAGCAAAATGAACTCCAAGGCATGACATCGAAGAATCTCCTAGGTTTGAAATCACCGGCCTGTGCGGCTTTTGGCGCAGGTCCGGTGGATTGATTGGTTAGAAATCGAAGTTTGGTTTTTCATCTTTTCGGACTTTTCGACAAGAGATGGTTTCGCTAACTTTGACCTCGCGCGAATACGCTCCCAAATGACCATGTCGTCCTTTTTCGCTGACCGATGCGCGAACAACGATGTACAAAATTGGTCCTCTTGCCATTATGTCCTTGGTTTCGTCGCGAACGTCTGGGCAAGTAAGGTTTCCAGTCAACCACCAGCGTTCCTTTGTTTTGTCAGGCAGGAAGGAACTAGTCTCGAAGCCGGAGACAAAGTAACCAGAGTACGTGGCGAGTTCTTCGGCCTGTGCATTGGTTGATGCCAGGCAGATAGCAAGAATGAGCTGGGCAAGTGGCTTCATCGATTTCTAACGAGGCTGTATGAAAACCCTGATTTCGCGCGCAAAAGCGCCCGACCAGTGATTTTCAACGGTTTCTCGGATTGTTTTTTTACTCATTCCGGCAGTGTGCCCTACGACCGCCCAAAATGGCAATAGCAGTGGGTAATTTCGACCAAGCTCCCCTTCTCGAGCCTGTCACCCAGGCATGCCATACCCGTGATGCGCCAGCTTCTCAATATTGTGGACAAGGCAGTACAACTGCCATTGCGTACCAACCTTGCGCTGGCCGCGCAGCGTAAATCGATCCAGGCGCTTATTGGCTCGCAGGTTCCCGAACACTGGTTCGACTGTCGCCATGCGGCGTCCATACAACTTCCGCCCTCGGGGGCTATCAATGGCCTGGCGCATTCGTTCCGTAAGCTTGCCGCGCGTACTGGCCAGCTCCTTATGGAAAAAGGCGACCTGGCGTACCGGCGTACGGTCCGGGTGGCGCAAGCATCGTTCGCGCTGTGTGCACGGCACGCAATCGCGCTTGGCGCCTGTGAACTTGTGGTGCGTGCGGCCATTGACCGTGCAGTGACTGCCATTGCTGTATAGCTGCTTGCCAGCGGGGCAAATGCAAATCAGCTGCACGGGGTCAAAGTGGAAGTCGGATGGCCGATACAGGCCCCGCCTACCATCCTGGCCAGAGCTGGCCTTGTCGTATAGCGGGTCTGGCAGCTTCTTGTAGCGCGCCTGGTCTTTGAATCGCTCATCGCGCTTGCGCATCAATCCATCGGCAATCAGCGCAGGTATGCCGGCATCATGCAGAGCTCGAAGATTCGCTTCGCTGTGATATCCGGCATCGGCAGTGATCATGGTGCTCTCGTCACGCAGCGCATCGGTTTGGCGAACGATCGGCAACAGAACGCTTTGCTCGCTGCCAGATCCATGGGCCTGAGCCGCCACAATCACCTGGTGCTTGCTATCGACTGCGGCAACGGCCGTGTAGCCCTGTACGACTCCTTTGGAGGTCGCCATCTTTGCGCTGTCGTTGTCAGTGATATTGCTTTTGCGAGGCGCCCCCTTTTCGCTAGTGCGTTCCTTGTTCGCTGCCAGGAAGCCGCGGATCCGGCCAGCTTCAGACTGGAGCCGTTCGATGCTGCGTCGCTGCGCCACCGCTTCGGGTAGACCGGACTCACCGTGCAGGTCTCGCTGGCGATGGGCCTCGATCATGCGGGTCACGGCACGTTCCATGCGCTCAGCACTATGGGCTAGTTCAGCGTGGCTACCGCTGCGTAGCTTGGATGCATTGCTGGGCAGCTTGACGCCGTCGATGGCAAACATCTGGCGCCCGATCAGGCCCTGTGCATCGCAGGTCAGGAGTACTTGCTGAAACAAGGCGACAATGTCGTCGGCTAGCTCGCGTACGAATTTGGCGATGGTCGTGAATTGCGGTGCGCTGTCGCCTGAGAGTGCGATGAACAGCACGTTTTCGCGGCAGGCACGTTCAATGGCACGGCTGGAAATCATGCCGCGGCTGTATGCCAGGAGCACAATTTTGAGCATGACCGCTGGATTGTAGGCCGGAGCTCCTGTGTCGTCGTTGTGGTAGCGGGCGTACAACTGGCCCAGGTCAAGTTCGTGATCGACTAGATAGTCCAGGGCGTATTCAAAACTTCCGGGTTGAAGCTGCGCCTCAAGGACGATGGGGAGGAATCGGGGGCTGCGATCTATTTCCTTGAAGCGGGCCATCGGGACTCTCCAGGAGTTTGGATAGCCTACAAACGCTTCAGAGGTTTACGCCGTTTACGTCGAGACTAAAAATACAGCCTCAACGTCATAGATCAGCGGCGCCGTTAGGCGTCCGCTGGATTGTTAGGTTGGGCATATAGCTGCTCGAAACTAACGACATACTTCGCGTCTTCGCGTATGATCTGGAGCACTCTTGGTTTGACTTTGCCTTTTTCAATTCTACAAAAAAGAACGCACTGATCCTGGTACAGGGGCCCACCAAACCAAATTGGGACTTCATCCAACAGCGCTTCCTGTACCAAGGTATGCGGAAGATACAGCCGCATCGAGGTAGCTACTTCTGTCGGCGAATCAGTTAGCCACGTTTCGCCCCCGGAAACCAGGAACCCTTCGATTGTGAGGTCATGGTTTACTCCGGATTTCAGCACTTCCAAGGCGTTTGCAACTCGCATCTTCTTATCCGATTGGTCCAACGTGCACGATAACCGGCGGCTGAAGCGCGCAGCGCGTAAGCCGTCCGGTTGATTAAGAGGTTGGGCATTAAGCTAACCATACAGACAGCCGCATGATGTTGAACGCAACGTATGAGCCAATTTCTTCGTCCCCATAGACATCGATAGGAAGTGGAACCAACGGCCCACCGCAATCAGCCAGAAGATTTTGATCTGCGCCATCAGCCGCGACTAATTTTCCGTAGGCGCGGTAGGACCAAGTACCTATTTGAGGCTCCCACGAAATTTCGTCTTCCATGGGTGACGTAAAATAGTCGTCATACAGGAAGAGGCAGAAATGAAGAAATTACCCCGCCAGGCATTTACCG
>Ga0209565_1001134_pt1 | contig 12806 bp, 10 predicted proteins | sample Araplaol_mTSA_r2_2_FD_184283 | JGI IMG/M metagenome (GOLD analysis project Ga0209565, IMG submission 184283) | Arabidopsis root microbial communities from North Carolina, USA - plate scrape MF_Col_mTSA_r2 (SPAdes) (version 3) | ecosystem: Host-associated > Plants > Roots > Endosphere | place... | reverse complement strand
AAGGACGCGGTGCCCAGCATCGTCGAGATCAAGGACTTCATGTTCGCCGAGCAGAAGCGCTCGGGCGTGCTGCTGGCCGGCCTCGAACACCTGGACGACCGCTACCTCAAGGCCGTGGGCTACGCCACCAAGTCGAAGACGCACGGCGGGCTGCCCAAGATGGTGCTGTTCGGCGACATCGCGGGCGACGACGCCGACGCGGTGGCGCGCGTCACCTCCGAGGTTGTGCGCATTGCCAACTCGCGCAGCGGCGAAGGCTTCATCGCCATCAGCCCCGAGGCGCGCAAGAAGTTCTGGCTCGACCGCAAGCGCACGGCGGCCATCAGCCGCCACACCAACGCCTTCAAGATCAACGAAGACGTGGTGATCCCGCTGCCGCGCATGGCCGAGTACAGCGACGGCATCGAGCGCATCAACATCGAGCTGTCGCTGCAGAACAAGCTCGCGCTCACCGACGAGCTCGAAGCCTTCCTCACGCGCGGCAACCTGCCGCTGGGCAAGACCGACGACGCGCACGAGATTCCCGCGGCCGAGCTGCTGGAAGACCGCGTCGCGCAGGCGGTGGCGCTGGTGCAGGAAACGCGCGCGCTGTGGGCCGGCTGGCTGAAGGACGTCGACGCGCTCTTCCCGCAGCTGCAGGACCACTCGCTGCGCGCGAGCTGGAAGACCCAGCTGCGCCAGCCGCTGCAGGCCATCTTCACGGGCGCGGAGTTCGCGCCGATCCTGGCGGAGTGCACCGCCATCCACAAGCGCGTGCTCAAGGGCCGCGTGTGGGTCGCGCTGCACATGCACGCGGGCGACGGCAACGTGCACACCAACATCCCCGTCAACAGCGACAACTACGACATGCTGCAGACCGCGCATGCCGCGGTGGTGCGCATCATGGCGCTGGCGCGCAGCCTCGACGGCGTGATCTCGGGCGAGCACGGCATCGGCATCACCAAGCTCGAATTCCTGAGCGACGACGAGCTGCGCCCCTTCACCGAGTACAAGGCCAAGGTCGACCCCGAAGGCCGCTTCAACAAGGGCAAGCTGCTGCGCGCGCCCGCGGGCAAGCCCGAGACGCTGCACGCCGACCTGACCAACGCCTACACGCCGAGTTTCGGCCTCATGGGGCACGAGTCGCTCATCATGCAGCAGAGCGACATCGGCGACATCGCCAACAGCGTGAAGGACTGCCTGCGCTGCGGCAAGTGCAAGCCCGTGTGCGCCACGCACGTGCCGCGCGCCAACCTGCTGTACAGCCCGCGCAACAAGATCCTCGCGACCTCGCTGCTGGTGGAGGCCTTCCTCTATGAAGAGCAGACCCGGCGCGGCGTGAGCATCAAGCACTGGGAGGAGTTCGAGGACGTGGCCGACCACTGCACCGTGTGCCACAAGTGCCTCACGCCCTGCCCGGTGAAGATCGACTTCGGCGACGTGTCGATGAACATGCGCAACCTGCTGCGCAAGATGGGCCAGAAGAGCTTCCGCCCGGGCAACGCGGCCGCGATGTTCTTCCTGAACGCGACCAATCCGCAGACCATCAAGGCGGTGCGCGCGGGCATGGTGGGCGTGGGCTTCAAGGCGCAGCGCCTGGCCAACGACCTGCTGCGCGGCCTCGCGAAGAAGCAGACCTCCGCGCCGCCGGCGTCGCTCGGGCCGGCTCCGGTCAAGGAGCAGGTGATCCACTTCATCAACAAGAAGATGCCGGGCAACCTGCCGAAGAAGACGGCGCGCGCGCTGCTCGACATCGAGGATGCGGACTACGTGCCGATCATCCGCAACCCGAAGGCGACCACCTCCGAGACCGAGGCGGTCTTCTACTTCCCGGGCTGCGGATCGGAGCGGCTGTTCTCGCAGGTGGGGCTGGCCACGCAGGCCATGCTCTGGCATGCGGGCGTCCAGACCGTGCTGCCGCCGGGCTACCTGTGCTGCGGCTATCCGCAGCGCGGCAGCGGCCAGTTCGACAAGGCCGAGAAGATGATCACGGACAACCGCGTGCTCTTCCACCGTGTGGCCAACACGCTCAACTACCTCGACATCAAGACGGTGGTGGTGAGCTGCGGCACCTGCTACGACCAGCTGCAGGGCTACCAGTTCGACAAGATCTTCCCGGGCTGCCGCATCGTCGACATCCACGAGTACCTGCTCGAAAAGGGCATCACGCTCGCCGATGCGGCAGGCGGCGGCTACCTCTACCACGACCCCTGCCACTCGCCGATGAAGCAGCAGGACCCGATGAAGACGGTGAAGGCGCTGGTGGGCGACAACGTGCTCAAGAATGACCGCTGCTGCGGCGAATCGGGCACGCTGGGCGTGTCGCGGCCCGACATCTCCACGCAGATCCGCTTCCGCAAGGAACAGGAGCTGAAGAAGGGCGAAGCCGCGCTGCGCGAAGCCGGCAAGGTCGGCGAGAAGGAGAACGTGAAGATCCTCACCAGCTGCCCGAGCTGCCTGCAGGGCCTCTCGCGCTACGGCAACGACCTGAACAACGGCCTGCTCGAAGCCGACTACATCGTGGTCGAGATGGCCAACAAGATCCTCGGCGAAGACTGGATGCCGAACTACGTGGAAGCCGCCAATCAGGGCGGCATCGAGCGGGTGCTGGTGTGACGTCGAAGGTGCAGGGCTGCGTGCTGTGCGAGGGCCCGGGCGGGCGCCTCGTGTTCGAGGGCGCGAAGCTGCGCGTGATCCATGCCGAGGAGGCGGGCTTCCCGGCCTTCTATCGCGTGGTGTGGCGCGAGCACGCGCCGGAGTTCTCCGATCTCGACGCGGCCGACCGTGCCCTGTGCATGGAAGCGGTGACAGTGGTCGAGCAGTGCCTGCGCGAGCATCTGAAGCCGGCGAAGATCAACCTCGCCGCGCTCGGCAACATGGTCGCGCACCTGCACTGGCATGTCATCGCGCGCTTCCCGAACGACAGCCACTTCCCCGGCTCGGTGTGGGCGCCCGTGCAGCGCGAGCGAGATGCGGCGCTGGAGGCGGACATCGCCGCGCACCTGCCTGCCGTCGAGGCTGCGATGATCGAGCGATTGGGCAACAGGAGCTTCTGATGGCAGGCTTGAAACCGGGCGCACCGACGCCGCAGTCGATCACCGTGCACGGGCAGTCGCGCGTGCTCGAAGTCGGCTTCTCCGACGGCGCGACCTTCCGCATTCCCTTCGAGCTGATGCGCATCTACTCGCCCTCGGCAGAAGTGCAGGGCCATGGTCCCGGACAGGAAGTGCTGCAGACGGGCAAGCGCGACGTCGAGCTCGTCGAGCTCGAGGCAGTGGGCAACTACGCGGTGCAGCCGACCTTCAGCGACGGCCACAACACGGGCATCTACTCCTGGGACCTGCTCTACGAACTGGGCGAGAAGCAGGCCGAGCTGTGGGCTGCCTATGAGCGCCGGCTGGCCGAGGCGGGTGTCGACCGCGACGCGCCGATGATCGAGAAGGGCGGCCACGCCTGCGGCAGCCACTGAGGCCTTCGAGGCAGCGCAAGAATCCGCCGCTGCTATTGAAAAGATAGCCCTACGCCCAGAAAGGGCGGGGCTGAAAAAGCAACAAATGTCCGCCGTGGTCGCGGGGTCGTCGACTTGATGTGAAGGCTTCCGGCCTAACATCGGTCGCATGAGTACCACACACTTCGGCTTCGAAACGGTCGACGAAAGCGAGAAGGCCCGCCGCGTTCGCGGTGTCTTCGATTCGGTCGCATCGCGCTACGACATCATGAACGACCTGATGTCGGCGGGCCTGCACCGCGCCTGGAAGGCGTACACCGTCATGGTCGCGAACGTGGGCGAAGGCTCGCGCGTCCTCGACATCGCGGGCGGCACCGGCGACCTCGCGCTGGCCTTCGCGAAGAAGGTCGGTGCCAGCGGCCAGGTGGTCCACACCGACATCAACGAAGCCATGCTGCGCACCGGCCGCGACCGGCTGCTCGACGCCGGCGTGGTGCTGCCCACCATGGTCTGCGACGCGGAGAAGCTGCCCCTTCCCGACAACCACTTCGACGTGGTCACCGTGGCCTTCGGCCTGCGCAACATGACGCACAAGGACATCGCGCTCAAGGAGATGAACCGCGTGCTCAAGCCGCGCGGCAAGCTGCTGGTGCTCGAGTTCTCGAAGGTCGCGAAGCCGCTCGCGAAGGCCTACGACTGGTACTCCTTCAACGTGCTGCCGAGGCTCGGCAAGCTCGTGGCTGGCGACGATGCGAGCTATCGCTATCTCGCCGAATCCATCCGGATGCACCCCTCGCAGGAGGAGCTCAAGACCCTCATGAAAGAGGGCGGTTTCGGACATGTGGACTATCACAACATGACTGGGGGAATCGCTGCCCTCCATGTTGGAATCAAGTGTTGAAAAGCGGATCTTTCGCTCGAGAGGAGACGACGATATGAAGAGTTTGGGTTCTTTGTTCCTGGCAGCCGCGCTGGTCCTGGTCAGTGTCCAGGCCGAGGCTGCGCGCATCGGTGGCGGCAAGTCGATGGGTCGCCAGTCGTCCAACGTGACGCAGCGCGAGTCCGCAGCGCCTTCGGCACCCGCGCAGCAGAACGCGACCAACGCGGCAGCGGCCAAGCCCGCAACGCCCGCGCCCGCGGCAGCTGCACCGAAGCGTCCCTGGGGCGCGATGCTCGGCGGCCTGGCCGCCGGCCTGGGCCTCGCATGGCTCGCCAATTCGCTGGGCCTCGGCGCCGGCTTCGCCAACATCCTGCTGATCGGCCTGCTGGTGCTGGCAGGCGTGGTGGTGTGGCGCATGATCAAGTCGCGCTCGCAGCCCGTTGCCAATCGCCAGGGCGGCTTCGCCTTCCAGGGCGCCGGTGCCAGCCCGAGCAACGCGAGCGCTCCGGCGCAGTACAGCCCCAACAACGTGGGCAACGACGCATCGGCGCGCCCCTGGGAGCGCAACAACGCTGCCTTCGATGCCACGCCGCACGGCAGCAGCCTTTCGGCGGCTGGCGCAGCGGCAGGCGGCAGCATGATCGGCTCGGCACTCGGCGGTTCGCAGTCGTGGGGCATTCCCGCCGGCTTCGACGTCGACGGCTTCCTCGGCGCTGCAAAGCGCAACTTCGTGACCCTGCAGGACGCGTGGGACCGCGCCGACGTGTCGACGCTGCGTTCGATGATGACCGACGGCATGGTCGATGAAATCCGTTCCCAGCTGGCCGACCGCGCCAGCCACACCGGTGGTGCCTCCAACAAGACCGAAGTCGTGATGCTCGACGCCAAGCTGCTCGGCATCGAGGAGCTGCCAGACGCCTACATGGCCAGCGTGGAGTTCTCCGGCATGATCCGCGAAGACGCCTCGGCGGGCCCGGGCCCGTTCCGCGAAGTGTGGAACATGACCAAGCCGGTCAGCGGCAACAGTGGCTGGCTGGTCGCGGGCGTACAGGCACTGCAGTAATAAAAAGCTGAAAAGCGGCCCTCACGGGGCCGCAACGCAGGCGGGATAATGGGGACATGGCCACACCATCGTCCCCATTTTCCTTTCTAGGCGATCTCTTCAACACCATTGGCGAGCGCCTGCAGCCCCCGGACTGGGCGGTCCACGAGATCCAGAACCGCGCGGTCCTGTTCCTCAACCATGTGCTCCAGCAGGAGCCCGAGGCCCAGCAGCGGCTGCTGCGCCAGCAGGGGCGGGTGGTGCGCTTCCAGTGGCGCTTCGTGACCATGGAGCTGGTGGCCACGCCGGCCGGCCTGCTCGACCTGGCCCCGGCCGGTTCGGTGCCCGAGCTGACGCTCACCGTCACCGACGACTCCCCCTTCGACATTGCCCGCGCCGTGCTTCGAGGCGACAAGCCCGCCGTGCAGATCATCGGCGACGTGCAGCTGGCGGCCGAGGTCAACTGGCTGGTCGACCATGTGCGCTGGGACGTCGAGGACGATCTGGCCCGCGTGATCGGCGACGTGCCCGCGCATACGCTGGGCAACGCCGTGCGCCGTGTTGTCGGTGCGCTGCGCCAGTTCGTCGGCAACCGCACGGCCGGCAAGGCCGGCGGTTCGGCTGCCGGCCCCGCAGGCAACGCCGAATGAGGCGCTTCTACCGCGGACTTTTCATCGTCTGGGTCGCGCTGCGCTACGGCCTCGACGAGCTGGTGCTCTCGAGCTTCCAGAAGCCCTGGGTGCGCGGGGTCACGCGCGTTCTTTCCTTCGGGCGCAACCTCGATGCGCCGCGCGGCCAGCGGCTGCGCGAGGCGCTCGAGCGCCTCGGCCCCATCTTCGTGAAGTTCGGCCAGGTTCTGTCGACCCGGCGCGACCTGCTGCCGCCCGACATCGCCGACGAACTGGCCTTCCTGCAGGACCGGGTGCCGCCGTTTCCCTCTTCCGTGGCCATCGCCACCATCGAGCGCGCGTTCCGCCGCCCGGTGAGCGATGTGTTCGTGCAGTTCGACGAGACGCCCATCGCCAGCGCATCGATCGCGCAGGTGCACTTCGCGACCATCCGCACCAACGAGGGCGAAGAGCGCGAGGTGGCGGTGAAGGTGCTGCGCCCCAGCATGCGCGGCGTGATCGAGAAGGACCTGGCGCTGATGGCCATGATGGCCGGCTGGCTCGAGAACCTCTCGGCCGACGGCAAGCGCCTGAAGCCGCGCGAGGTGGTGGCCGAGTTCGACAAGTACCTGCACGACGAGCTCGACCTGGTGCGCGAGGCCGCCAACGCGGCCCAGCTGCGCCGCAACATGGCCGCGCTCGACCTAGTGCTGATTCCCGAGATGTTCTGGGACTTCTGCCACCCCGAGGTCATCGTGATGGAGCGCATGAAGGGCGTGCCCATCGCGCAGATGGACCGCCTGCGCGCGGCCGGCGTCGACATTCCCAAGCTGGCGCGCGACGGCGTGACCATCTTCTTCACGCAGGTGTTCCGCGACGGCTTCTTCCACGCCGACATGCACCCGGGCAACATCCAGGTGAGCCTGGAGCCGGAGACCTTCGGGCGCTACATCTCGCTTGACTTCGGGATCATCGGCACGCTGACCGAGTCGGACAAGGAATACCTCGCGCAGAACTTCGTGGCCTTCTTCCGGCGCGACTACAAGCGCGTGGCCGAGCTGCACCTGGAAAGCGGCTGGGTGCCGGTGGGCACCCGGATCGATGAACTGGAGGCGGCCATCCGCACCGTGTGCGAGCCGTACTTCGACCGGCCGCTGAAGGAAATCTCGCTGGGCATGGTGCTGATGCGCCTGTTCCAGACCTCGCGGCGCTTCCACGTCGAGATCCAGCCGCAGCTGGTGCTGCTGCAGAAGACGCTGCTCAACATCGAGGGCCTGGGGCGCAACATCGACCCCGAACTCGACCTCTGGGCCACGGCCAAGCCCTTCCTCGAGAAGTGGATGGTCGACCAGATCGGCCCCAAGAAGCTGCTGCAGCAGCTCAAGGCCGAGGCGCCCAGGTACGCCAAATTGCTGCCCCAATTGCCTCGATTACTGCACGATTTCCTGGAGAATCGCCCGGTCGACAACCGCCGCGAGCTGCTCGAGCTGCTGGCCGAACAGAAGCGCACCAACCGGTTGCTGCAGACCATCGTCTACGGTGGCATAGGTTTTGTATTGGGGTTGCTCGCCATGCAATTGCTGGTGCGCGTGCGTCTGTTCTAGAGGAGTCTGTGCCGTGTTGTTGACGCTGGTCATCGTCTATCTGCTTGTCACCATCGCGATCGGCCTGTACGCCGCCAAGCGGGTGAAGAACACCACCGACTTCGCCATCGCCGGGCGGCACCTGCCGCTCTACATGATCGTCACGACCACCTTCGCGACCTGGTTCGGCTCCGAAACGGTGCTCGGCATCCCGGCCAAGTTCATCGAGGGCGGGCTCAACGGCGTGGTCGAAGACCCGTTCGGCGCCGGCACCTGCCTGATCCTGGTGGGCCTGTTCTTCGCCGGCAAGCTCTACCGCATGACGCTGCTGACCATCAGCGACTACTACCGCGAGCGCTACGGCCGCGGCGTGGAGGTGGCCTGCTCGCTGATCATCATGCTGAGCTACCTGGGCTGGGTCTCGGCGCAGGTCACGGCGCTGGGACTGGTGTTCAACCTGCTGTCGGGCGGCGTGGTCAGCATCCCGGTGGGCATGGTGATCGGGGTGATCTCGATCCTGGCCTACACGCTCTTCGGCGGCATGTGGTCGGTGGCGGTCACCGACTTCATCCAGATGATCATCCTCGTGGCCGGCCTGGCCGTGATCGCGATGTTCGCGGGCAACATGGCCGGCGGCGCCGACAAGGTGGTGGCCTTCGCGGTCAGCAAGGACCTCTTCAAGTTCTGGCCCGAGCCGAGCTGGCACGACATGGTGTTCTTCTTCGCCGCGGCCATCACGATGATGCTGGGCTCCATCCCGCAGCAGGACGTGTTCCAGCGCGTGATGTCGGCCAACAGCGTCAAGGCGGCCCGCCGTGGCCCGGTGATCGGCGGCCTGGCGTACATCCTCTTCGCCTTCGTGCCGATGTTCCTGGTGGCCAGCGCGCTGCTCATCATGCCGGAGCAGACCGGCGCGCTGCTGAAGGAAGATCCGCAGAAGGTGCTGCCCACGCTGGTGCTGGAGAAGATGCCCTTCGTGATGCAGGTGCTGTTCTTCGGCGCGCTGCTGTCGGCCATCAAGTCGACTGCCTCGGCCACGCTGCTGGCCCCTAGCGTCACCTTCACCGAGAACATCTGGCGCCAGTTCCGCCCGGCCGGCACCGACCGCCAGAACCTCATGACCATGCGCATCACGGTGCTGCTGTTCAGCGCCGCCGTGCTGGCCTACGCCATTCGCATGCAGGGCACGCCGATCTACGAACTGGTTTCGGGCGCCTACCAGGTGCCGCTGGTGGGCGCCTTCGTGCCACTGGTGTGCGGCCTGTACTGGCGCCGGGCCACCACGCAGGGCGCGGTCGCCTCGATCGTCCTGGGCATCGGCGTGTGGCTGCTGTTCCTGCAGGTGCCGTCCTGGGGAGCCGTGTTCCCGGCCCAGCTGGCGGGTGTTCTGTGCTCTTTCGCGGGCATGGTGGCCGGCTCGCTGCTGCCGCAATGGTTGGCGAACACTCACACGCCGCACCGCCCGCTGGCCACGGAGCCGGCCTGAAGCCGGGGCCCGCCGGCCGGGCGGGGCGTCCTTTCACGGGGGCGCCCCTATAATCGAGGGCTTTGCGAGCGGCCGCTGCGCCGCTTTTTTGACCTCATTTCCCATGCCCATCTACGCCTACAAGTGCAGCGCCTGCGGCTTCGCCAAGGACGCTTTGCAGAAGATGTCCGACGCACCCCTCACGGTGTGTCCGGCGTGCGGCGCGAGTGCGTTCGAAAAACAGGTCACGGCCGCCGGCTTCCAACTCAAGGGCTCGGGCTGGTACGTGACCGATTTCCGTGACGGCGGCGGCAAGAAGTCCGAGCCGGCCACGTCGCCCGCCTCCGGCGAATCTTCGTCTTCCTCCTCTTCTTCCACCACGTCAGCCGCGCCGAGCCCCGCTCCGGCGCCCGCCGCACCGGCTCCCGCGCCGGCCGCGACGAGCGGCGACTGAAACACCCCGACCGCCATGCTCGCCCTGCGCAAATGGTTGCTGTCCGGCCTGCTGGTCATCGTGCCGCTGGTCATCACGCTCGGCGTGCTGAACTGGATCATCGGCACGCTCGACCAGACGCTGTGGCTGCTGCCCGAGCAGTGGCAGACCTGGCTGAGCGACCACAAGGTGCGCGGCCTGGGCGTGCTGCTCACGCTGGCGATCCTGCTGGTGGTGGGAGCCACGGCCAGCAACTTCGTCGGCAAGCGCCTGCTCGGCTGGGGTGACGCCGTGGTCCGGCGCATCCCGGTGGTGCGCTCGATCTACTCCAGCGTCAAGCAGGTGTCGGACACGCTGTTCTCCGAGAACGGCAATGCCTTCCGCACCGCGGTGCTGGTGCAATGGCCGCGCGAAGGCGTGTGGACCATCGCCTTCGTGACCGGCGCGCCCGGCAACGAGGTCGCCGCGCATCTCGGCGAGGGCGAGTTCCTCAGCGTCTATGTGCCGACCACGCCCAATCCCACGGGCGGCTACTTCGTGATGCTCAAGCGCAGCGACTGCATCGAACTGAAGATGAGCGTGGACGAAGCGCTCAAGTACATCGTCTCGATGGGGGTGGTCGTTCCAGGCGGCCCCGCCACGGTGGCGGTGAAGTCTTCCAACTCATAAAAGAACGAACGCGCCCTCGAGGCGCCGGAATGGATTCCTATGGCCATGCGTACTCAATATTGCGGTCTCGTGACCGAAGCCCTGCTGGGCCAGACCGTCACCCTTTGCGGCTGGGTCAACCGTCGCCGCGACCACGGCGGCGTGATCTTCATCGACGTGCGTGACCGCGAAGGCTACGTGCAGGTGGTGTGCGACCCCGACCGCGCCTCGACCTTCGCCGTGGCCGAGAGCCTGCGCAACGAATACTGCGTGCAGATCACCGGCCTGGTGCGCGCGCGGCCCGAAGGCACGACCAACGACCAGCTCAAGAGCGGCAAGATCGAAGTGCTGTGCCATGAGCTGAAGGTGCTGAATCCCTCGGTCACGCCCCCGTTCCTGCTGGACGACGACAACCTGTCGGAAACCACCCGCCTCACGCACCGCGTGCTCGACCTGCGCCGCCCGGCCATGCAGCGCAACATGCTGCTGCGCTACAAGGTGACGATGGAAACGCGCAAGTTCCTCGACGCCAACGGCTTCATCGACATCGAGACGCCGATGCTGGGCAAGTCCACGCCCGAAGGCGCGCGCGACTACCTCGTGCCCAGCCGCGTGCACGACGGCAGCTTCTTCGCGCTGCCGCAGTCGCCCCAGCTCTTCAAGCAGCTGCTGATGGTGGCCGGCTACGACCGCTACTACCAGATCGTGAAGTGCTTCCGTGACGAAGACCTGCGCGCCGACCGCCAGCCCGAATTCACGCAGATCGACATCGAGACCTCGTTCCTCGCCGAGGAAGAGATCCGCGAGATGTTCGAAGGCATGATCCGCAACGTGTTCCGCAACGCCGCGGGCATCGACCTGCCGGTGTTCCCGACCATGACGTACGCGGACGCGATGTTCAAGTACGGCTCGGACAAGCCCGACCTGCGCGTGAAGCTCGAGTTCACCGAACTCACCGAGCTGATGAAGCGCGTCGAGTTCAAGGTGTTCTCCAACGCCGCCACCATGGCCGGCGGCCGCGTCGTGGCGCTGCGTGTGCCCGGCGGCGGTGCCGAGGGCGGTCTCTCGCGCGGCGAGATCGACGCGTACCAGGAGTTCGTCAAGATCTACGGCGCCAAGGGCCTGGCCTACATCAAGGTCAACGACGCTGCTGCCGGCCGCGATGGCCTGCAGAGCCCGATCGTGAAGAACCTCGACGACAACGCGCTGGCCGAGATCATCGCGCGCACGGGTGCGCGCAACGGCGACATCCTGTTCTTCGGCGCCGACAAGGAAAAGATCGTCAACGACGCCATCGGCGCGCTGCGCATCAAGATCGGCCACAGCGCCTTCGGCAAGAAGAGCGGTCTGTTCGACGACCGCTGGGCGCCGCTGTGGGTGGTGGACTTCCCGATGTTCGAGTTCGACGAGGAAGGCCAGCGCTGGAGCGCCGTGCACCACCCGTTCACCGCGCCGAAGGACGGCCACGAAGACCTCATGGACACCGCGCCCGAGAAGTGCATCGCCAAGGCCTACGACATGGTGCTCAACGGCATCGAGATGGGCGGCGGCTCGGTGCGTATCCACCGCGAGGAAGTGCAGAGCAAGGTGTTCCGCGCGCTGAAGATCAGCGCCGAGGACGCGCAGCTCAAGTTCGGCTTCCTGCTGGATGCGCTGCAGTACGGCGCGCCCCCGCACGGCGGCATTGCCATCGGCCTGGACCGCCTGGTCATGCTCATGACCGGCGCCGAGTCGATCCGCGACGTGATCGCCTTCCCCAAGACCCAGCGCGCGCAGGACCTGCTGACGCAGGCGCCGAGCCCGGTCGACGAGAAGCAGCTGCGCGAACTCCACATCAAGCTGCGCAACAACCCCCAAGCAGCCTGATGCGGCCATGACGACCAGCCCCCGGCCCTGGAAGATCCCGGAGTCGGTGCTGGTCGTGATCCACACGCCGGCGCTCGATGTGCTGCTGATCCGGCGTGCGGATGCCGAGACCGACTTCTGGCAATCGGTCACCGGCAGCAAGGACGTGGCCGACGAGCCCCTGGTGCTCACCGCGGCGCGCGAGGTGGCCGAGGAAACCGGCATCCTGTGCGGCGAAGGCACGCCGCTGGCCTCACAACTGGTCGACTGGCAGCTGCGCAACGTCTACGAGATCTATCCGCGCTGGCGCGCCCGCTATGCACCGGGCGTCACGCACAACACCGAGCATCTTTTCGGCCTGCGCGTGCCCGAACGCGTCGTGCCCACGCTCGACCCCCGCGAGCACACCGACTGGCGCTGGCTGCCGTACCGCGAGGCGGCGGACGCCTGCTTTTCCCCGTCGAATGCCGAAGCCATTCTGTTGCTGCCAGAATTTGCGCGATGAACCAGCCGGCAGCAGCAGCGGTGCAGAACCTCCGCGTCGCGACCTACAACATCCACAAGGGTGTGCAGGGCATCGGCCCCGCGCGGCGGCTCGAGATCCACAACCTCGGCCACGCCATCGAGCAGCTCGACGCCGACATCGTCTGCCTGCAGGAAGTGCGCAAGATGAACCGGCAGGCGGCGGCGCGTTTCGCGCGCTGGCCCGAGCTGCCGCAGGCCGACTTCCTCGCGCCCGAGGGCTACACCGCCGTCTACGAGACCAACGCCGTCACGCGCCATGGCGAGCACGGCAACGCGCTGCTCACGCGCTGGCCGGTGCTGGGCACCAACCACCAGGACATTTCCGACCACCGCTTCGAGCAGCGCGGGCT
>Ga0209565_1001122_pt1 | contig 13002 bp, 8 predicted proteins | sample Araplaol_mTSA_r2_2_FD_184283 | JGI IMG/M metagenome (GOLD analysis project Ga0209565, IMG submission 184283) | Arabidopsis root microbial communities from North Carolina, USA - plate scrape MF_Col_mTSA_r2 (SPAdes) (version 3) | ecosystem: Host-associated > Plants > Roots > Endosphere | place... | reverse complement strand
CTGAGCAACGTGGGCATCATCACCAACGATGGCCGCTACGGTGGCGCGGGCCCGAACTCCGGCCTGGCCGGCATGCCTCAGATTAACCCGCGCTGGAAGCACACGGCATCGGTCACCTACACCTACGGCAAGTGGGCGACTACCCTGTCGCAGCGCTATAACTCCGGCGTGACCGACGTCACTCCGCGCGCAGGTTCGACCCTGACCGAGGTGGAAGCCTACAAGCAGTACAACCTGAACGTGAACTACACCGGAATCAAGAACACGACCATCAGCTTCGGCATCAATAACCTGACGCAGGAATGGCCGCCGCTGACTTCCAACAGCACTTACAACGGCGGTTACGTGACTTCGCTGGCTGATATGCTGGGCCGTGTTTATCGTCTCTCGGTGGAGTACAAGTTCTAAGATGCTGCTACGCTGCCTGCTGCTGGCCTGCACCTTGCTGCTGACGGCAGCAGGCGTGCACGCCGATCCTGTTGAACAGTGGGGCACGGCCGAGATTGAACTGGCCGGCCCCAAAGATGGAAATCCTTTCGTGGACGTGGAGCTGTCGGCCACGTTCCGGCAGGGAACGCGCAGCCTGCAGGTGGCGGGCTTTTACGATGGCGAAGGCAAGTACAAGATCCGCTTCATGCCGGACGCCATCGGTACCTGGGAGTATGAAACACGCAGCAACCGCAGCGCCTTGTCCGGCAAGACCGGCAAGGTGCAGGCGGTGGCGCCAAAGCCGGGCAACCGTGGACAGGTTAGCGTACGCAATACCTGGCATTTCGCCTATGCCGACGGCACGCCGTTCTGGCAAGTCGGCACCACCTCTTATTCCTGGACCAACCAGCCTGCCGCACTACAGGAGCAGACCTTGCGCACCCTGGCGGCCGCCCCATTCAATAAACTGCGCATGGGCGTGTTCCCCAAGCGCTACGAATTCAATAAGAATGAACCGCCGCTGTATCCGTTCGAGGGCAAGGCGCCCTTGCAGTGGGACTTCAGCCGCTTCAATCCGGCGTTCTTCCGCAATTTCGAGCAGCGGGTAGGGCAGTTGCGCGCACTCGGCATCGAAGCGGACATCATTCTCTTCCATCCTTACGATAAGGGGGCGTGGGGATTTGACGCCATGCCAAAGGAAGCCAATGAGCGTTACCTGCGCTACGTCGTGGCGCGTCTGGCCGCTTACCGCAACGTGTGGTGGTCGATGGCGAACGAGTTCGACTTCATCAAGTCGAAGTCAATGGAAGACTGGGATCGCTATTTCCAGATCGTCCAGGCCAGCGACCCATACCAGCACCTGCGTTCGATCCACAATGCTTTCGTCTTCTACAACCATAGCAAGCCGTGGGTGACGCACGTTAGCGTGCAAAGCGGCTCGCTGACCACGGATTACGAACGTGCGGTGCTGTTGCGGGATGTGTACAACAAGCCGGTAGTCTACGATGAAGTTAAATACGAAGGTGATTTCCCCCAGCGCTGGGGCAACCTGACGCCGCAGGAAATGGTGCTGCGCTTCTGGGAGGGCGCCATCGCCGGCACTTACGTCGGCCACAGCGAAACCTATACCTCGCCGGACGAAGTAGTGTGGTGGGCCAAGGGCGGTGTGCTGCGCGGGCAAAGTCCGGCGCGGCTGGAGTTCTTCCGCAAGATACTGGCTGAGAGCCCCGCGCAGGGCCTGGAGCCGATCGATAAATGGCAAGGCCACCCGTTCGCGGGGCTGCATGGCCAGTACTATCTGGGCTATTTCGGCGCGGAAGCGCCTTCGACCTGGCCGGTGGTGCTGCATAACAAAGGCCTGGCCGACGGCATGAAATTCCGGGCCGAGGTCATCGACACCTGGAATATGACGGTCACGCCGGTGCCGGGCGTCTTCGAGATGCGCAAGCGCGATGCATACACTTTCGCGGACAAGGATGGCCGCAGCATCGCTTTGCCGGGACGTCCTTATATGGCGCTGCGCGTGGTACGGGTTGGCGACGGCGCGGCCTGCGCCGGCGGGGCGGCGTGGTGCGGAAATTTGCCAGCGGCAGACCCGCATGGCCTGGCACTGGCCTCCGCTGAGGCGACTTCCGCGGCCACTTCCGGCGCGTATTTCGTCGAGGCCCGCATGCGCCCTGCGCCAGGGACAGGGCACGCGGCGTACGTCTTTGCCCGCTATGCGGACGAGCACAATTGGCTTGGTTTTGGCCTGGAGGCCGCATCCGATGGGCGTAAGCTGGCAGTCAACATCACCCGCATGATCGATGGCCAGCCCAAATTCCTGAAACAGGTACGCATCGAGCCGGATGCCGGCCGGGCTGCCTACACGCTGCGCCTGGACGTGGACGGCGCGGCGCTTATAGCCTACTTGAACGGCAACCGCCTGATCGGCGTCGACGAACCGAACCCGCTGCCGCCGCGAATCGGTGTGTTGTCGCCCGGCGGCCGGTTTGAAGTCACGGGCTTGCGCGTTGGCGCGATGGCGCAGCCGGCGACCAGCATCGGCCTGGTCCACCAGCACAAGCAGATTGCGATGCAGGCCGGCGACGCTGCGCAGCATTTCGCAGTCCGTGCGGCCAGCCGTGGCGGCCAGCGTGCGTTGCGCTTCTCCGCCGTTTCGAGCGACCCTTCGATCGCTGAAGCCACCACTGACGGCGACGCGCTTGTGCTGGCGCCGCGCCGCGCAGGCGCGGCGGCCGTCACGCTCACCAGCGCCGAGGACCCGAATGTGGCGCTTATCCTCGCGGTCCGCGTCGGCTCCGCATTCGCAGCATCGACGCGTCAATACGGACTGTCCGGCCGTGCGCTGCCGGCTGCAGGCGAGCGTGACGTCCTGCCCGACACGCGCTTGCAACTGCGTTTCGACCAGGCGCCAACCATCAGCGAAACGGGCTCGGTCCGCATCGTACGTGCGTCGGACAACGCCACCGTCGACGTGATCCGCCCCGGCATGGAGCTCGACGAGATCGGCGCCACGCAAGATGGCGTCAAGCGCGTTGTCCGCTACAAGGCGATCACCGCCGATGGCGCGGTCGTGACGATCCGGCCGCATGACGCGAAACTCTCCTACGGCACCGATTATTACGTCCTGGTTGACGGCAACCTGTTCGGCGCCGCCACGCTGGCAGGCGCCGCATTCGACGGCATCGGCAAATCCGCCGGCTGGACGTTCCGCACCCGCGAACGCGCCCCGGATAGCGCGTCCTCGCACGGCAAGCCCCTGCGCGTGGCTGCGGCCGGCAAGGCTGATTTCCGCACTGTGCAGGGCGCCTTGAACCACGTCATGCAAAACAATCCCCGCTCGCAGCCGGTGACGATCAGCCTGGCCAACGGCCGTTATGAGGGCCTGCTTTACCTGCGCGGCAAGGACAACGTCACCCTGAAAGGCGAAAGCCGCAGCGGCGCCGTCATCGCCGCCGAAAACAGCGACGGGATCAACCCCGGCAGCGGCGCAGGCCAGTCCCCAATGGCCCCCGGCGCCAGCGGCGGCCGCTCCGTCTTCCTCGTCGAAGACGCGGACCTGCTGCGCCTTGACGCGCTCACCCTCGCCAACACCACCTGGCGCAGCAAGACCATCGGCGCCCAGGCCGAAGCGTTGAACTTCAACAGCGACGGCCGTCTCATCGCCACCCACGCCGACTTCCTCAGCGAACAGGACACCGTGCAAGTCAAAGGCTACGCCTGGTTTTACCGTAGCCTCGTCTCGGGCAACGTCGATTTCATCTGGGGCTACAACCGCGCCGCCCTGTTCGAGGAATCCGAAATCCGCTCCGTCGGCGACAGCGCCAACCCGCAAAGCGGAGGCTATCTGGTGCAAGCCCGCACCGTGGTCGAAGACGACCCAGGCTTCGTATTCCTGAACAGCCGCCTGACGCACGGCCCCGGCCCCGCCGGCAACGACGTTCCGCCGGGCGCCGCCTACCTCGCACGTGCAGGCGTCGCCACCGCCTGGGACAACGTCCGCTACATCAATTGCAGCGTCGGCCCCCACATCAATGCCAAAGGCTGGCACGAAAGCCCGCGCGCAGGCAAAGGCTGGGAAGAGGGCGGCAGCACCGACGTGGCAGGCAAACCGCTCGACTTGTCGCAGCGCCCTGCGAGCCGCGTGCTGACGATGGCCGAAGCCGCCCGCTACGGCAACCGCGTTAAGGTCTTCGCCCAATACGCAAATGGAAAAGGATGGAACCCGCAGCCATGAGTAAAGTCGTCCCGTATTCCCAGCACCGCCGCACGCTGCTGAAAGGCGCCGCCACGATGGGCGCATTCGCCGCGGTCGGCGCCTCAGCCTTCGCCGCCGCAACGCGCGACCCATGGGCGCGGGCGGAAGAGATCCGACGCCGCTTCGCCGCGCCGCTCGTATTCCCACCACGAGACTTCCCAATCACGGCCTTCGGTGCGAAGCCATGCGAACTGGTGAAAGCGCATGGCTACCCGACGATCCGCAAGAAAGGAGAGCTGGAAACGCAAGCCCCCGGCTCGCACGACAGCCACCCCGCGCTGAAAGCCGCTATCGCCGCCGCGCACAAAGCGGGCGGCGGCCGCGTGCTGGTCCCCGCTGGCAACTGGTACCTGAAAGGCCCGATCACGCTGCTCTCCAACGTCCACGTGCACTTGCAGGCCGGTGCGCACATCCTGTTCAGCGCCAATCCGGAGGATTACGCACGCGACGGCGACTACAACTGCGGCAAGAACGGCAAGCTGGTCATTACGCGCTGGCAAGGCAACGACTGCCTGAACTTCAGCCCCATGGTCTATGCCTGCGGCCAGAAAAATATCGCCATCACCGGAGAGGACTGGACCAGCATCCTGAACGGACAAGCCGGGGTGCCGTTTGAAGACGGCAGCGGCAGCTGCTGGTGGGGCATGAACCCCAAAGGCGCCTTGCCTGGCGCCGTGCACCAGGGCGTTCCCAACCCAGCCAATCCGGCTTCGCTGGCCGAAGTTGCGCCGCAACTGGACGAAGCCGCCCGCGCCCGCATCCAGGGCGCAGGCGAGGGCTGGCGCGCCGACGCAAACTTCCTGCCTGTGCTTTCCGAAGCCGGCATTGCACCCGAAAAGCGCGTGTTCGGCCTTGGCCATACGCTGCGTCCCTCGATGATCCAGTTCGTCGACTGCAGCAATGTGCTGATGCAGGGCTATTTGGTCGTCAACACCCCAATGTGGATCCACCATCCGCTCAACTCGCGCAACGTCCACATCAAGCGCGTACGCATGGACAGCATCGGCCCGAATTCCGACGGGATCGACCCCGAATCCTGCGACACTGTGCTGGTGGAAGGCTGCGAATTCAACACCGGCGACGATTGCATGGCGATCAAGTCCGGCAAGAACCGCGACACGCAATTCGGCCCGACCCGCGATATGCTGGTCCAGAACTGCGTGATGAACAGCGGGCACGGCGGTATCACGCTGGGCAGCGAAATGGCGGGCGGGATCGAACACATCTACGCGCAGAATATCGAGTTCCGCAACGCGCACTGGGCCACGGACCCGCTGTGGACGGCGATCCGCCTGAAGACCAATATGAACCGAGGCGGCTACCTGCGCCACCTCTACGTGCGCGACATCACACTGCCGAACGGCGTGCAAACCACGGCGCGCCCGTACAAGCCGCTCCCAGGCACAAAACTGGGCGACAAGCTGCCTTCGACCGGCGGTGGTGCGGTGCTGACCATCGACTGCGATTACGCGCCATCCGACGATATCGTCCGTACCCGGCCGCCTGCGGTGTCGGACATCCACATCAGCCGTGTGCGCGCCAGCAATGTCAACGGCCCTGATGGCGCCTACTCCTGCAACCAGATCATGGTGGTGCTGGGCCCGGTCGCCAGCAGCTTTAACGGCGCGGCGGGCACACCAATCCTGCCGCTGACCGATATATCGATTACCGACGCCGATTTCGGTACGCCGCGCAATGCCGCCGATCCCTGGTTCGTGCACAACGTCAGGCGCCTCAAGCCGTCCAACGTCCGCATCGCCGGTAAAATCATCAACACGGAGATCGACGCATGAAGTGGCTCCTCGCGCTGCTGGCGGCCGCGCTGTGCGCAGCGGCAGCCCATGCCCAGGACGCTGGTCCGGTCGAACGATGGGGCAGCAAGGAAGTCGCGCTGGCCGGGCCGCGCGATGGCAATCCTTTTATGGACGTGGTACTTTCCGCCACGTTCCGCCACGGCGCGCGCACTGTCGAAGTCGACGGTTTCTACGACGGCGACGGCGAGTACAAGCTGCGCTTCATGCCTGACGCGGTAGGCGAGTGGGAGTATGAAACCCACAGCAATCGCGCCGCGCTGGACGGCAAGCGCGGCAAGTTCACAGTGACCGCGGCGAAGGCCGGCAATCATGGCCCGGTGCGGGTAAAAGCCGTGCACCATTTCGCTTACGAAGACGGCACGCCGTTCTTGCAAGTGGGTACGACCAGCTACGGCTGGACGCACCAGCCGGAAGCGATCGAGCGCCAGACGCTGGCCACGCTCACGGCAGGGCCATTCAACAAGATCCGCATGCTGGTATTCCCGAACCAGGACGTCAAGCACCAGCCGCCGCGATTCCCGTTCGAAGGTGCGCCGCCACACGGTTGGGACTTCACCCGCTTCAATCCAGAATTCTTCCGTCACCTGGAGCAGCGCGTGGCCGACCTGCGCGCGCTTGGTATCGAGGCGGACGTGATCCTGTTCCACCCATACGATAAAGGCTACTGGGGCTTCGACCAGATGCCGGCGGAAGTCAATGAACGCTACCTGCGCTATGTCGTGGCCCGCCTTGCTCCCTACCGCAACGTGTGGTGGTCGATGGCGAACGAATTCGACTACCTGACCAGGAAGCAGATGCCGGAATGGGACCGGTATTTCGAAATCGTGCAGGCCCGTGACCCATACCGGCACCTGCGCTCGATCCACAACGCGATGGTGCTGTACAACCACACCAAGCCGTGGGTGACGCATGTGAGCGTGCAAAGCGGCGCCATCGCCGAGGACTTTGAGCGTGCGGTGCTGTTCCGGGACGTGTACTCAAAGCCCGTCATCTACGATGAAGTAAAATATGAAGGCAATATCGAGCGCCGCTGGGGCCAGTTGTCGGCGCAGGAAATGGTGCTGCGGTTCTGGATGGGGGCGATTGCCGGCACCTACGTCGGCCATAGCGAGATATTCAAGGACCCGGACGATATGAGCTGGCTGGGCAAGGGCGGCACCATGCGCGGCGAGAGCCCTCCGCGGCTGGCCTTCTTTCGCAAGATCCTGTCCGAAAGCCCTGCCGAAGGCTTGGAGCCGATCGATAAGTGGCAGGAGCACCCCTTTGCCGGCACGCAGGGCCAGTACTACCTGGGCTACTTCGGCAAGCAGTCGCCGGCAAGCTGGCCCTTCGTCCTCGCCAAGCCAGGCCTGCAAGACGGCATGCGGTTCAAGGCCGAAGTGATCGATACCTGGAACATGACCGTCACTCCGGTCGAAGGCGCGTTCGAAATCCGCAAGCGCGATAACTACAGCTTCGCCGACAAGAACGGCCGCAGCGTTGCGCTGCCCGGCCGTCCTTACATGGCCTTGCGCATTACGAGGCTGCCGTGAAGCGCGCCCCGCAACCCGCACCCGCCATCCGCAGCGCCATAGCCACACGCAGCGCTTTGGCAGCAAGCCGCGCCCTCTCTGCGGCCCTCCTTGCCGCCGCAGCGGGATGGCCAATGTCCGCCTGCGCCGGCGTGATCGGCTACATGACGCCCGCCGAGCCGCTAAGCGACGGCCGCATCGCCGCCATCGCTGACCAAGGCCAGCGCCAATCCTGGCAAGCCTATTACGCACGTTCGCAGGCCGCGATGGCCGCCGATAAAGCCGCGCTGTCCGCAGAACGCCAGCCCGGCGTGACGCCGCCGCCAGCACCCGGCCCGGGCAGCGCGAAGAGCATGCCTCTCCAAAAGGACGCAAGCTGGTACGCCGGCGCGGAGGCCCGCCGCGTTGCGGACAATATCGTGAGCTTCCAGACCCCAAGCGGCGGATGGGGCAAGAACGCCGACCGTAGCGGTCCGCCGCGCCAACATGGGCAGGCCTTCGTCGCGGCGGAGGATAAGGAAGCCTGGAATTTTGTCGGCACCATCGACAACGACGCCACCACCACCGAACTGCAATTCCTGGCCCGCGTGCAAGCGGCATTGCCGGGCGACGAAGGCGCCACCTACCGCGCCGCCGCGCTGAAAGGCATCCAGTACCTGCTCAACGCGCAGTACCCGAACGGCGGCTGGCCGCAGGTCTATCCCCTGCAAGGAGGCTACCACGATGCCGTTACCTTCAATGACGACGCCATGGTGTCGGCAATCGAGCTGCTGCAGCTTGCGGCCGCCCGCAAAGGCGATTTTGCCTTCGTGCCGGACGCACTGGCGGCACCGGCGCGGGAAGCCGTAAAGCGAGGCATCGCTACCATCCTGGCAAGCCAGGTTTCCATCAACGGCAAGCGCACTGCGTGGTGCCAGCAGCATGACGCCATCACACTTTTGCCGGTAGGCGCCCGCAATTTCGAGCCGGCCGCGCTGACCAGCGCCGAAAGCGTCCATATCCTGCAGCTGCTCAAGCGGGAGCAATCGGCGAAGGCGGCTGCAGCCGTCAGCGCAGGCGCCGCCTGGCTGCGCAGCACCGCGCTCCCCGCGCCGGGCGGGGGCAAACGCTGGGCGCGCCTGGTCGACATGTCCACCATGAAGCCCGTCTTCGGCGACCGCGATCGCAGCATCCACGACTCGCTCGACGACCTCACACCGGAACGCCGCAATGGCTACGCATGGTACGTCACGACGCCCGCGAAATTCCTCGACGAGAATTAATATTTAGATAAAAATGTCGGCTGATTTCGATAGGGAGATTGGCTTGGAAAGTTCGAAGGGACATAAAGTAGCCGCAGGCGCCGGTCTGACCGTGGCCGGTTTGCTGGCATACCTGCTTCTGTGGCCGGTGCCGGCCGAACCGGTAACGTGGTCGCCGCAACAGGCTCCGGGCTATGTGGGTGAACACGCGCCGAACACCAAACTCGCCGGCCTGCAGAAGATCGACATCGGCGTCGAGCAGGGGCCGGAACACATCGCCATGGGCCCGGACGGCAAGCTGTATGCCGCCGTTGCAAGCGGCAATATCCTCCGCATGGCGCCCGATGGCAGCCAGCGTGAAGTGTTCGTCAATACGGGCGGCCGCGTGCTGGGCTTCGACTTCGACGCGAACGGGCGCCTGGTCGCCGCGGATGCGATGAAAGGCCTGCTGGCGATAACGCCCGACGGCAAAATTACCCCGCTCACCGCGAAAGTGGCGGACAAGGACCCGATCCGCTATGCAGACGGCGTCGTAGTGGCGCCTGACGGCATGATTTACTTCACCGATGCCTCCACCCGTTTTGCGCCCGCTGAATGGGGCGGCACCTTCGAAGCCAGCGTGCTCGATATCCTGGAGCAGTCCTCCACCGGCCGCGTGCTGGCCTACAACCCGGCCACCGGCAAGACCAGCATCCTGGCCAGCGGCCTGTCCTTCGCCAACGGTATCGCCTTGTCCGGCGACGGCCGCACCCTGTTCGTCAATGAGACTGGCCGCTACCGCATCTGGAAAATCGACACCGCCAGCGGCAAGCGCTCGATCCTGTTCGACAACTTGCCAGGCTACCCCGACAACCTGATGCGCGGACGCGATGGCAAGATCTGGGTCGGCCTGGTCAAGCCGCGCAACCCGACGATCGACAAGCTGGCCGGCAAGCCGTTCATGCGCAAGCTTACGCTGCGCCTGCCGCGCGCCATGTGGCCGGTGCCCAAAGCTTACGGCCATGTGTTCGCCTTCAGCGAGGATGGCAAGGTGCTCGCCGACCTGCAGGACCCGGCCGGCGTCTATCCGGAAACCACGGCGGTGCTAGAGACTGCGGACCGGCTCTACATCCAGAGCCTTCACGCCGGCTACATCGGGTGGATGCCGCACCCCTGAACCTGCAGCGGGTGTTGGCAGGACGATCACGGCCGTATCCACGGCCCCCGTCACGCGCTGCTGGATTACCTGCATGGCAACGGCCTTGCGTGGCGGTACGGGACGGGGCGGTTTCGGGAACATGGCATATCCTGTGGTGTGCGGTCCGGCCCAGATGGGGAAGATGAAGAAAATTGCAAGTGCCCGACGTTGCCCAAAAAACACAAATGTGAATCGTGCGTTTAACAGTTGTGTTTATAATTCCTAACGACAACTTGCCATCTCGCCATGTACCGGAAAACTAGCCCTGTATTGTTGCTGGCCCTGCTCTCCCTGGCGCCTTGTGCGCATGCCGACGGAGCGGCGCCGGATGGCGACATCGCCGACCTCACGCTGGAACAGCTCAACGAAATCGTGGTCACTTCGGTTTCGCGGCAAGAGGAAAAGCTGGGCAATGCCGCTTCCTCCCTTTTCGTGATCAGCGCCATCGATATCCGCCGCAGCGGCGCGCGCAGCCTGCCCGAAGCACTGCGCCTTGCCCCGAACCTGGAAGTGGCACGCGTCGATGCCCGCAATTACGCCATCAGCGCGCGCGGCTTCAACAACCCGTTTGCCAATAAGCTGCTGGTGCTGATCGATGGCCGCAGCGTCTACTCGCCGTTCTTCTCCGCCGTGTTCTGGGACGCGCAATCGGTGGTGATGGAGGATATCGACCGCATCGAAGTGATCAGCGGCCCGGGTTCGACCATCTGGGGCGTGAACGCGGTGAATGGTGTCATCAACATCATTACGCGCAGTGCAAAGGACACGCAGGGCGCCTTGCTTTCCGTCGCAGGTTCGAGCGGGCAGGGCGACGCCAGCCTGCGTTTCGGCGGCAAGCTCTCCAATAATGGCTATTACCGCGCCTATGTCCAGGCGATGGCGTCGGAGGATACGGATTCCGAGGCGGGCGCCAACACCTTCACTGGCATGCAGCGCCGCCAGGCCGGCTTCCGCGCCGACTGGGGGCTGGCGGGCGGCAGCTTTACGGTTTCCGGCGACATCTACGAGGCCAACCTGGGCCAGTTCATGACGCGCGACATCCGCCTCTCCGGCGCCAATATGATTGCGCGCTATATGCGCCAATTGGCCGACGACAGCGCCATGCGCCTGCAACTGGTGCTGGACCACACGGAACGCAACCAGCCCACAGCCTACGTCGACCGGCTCGATACCGTGGAGCTGGAAGGCCAGCATGATGTGAAGCTTGGCGACCATAAGCTGTCCTGGGGCGGCGGTTACCGCCACTCGCGCGACGACAATACGCCAGGTCCGGGCTTCGGCTTCTGGCCCTACCAGCGCACCATGCATTGGGGGAACCTGTTCGCACAGGATGAATTTGCGCTCACGCCGAATCTCCGCGCCACCGGCGGCCTGAAAGTGGAGCACAACACCTATACCGGCGCCGAAGTGCTGCCGACGCTGCGGCTGGCCTGGAACCTGGACAGCAAGCGCACCGTGTGGGGCGCGCTGTCGCGCACCGTGCGCGCGCCGGCGCGCACCGACCGCGATTTCGTCGCGCCGCCTGCGCCGATCATGACGGGCGGCACGCCACACTTCGCCATTGGCACGAGCCCTGGATTCGAATCGGAAGTGGCCAAGGTGCTGGAGCTGGGCTACCGCGCGCAGCCGGTGCAGAATTTCTCGTACTCGGTCACCGCCTGGTATGGCGACTACGACAAACTGCGCACGTTTGAACCGAACACTACGCCAGGCCCATACCGCGGCGTATTCGAATTCCGCAATTTGTCGGAAGGGCGTACGCGCGGCATCGAGTTCTGGGCGCGCTGGCAGCCCATGCTGCGCTGGCGCCTGAATGCCGGCCTGGTGGTGCAGGATATTGATACCAGCCTCAAGCCCGGCAGCAAAGACGCAACCGCCTTTGGCCTTGTCATTAACGACCCCAGCAGTTATTGGCAGTTGCGTTCTTCCCACGAATTGAGCGAACACATCCAGCTCGATTGGACATTACGTTACAACGGCAGCATGCCGAAGCCCTACGTTCCGTCGTATCATGAACTGGATGCGAACCTGGTGTGGAAAGTGCATCCGAATATGGACGTCGCGCTCGCTGGAGAAAACCTGCTGCATGCGCACCACGCCGAATGGGGAGCATATCCCGGCCGCAGCGTGTTCGAGCGGCGCGCAGTCCTGAAACTGACAATGCGATACTAAACGTATGGTAAGCGCAAGCCTTACGACATATGCCGCGCCGCCATTGGCGGCCGCTGGCTGGCGAGCCCGTCTGCTATTGCTGCTGGCGATGATGCTGTTCGCCATAAGCTGCCTGTCCGTTGGTGCGCAGCAAGGCGTTTCTGCGCCTGTAACGGAGCGCAGCGTCAAGGCTGCCTTCCTGTACAAATTCCTTGGCTATATGGAGTTTCCTTCCGATCCCGGGCCAAGCCTGGTGGTCGGCGTGCTTGGCGCGGACGACGTCGCGGCCGAACTGGCGCAAATAGCCGGCGGCCGCAATGTCGGCAGCCGCAGCATTACCGTGCGCAAGCTGGCCGAAGGCGAGCCGGTCGCCGGGCTGACCCTGCTGTTCGTCGGCGCCGAAGCCTCGCTGCCTGCGGCATCGCTGCGTGCGGCCGAGAAGAACGGCACGGTCACCGTCACCGAACAGGATGATGGTTTGCAGATTGGCAGCGTCATCAACTTCCGCCTGGTCGACGAGCGTGTACGCTTTGAGGTGTCGCTGCCGGCGGCGGAGCGCTGCAATGTGCGCTTGAGTTCGCGCCTGTTATCGGTGGCCTACCGCGTGCAGAAAGGCGGGCAGTGATGATTGCAACGGCGGCGGGATCAGTTCGCATCAAACTGATCCTGACGGCACTCACAACGACCTTTGTGGCGCTGGTGGTGACCACGGTGGCGATGCTGGTGTACGACCTGAAAAGCTTCCAGCGCGGCTGGGTCGATGACCTGACCACGCAAGCCGTGCTGGTGGCTACCGCTTCGACCCCGGCCGTCTCCTTCAACGACCCGCGCGCCGCGCGCCAGAACCTGGGCTTGCTGCGCGTGCGGCCGGAAATCCAGGTCGGGGCAATCTACACCGCCAACGGCGCCTTGTTCGCCT
>Ga0209565_1001121_pt1 | contig 13004 bp, 8 predicted proteins | sample Araplaol_mTSA_r2_2_FD_184283 | JGI IMG/M metagenome (GOLD analysis project Ga0209565, IMG submission 184283) | Arabidopsis root microbial communities from North Carolina, USA - plate scrape MF_Col_mTSA_r2 (SPAdes) (version 3) | ecosystem: Host-associated > Plants > Roots > Endosphere | place... | reverse complement strand
ATCAGCAACTGCCCTGTAAAATCGCGCGAGCAGTTTTAAAGCCTCCACTCTAGGAAACCACGCTGACATGTTTGATTTCGTACGTACGCATCAAAAGCTGATGCAGATTATCCTGGCGCTCCTGATTGTGCCGTCGTTTGTGCTGGTCGGCGTGAGCGGCGTCAAGCTGTTCGGCGAAGACGCGAACACCATTGCCAAAGTGGCCGGTTATCCGCTGACCCAGCAGGAATGGGAAAACGCGCAGCGCCGCCAACTGGACCAGATGCGCCAGCGCTACGGCGCGCAGTTCGACCAGAAACAGTTCGACACCCCGGAGTTCAAGCAGAACATCCTGGACCAACTGATCGCCCAGCGCGCCGTGAACGCGGAGATCCGCGCGGCGCACCTGACGGTCAGCGAAGAGAACGTGTCGAACGCGATTGCGACGCAATTGCCATTGTTTAAGGATGACGGCAAATACGACAGCGAGAAGTATGCCCAGCTGTTGGCCGCCCAGGGCATGACTGTGAACATGCACCGCGACCAGGTTCGCAATGAGTCGGTGCTCGGCCAGGTTTCGGCCGGCGTCGAGCAGAGTGCTTTCGCACCGCGCACTGTTGCCAAGGCGATTTCCGATTTCGGTTCGCAAGAGCGTGAGGTGCAGGAACTGGCGCTGCCGGTTTCGCAATTCCTGCCGAACGTGAAGGTCACCGACGAAATGGTCAAGGCTTTCTACGACAAGAACGCCAAGCTGTTCGAGATCCCTGAGTCGGCCAAGATCGAATACGTCGTGTTCAACGCTGATGCCGTCGCTTCGCAAGCCACCGTCAGCGACGAAGAAGTGGCCAGCTACTACAAGTCGAACGAAAAACGCTTCGCCACCGAGGAAGCGCGCCGTTCGTCGCACATCCTGATCCTGGGCGAAAAAGACAAGGCTGCCGCCAAGGTGAAGGCCGAGGCAATCCTCGCCGAAGTGCGTAAGAACCCAGCTGATTTCGCCAAGATCGCCAAAGCCAAGTCGGAAGACTCCGGCTCTGCCGAACAGGGCGGCGACCTGGGTGTCCTGGAAAAAGGCCGCTTCGTCAAGCCAGTGGAAGAAGCAATCCTGAAATTGAAACAGGGCGAGATCAGCGGCCTGGTCGAATCCGAATACGGTTACCACATCATCACTTTGACCGAGCTGAAGCCAGCCCAGGTGAAATCACTGGACGAAGTGAAGGGCGACATCGCCGCTGAAATCAAGAAGCAGAAAGCCGCCAAGCTGTACTCGGACCTGTCGGAACAATTCACCGACACCGTGTATTCGCAGTACGAAAGCCTGAAGCCGGCCGCCGACAAGCTGAAGCTGAAGATCGAAACCATGGATGGCGTTACCCGCCAGCCTAACCCGATCCTCGGCACTGCTCCATTCAACAACGCCAAGTTCCTGACCGCCCTGTTCTCGGACGATTCGCTGAAGAACAAGCGCAACACCGAGGCAGTCGAAGTCGCGCCGCAAACCCTGGTGGCGGGCCGTATCGTGGAATTCAAGCCGGCTTCCAAGAAGCCGCTGGCTGAAGTGGAAGCCGCGATCAAGCAGCAGGTAACGCTGGAAGAAGCCGTGAAAGCAGCGAAGAAAGCCGGCGAAGAGAAACTGGCTGCGGCCAAGAAGTCCGGCGATGCTGCTGGCTTCGGCGAAGTGAAGACCATCTCGCGCGCCAAGGCGGAAGGCATCAACCCGGCGGCAGTCGCCGCAGTAATGAAGGCTGACGCCTCCAAGCTGCCAGCCTACGTCGGCGTCGAAATCCCGGGCCAGGGCTACGGCGTGTACCGTATCGGCAAGGTGGGCCAGCCGGCGGCACAGGACGCTGCCCGCCGCGAACAGGAAGGCCAGCGCATCAACCAGATCATCTCGCAGCAGGAAATGACCGGCTACATCGACGCGCTGAAGCAGAAAGCCAAAGTGAAGATCCTGCACCCGGTAGCATCGATCAAGACGCAGGCAGAATAAAGGGCAGAACGCCCAATGAAGAACGGGGTCCGTGAAAGCGGCCCCCGTTTTTTTATGCGCCGTGCAGTTTGCGTGCGGCGGCGACGAAGGATTCGGGCGAGATATCGGGCAGGCCGACTTCAATCGCCTTGTCGTACTGGACGAAGTTGCGATGGATGGACTTCAGGTAAGCCGGGTCGTAATGGTCGACCAGCAATTCATCGACCAGTGACGGCATGTCGCCGGCACTGGCCATCGACTGCCAGCGATCGATGCGCTCTCGCCCATGCAGCTGGACCAGGAACTCAAGCTGCGCGTTCAGTGCCGGGGCGTTGCAGGCGAAATGCTGGTAGTCCTCGATCAGCAGCTTGACACGGTCCGCGCGCGATACATTCATCGCGATGCATGGCGATGAACGCATGCGCTCCATCAGGGCGCCTGGCACCCGCAGGCTGCCAACCTTGCGGCTTTCGGATTCGACGAAGACCGGCAGGCTCGGATCGAAACGGCGCAGCCGGTCCCAGATCGACGTCTCGAATGCCTTCTGCGAAGGCTGCGGCTGGCAAGGGATATTGCCGAGCACCGAACCGCGGTGTGCGGCCAATTGCTCGAGATCCAGTACCTGCGCGCCAATTGCTTCCAGCGTATCGAGCAGGCGGGTCTTGCCGCTTCCGGTGGTGCCGCAGATCACTCGGAAATCCAGTTCCGGCGTTTGTTCGAGCTGGGCGTTGATGGCGGCACGGAAGGCCTTGTAGCCGCCATCCAGCTGCACCACCGGCCAGCCGATCTTGGCCAGCACGGTTGCCATCGAGCCGCTGCGGTTGCCACCGCGCCAGCAATAAACCAGGGGCTTCCACTCGCGCGGCTTGTCCAGCCACAGCGTCTCTATGTGGTAGCCGATATTCTTCGATACCATCGCGGCGCCGACCTTCTTCGCTTCGAAAGAGCCGACCTGTTTGTACATGGTGCCGACCGTAATGCGCTGCTCGTCGTCCAGCACCGGGCAATTGATCGCATTCGGCAGGTGATCGAGGGCGTACTCGGAAGGGCTGCGCGCGTCGATGATGGTGTCGAAGTCGTCAAGGCGGGCCAGCACGTCTTCGATAGGCAGGATTTCTGGATACTTCATTTTGTTTTCAATATCGGCTGGAGGTGGGGCCAGATGTTGCCCAGTATGATGGGATGGGCGGCCGCCAGCGGATGCAGGCGGTCTGGCTGGAATAGTTCTGGTTTCTGCGCGACGCCATCGAGCATGAAGGGCGCCAGCGGCACTTTGACATCCTTGCTCAGGGTGCCATACATGGCGAAGAACTTGTCGGCATAATCGCGGCCGTAATTTGGCGGCATGCGCATGCCGACCAACAGTACCCGGGCACCGGCCTTGCGCGATTCATCCACCATGGCACGCAGGTTGGATTCGGCGGCGGCGACGGGCAGGCCGCGCAAGCCATCGTTGGCGCCCAGTTCGATGATGACGATATTCGGCTTGTGCTTGCTCAGCAAGGCAGGCAGGCGGGTGCGGCCGCCGCTGGTGGTTTCGCCGCTGACGCTGGCGTTGACCACGGTGGCGGGCAGTTTCTGGTCCTTCAGGCGCTGGTCGAGCAGGGCGACCCAGCCGGCACCGCGCGAGATGCCGTATTCGGCCGACAGGCTGTCGCCCACCACCAGGACGGTTTTTGATGCAGAATAGGCGTTCGTGGCGGCGCTGAACATCAGGATCAGCACCGCGAAGAAGCGGACACTATTTTTGAACATGATCATGCGTGATACTCCTCAAACTTCCGGCCTGGTGGCCAAGTCGGCTATTGCCGTCTCCGGCCTGGGCAAACGGGTGGCCGACGCCAGCGGCGAACTGACCATCCTGCATGGGGTGGATTTTACAGTGCAAAAGGCGGAAACGCTTGCCATTGTAGGGGCTTCCGGCTCTGGCAAATCGACTTTGCTTGGGTTGCTGGCGGGCCTGGATACGCCGACCGAAGGCAAGGTGGTGCTCGATGGCGTCGATATCTTCGCGCTGGACGAAGATGGCCGGGCGGCCTTGCGCAAGGAAAAGCTGGGCTTCGTGTTCCAGTCCTTCCAGTTGCTGCCGCACCTGACTGCCGTCGAAAACGTGATGCTGCCGCTGGAATTGGCCGGCGACGGCGCTGCGCGCGAGAAGGCGGAAGCCATGCTTGGCCGTGTCGGGCTGTCCAGCCGCTTGAAGCATTACCCGAAATTCCTCTCCGGCGGCGAGCAGCAGCGCGTTGCCCTGGCGCGCGCCTTCGTGACGCAGCCGCCATTGCTGCTGGCCGACGAGCCGACGGGCAGCCTGGACGCGGCCACCGGCGAGGCGGTGATCCAGTTGATGTTCGAATTGAACCGCGAGCATGGATCGACCCTGGTGCTGGTCACGCACGATACCCACATCGCGGCGCGCTGCGGGCGCGTCATCACGATCGCGGCGGGCCGGATCGCCTGAGTCTTCAACTGCCGTGATGCACTGCCAGGCGGTTGACTGCGGTGCGGATGGCGGGAATCAGTTCGCCGGCTGTCAGGCCGATGGGGCCGGTGCCTTCGGCGACGAGGTCATCGGCCGCCATGCCGTGCAGCCAGGCGCCTGCCAGCGCGGCTTCCCATTCCGGCCAGCCCTGGGCCAGCAGGCTGCCGCACAGGCCGGACAGCACGTCGCCCGTGCCCGCCGTTGCGAGGGCAGGGTTGCCGGTGGTGTTGATGACAATGGTGCCGTTGCGCGCCGCAACCACCGTGCCCGAACCCTTCAGCACGACAGTCGCTGCCAGCCGCTCGGCCAGCGCACGCGCCGCCGCCGGACGGTCGGCCTGGACCTCGGCTGCCGTCACCCCCAGCAGGCGTGCGGCTTCCAGCGGGTGCGGCGTCAGTATGCAGGGCGCCTTGCGCTGTGCCAGTTGCACGCGCAAGGTGTCGGAGGCCGACAGCAAATTCAGGGCATCGGCGTCGAGAACCACCGGACTTAGGCTGTGCAGGGCGCTGGCCAGCATCTCGGCGCTCGCCGCCGAGCCCCCCATGCCGGGTCCGATCACCAGCACCGCGCTGTTGAAGTCGAATTCCTGCACGCTGCGGCACATCAATTCGGGTTGGGCGGCATCGAACGCCGGAGGTTCGCCGACAAAGCAGGCATAAACGCGGCCCGTGCCGCTGTTGAGTGCCGTGCGGGCGGCCAGGAGCGGCGCACCAGCCATGCCGCGCGCGCCGCCCACCACTGCCACGCTGCCATTGCTGCCCTTGTGCGAGCTGTGGCGGCGCCGGCGTGCGCAATGCGCGAACAGCGCCACGTCATTGAGCCTGGCGCGTGCGGTCGGAAACAACTCGTGGTCGATTTCCAGGTCGTTGGCAATGACGACGCCGGCATGGTCGCGGCCCTCGGCCGTGTGCAAGCCCGGTTTATCGCCGATGAAGGTGACCGTGTGGGTGGCGCGCACTGCGACGCCGGACGATTCGCCGCCTACAATGGCGCCGGTATCGGAATCCAGGCCGCTGGGTACGTCGAGGGCGATGATGGGGCAGGCCTGTGCATTGATTGCCGTGACCAGTCCAGCGAAGTCGCCTGTAATTGGCCGGGCCAGGCCGATGCCGAACAAGCCGTCGACGACAAGGGTCCATTCGGTGCCCGTCGCCACGGCACGCGCGTCGGCGGCGTCACTGATTGCGGCAAAGCGGGCAGGGGAACTGCGTGCCCGTTGCAAGGCTGCGATGCGCTCAGCCGCGGGTGTGCCGGAAGGCGGGAAATGCAGGATGGTGACCTGCGCGCCGGCATGGCCGAGATGGGCCGCGGTCTCCAGTGCGTCGCCACCGTTGTTGCCGGGGCCTGCCAGCACCAGTACCTTGGCGCGGTTAATGCTGAACGGGAGCCGGTCGAGCGCTTCGTTGGCGCCTGCCTGGCCGGCGCGCTGCATGAGCGCACCGTCGGGCAATCGCTGTGCCGCAGCGTGCTCGATCGCGCGAATTTCTGCAATCGTGAAGAGGGGCGTCATGCGGGGCATTCTAGCACTACAATAACTGCTTCACGATGAGAGCGAGGCAGTGCAATGGATTGGCAATTCTGGATCGACCGTGGCGGTACTTTCACCGATATTGTGGCGCGCCGGCCCGATGGCAGCCTGACAACCCACAAGCTGCTGTCGGAAAGTCCCGAGCAATACCGGGATGCAGCCATTGCCGGCATACGCCATCTGCTGGGCGTTGCGGTTGGCGGCCCGATCCCGGTCGAGCGGGTCGATGCTGTGAAGATGGGCACGACTGTTGCGACCAATGCGCTGCTCGAGCGCAAGGGCGAACCCACTGTGCTGGCGATCACGCGCGGCTTCCGCGATGCATTGCGCATCGCCTACCAGAACCGTCCGCGCCTGTTCGAACGCCATATCGTCCTTCCCGAACTGCTCTACCAGCACGTGGTAGAGATTGATGAACGCATGGGCGCGCACGGCGAAGTCGTGCAGGCGCTGGATGCGGCTGCCGCGCGCGCCGGCTTGCAGGAACATTACAACCAGGGATTGCGTTCCATCGCGATAGTCCTGATGCACGGTTATCGGTATACCGCGCACGAGGTGGCATTGGCGCAGATTGCCCGTGAAATCGGCTACACCCAGGTATCCGTCTCGCACTTGGTCAGCCCGATGATGAAGCTGGTGGCGCGCGGCGACACCACCGTGGTCGATGCCTACCTGTCGCCGATCCTGCGCCGCTATGTGGACCAGGTGGCGTCCGAACTGCCGGGCGTGAACCTGCAGTTCATGCAGTCCAATGGCGGCCTGACCGATGCACGTACTTTCCAGGGGAAGGATTCGATCCTGAGCGGCCCGGCGGGCGGCATCGTCGGCATGGTACGCGCCAGCCGCGCGGCGGGGTTTGAGAAGATCATCGGCTTCGACATGGGCGGCACGTCGACCGACGTGTCCCACTTCTCGGGCGAGTTCGAGCGCGTGTTCGAGACCCAGGTGGCCGGCGTTCGCATGCGCGCACCGATGATGAGCATCCATACCGTGGCAGCGGGCGGCGGTTCGATCCTGCATTTCGACGGCAGCCGGTTCCGCGTTGGACCCGATAGCGCAGGCGCGGACCCCGGCCCGGCCAGCTATCGCCGCGGCGGCCCGCTGGCCGTCACCGATTGCAACGTCATGCTGGGCAAGATCCAGCCGGAATTTTTCCCGAAGCTGTTCGGCGGCGACGGTGCGCAGGCTCTCGATGCGGCAACGGTGCACGAAAAGTTCAGCGCGATGGCCGCCGACATCCAGGCTGCGACGGGCGCCCCATCCTCGCCGGAGCAGGTGGCGGAAGGCTTCATCGAGATCGCCGTCGGCAATATGGCCAATGCGATCAAGCAGATCTCCGTGCAGCGCGGCCACGACGTGACCGAGTACGCCCTGACCAGTTTCGGCGGCGCGGGTGGCCAGCATGCTTGCCTGGTGGCCGATGCGCTGGGCATGAAGACGGTGTTCATCCACTCGCTGGCGGGCGTCCTGTCGGCCTACGGCATGGGCCTTGCAGACCAGACCGCGATGCGGGAGGGCGCAGTGGAATTGCGGCTGGCTCCCGAAGCGCTGCCGGTACTGGAATCCCGCCTGCAAGCGCTGGGCACTGAAGCGGTGGCCGAGCTGCACGCGCAGGCCGTGGCCGATGAGCGTATCAGCGTCGTGCGCCGTGTTCACCTGCGTTATGAAGGGACCGATTCGGCCCTGATCGTCCTGTACGACTCGATCGACAGCATGAGGTGGCAATTTGAGGCGGCCTATCGCAAGCGCTTTTCCTTCCTGATGCCTGCCAAGGCGCTCATCGTGGAAGCGGTGTCGGTCGAAGCGATCGGCAAGTCGGACGCGCCGCCGGAAGCCGCACCCCAGCAGGCACCGCGCCATGCGCCGCTGGCGCCATCGCAAATCGTGCGCATGTACAGCGCCGGACAATGGCACGACACGGGGCTTTTCAAGCGCGATGCGACCCGTATCGGCGATATCATCAAAGGCCCGGCCATCATCGCCGAAGCGAACGCCACCACCATCGTGGAACCAGGCTGGCAGGCCGAGGTCACCCCGCAGGACCACTTGGTGCTGACCCGCGTTGAAGCGCTGCCGGTGCGCCGTGCCATCGGCACCACGGCCGATCCGGTCATGCTGGAGATTTTCAACAACCTGTTCATGTCGATTGCCGAGCAGATGGGCCTGCGCCTGCAAAACACTGCTTATTCGGTCAACATCAAGGAGCGCCTGGATTTCAGCTGCGCCATTTTCGATGCCGAAGGCAACCTGATTGCCAATGCGCCGCACATGCCGGTGCACCTCGGCTCGATGGGGGAAAGCATCAAGACGGTGATGCGCGAGAACGCAGGTCGCATGCATCCGGGCGACGTCTATATGCTGAACGATCCGTATAACGGCGGCACCCACCTGCCTGACGTCACCGTCATCACACCGGTGTTTGACGAGGCGGGCGACGAAATCCTGTTCTACGTCGGCTCGCGCGGTCACCACGCCGATATCGGCGGCAGCACGCCGGGATCGATGCCGCCGGATTCGCGCAACATCGAGGAAGAGGGCGTCCTGATCAATAATTTCAAGCTGGTCGACGGCGCTTCAGGCAGCCAGTTGCGGGATGCCGAAGCGCGCGCCTTGCTGGCCAGCGCGCGCTACCCTGCACGCAATCCGGACCAGAACATGGCCGACTTCCGCGCGCAGGTTGCCGCCAACCAGAAAGGTGTCGAGGAATTGCGCAAGATGGTCGCGCACTTCGGCCTCGACGTGGTGCGCGCTTATATGGGGCATGTGCAGGATAACGCCGAAGAGGCGGTACGCCGCGTCATCAGCGCCCTGCGTAACGGCAGCTTTGAACTGAAACTCGATAATGGCGCCGTGATCAACGTCTCGGTTCGGGTCAACGCAGCCGAACGCAGCGCCGAGATCGACTTCAGCGGCACATCGAGCCAGCTGGACAACAACTTCAATGCGCCATCGGCCGTTTGCATGGCGGCAGTGCTGTACGTATTCCGCACCCTGGTCAACGACGACATCCCGCTCAACGCAGGCTGCCTGAAACCGCTGCATGTCATCATCCCGCCGGGCTCGATGCTGAACCCGCATTTCCCGGCATCGGTCGTCTCGGGCAATGTCGAAACCTCAACCTGCATTACCAATGCGCTGTATGGGGCGCTGGGCGTGCAGGGCGCATCGCAGGGGACGATGAACAACTTCACCTTCGGGAATGCAAAGTACCAGTACTACGAAACCATCAGCGGCGGTTCCGGCGCGGGGGATGGCTTCAACGGTACCGACGTGGTCCAGACCAATATGACCAATTCGCGCCTGACCGACCCGGAAATCCTGGAGTTCCGCTTCCCGGTACGGCTGGAAAGCTACGAGATCCGCCAGGGCTCGGGTGGCGCGGGGCGCTGGCATGGCGGAAATGGCGGCGTGCGCAAGGTGCGCTTCCTGGAACCGATGACGGCGGCGATCCTGTCGAATAACCGCATTCACGCGCCATTCGGCATGGCTGGCGGCGAGCCGGGCGCCTTGGGCCGCAATACGGTGCTGCGCGCCGACGGCAGCGCCGAACAATTGGGGCATATCGGCAAGACCGATATGCAGCCCGGTGATGTCTTCGTTGTGGAGACGCCTGGGGGCGGCGGCTTTGGGAAGCGTTAAGCGGTAGTAGAGATACCGTACTTGCGCTGGGTGCCCGAATACTGCATCAGCAGAGCTTCCAGTGCAGGACTGCCAGAGTCGAGGCGGCGGATGCGGTCGATCAGGACACCTGCCTGGTCGCCCAGCGGCGCCTCCCAACCCAGCTCGTCCAACTGGCGCAGGATGGCCTGCACAGCGGCATACAGCACCTTCAGGTTGCCCGGCGTGCGGCGCAGGGCCTGGTGCAGCGTTGCCACCGCCGCGCGGTGATCGCCCTGGCGGGCCATGGATTCAGCCTCGGTGACCAGCTCCTGCATGACGTTGTCGATCTTTTCGCCGACGCCCCGCGCCAGGTCATGGCGGCCGGCCTTTTCGAAGACGCTGACCGCTTCTTCCATCGTGATCGGCTTCTCGTTGTCGTTCATCATATGCATGACGACGTCGGCCGCATCCTTGTCCAGGCGGTGCTTGAGGCAGGAGTCCACCAGTCCAATGCGCAGGCGATTCGACAGGCCGCGCGCCATGCCGACTGCCGTCACGGCATTCGACAGTTCAGAGGCAGCCTCGGTTGCGTGCCCGGTCACGTCCAGCAGCAGGGCCGATGAAATGTGCTTGCAAACCTCCGTATTGGCGCTGGCGCGCAGCGTGCGCTCCATGTCGCGGATCACGCCTGATGCCTGGTTGACGTCTCCCTTGCGCACCAGCGCGCGCACCAGGTTCACGTGGTCTTCAGGGTCGCGGAACTCGGAATAGCGGGCCTTGGTGACGACCTGGCGGAATGCTTTCTCCGCCGCTGTGATGTCGCCCGTGCCGTAGGCGACCTCGCCGAGGTGGCGCAGGCGCCGCACCATATTCGGCGACATCGCCACCGCATCCTCCAGGATTTTCTTTGCCTGTTGCGACTGGCCCATGCCTTCGTATGAGCGGGCCAGCAGGTCATATGCCGCCATCATGTTCGGGTTCGCTTCCAGCAGACGTTCCAGCGTGCCGATGGCGTCGGCATAGTGTTCGAGGCCGAACTGGCAACGCGCCAGGCCAAGTTGCGCCCAACCGGTGGGACGGCTGATCAGGATCGCCTGGTAAATCAGCTCCGCTTGCGCCAGTTCGCCCGCCTCGTAATGCAGCTCGGCGCGCAGGCGGGCGAAATCGGTCGCGTAGCGAGGATTGGCGGATTCGGCTTCCTGGCAGGCGTCGATCGCTTCGCGCTGCTTGCCTTGTGAGATGAGCTGGTAAACCGGCATGAAAACAGCACGACGTTCCACCGCGCGGCCGATGCGCTGCATCAGGCCATCCACAGTGAAAGGCTTCAGCACATAATCGGTCGGCGTCAATTCCGCTGCGCCGATCACCTTGGACTGTACCGCCTCCGAGGTCAGCATGATGAAGATGGCCGAGCGGTCGATCAGCCTGTGGTGGCGCAAATCTTCCAGCAGTTGCTGGCCATCCTGGCCGTTGTCCTCATTACCGCTGCCCAGGTCGTATTCGCACAGGATGACGTCGAAGCGCTTGTTGGTCAGTTGGCGGATCGCCGTGCCCGAGCTGACGGCATACTCGATCCGTGTGATCGAGGCCTGGTTCAGCATATTGTGCAGGTTGCCCCGCATCGCCGGGTTGGGGTCGATGATCAGCACCGACAGGTCGCTATACGATTGCATTGACTTCGTCTCTTATTGTTTGCCCCGCAGGGTGACATACTGTGATGATAACGCAGCCAGCATGGGATGATGGGGATCCGCCTTGCGCATTCGTACCAGCAGCGCCGCACATTGCTCGCCCAGCGCGGATTCCCAGCCGCTATCGCCCATCAGGCGCAGCATGGCGGAGGCGAGGGCGGAGATCAGCCCGGCATTCTCCGGCCGCCGCCGTACGGCCACCTGGAGCACTTCAATGGCGCCGCGCTGGTCGCCCTGGCCGCTGCGTGCGGCCGCCTGGCGGACCAGGCCGTCAAGGTAGCGCTCGACGCTGTCGCCATGGCTTTCGGCCAGTTCGCTGCGGCCTGCGCGCGCATAGACAGCTGCCGTATCGGATTCACTGACGCCGCTGGCTGGGTCGCCTGCCAGCGCATCGAGCAACTGCATGCCTTGTTCGTCCATTCCCTGGTTGAGGCAGTTCTGCGCCAGGCCCAGCTTCAGCGCGCTGGAAAGCGTGTTGGCGTCGCTGGCGGCGCGCACCGCATCGGCCAGTTCGGTACGCGCCGCTTCGGCATTGCCGTTCAATTCCTGCAGCAGCGCGGCCGAATAAGCCTTGCAGGCGTCTGTCGCCGGTCCGCTTCGCGCTGACCGGTCCAGTTCACGCAGGGCATTCGCAGCGCCGCTGGCATCACCTTTCCGGACCAGGGCTTGCACCAGGTGCACATGGTCTTCCGGATCGCGGAATTCCGAGTACTTCGATTTGGCGACCACTTGTTTGAAGGTTTTTTCGGCCGCATCAAGGTCGCCCGAGTCCAGTGCCAGCTGGCCGAGGTGGCGCAGCCGGCGAACCATGTGCGGCGAAATCGAAACCGCCGTTTCCAGTGCCGCGCGGGCATCGGCAGCATGCCCTAGGGCTTGCTGGGTACGCGCCATGAGATCGTAGGCCGCCATGTACTTGGGGTTGTCGTCGATCAGGTGTTGCAGGGTGTCCAGCGTTTCAGCGAGCATGCCCTGCTGGAACTGGCAGCGTGCCAGGCCAAGCTGGGCCCAGCCGAGAGGCCGGGTTTCCAGGATTTCCCGGTAAAGCGCCTCCGCTTGCGCCATTTCGCCCAGTGCCGCGTGTGCCTCGGCGCGCAAGCGCGCGCATTCCGTGGCGTAGCGCGGATTGGCCGCTGCCGATACTTCGCTGGCCAGGATCGCCTCGCGCAGCCTGCCGCGCTCGATCGTCTGGTGTACCGGGAGCAGGGCGGCGCGGCGGTCGACCGCCCGCGCGATGCGCTGGGCCAGCACGTCGACCGTAAAAGGCTTGAGGATGTAATCGGTCGGCGTCAGTTCGGCCGCGCTCACCACCTTGCTGTACACGCCTTCGGTGGTCAGCATGATGAAGATGGTGGAAGGGGAGATCAGCTTGTGGTGGCGCAGGTCTTCCAGCAGTTGCTGTCCGTCCTGCCCCTGCTCGTTGCCCAGGTCATATTCGCAGAACACCAGGTCGAACGCCCGCTTTTCGAGGTGGCGGATGGCAGTGCCTGCACTGACGCCATGCTCGATGCGGGTGATCCCCAGCTGGCCCAGCATATTGTGCAGGCCACTGCGCATATGCTGGTTGGGGTCGATTACCAGGACTGACAGGTCGCTATATTCTTGCATTTTTGGGGCAGATGGCTGTCATAGAGCGAGAATACTCCAATGACGCCCAAAAAACAGGCGGAAATGCAGCAAATGTTGCTTTCGGACCAATGAAGGAAGGGTGGGAAGTGATGCCTGAAACAAGTATAATGTCGGCAAATCGAAATACAGCAA
>Ga0209565_1001117_pt1 | contig 13071 bp, 12 predicted proteins | sample Araplaol_mTSA_r2_2_FD_184283 | JGI IMG/M metagenome (GOLD analysis project Ga0209565, IMG submission 184283) | Arabidopsis root microbial communities from North Carolina, USA - plate scrape MF_Col_mTSA_r2 (SPAdes) (version 3) | ecosystem: Host-associated > Plants > Roots > Endosphere | place... | reverse complement strand
TCGGCGGCAACGCGGGCTTTCAGCTCGTAGACATTGCCGGCGATTTTGATCAGTTCCATGCGGCCCGCAATTTCGCGTGCGGACGGCGAAGGCAGGACGCTCAGTTGCTGCGGTTCCTTGCGCGGGGTGCTGGCGGCGGCCGGTGCAGGTTCGGCTTCGGCCAGCAGGGCGGCATTCGGTTTGGCCACCTCTGCCGCAACAACGGAAGGCGCAACGACGGAGGGCGCCGCGGCTGGCGCCGCGGCTGGCGCCGCAACCACTGACGGCGCCACGGCAGCAGGCGCTGCGGCAACCGGCACCGCAGCGGCGGGCGCGGCAGCGAGCTGCTGTGGCCCTGCGCCGGGCGCCTTGCCCATAGCCGCTTCGGCCAGCTGCAGGTTCTGGAAGGCTTTCGGACCGGCGCCCAGCGCCATGGCGCGGCGCAGGGTCTGCGCGGAGCCGGCGTAGTCGCCCATCAGGTACTGCACATAACCCAGGTTGGTATGCGGCTGCGCTTCGCCCGGATAGTCATTGACCAGCGCCACCAGCGCCTTGCGCGCCGATTCCAGGTTGCCTTGCTGCGCCTCGATGACCGCCACCGCATTGCGCGCCTCCAGCTGGTTGGCATCCAATGCCAGCGATTGTGCGTAGGCGCCAAGCGCCAGGCTTAGTTGCCCGCGCTCGTGATGGAAGCGTCCGAGCCGGTTCCAGCTTGCCGCCTGGTTGCCGGGCATCTCTCCGCGTACGACGGGTTGCACCGCGAGCGGATGCGAAGTGGGAGGCGCACTGCATCCCTGGAACAGGCCGCAACCCATTACGGCCAGCACGATTGGCTTGAGCTTGATCATGGCGAATCCTTTCTTAGCCGTGTCCGGCCATCGACGGCAACAGCACGCGGTAAATGGAAATGAAAGCAGGCCCCATCAACACCACCAGCAGCGATGGGAAGATGAAGAAGATCAGAGGGAACAGCAACTTCAAGGCGATTTTGGCGGCAGCTTCCTCGGCGCGCTGGCGGCGCCGGGTACGCAACTGGTCGGATTGCACGCGCAGCGAATCGGCGATGCTGGTACCGAAGCGCTCTGCCTGGATCAGCATGGCCACCAGCGCATCGACGTCCTCCACACCGGTGCGCAGCGCCAGGTTGCGCAGCGCGCGGTCCTTGGCCAGGCCGGCGCGCAGTTCGAGGGTGACCAGGTGCAGTTCTTCCGCCAGGATCGGACTCTTGATGCCGATCTCATCGGCCACACGCAGCAGCGCGGCATCCATCGCCAGGCCGGCTTCGACGCACACCGTCATCAGGTCGAGCGCGTCCGGGAAGGCTTCGAAGATTTCCAGCTGGCGGCGGTCGATCGCGAAGCGCAGCAGGAAGTTCGGCAGGTAGTAGCCCAGCGCTGCCGCCAGCAGCAGCCAGAACATCAAGGCATTGCCGGTCAGCTTGGAGTTGGCCAGCACCAGGCCGGCATACACGACCAGCGGCAGCATGACGGCCAGCGCAGTTTTGGCGGAGAAGTACAGCACCCCCATCGACGAATGGCGCAGGCCGGCGTTCATGAAGCGCAGGCGCAATGGGGAATGTTCGTACTCCTCAGTTTCGCCGGACAGCTTGGCCAGCGGCGCCAGCCACTGCGCAATACGCGACAGCAGGGTGGAATTGATGCGCTGGCGGCGCACGCCGGTATTGGGGCGCTCGGTCACCTGTTGCAGGCGGCCTTGCACCGGGTCGGCGGCAAAGCGCACCATGACGGCATACGCGCTGCCGAACACCAGCAGGAAGACCAGGGCCAGGAAGGCAAGTTGAAGTACGCTCATGTCAGGCTCCCGCTAAACGCGAATCTTGATGATGCGGCGCATGGCGAACACGCCAATGATCATCATTACAATGGCGGTGGCCACCATCTTGCGGCCGGCCGGGTCGGTGTACAGGATCTTCAGAAAGCCGGGGTTGGTCAGCTGGATCATCAGCGCCGCCGCAAAAGGCAGCAGCCCCAGCACCCAGGCCGACATCTTGCCCTCGGCCGACAGCACGCGAATCTGTCCCAGCAGCTTGATGCGGTCGCGCACGATCTTGCTGATGTTGTCCAGAAGTTCGGCCAGGTTGCCGCCGGTCTCGCGCTGGATCAGCACTGCAATCACGAAGTAGCGCAGGTCGGTGCTGGGCACGCGGGTGGCCAGGTTCATCAGCGCGTCGTTCATCGAGATGCCGAAGTTCACCTCGTCGAAGGTGGTGCGGAATTCGTCGGCGATCGGTTCGCGCATTTCGTCGCCCACCATTTTCATCGCGGTGGGGAAGGCGTGGCCGGCGCGCAGGGCGCGGCCGATCAGGTCCAGCGCATCGGGCAATTGCAGGTCGACCTTTTGCAGGCGCTTGCTTTTGGCGTTTTGCACCAGCAGCAGCGGCAGCCCTGCGGCCAGCAGCATCAGCGGCAGCAGGACCAGCAGCGGCACGCGCAGCCACAGGCCCAGGCCGCCGGCCACCACTGGCGCCATCAGCGACAGCACGATCAGGTCCGACACCGTCCAGCTCAAGCCGGATTGCTCCAGCAGCCGGTCCAATTGCGTAACGCGCGGCACTTGCAGCAGCAGGCGCTGCAACAGCGGCGTTTCGCTCAGCAGCCTTTGCTTGATCATCGACTGGCTTTCGCCGCCCGCGTGGGCGCCGGCGGACATCATCCGCAGGCGGCGCGCCACTCGCTCCGCTTCCGGTCCCTTGGCCGAATTCCAGGTCAGGTAGATGCCTTCGATCAGCAGCACCACGGCCAGGAAGACCAGGATGCCGGTTGCATAGTAGAGGTAGTCCATGGCTTACATCCTCTTTTGCACGGTTGGGTCGAACATGTCGTCGGCCAGGCTGACGCCGAAAGTGCGCAGGCGTTCGCCGAAGCGAGGCCGCACCCCGGTGGCGCTGAAATATCCCTGCACAGCACCATCGGTGCCGACGCCGGTCTGCTTGAAGCAGAAGATCTCCTGCATGGTGATCATCTCGCCCTCCATGCCGGTGATTTCCTGGATCGACATCAGCTTGCGCTTGCCGTCGGTCAGGCGCGCCACCTGCACTACCACGCCGATGGCGGAAGCGATCTGCTGGCGCATGGCTTTCACCGGCAGGCCGGCGGCGCCCATGCTGATCATGTTTTCCAGCCGGGTCAGCGCGTCGCGCGGGGTGTTGGCGTGGATGGTGGCCATCGAGCCTTCGTGGCCGGTGTTCATGGCCTGCAGCATGTCCAGCGCTTCGGCGCCGCGCACCTCGCCCAGGATGATGCGGTCGGGACGCATGCGCAGTGCGTTGCGCACCAGTGCGCGCTGCGTCACCTCGCCCTTGTTCTCGATATTCGGCGGACGGGTCTCCAGGCGCACGATGTGGGGCTGCTGCAGCTGCAGTTCGGCCGCGTCTTCAATGGTGACGATGCGTTCGCTGTGGCTGATGTAGCCGGAAATCGCGTTCAGCATGGTGGTCTTGCCGGAACCGGTACCGCCCGAGATCAGGATATTCACCTTGCTCTTGCCCAGCGCCTGCAGGATGGTGGCCATGGCCTCGGTCATCGAATTGAAGCTGATCAGCTCCGCCATGCCTAGCGGGTCGGCCGAGAAGCGGCGGATCGACAGCACCGGGCCGTCGATGGCCAGCGGCGGGATGATGGCGTTGACGCGCGAGCCGTCCGGCAGGCGGGCGTCGACCATCGGGCTCGACTCGTCGACGCGGCGGCCCACGCGCGAGACGATCTTGTCGATGATCTTCATCAGGTGCGCGTCGTCGTTGAAGGTGACCTGCGTCAGCTCCAGGCAGCCCTTGCGCTCAACGTACACCTGCTGCGCGCCGTTGACCAGGATGTCCGACACATTGGGGTCGGCCAGCAGCGGCTCGAGCGGGCCGAAACCCAGCACTTCGTACTGGATGTCGCGCGTCAGGTTGCGCCGCTCGCTGTCGTTGATCACCACCATGTTTTCTTCGAGCAGGCGCTCGACCAGCACCTTCAGCTCGTCGCGGATCTGGTCCTGGGTCAGGCGCTGCATGCCTTCCAGGTCGACCCGGTCGAGCAGCGTCTGGTGGATGCGGTGCTTCAGCTGCTGGTAGGCGCGATTGTCGATGGCGTCCGCGCTGCGCAGGCTGGAGATATTGCCGTTCAGGGGCGCGGTGGCCCCGAGGCGGTTGCGAAGGGTCTGGGCTGGGATCTGCATGGTCGGCTCCGTGGGCTAGGCTTGGGCGCGGCTAGGCGCGCTGAAGGATTCGGGACAGCCAGCCGCGCGATTCGGTATTGCTCTCGCCGGCCAGGGTACGCGCCAGGTCCTGCAAGGCCTTGGAAATCGGGCTGGCGCGCTGCAGTTGCAGGATCGGCACGCCCTGGTTGACCGAGGCGGCAGCTGCTTCATAGTGGTTCGGGATGGTGCGGTACATTTCCATGCCGTAGGCCTGTTCGCAGTCGCGCAGGCGGATGTCGCCGTTGTTCGAATGGCGGTTGACGATCAGGTGGATTTTGTCCTTCCGATAGTCAAGCGAACGGAATACCTGCAGCAGGCGCTTGCCGTCGCGGATATACGGCAGCGTGGCTTGCAGGATCGGGAAGATCATGTCGGCCTGGTCGAGGGCGCGCACCGAGACGGCGTCCAGGCTGCGGCCGATATCGAGCAGTACGAAATCGTAGTGCTGGCGCGCCAGCCGAAGCAGGGCGTCGATGTGCTCGGGATGCACGTCGTTGGACTGGGTCGGGTCGTCCGGCGCCGCCAGCACGTGGAAGTTGGGCGTCACCTGCACCATGCTGGAGAACAGCAGGGAGGCGTCGAGCCGGTGCATCTGCTGCGCCACGCTGGCGACGCTGGCGCCCGGGCGCTGGTCGGAGACGAACAGCGAGGCATCGCCGAACTGCAGGTTGAGGTCGATCAGCGCGACTTTCTTGCCCTCTGCCGCAGCCAGCGCGTAGCCCAGGTTGGCGGCCAGGAAGGTGGCGCCGCTGCCGCCCTTGCAGGAGATGAAGGCCAGCACCTTGCCTTGCGAGCGGGTGTTGAAATTGCGCTTTTCCTCAATGCGGCGCACAGCCGCCTGCAGGGCCGCGCCGTCGATCGGCATCGGCATCACTTCGCGCACGCCGGCGCGCATCGCCTGCAGCAGGAAGTCGGGAGTCTGCTGCTGGCAGGCGACGATGATGGCCATGTCCTGGTGCTGCGATCCCAGCGTTTCCAGGCGGTCCAGGTCTTCGCCATTGAGCAGCGGCTGGGCTACCAGCAGCAAGTCGGGCGCGCCGCCGTCGAGGCGGGGCAGCTTGTCGAGCATCCCGGGCAGCACGTCGACCTGGTCGGTCTGGCTGCGTTCGCGCAGGATGCGGGCGATCTCGAACAGTTGCTTGTCGTTGGTGGAGATGGCGGTGATCTTCATGATAGGTAGTCCCTAGTCGTTAAAACCCAGGCTTTCGGCGTGCATGACAACGGTGTGGCTGCCCATATTGATCGAGCTGAAACCGGCAAAGCGCAGGAACATGGGCTCGTAGGTGACGTCGACCAGTGAGACCCGCACCGCGTAGATGCATTCGGTGGTGCGGGCCGAATCGGCGCAGGCGGACAGGTTGTCGCCAGGATTGTCGGGGTTCTTGGTTACCGGGTTATAGCTGGAGTCGAGGTATTCGATCAACACGTTGTCCTTGGTGACTTCGGCGCCGGCCGGCAGCGAATTGCCGCCGAACAGGGCGTCCTGGATGATGGTGTCGGTCTTGTCGACCCAGTTGACGGTGGCATTGCGCGCCGCGCGCCGCGTCACTTCCTCCAGCGTGTTGTACAGGTACATGATGCGCCCGATCTCGATCGTGAAGGCCATGACCGGGCCCAGGACGAACAGCATCACCAGGGCGAATTCGACAGCGGCCACGCCGCGCTGGCAGCGGCGGGTGATTGAGCGGAGGAGGTGGCTTGGTCGCATGATCTGCCTCACTTCACGTCCATGAAGCGCATCGAGGTGCGCGGAGCAAGGGTGGTGCTGCCGGTACCGTTCGACACGAAAGGAATGAACTCGCCAATCATCATGTCGTAGCCGACCTGCACCCGCACCCCTGCCGGCGCGGTGCCGTTGGTGCAGGTGCCGTCGGTGTAGTCGGTGCCGCTCCAGTCCAGACAGGTCACCGTGACGTCGGCGCTGCTGAAGCCGGGGATGCCGGAAGCCATGGCGGCCTGGTACACCACGTCCTTGGCCTTGTCGACGCCGGTGGTGGCGATATTGGCCTTCGGCGTCACCGAAAAAGTGCGGGCGGCGTCGCGCGTGGCCTTGGCCAGCGTCTCGTAGAACCAGAAAGCGCGGCCGTATTCGAAAATGCCGGCCATCAGCACCATCAGGATCGAAATCACCAGGCCCAGTTCGATCAGCGCGTTGCCGCGCTGGCGGGCGGGGGCGATGCGGTTACGTGGAGTGGCCATGGCGCTCACCTGTACAGTTTCACGTCTGCGTCGGGGACCGGCTCGATCAGGCCGACGAATTCGACGTACAGTTTTTTGGTCCCGCTGGTCAGGTCGGCGCGCGACAGCATGAAGAACTTGCCGATGCCGACCGCGTTCATCTTGCCGCAGGAAGCGCCTGGCGAAGGAACCGGGGCGCTGCGGCAATCGACCAGCACCAGGTTCAGCACGCGGCGGCCGGACACCCCTGGCACCGAGCCCGATGGCGTCTGCCAGTAGTTGGAGTCGGTCTTCTGGTAGTAGGGCGTGTCATTGGCATCGTTGCTGGTCGGGTTGGGGTATTTGCTGGCCGAGCTGGTATCGAAATAGCTGGTGGCCGAGGTGCCGTACATTTTCCCCGGGTCGGCCGTGGTGCGCGTGGCCTCCGCTTCGGTGACCGAAAAAGCGCCCGATGCTGCCGGCGTCGCCGCGGCGCTGGCGTGGGCTGGACGGGTGTAGGTCCAGAGCGGGCCATAGTTGGCGAAGTTGGCATAGGTGCCGCCTGACGGCCCGCCCGAACTGCTGGACGGGAACGGATAGTTCGGCACGCTGGCCGAGCCGACGATCCGGGTCGAGACCGCCATGCTGTTGGGGTAGGTGTCGCCGCCCGGTTCCATCCAGTTGGTCGGCGGCATGGTGCTGGCGTTGACGGCGCCGTTGATGCAACCGGTGCCGGTGCCGCGGCACTTGAATTCCTTGATATTGGCGTCCGGCGGCGCCTGCGCAGCCACGCACGGTGAACCGGTGAAGTCGTTGAAGCGCGAGTTGAGCGCTTTTTCAATACTGGCGCTCAGGCCGGTGTTGGTGTAGACCGTGCCCACGCCGGCCGTCAGCACGGCGCTGTTGCCGTTGCAGACAAAGGGGGCGGTCTTGTTGGCCGAAGACATGGCTGAGTCGCAGGTACCGCTGCCCTGGCTGACCGGATTGATCAGGTAAGGGTCGTAGGTGGCGCCGCCGAGCGAGCCGAGCGAGAAGGTGTTGTACGCCACGCCGCGGCGGAAGCCGAATTCCACCAGTTCCGTCACCCCGGTCGAGTAGGTAAATTTGGAGGTCCGGTGGTCGGGATCGGCGGCGCACACGCCGATCGGGGTGATCAGGGTCACGAAGCGGCCCGCAACGGCGGTACCGAAGGTGCTGGTATTGGCTTCGCCGGCCACCCGCATCAGGTAGGTCGACAGGGTCTTGCTGCCGGTTTCCACCTTGACGAAGGTCATGCTGGCCGGCGCCACGCGCGCCTCGGCGGCGGTCTTCCACGGGCCGTCCGGCGAGTCGCTGAAGTTGAAGGCCGTTTCGGCCAGCGTGAGCTGGGTGTCGAAGTTGTAGTGGTGGGTGCGCGCCATGGCCTGGCCATTGGCGATCGCCTTGTCGACCCCGGCCGTCGTGTTGTCCAGGTCCTTGGCGGCCGCCAGGGCGCTCGCGTCGGCGCCGTTTTGCAGTTCGGCCTTGGCGATGTACAGGTGGCCCAGGTCGAGCACCAGGCCGCCGAGTGGAACGAGCACCAGGAGCAGCAACAAGCCCGTCATCACCGCGACGGCGCCGCGCTGCTGGTGGCGGAAATTGACAGGCTTGCGCATGGCAGTCTCCTATTGGCTGACGCCGATGGTGAACGAGTTGGTGGTCTTTTCCGGCGCCTTGAAGGACTTCTGGTACCGGTCGTAGCCCGCCTTGGCCGCTGCGCCGTCCAGGCCGGAAGGCACCGCCATGTTGCGGCTGGCGCCGGGGTTCATGATCTGGGCGTTGCGCATGTCCGTGGTCGCTTCGCCGAGATGGGCGTCGATATTGGGCGTGGTGGCCATGCAGCCGGCCAAGGCCAATGGCAGCAGGACGGCGCCGGCAGTATGCAGGAAAGCAGGTTTCATGATGGCCTCCTATTTCAGGTCGAAGCCGCCGGCATTCGTGGCGGGGGCTGGTTGCGGGGCAGGTTTGGCTGGCGGCTCGCCTTCCATTTTTCCGAGGAACACGCGCTCGGCGCGGCCGGCTTCCGTCACCTGGGCGGTGGGCAGGCGCTCGGCAAAGTCAGGCGGCAGCGGCTTGACCAGGCGCGGCGTGATCACGAACACCAGTTCGGTGCGGTCGTTCTGGAAGTCGTTGGAGCGGAACAGCGCGCCCAGCACCGGCACTTCGCCCAGCACCGGCACCGCCTTGATATTGGTGGTGCTGCTGTTTTTGATCAGGCCGCCGATGGCGAAGCTCTGGCCGTCGAACAGTTGCACCGTGGTGGCGGCGCGGCGGCTGGTGAACGAGGGCAGGATCGCCACGCCATTGACGCCGTTGGCGGTGATGCCGATGCCTTCCTTGTTCAGTTCCGACACTTCCGGCGCCACCTTCAGGTTGATGCGGCCATCTGCCAGCACGGTCGGCGTGAACTTCACGGCGACGCCGAATTCCTTCTCTTCCAGCGTGATGGTGGTGCTGCCGTTGTTGGCGTTCTGCGCCACGGGAATGAAGATCTTGCCGCCCGCCAGGAAGCTGGCTTCCTGGCCGCTGATGGCCATCAGGTTCGGTTCGGCCAACATTTTCACCAGGCCATCGCGCTTCTGGGCATCGATGCCGACCGAATTGCCGTTGCGGTTATTGACTGCGCTTAGCAGGCTGGGGTTGTTGGTGAGCAGGTTGGACAGCAGCGAGTAGGTCCAGTTGCCGATGGTGTGGCCCAGCCCGATGTTGGCGCCCAGTTGGTCGACCAGGGACTTCGACACTTCGGCGACCTTCACCTCCAGCATGACCTGCTGCGGCGCTGCGATGGTCATCATGTTGATCACCTTGGCCGACACGCCATCTTCCATGCGCTGCGACTGGTTGCCGCCCGAGCTGGCGCCGGCCGGCGCCGCCGAACCTGGCCCGTTGCCGCGTACGCGCGGCTTGGTGACGAAGGCGTTGGCCATCGAGACGATATGGTCGGCCATCACTACGTCCGGCACGGTGCCGGTCAGCATGATGGAGTCGGCTGCCGCGGTGACCTTGACCATGCCTTTCTGGCCGGTCAGCTTGTCGATGCCATCCTGAAGCGCGTTGGTGTCGGCGCCTACGGTCAGGTCGGCCACGATGGTGTCGCCACTCTTGTTCCACAGGATCAGGTTGGTGCTGCCGATTTCGCGGCCCAGCATATACAGCTCGCGTGGATTGAGCAGGATCACGTCGGCCACGCGCGCATCGCCCACGGCGACCCGTGCCGCCGGCTGCTGCAGGCGCACGATGCTCGATTTGCCTTCGGACAGTTGCATGGCCGGCGCCATTTCCGTGCGGCCCTCGCTGGCCGGGATGGTGCCGGCGGCAGCGACGACGGTGCTTGCCGCCGCGCGGTTCTTGGCTTTGGCCTTGGGCTGTTGCGCCACCACGGCCGCTTCGGCGGCGACCTGGGCGTGGACCGGCGCCAGCAGGGCCGGCACGACCAGGGAGGCGCCCAGCAGGGGCAGGACAGCGGTGCGTATGCTTTTCATGGGTAGGCTCCGTTTGCGGTCAGAATTGGTAGCTGCTGCGATCCAGCCCTTTGATCATTTCCACCTTGTCGCGCGATGGGGGCGGCACGGTGGCCACCTTGCGCACCGGTGCCGGGCGCGGCGCCGGGGTGTCGGCCTTGGCTGCCGGCGGTGGAGGCGGCGGCGTCTGGGCGCCCAGCAGGGTGGTCTTGGTGGCGCCGCGGGTCAGTGCCGGGTCCGGATCGATCTGATTGCGCAGCACCAGCGACAGGCTGCCCACGCTCCTTGCCAGGTCCAGTTTCTCCACCTGGTCCGGCGTCAGTTCCAGGGTGACGGCGTTGACCACCTTCGGCTTGGTTTCATCGCGCGAGGATTCCTGCGCCACGGCCAGCACCAGGATGCGTTCCAGCACGATCTTGGAAATGCTGCCGTCCTTGCCGGCCGAACGCTGGCCTTCTTCCTGGGTGTTGACCAGGATGTCGACATAGTTGCCTGGGAGGGCGAAGCCGGCCACGCCGACCACGTCATTGACGCGCACGGTCATGGCGCGCTTGCCTTCGGCCACCACCGCCGACAGGCCGCCCTTGGTGCCTGGTGGCGCCAGCTTGTTTTCCAGGATTGGCTCGCCACGCGTGATGCTGGTACGGGCCACGCGGCCGTCGAGCTGCTTGTCGTCCTTGATGGCGCCCGGAGGTTGCACCGAGGCCGGCCAGTCCACCAGTCGCACCATATCGGGTGTCAGGCGCGAGCCCAGGTTGATGTCCACTTGCGCCACCGCCACCTTCGAAGTGGAGGTGGTGGCCTGGGCATTGATCCAGCGCGCCGCCGCCACTACCGCCACGAAGGCCAGGCCGATTGCCACCACCATCATGATCATTGCACGTGTGTTCCGCATGATATTCCCCTTGCCATCCAGGCTTTAAGCTCCAGCAAAATAATTGTTCCAGGCCCACTCCAGCGAAGCGATATCGAGGGTGGGCAGGCGTCCTTCGTAGGCGGCCAGGTCGCGCAGCTGCGAAACCAGGTCGCGTGGATAGCAGGCCAGCAGCGGCCGCTCGTGCAACTGGTGGTGGCGCATCAGCCAGGCATAGGCTTCGGCATCGAACGGCACCGAGAAGCGCTGGCATACCTGGCGGAACACCGTTTCGTACTGTTCCGGGTTGAGCGGGCCGACGTGGATCTTGTAGCCCAGGCGGCGCAGGAAGGAACCGTCGGCCAGCGATTCGGGCGGCATATTCGACGAAAAGATCACCACCACGTCGAACGGCACCGGAAACTTGTAGCCGTTCTGCAGCGACAGGTAATCGACCTGGCGGTCCATCGGCACGATCCAGCGGTTCATCAGTTCCACCGGCGAGCAGCGCTGGCGGCCCAGGTCGTCGATGATGAAGATGCCGCCATTGGCCTTCAGGTGCGGCGGCGCCTGGTACAGGCGGGTGGCCGGATCGAAGCGCAGGTCCAGCGCTTCCAGGGTCAGTTCGCCGCCGGTGATCACGGCAGGTCGCTGGCTGCGCACCCAGCGCTGGTCGCGCGGGGTGCGGCGGTCGAACAGCATGCCCGGTGGGGCCGTGTCTTCGATGGCGGTGTGCACCACCGGGTCGTAGACCGGGATGATGTCGCCGTCCACCAGCAGCGCATGCGGCACGGCGATCTGTCCTTGCAGCAGGCCGTTCAGGCGTTCTGCCAGGTAGGTCTTGCCGCTGCCCGCCGGACCATGGACAAAGATGGCGCGGCCACTGTTCATGGCCGCGCCCAACTGGTCAAGCACTGCAGGGCTTGCGACGATGCCATCGAACGTCTTGCGGATGTGTTCGCGCTTGACGTGCATCTGCGCCACGCTATGGGCGCGCACGCGTTCGGCATAGTCGCTAAAGGTTACCGGTGCCGGGCCGGCGTAGGCATCGCGGCGCACGAACTCCGCAGCGCGGGCACGGCCCGTATCGGTCAGGTTGTAGACGATGTCGGCATCGGTATTGCTGGTGCCGCGGCGCATCATCTCCATCAGTTTTTCAGTGCGCATGAAGCCCAGCACCGGGTCCAGCACGGACGGCGGCAGCTTCATGTGGCCGGCCAGCTCATTCAGCTTGATCTGCCCGCGCTGGTACAGGATCTTGCTGGCCAATTCCACCAGCAGCAGGAAGGGCAGCCCGGTTTCCTCCACGGTGCGCGGAGCTGGGACGCGCAGCGGATCGTCGGCCCAGGGGCGTTTGCTAGGTTCTTCAAAATCTGCAGACATGGCAGGCCTCTCTCAGAATACCAGGGGCAGGACGCGGTATTTCACGCGGCGCATATACAGCACGTAATTGCTGTCGTGCGACAGGAAGCGCTCTTCGCGCACCATGCGCCCGACCAGGAGCACAGCTGCCAGCGTGACCACCAGCAGGTTGTACAGGCTGCTGTTGACCAGCAGGTAGCCGATATAGCCCAGCAGGTAGCTGGCATACAGCGGATGGCGCACGAAGCGGTACATGCCGCCGGTCTTCACGCCGCGCCGCGCCGCCACCAGGCCAAAGCTGCTGTTCAGCGAGAGCAGGCCGGCAATCTGGGTCAGCATGCCGAGCAGGATCAGGTAGCGGCCTTCGGCCAGCAGGCCATCGCCGCTGGGCATGAACACGAAAGGCGCGAAGGTGCCTGCGATGGCCAGCGCCCAGTCCACCGGCGCGTGCGACAGCGCCTGCGGCGTGTTGCGCAGCACGAACAGCACGGCAATCAGGGTTTCCGACAGCATGAACAGCAGGTAGGACCAGTCGCCGCTGACCAGGAACTTGTTGATGTGGATGACCGCGAACAGCAGCCAGCCAACAGCCAGCACGGCACCGGCGGCGTGGTTCAGCAGGCGGGATTGGCGCAGGGCGTGCATGTTCAGGGTCCTTTCCATTCGCTCAGATGGTCCAGCCAGCAACGCGGGTCAGCAACAGGTAAGCCACGGTGCCGGCAGCAATCGCAATCGCATACGGCAGCTTGCCGGTGGCCGCCACCGGTTGCTCCAGCTGTGCCGTACCGCCGGACAAACCGCGCAGCAGGCTGCCCAGCAGCATGGTGCGCACATTGCCCAGCACCTTGCGCAGGCTGCCGTCCACCAGGGCAAACAGCAGGGCCAGGGCGCCGCCGGCGACCAGGCAGAACAGCGTGACGCCCAGCATCTCTTGCGGCCCCAGGAAAGCGCCGATCATGGCCATCAGCTTGACGTCGCCGGCGCCGAGGGCGCCCAGCGCATACATTGGCAGCAGCAACAGCAGTCCCAGCGCCAGGCCGC
>Ga0209565_1001108_pt1 | contig 13210 bp, 12 predicted proteins | sample Araplaol_mTSA_r2_2_FD_184283 | JGI IMG/M metagenome (GOLD analysis project Ga0209565, IMG submission 184283) | Arabidopsis root microbial communities from North Carolina, USA - plate scrape MF_Col_mTSA_r2 (SPAdes) (version 3) | ecosystem: Host-associated > Plants > Roots > Endosphere | place... | reverse complement strand
CCCATGCATGGCGCGACTGGTATGCGCAGCAGGGCTGGGAGTACACGGTGCATGCCTCGCGCGGGCCGCGCTACGAACTCTTCACCATGGTGGTGGCGGCCACGGCCGCCGGCATGGGCGTGGGCCTGGCGCCGCGCATCCTGATCGAGCACGAACTGCGCACGGGCGAACTCGTGATTCCGGTAGACCGGCACCTCGACGTGCCGCAGGGCTACTACTTCGCGTACCCAGAAGGCCGGCCGGCCTCCGGGGCATTGGAAGACTTCAAGCGCTGGGTGCTCGGGCTAACGCCCGGCTAGAAAAGGACGCTAGACCGGATTCGGGTTGCGTTCGAGAAATCCCTGCTGGTGCCAGTAGGGATAGGCCCGCGTCGTGGTGCTGGCCGCGTCGAGCTCGGCGACCTGCGCGGGCGTGAGGTTCCAGCCGACGGCGCCGAGGTTCTGCCTCAGCTGCGCCTCTTCGCGCGCGCCGACCACCACGCTGGACACCGTCGGGCGCTGCAGCAGCCAGTTGAGCGCCACCTGCGGCACCGTCTTGCCGACTTCGGCGCCGATCTTTTCCAGCGCATCGACCACGCGGTACAGCAGCTCGTCGGGCACCGGCGGGCCCATGTCGGCCGTCGCGTGCAGCCGGCTGTTGGCGGGCAGCGGCTGGCCGCGGCGGATCTTGCCCGTGAGCCGGCCCCAGCCCAGCGGGCTCCACACCACGGCGCCTATGCCCTGGTCGATGCCTAGCGGCATCAGCTCCCATTCGTAGTCGCGGCCGACCAGCGAGTAGTAGGCCTGGTTCGCGACGTAGCGCGCGAGGCCGTGGCGCTCCGACACGGCCAGCGACTTCATCAGGTGCCAGCCCGAGAAGTTCGACACCCCGATGTAGCGCAGCTTGCCCGCGCGCACCAGGTCGTCGAGCGTGGAGAGCGTCTCTTCCACCGGCGTGCTCGCGTCGAAGCCGTGCAGCTGGAACAGGTCGATGTAGTCGGTGCCCAGCCGCTTGAGCGAACCGTCGACGGCCTGCACGAGGTGGTGGCGAGAAGAACCCACGTCGTTCGGCCCCTCGCCGCTGCGGAAGGTGGCCTTGGTCGAGATCAGAAGCCTGTCGCGCGGCCGCCCCTTGATCGCCTCGCCGAGCACCGACTCGGCCGCGCCGGACGAATAGATGTCGGCGCTGTCGAACATGTTCACGCCAGCTTCGAGACAGATGTCGATGAGCTTGCGCGCCTCGGCCACGTCGGTGCTGCCCCATGCGCTGAAGAACTCGCCCTTGCCCCCGAAGGTGCCGGTGCCAAAACTCAACACGGGGACCTTGAGGCCGGATTTGCCCAGATGACGGTATTCCAAAGTGGTACTCCTTGGTGCTTGCGGATTCGGGATGAAGAAAGTCCGGCAGACCGGCCGGACTGCCGCGCGGCCATTGTTGGGTGACGCGTTCAACCCTGCGGACGAATGGGCTTTGCGCAGCGGGCCACAAGTGGTTGACGAAGTCATCAACCAGTTCACTTTTTAAGCCTTTAGCATGCGCCGCGAGGTCGTGGCCTCGCGCTCATCCGATGCGCGAGGCCGGGCTTCTGCAGAGAGCCGATAACCAACAAATTCTTCAGGGAGGAAAACCCATGCTTGTCGAAATCGACGAACACGGAATGGTCAGTCACGCGCGCGTGCGACATGCGCGCAGTCCGCAGATCGAACGGGGGAAACGCACCGGCGCCATCACCGGCATCGTCGTGCATCAAACGGACGCCGATACCTCGACGTCTTCATTGAACAGCTACAGGAATCCCAAGGCGAACGGTGCGCACTTTCTCATCGACAAGGATGGGACGATTTATCAGACGGCGGCGATTTATCAGAGGACGAATCATGTGGGGCCGTTGAAGGCGAGGTGTCTGGTGATGAGGACGTGCAAGCCGCACGACTTCCCCAAAAAGGGAGGAGCAGCGGCGATGCATCGGGTCGAGATGCAGAAGGCGCCCGGTGATCGCTATCCGGGCAACATGGAAGCAATCGGAGTCGAGATAGTTGGCAGGGCAAGGATGCCGGAAGGGTTCAGGCCAACGCCCCGGCAGCGGGAATTGACTCTGGAGGAACTGCGAGGAGAGGTTGCCGTCTTCCCCACACCAACGGCAGCACAGAATCAGTCACTCTCGTGGCTCGTCCTCGTACTTCAGAATTCGATACAGATCGCGACAAGTGAAGTCTTTCGCCACCCTGTAGTCAGCAGCAAGAACAAGACAGAAGCAGAAGGTGCGAACTGGACGCTTCCCGCTCCCACACCATGAACAAAGTCAACATCCTTTTGATGTCACTGGCAGCTGCAGCTGCAGTGGCAGCTGGACAGCTGCACGCAGCCGACAAGCGATACCCACTCAACTCCGTACAGAAGATCGAGATCATCGAGCCCTCCAGCGGATCTGCCTGGGAAGACAAGGACTTCCTGGATTGCTCGGATGTCATCCTGACTGAGGAGGACGTGCGCTACGCGCTGCAGCACATGCGCAGAGTCTCGCGGAAGTCCTACTTCAGCGAGTACACGGAAAGAACGGGTTGCGCAGGCGGAGCATCGGTCACGTTCAAGAACGGAAAGATCATCGTCATCGGGATCGAACCCACCGGGCGGATCAACACCTTTGAAGCGGACGCCAAACTTGAGCCCACCTCGACTCCAGGTAGCTTCTACGATTGCGCCCCTTGCAAGGACCGCAAGATGAACCTCCTGAAAGACGCACTGGACCGAGCCGACGAACGACGGCTCAGGAAAGCGGAAGCAGAAGGACTGATCCCGCCAGGCGAGGCAGAGCGCCGCCTGAAAGCTGTGCGAACCAGCCGCTGACAGTCCGAACCAAACCCGCTTCGGCGGGTTTTTCTTCGGGCCTGTTTTTCGAGCGCGTTCATTCGGGCTTGATGTTGTGCGTCTTCACGAGCTTTCCCCAGCGCTCCGCCTCTGCGCGGATGAATGCGTCGAAGGCCTCCGGCGTGCCGCCCATCACCTCGTTGCCCTGGGAGGTGATCTTCTCGGTCACGTCGGGTTCGCGGATGGCCTTGTTGATGGCCTCGTTCAGCTTCGCCACCACGGGCGCCGGCGTGCCCCTGGGCACGACCACGCCGAACCAGTTCGACATTTCCATGCCGCCGATGCCAAGCTCCTTGAAAGTCGGCACCTCGGGCAGCAGCGGCGAGCGCCTGTCGCTGGTGATGCCCAACGGATGGAGCTTGGCGTCGCCGCCCTTCAGGTAGGGCATGACGGCGAAGATCCATTCGAACATCAGGTCGACGTTGCCGGCGATCAGGTCGTTGGTGGCCGGCGCGCCGCCCTTGTAGGCCACGTGGACCATGTCGACCTTCGCGTTCTGCTCGAACAGCTCGCCGGCCAGATGGTGCGAGCCGCCCAGCCCGCCCGATGCGTAGCTCAGCGTACCGGGCTTGGCCTGCGCACGCGCGATCACGTCCTTGACGGACTTCAGCGGCGAGTTCCTGTTCACCGACATCACCAGCGGGCCCTTCTCGATGAGCACCACCGGCGCGAGGTCCTTGGCCGGGTCGAAGTTCAGCTTGGGAAAGAGCGCCTTGTTCACCGCCAGCGGCGCGAAGTTGCCGAGGCCGATGGTGTAGCCGTCGGGCGCGGCCTTCGCGATCGCGGCGGTGCCGATGTTTCCGCCCGCGCCGGGGCGGTTGTCGATGATGACCGGCTGGCCGAAATAGACCGAGAGCTTCTGCGCGACCTGGCGCGCCCGGATGTCGGAGCTGCCGCCCGCCGCATACGGAACGATGAAGGTGATCTGCTTCGCAGGGTAGTCCACGGCTTGGGCGGCCTGGGCCTGCGCCGCGCCGGACAACAGCACGAGCGATATGGCCGCGCCCGCAACGGCGCCGCGCAGCAGCCTGCGAGGCGAACGGGAAAAGAGCTTTGTCATGAGTCTCCTGTTCTTGGAACGCACCTTCGTGCGCCGGGTTTTGGAATCTGGTTTGCGATTTCCTTGATTGTATTTATTATTGTATTGATACAATAAGGCGAAACCCTGAAGCAGAAATTTATCCAACATGCCGCCCAGCAGTTATGTTTTTAAAGTCTCATTGATACATGCAACACGGCTTGCAATGAGCCCCGTGGGAGAAGCCTTCGAGCGCCTCTGGCCCGATGCCACGCTGATGAACCTGCTGGACGACAGCCTCCCGGCGGACCTCGCCGCCGAGGGCCGGCAGAACGACGCGATGACCGCGCGCTTCGAGCAGCTCGCGCGCTATGCGGTGCGCGCAGGCGCCCAAGGCGTTCTCTTCACCTGCTCGGCCTTCGGCCAGTCCATCGAGGCCGCGGCGCGCGCGGTGGACGTGCCGGTCTACAAGCCGAACGAAGCGATGTTCCTGGAGGCGCTGGAGCTGGTGCGCACGACGCCGGGCACGGGCCGGATCGGCCTGCTCTGCACCTTCGCGCCCTCTATTCCATCGATGCGCGACGAGCTCCTGTCCATGGCGCGGCGCGCCGATGCCCGCGTGGAGCTGGTGAGCGCCTGCGCGAGCGGCGCCATGGAAGCCCTCGCCGCCGGCGACGCGGCAACGCACGACCGCCTGATCGCAGAGCAGTCGCTCGCGCTGCGCGAATGCGATGTGGTGATGCTCGGCCAGTTCTCGATGGCCCGCGCGCAGCAGTTGGTTGCCGGCCTGCTGAACAAGCCGGTTCTCACCAGCCCCGACAGCGCCGTGCGCCTGCTGCGCAGGACCCTGCTCGGCGCCTGACGGTCTTTCCTCTTCCCTTTCCCTGCCCCCTCACCCCCTCAACCCTCGAAGCTCACTGGAGATACCAACCATGAAATTCATCGTGCTGCCGTGCGACGGCATCGGTCCCGAAATCGTCTCGGCCTCTGTTGCCGTGCTGCAGGCGGCCGACAGGCGATTCGGCCTGGGCATCGCGTACGACTACGACGATGTCGGCTTCACCAGCCTGGAGAAGCACGGCACCACGCTGCGCCAGGAAGTGCTCGACAGGGCGAAGACCTACAACGGCATCATCCTTGGCACGCAGTCGCATGCCGACTACCCCGCTCCCGAACAGGGCGGGCGCAACGTGTCGGCGGGCTTTCGCATCGGGCTCGATCTCTACGCCAACGTGCGCCCGGCCCGCACGCGCCCCTTCCTGCCATCGAACATGCGCGAGGGCCGTGCCATGGACCTGGTCATCATGCGGGAGGCCACCGAGGGCTTCTACCCCGACCGCAACATGTCGCGCGGCTGGGGCGAGATGATGCCCAGCCCCGACATGGCGCTGTCGGTGCGCAAGATCACGCGGCACTGCAGCGAGCGCATCGCGCGCCGGGCATTCGAGCTGGCCATGACCCGCCGCAGGAAGGTGACGGCCATCCACAAGGCCAACAGCTTCCACATGACCGACGGCCTCTTCCTCGAAGCCGTGCGCCACGTGGCCAGGGAGTTCCCCGAAGTGGCGCTGGACGACCTGCTGGTCGACGCCTCCACCGCGCACCTCGTCAAGGAGCCGGAGCGCTTCGACGTGCTGGTGGCGACCAACTTCTACGGCGACATCCTCTCCGACTTGGCCAGCGAGCTGTCGGGCAGTCTGGGCCTGGCGGGCTCGGTGATGGCCAGCGACGACATCTGCTGCGCGCAGGCCCAGCACGGCTCGGCGCCGACCATCGCGGGCAAGGACCTCGCGAACCCGGTGTCGATGATCCTGTCGGTCGCGATGATGGTCCGCTGGGTCGGCGACAAGCGCGCCAGCAAGCCCATGCAGGACGCGGGCGATGCGATGGTGCGCGCCGTCGACAAGGTGCTGGAGAACCCGGCCACGCGCACGCGCGACATCGGCGGCACGATCGGCTGCAAGGCCTTCACGGCGGCCGTGGTCGAGGCGGTTGCCGGGGCCTGAGGCGCCTCGCGACGGGAGGCCGCATGGCGCCGCTTCGATCCGCATCGCCGGCAGCGCTTAAAGTCGGTTCTTTTGAGCAGCCCCAGATGCCCTCTGCCCTCCCCGCATCGAGTTCGTCGCCGTCCAATGTCAGCGCGCTCATCCCGACGCTGGCGCGCCGCATCGTCGAGATGATCCGGCGCGAACGCTACCCCGTCGGCCACCGGCTGACGGAGCAGGCGCTGTGCGACGAACTGGCGGTGTCGCGCTCGCCGGTGCGCAAGGCGCTGCAGTACCTGCAGGAAACGGGCGCCGTGACATCGGAGCCCAACCGCGGCTACCAGGTCGCGAAGCCCCCTTCCGAGCTTGGCGAGCTGGAACTCGCGCCCGACCCTGGCTCGGAGGAAACGGTCTACATGCGCATCGCCAACGACCGCATCCAGGGCGCGCTGCCCGACGAGATCGCCGAAGCCGACCTCATGACGCGCTACGGGCTCGCGCGGCTGCAGGTGCAGCGCATCCTCAACCGCATGTCGCGCGAAGGCATGGTCGACCGCAAGCCGGGGCGCGGCTGGATCTTCCGGCCGCTGCTCAGCAGCGTCGAGTCGCACCGCGAGAGCTACCGCTTCCGCATGATCATCGAGCCGGCGGCCATCCTCGAGCCCGGCTACCAGGTCGACCTTGCCGAGCTCGAGAAATGCCGGCAGGAGCAGATCGAGCTGCTGCAGGGCGGCATCGAGCGCTGCACGCCCACCGAGCTGTTCCGCGCCGGCGTGCACTTCCACGAGACCGTGATCGCCGGCGCCAACAACCAGTTTCTGCTCGACTCCCTCAAGACCGTCAACCAGATGCGCCGAGTGGTCGAATACGGCACCCGCCTGGACCGCGCGCGCCTGCACCGCCAGTGCGAAGAGCACCTGATGCTGATCGACCTGCTGGTCAAGGGCGAGCGCATGGAGGCTTCGCAGTTCCTGCGGCAGCACCTGAACACCGCCCGCATCACGAAGATCGGCGACGGCGACGGCGACGACGCCTGACCAGCCCAGCCCGGCTCGCGTCGGCGCTGGATACCATCGACCGATGCGAATCTCCCTCGAAAGCCCAACCCAGCCCGACGTCGTCCAGCTCATCGACGACCTCGACGCTTACCAGAAGCCGCTGTATCCGCCCGAGTGCCACTACGGCATCGACATCGCGGCGCTGTCTGCGCCGAACGTGCTGTTCGCGGTCGCCCGCGACGGCGAAGGCACGGCCGTGGGCTGCGGCGCCATCGTGATGGAGCCCGGCTTCGGCGAGCTCAAGCGCATGTACGTGCGGCCGGAGAGCCGCGGACAAGGCGTCGCGGCGAAGGTGCTCGGTTTTCTCGAAGGCGAAGCGGCGACGCGCGGCTGCGCGGTCTTCAGGCTGGAGACGGGCATCAGCCAGCCGGAGGCGCTGTCGTTCTATGCGCGTTCGGGGTACGAGCGGCGCGGGCCGTTCGGGGGCTATCCGGACGATCCGTTCAGCGTGTTCATGCAGAAGACGACGGCGTGAACCTCGTCTTTCGCAAGGCGATTCCCGAGGACACACCCGGCTGCATCGACCTGCGAGGCCGGACGAGGGAAAACGCCTTCTCGGCCGAGCAGCTTGCAGCGCTCGGCATCACGCTCGATAGCTGGCGCGCAGGCATCGCCGACGGCTCGCTGCCCGGTCACGTCGCCGCCGTAGACGGTGAACTCGCCGGCTACTGCTTCGGCGACCGCGACACGGGCGAGATCGTGGTGCTCGCGCTCCTGCCCGCCTTCGAAGGCATGGGCATCGGCAAGCGGTTGCTGGACCTGGTGGTCGAAGAGTTCAGGGCCCGGGGATTCGAGAAGCTCTTTCTCGGCTGCTCGTACGATCCCGGGGTAAGGTCGTACGGGTTCTATCGGCATCTGGGCTGGAAGCCCACGGGCGCCGTCGACGGCGCGGGCGACGAAGTGCTCGAATATTTCCTCTCGTAGCGCGACCGCGCAAGGCGCCACATCCAGCGGCCGCTCAGGCGCAATCCCACCACATTAGGGGAAATCCCTAGAAGCTCTCCCGCGAAGCGCCAGCGCAGGCCTTCCGCGAATGAAACAGCGCGCGCCAACCTTCTCCAAAGCCCCCTTCCCCCTGGCCCGTTACTTGCGATCTCGATCAAAAATGACAGAAAATTTTCTTATCTGACTTATATTTGTAAACTGGTTTTCAAAAAACGCACACTTTCGGGCGCAACGCACCCTTCATGAGCACACCTTTCGACACCCCAGGCACCACCGTGGCACAGCGCATCGCGCAGGCTTTGCCGCGGCTGTCGCGCTCGCACCGGCAGGTGGCCGACTACGTGCTGGAGCACCCGCTGCAGGTGGCGACGCTGCCCATCGACGAGCTGGCTGCGGTGGTGGGCGTGTCGGTGGCCACGGCCAACCGCTTTGCGCGGGCGCTGGATTTCGACGGCTACGCCACCTTCCGCGCAGAGCTCGTGCGGGGCTTCGAGCCGCTGGTGGCGCCGGTGGAGCGGCTGCGCGGCAACCTGGAGCGGCCGACCACGGTGGCCGAGGTGTTCGCCACGGCGCTCGACGAGAGCCGCCGCAACATCGACGCGACGCGTCAGACGCTGGACTACGCCGCCTGCGAAGCCGCAGTGGAGCGCATCGGCAAGGCGCGCTCGGTCTACATCGGCGGCTTCGGCGCGAGCGCGTGGCTCGCGGGCCTGCTTCAGCACGGGCTGGACGGCAGCTGCAGCGACGTGCGCATGCTCTCCAGCGTCAGCGGCGTCACGCATGCGGCGCGCACGCTGATGCACGCGGGGCCGCAGGACGTGTTCATCGGCCTGACCTTTCCGCGCTACCTGACGGACACCATCGCACTCGCGCAGCTCGCGCGCAGCCAGGGCTGCGCCGTCATCGCCCTCACCGACCGGCCCAGTTCGCCGCTGGCGCCGCTGGCCGACGTGGCGCTGTTCTGCCAGACCGAAACCAGCTATCGCCCGAACTGCGAGACCAGCGTGCTCGCGCTGATCGAGGCGCTGACCAGCGCGGTGTCGCTGCGCGCGCCCGATCCGGTGCAGTCGGCCGGCCGCATTCTGCAGGCGGTGCGCCCCTGGCTGCATGGCGCCAACGGCCTGCAGCGCATCAGCGGAACCGCTGCGGCAGCCCCCCAGACACCCGATGCCCCCGCCCCCAGCGGCGCGGGCAGCAAGAAGAAGAAAGCTTCCCGATGACCCAGACCCATGTGCCCGTGATCGCCATCCATGGCGGCGCCGGCACCATCAGCGCCGCGACGACGAGCGCGGAACAGGCGCAGGCCTATCACGATGCTCTGAAGAACATCGTGGCCGCCGCGCAGGCGATGCTGCTCAAGGGCGCCTCCGCGCTCGACGCCGCCTGCCTCGCGGTCGAGATGCTCGAGGAGTGCCCGCTCTTCAACGCCGGCCACGGCGCAGTGTTCACGCACGACGAAACCCATGAACTCGACGCCGCCGTGATGGACGGCGCGACGCTCGCCGCCGGCGCGATCGCGGGCGTGTGCCACATCCGCCGCCCGGTGCGCGCCGCGCGCGCCGTGCTCGAAGACGGCGCCCATGTGCTGCTGGCCGGCGCGGGCGCCGAGGTGTTTGCGCGCGAACGCGGGCTGGAGATGGTCGAGCCTTCGTTCTTCTCCACCGAGGCGCGACGCCAGCAGCTCTACCGCGTGCGCGGCACGGGCCGCGTGGTGACGGACCATGAAGGCGCGACGATGGCGGCGGCTGCTGCTGCAGCAGCAACCCCGTCCCCGCTCGACGAGGACAAGAAGTTCGGCACCGTCGGCGCGGTCGCGCTCGACATGCACGGCCACCTGGCCGCCGCCACCTCCACCGGCGGCATGACCAACAAGCGCGTCGGCCGCATCGGCGATTCGCCGCTCATCGGCGCCGGCACCTATGCCGACGACCGCACGGCCGCCGTGTCGTGCACCGGCAGCGGCGAGATGTTCATCCGCGTCGCCGCCGCCTACGACGTGTGCGCGCGCATGGCCTACGGCGGCGCGACGCTCGAAGCCGCCACGCACGCCGTGGTGCAGCAGTCGCTGCCGGCCATCGGCGGCTCCGGCGGCCTGATCGCCGTGGACCGCCACGGCAACCTGAGCCTGGCCTTCAACAGCGAAGGCATGTACCGCGGCCACGCGCGCGGCAACGAAGCGCCCCTCACGGCCATCTTCGCCTGACGCCGTACGCGCTCGTAGCCTCCTCTTTTCCTCGCACTCCCATGTCCACCCCTGCCCTCGCCCTGCCGGACGGCCGCGTTCTCGCCGTCGACGACCTCACCGTTCGCTTCTCGACTTCCGAGCGCACGGTCGATGCCGTGAAGAAGCTGTCATTCCACGTCGACCACGGCGAAACGCTCGCGGTGGTGGGCGAATCGGGCTCGGGCAAGTCGGTGACCTCGCTGGCGCTGATGCGCCTCGTCGAGCACGGCGGCGGCCGCATCCTGAACGGCAGCATGATGTTCCGCCGCCGCAACGGCGAGGTGCTCGACCTGGCTCAGGCGCGCGACAGCGCCATGCGCAATATCCGCGGCGCGGACATCGCGATGATCTTCCAGGAGCCGATGACGTCGCTGAACCCGGTGTTCACCGCCGGCGACCAGATCGCCGAGGCCATCCGCATCCATCAGGGCAAGAGCGACGCGGCCGCGCGTGCCGAGGCGCTGCGCATGCTGGAGCTGGTGCGCATTCCCGAGGCGCGCAACGTGCTCGACCGCTTCCCGCACCAGCTGTCGGGCGGCATGCGCCAGCGCGTGATGATCGCCATGGCGCTGTCGTGCAAGCCGCAGCTGCTGATTGCCGACGAGCCCACCACCGCGCTGGACGTGACGATCCAGGCGCAGATCCTCCAGCTCATCCGCGAGCTGCAGAAGGAGATGCACATGGGCGTGCTCTTCATCACGCACGACATGGGCGTCGTGGCCGAGATCGCCGACCGCGTGCTGGTGATGTACCGCGGCGACAAGGTGGAAGAAGGCGTCTCCGACAACGTGTTCGCGGCGCCGCAGCACCCCTACACCCGCGCGCTGCTGTCGGCCGTGCCCAAGCTGGGCGCGATGCAGGGCACCGACCTGCCGGCCAAGTTCGAGCTGCTGCGCACCGAGGCCAGCGCCGACACCGTGCCGTGCACGCAGACCACGCCGCAGGACACGGTGCGCGCCGACGGCGGCCCGATCCTGCGCGTGCGCGACCTCGTCACCCGCTTCGACGTGCGCAGCGGCCTCTTCGGCCGCGTGAAGCGCCGCGTGCACGCGGTGGAGAAGATCAGCTTCGACCTGTACCCCGGCGAGACGCTGGCGCTGGTCGGCGAATCGGGCTGCGGCAAGTCGACCACCGGCCGCTCGCTGCTGCGCCTGGTCGAGAGCCAGAGCGGCGCCATCGAGTTCGGCGGCCAGAACATCCGCGAGCTGCCCACGCGCGAGCTGCAGGCGCTGCGCCGCAACATCCAGTTCATTTTCCAGGACCCGTTCGCCTCGCTCGATCCGCGCGTGACAGTGGGCTTCTCGATCATGGAGCCGCTGCTCATCCACAACATCGCCAAGGGCGCCGAGGCTCAGCAGCGCGTCGACTGGCTGCTGCAGAAGGTGGGCCTGCCGCCCGAGGCGGCGCAGCGCTATCCGCACGAGTTCTCCGGCGGCCAGCGGCAGCGCATCGCCATCGCGCGGGCGCTCGCGCTCAACCCCAAGGTGGTGGTGGCCGACGAGTCCGTGTCGGCGCTGGACGTGTCCATCCAGGCGCAGATCGTCAACCTGATGCTCGACCTGCAGCGCGAGCTGGGCGTGGCCTTCCTCTTCATCTCGCACGACATGGCGGTGGTGGAGCGCATCAGCCACCGCGTGGCCGTGATGTACCTGGGCCAGATCGTCGAGATCGGCCCGCGCCGCGCGGTGTTCGAGGCGCCGCAGCACCCCTACACCCGCAAGCTGATGGCCGCAGTGCCGGTGGCCGACCCGTCGCGCCGCCACAAGCCGCGCGCGCTGCTCGAAGGCGAGATTCCCAGCCCGATCCGCGCGGTGGGCGACGAACCCGTTGTGCCGCCGCTGGTGCAGGTCGCGCCGGGGCACTTCGTCGCGCAGCACGCCATCGGCGGTGCTTTCTGAACGGCCTATCCAAATTTTTCAACCCGCAGGCCCTCCTGCTTTTTTTCCACGAACCGACTGGAGTTCTTCCATGACGCAACAAGCTTCTTCCTCCCTGCGATGGGCATCCGCACTGCTGGGCCTGGCCGCGCTGGCCGCCTCGGGCACGGCACTGGCCGCGAAAGACGTGGTGCTGTCGATCGGCTACCAGCCGGAAACGCTGGACCCGTACAACACCAACACAACCATCACCACGGCCGTGACCAAGACCTTCTATGAAGGCCTGTTCCAGTTCGACAAGGACCTGAAGGTGCAGAACGTGCTCGCCGAGAGCTACGACGTGTCGAAGGACGGCCTGGTCTACACCATCAAGCTGCGCACCGGCGTGAAGTTCCACGACGGCACCGACTTCAACGCCGACGCGGTGAAGTTCACGCTCGACCGCGTGCTGAATCAGGACAACAAGCTGCTGCGCTACAACCAGTTCAACCGCGTGAGCAAGGTCGACGTGGTGAACCCGAGCACCGTGCGCATCACGCTGAAGGAGCCCTTCGGCCCCTTCATCAACTCGCTGGCCCACGCATCGGCCGCCATGATCTCGCCCACCGCGCTGAAGAAGTGGGGCAACAAGGACATCGCCTTCCACCCCGTGGGCACGGGCCCCTTCGAGTTCGTCGAGTGGAAGCAGACCGAAGCCGTCAAGGCCAAGAAGTTCGACGGCTACTGGAAGAAAGGCTTCCCGAAGGTCGACAACGTCTCGTGGAAGCCGGTGCTCGAGAACAACACGCGCGCCGCGATGCTGCAGACCGGCGAGGCCGACTTCGCATTCCCCATTCCCTATGAGCAGGCCGACCTGCTGAAGAAGAGCGAGAAGCTCGAAGTGGTGGCAACGCCCTCGATCATCACGCGCTTCCTGGCATTCAACATGCTGCAGAAGCCCTACGACAACCCGAAGGTGCGCGAGGCCATCGGCTACGCCATCAACAAGGAAGCGCTGGCCAAGGTCGCGTTCGGCGGCTATGCCTTCCCGGCGCAGGGCGTGCTGCCCCAGGGCGTGAAGTACGCCGAGAAGATGGCTCCCATTCCCTACGACCTGAAGAAGGCCAAGGAGCTGATGAAGGAAGCCGGCTACCCCGACGGCTTCGAGTCGGTGCTGTGGAGCGCCTACAACAACACGACCTCGCAGAAGACGATCCAGTTCGTGCAGCAGCAGCTCGCGCAGATCGGCATCAAGCTGCAGGTGCAGGCGCTCGAAG
>Ga0209565_1001098_pt1 | contig 13364 bp, 12 predicted proteins | sample Araplaol_mTSA_r2_2_FD_184283 | JGI IMG/M metagenome (GOLD analysis project Ga0209565, IMG submission 184283) | Arabidopsis root microbial communities from North Carolina, USA - plate scrape MF_Col_mTSA_r2 (SPAdes) (version 3) | ecosystem: Host-associated > Plants > Roots > Endosphere | place... | reverse complement strand
ATCCGGCGCGCGCTCGTACACGGCGATGCCCATGTCGTTGAAGGTCGCGATGATGCCTTCGATCGCTTCCGGATCGACGATGTTTTCCGGCAGGTGGTCGTTGATCTCGGCGTAAGTCAGGTAGCCGCGGTCCTTGCCCAGGTTGATCAGGTTCTTGAACTGGGTGCGGCGCTTTTCCAGCTCCTCAGCGTTGGCGCCTTCGGCCATGCCGAAAGCGTCGATGCCCTTGGCCTTGCGCTCGCGCGCCTTGGACGCCGCCTTCAATTCGGCGCGTTCCACGGCGTTCAGTGCCGCCACTTCATCGTTCTCCGGGGTGAACTCGCTTGGCTTGCGGCCACGGCGGCCCGGCACCTTCACCTGCGGCAGCAGGTAGCCGGAAGTGTCGATCGATGCCAGCACGGCGGCGTCGCGCACTTCGGTCACGGCGGCTGGGCCGGTGGTCACGGTCACCGGCGCCGGTTCGGCGGCCTTCGGCTTGCGGCCGCGCTTTGCCGGGGCAGGAGCCGGCGCTTCTTCGGCGACGACGGCCAGCGACACCGGCTTGGCAGCGGCGGTCTTGCGGGCGCGGGTCTTCACAACCGGTTCGTCGGCCACTTCCACCGGTGCTTCGGCGGCCGGCACGGCGGCCAGGCGGCGGGATTTCTTTACTACCGTGACTTTGCCTGCTTCCTCTTGAGCGTTGTCGATCACATAGGAAAGGCTGGTTTTCGGCACAGCCAGCGGTGCGCTGGTGGTGGCGGATCCAGTGGATTTCTTGGCGGACAACGTCAGGGTCTTAGGTTTGGTCATTCAATATCTCTCTGCGCGCGCCCGAGGGTGCGCTTGGTCGAAGTCGGTTCAGGGATGATCGGGAAAAGAAAAAGCCCGATTGACCGGGCTCGATTCCGATGATTCAGTGATTAGAGAGGGCACATGCCCTTGAACTGGTCTACACAGGGCAGCGCGGCCCCGGCCGAAAACTCTTTACCAAACTGAATTCGCACCGTCCTGCATTTGGTGCGTCTGTCATTATACAAGGATTCGTGCTGCACTGCACTCATTAATTCGATATCAAAACAACATCATGGGTTAAAACACAATGCTGTGAAGGGTCGCCTCGTGGTATGCTGGCGGCTCTTGATTAACCTACGATGTCGATGAACACTAGCACTACCCCTCAGCCGCCGGCCGAAGACCAAGCCGCCGCACCTGCCGCTCCAAATTCCGCACGCGCCCTGCTTAAGCAATTGCAGCAACAGTTTGCCCCGTTCCGCGACAGCCTGCCGCTGTCGATCGGTATCGACAAGCAGCTGATCGCCGTCCAGCCGGAACTTAACCGCAAGCTGATGCGCGCTGCGCTGGGCATCCATACTTCCTCCCAGCGCTACCTGCGCGCGATGGAAAAAGCCACTGTACGCTACAACCTGGATGGCAGCACCGGCGCTGAAGTCACCGACGAACACCGCAAGCACGCCAAGGAAACCCTGGCGGAGCGCCAAAAGAAAGAAATGGAACGCCGCAAGGCGGAACGCGCCGCCGAGCGCGAAGCCGCTGCTGCCGTGGAAGCCGACCGCCGCCGCGCGGAGAAGCTGCAGGCACTGACCGCCAAGTTCTCCAAGAAGTAATGAGCGACGCGCCGGAAGCCGTCCCCGAGCTGCCTCCGTATGAAGGCATCTCGCTGGCCGACGTCCGGCTTGTAAAAACCGCTGCCGATGCGCAGGCTGCGCAAGCGGCCTTGCTGGCGGCGGATGCTATCGGTTTCGACACTGAATCCAAACCTACCTTCGTCAAGGGCGAAAGCTCGGACGGTCCCCACCTGATCCAGTTTGCCGATGACCGGCAGGCGTGGTTGTTCCAGGTGGGCGACAACTTCCCTCACCTGGCTGCGGTCAAAGCGATTCTCGAATCGGATATGACGCTGAAGATTGGCTTTGGCTTGTCGGATGACGTCAAGCGCGTTCGGTCGAAGCTGGGGATTGAGCCCTTGAAGGTGGTTGACCTGGGCGTGGTGCTGCGTGTGCCGGGGCAGAAGAACGACCTGGGTGCGAAAAGCGCCGTCGCCAAGTATTTCGGCCGGGCCCTCACCAAATCCAAGAAGATTTCCACCACCAACTGGGCTACGCCGCGCTTGAACGAGAAGCAGATTTTGTACGCTGCGGATGATGCGCAGGTTGCCTTGCGTGTGTATCGCCACTGGATCGGCATTGGCAACGTGCTGCCGCCGATCAAACCGCCCAAGCGCCCAAAACCCGCTAAACCTGGGCCTTAGCCAGCATACCAAGAACAGCAACATCCGCCTCATCCCAGGCCTGCCCGTAATTCAAGCGGATGCAGTTCCGGAACTCCCGTTTCGCGCTGAACATCGGCCCCGGCGCAATACTGATTCCCTGCGCCAGCGCCAGCTGATGCAATTCCAACGCATCCACCGACTCCGGCAACACCACCCACAAGAAATATCCCCCCTGCGGCTGCGTCACCCGCGCCCCTTCCGGGAAATGCTCCTCAATCGCAGCCAGCATCCTTCGCTGCTGCCCCGCCAGGGCAGCACGCAGCTGCCGCAAATGCCGCTCATACCCGCCCTGCCCCAGATATTCCGCCAGCGCCAGCTGCGAAGGCATCGCCGCCGCCAGGGACGTAGTCAGCTTCAACCTCTCCACCTGACGCGAGTAACGCCCGGCCGCCGCCCAGCCCACGCGAAAGCCCGGCGCCAGGCACTTCGAAAACGAACTGCAATGCATGACCAGGCCCTTGCTGTCGAAACGCTTAGCCAGCGCCGGCCGCTGCGCGCCGAAATACAGCTCGCCGTACACATCGTCTTCGATCAGCGGCACATCGTGGGCCGCCAGCAGATCGACCAATGCATGCTTCTTCTCAGGCGGCATCAAGCTACCCAGAGGATTCTGGAAACTCGTCATCAACCAGCAAGCACTCGGCCTATGCTGCTCCAGCGCAGCCGCCAGCGCGCCGAGCTCAATCCCTTCGCGCGGATGCGTCGCCACCTCCACCGCCTTCAGCCCGATACGCTCAAGCGCCTGCAAAGCCGCATAGAAACTCGGCGACTCCACCAGCACCGTATCGCCCGGCCGCGCCACCGCCTGCAGGCAAAGGTTCAATGCCTCCAGCGCACCATTGGTGATCACGATATCTTCCGGCGCCACTTGCACACCATCCAGCTGATAGCGCAACGCGATCTGGCGCCGTAATTCCGCATTTCCAGGCGACAGGTCAGCCACCGTACTCCACGGATCGATATGGCGCATGCTGGAAGCGACCGCGCGGCCCAGCTTATCGAGCGGGAACAGCAAAGGACTTGGGAAGGCCGAACCAAAAGGCACGATATCCGGCGCCCGGCTGGCCTCCAGCACCTGGAAAACCAGCTCGCTGACATCGACCATGGTGGACGCCGCATCTGGCCTCGACACCTCAGGTTCCGGCGTCGCCACGACGCGCCGCGAAGCCACGTAATAACCCGAGCGAGGACGCGACTCGATCAAGCCGCGCGCCTCCAGCTGGTAATAGGCCTGGAACACCGTGGACGGACTGACCCCGCGCCGCTCCTGCTGCTGCCGCACGGAGGGCAGCTTCTCGCCCGGCCGCAGCACGCCTGCCGCCATCAGGCCTGCCAGCTCGTCGGCCAGCGCTTCATAGAGCTTCAATCTGATACCCTCGTTCCATGGCTATTCTGAGCCTGTTATTCTTGGCCTTGCAGGCGTATCCTTAACGCACCACAAGAAAAACGGATTCATCATGCGAATTTTCTCACGCATTTTGCCACTTGGCGCCCTGCTGTTGCCTTTGGCGGCGCACGCCGCACAGGGCGTGCTGAAGGACACCATCGAGCAGCGCGTAGCCGCCTGTGTCGCCTGCCACAAAGCCAACGAACAAGGCGACGCCTTCTTCCCCCGCATCGCAGGCAAGCCGGCCGGCTACCTGTACAACCAGCTGCTGAACTTCAAGGAAGGCCGCCGCCAGTACCCGATGATGACCTATATGGTCGAACAACTGCCGGACGCCTACCTGCGCGAAATCGCACAATACTTCTCCGAACAGCACGCGCCGTATCCGCCACCGGCGCCAAGCAGCGCCACGGCGCAAATGATCGAACGTGGCCGCGTGCTGGTGCACCAAGGCGACCCATCACGCAAAGTACCGGCCTGCGTCTCCTGCCACGGCGATGCCATGACCGGCGTCGATCCAGCCATTCCCGGCCTGATCGGCCTGCCGCGCGACTACATCAACGCCCAATTCGGCACCTGGCGCAACAAGAAGCGCAAAGCGCACGCACCCGACTGCATGGCCGACGTAGCAAACCGCCTGAGTGAAGCCGACGTAGCCGCGGTCTCCGGCTGGCTGGCAGCCCAGCCGGCCGACGAGAACATGCGCCCGGCCACCTCCCTGCCCAAGCCATTGCCGATGGAATGCGGCGGCATCCCCAAACAGAAGAACGAACAATGAACCGCAACGCCAAAATCGCCATCGCCGTACCGCTGCTGCTGGTCGTCGCAGCCGTCGGCTTCATCTGGCCCAAGCACGACACCGGCCCGGCGCCCAGCGCCGCCTCGCAGAGCATGCCAGCCGCCGAAAAGATCGCACGCGGCGCCTACCTGGCCAAAGCAGCCGACTGCATGGCCTGCCACACCACGCGCGACGGCGCCGCCTTCGCCGGCGGACGCGCCCTGCAAACCCCGTTCGGCAATGTAATCTCGCCCAACATCACCCCTGACAAGGAAAGCGGCATCGGCACCTGGACCGCCGACGACTTCTGGAACGCCCTGCACAACGGCAAAGCCAAAGATGGCCGCCTGCTCTACCCAGCCTTCCCCTACACGAATTACACCGCGATGACGCGCGACGATTCCGACGCGATGTACGCCTACTTCCAGACCATTACGCCGGTGAAGCAGGCCAGCCAGCCGCACACCCTGCGCTTCCCCTACAACCAGCAAGCGATGCTGGCCGTATGGCGCGCGCTCTACTTCAAGCCCGCCGTGTACGCGCCGGACACCGGCAAATCCGCCGAATGGAACCGCGGCGCCTATCTGGTGCAAGGCCCCGGCCACTGCATCGCCTGCCACAGCGAACGCAACGCGCTGGGCGCCAGCGACAATAGCCTTTCCGGCGGTTTGATTCCGGTGCTGGGCTGGTACGCGCCATCGCTGACCTCCGACCGTGAAGCGGGCCTGGGCGACTGGGACGTAAAAGACATCACCGATTTGCTAAAGACCGGCATCTCGCAACGCGCCACCGTCTTCGGCCCCATGGCCGAAGTAGTACGCGAAAGCCTGCAGCACCTGAGCGACGAAGACGCCCGCGCCATGGCCGTGTATCTGAAATCGCTGCCGAACGACAGCGGCAAGCGCGACCCGTACAAACGCTCCGAAGAACCGGAAGCAGCCGCATGGCTGGCCGCCGGCGAGAAAATCTATCGCAGCCAATGCATGGACTGCCACGGTGAAAAAGGCGAAGGCATCGCCCCGCACTACCCACCGCTGAACGGCAACCGCGCCCTGACGATGGACGAAGCAGTCAACCCAATCCGCATTGTCTTGAACGGAGGCTTCGCCCCCGGCACAGCAGGCAACCCGCGCCCATACGGCATGCCGCCGTTCAGTCACTCACTGAATGATGTGGAAGTAGCGCAAGTAGTGTCCTACCTGCGCGGCGCATGGGACAACAACGCCCCGCCAGTGGAAAGCCAGACGGTCAACCGCCTCCGCAACGTCCCACTGGAATAACTACGGACCAGGCCGTGTCACACCATGGGGTCACACCCTAAGTGTGACACGAGCCCATGTGTGTTGCTGCCGAGGCCGTGTCACACTCGGGGTGTGACCCCAAGGTGTGACACGGGCTCGGGTGGATGATTACAGCATGTCGGCGAAGCCGAGGCGGTCGGTGGTGGCGTGGCGGGCGTCTTCGATGCTGACTTTTTTCTCGGCCAGCAGCTTACGCAGGCATTCGTTCATGGTGTAGCAGCCCGGGGCGGCTTTGCGTTCCATGACGTTGCGCAGCTCGGCGACGCTGCCGGTTTCGATGACGGCGGCCACTTCTGGATTGACGGTCAGGCTTTCGGTGGCGAGGTAGTAGCGGTCGCCGTCCATCGCCGGCATCAGGGCCTGGCAGAGCACGCCGCGCAGGGCGTGGGCCAGGGCCTGGCGCTGCGGTTCAGTATTGCCCAGCAGGCGAATCATCTTTTGCAGGCCCAGCTCGGTCGAGCGGGCGTGCAGCGAGGCCAGCACCAGCGGGCCGGATTCGGCCAGCGCCAGCGCTTCATGTGCGGTTTCAGCGTCGCGGATCTCGCCGATCACGATGACGTCCGGGCGTTCGCGCAGCGCGTCCTTGGCGCCCAGGTCGAAGGTCTCCACGTCGCCGTCGAAGCCTACTTCTCGCTGGGTGATCACGCATTTGCGTTGCGGGATCAGGGTCTCGACCGGGTCTTCGATCGTGATGATGTGACCCGAACGGTTCTTGTTGATCTCGTCCAGCATGGAGGCGATGGTGGTCGACTTGCCCTGGCAGGTGTCGCCAATGATCAGCACCAGGCCGCTGGACAGTTGTGCGAATTTCTCTTCCGCCGGGCGCAGGCCAAGCGAAGACAGCACCAGCGGTTCTTTCGGGAAGCGTCGAATCACGCAACCCAGGCGTTTCTTGCCCTGGAAGCTGAAGCAGTTGGCGCGGATGCGGGCGGTATGCAGGTCGATCGCGCGGTCGAATGCGCGGTCCTGGATGCGTTCGCGCCAGTTCGGCTCGACCACTTCAAAGAATTCTTCCAGCTCCTCGCGCGTGATCGGCGAATCGGTCACAGCCACCAGGCCCTTGGGCTGGCGCAACAGCAAGGGGCTGTTCTGGTGGATCAGGATGTCGGAAAAGACCAGTTTGGAGTTCAGCAGGTGCAGGATTTGCTCGACGAGGGTGCCAAAGACCGGATGGTCTTCGTTCTCGATATACGTCAAGGTGCGAATTTGCGAGGTTTCCATATTGCCTGTGCTCTCCATTGGGTTCGCATGATTCTATTTCATTGCCATATGGAAGGTAAGTGGCTGGTGAACAACATTTATTTCGGATACTCAAATCCAGTGCGGATATCGTAGGGAAAACTGCGGCCGCGCTCGGTGACCGTCAGGCGCTGAGGCGGCTCCTCCCCCGCCAGCGCCCGGGATTTCACATGCAAGCCCTCGCCTTCGCGGATGAGCTTGTCGGCCCGTTCATAAACATTCTGGCAACCGGTTTCGGCGATCAGCGCCTGAACGATGCCGATTTTCCAGGCCTCCACCGCGGCGGACTGGAACTGGCACACCAGGTAGCCATCCTTGCCGCCATAGCTTTGGACCAGCAATCCGGACAAGCCGTCCTCGTCGCCGGTGACGAGGGTCACCAGCTCATCCGGACGGGCCAATTGCAGGGAGTGCAAGCGGCGGGAAATGGCGGCGCGCACGCGGCGTTTCACCATGGCGTGATCGACCGGCTCGTCTTCGCGCAGGGTCCAGACGCGTGCTGTAATCTGCGATTTGGCGTTGTAGGCGGCGCGGGCCAGGAATTTGCGCGAGGAAGAGACCACTGTGGCGGTGGCGCCAGGCTTGTTTTTCTCCGCAGGACGTCCGTCCACGCGCTCAATGGCGGAGAGATAAATATAAGGGTCGCCGGCAAGGATGGTGCTTTCCTTGCCCTGTTTGATGATGATTGTAAGCATAGGCGAAATGATACAGGACCAACGCCCAGTCCCCAGGAATTGCATTCTGTTCCGCCGTGCGAGCGTCCTGTCGCTTAGCGCGGGCGCGTTGACGGCGCGATGGGTACGATTGAACCATCGAACAATGATTCACATAGGAGAACACGATGAAAATGTCTGCTGCAGTGCGCAACGCCCTGATCGCCGCTTCCGTATTTGCTGCCGCCGCTCCCGTCGCGATGGTTTCCGCTTCGCCGCTGGGCTGGTTCGCCGGCGAGCGGGTACAGGGCAGTGGCAACATCACCAAGCAGGCACGCGAGGTTTCCAACTTCAGCGCACTCGGCCTGGGCTTGCCGGGCGCCGTGGAAGTCCGTATCGGCAGCACCGAGAGCGTCTCCATCGAATCGGATGACAATATCCTGCCCTTGATTGAAACCGTGGTGGAAGAAGGTACCCTGAAAATCCGCCCGGCGCGCCGCAACCTTCAACTGGATACCAAGCATCTGAAAGTCGTCATCACCGCCAAGAAGCTCGAACGCATCGCCGTGGGCGGTTCCGGTTCGGTTGATGCGGAAGGCCTGCGCGGCAGCCAACTTGCCTTCGATGTCGGCGGCTCCGGTTCGATCAACCTGCGCAATATCGAAGGCGAGTCTGTTTCGGTCTCGTTGGGCGGCAGCGGCAACCTGAAGGCGACCGGCTCGGCCGATAAGCTGAAGGTTTCGATCGGCGGCTCCGGTAAAGTCAGCACCGGCCAGTTGGCGACCCGCGACGTGGCCGTCAGCATCGGCGGCTCGGGCCAGGCAACCGTCTGGGCCAAGCAGTCGCTGACGGTCAGCGTCGCGGGCTCGGGTGATGTGAGCTATTACGGAGACCCGCAAGTGACCAAGAACGTCATGGGTTCCGGCAACGTCAAACGCCTGGCAGGTGCCCCGAACTGATCCAGGTCTTCCTCCGGTCCGTGTCGCTACGGCTTCACGGGCCTTCTTCCCCCAGGAATTTCTCTAGTTTCTCGCCCGCTATCCAGCGATCCACCCAAGTTTCCAAACGAACGGCGTTCGCATTCGCAATCATTTGCATCAGTTCTGGCTGTGCAGATCCATCACGCTCGCAAGCCTTCACCAGCAACGCCCTCATCGCGTCAGACCGGCCTTCCCGGCGGCCTTCCTGGCGGCCTTCCTGGCGTCCTTTCTTCCGACCTTCTTCCAGCCCATCTTCCAACCCTTGTCGCCGGGCGGCGGACCGTGCCTCATCCATGCGCCTGACCTCCGGCGTATCCTTCAGCGTCATATAAATCGTTCGAAACATTTCAAACACACTCCTCTTTTCTTCTGGAGTAAGCTCTGGTGAAATTTGCTCCTTTGCAGTGTCTTCCATAATTGCCTCCAAGTTGCTGCCGTGGATTGCCGCACGCTCACCTGCAATACTGCACACTTCCATTTTTAGCCCTTCACTGGCATTAGGATAAGCCAGCAGGGCGCGCACGGAAGTCGCTATTTCTGCAAGCGAATCCCCCCTGACAAGGCGGATGACATCGCCAATAACCGAGTCACCGGCGCTTTTTTCGTCGATTAGAAAATACACTTTCCCCTCCTGATACGATCTCAGCCAATCAGCCTTTGCCTCAATAGCATTGGGCCATTTCCGATATCCGGAATAGACTACGACCGGCAAGAGATCTAAAAGTTCCCGCTTATGCTGTGCGCCGAGATCTTGAGATAGCAGTCCGGAATACACTTTCATCCGCTGCATCATCTGGCGATCGATCGAAGCTTGAAACTCCAGAAGAACATAAAAAGGCGTCGGGGGACTGTCCACTCGCCATACCATATCTGCATACCGTTGACGATCCGATGTGCTAACAAAGCTGCAATTCACGCGCTCGAGCGCAAATTCCGCTCCAACTGGACATTCGGGAACGAGTGCGAGCAGCGCACGTACCAATTCAGGATGGGCGAAAAGTCGCTTGAACGCGGAATCATGGGATAAGTGCATGCTTCGATTTTAAGAAGCTGGCTGCGTGGCACTTTGGCGCAGCGCAAAAGAAAACGCCCCGACTGGCGGGGCGATTGAGGCAGGTTGCGTATTACAGGTCGAACTTGAGGTCGGCGCTGACGGTACGCTGGGCGTAGGGATGGAAGGCCCAGTATTTTTTATTGTTCAAGTTGTCGACGCCGACCGATGCGGTCCACTGGCGGTTGAAGCGGTAGCGCAAGCGGACGTCGGCGACCAGGTAATCCGAAACGCCCATATACGTCGAGCCATTCGGATCGCTGTTATCGAGCGTGCCGTATTGCTTGCCGCTGTAACGCACGCCGAACGTCCCCGTCCAGTGCGCGCCAACGTGGTAGGACGCAAGTGCGTTCGCGCGCCATTTCGGCACACGCGGTTGACGCTTGCCGACGCTCGAAGGCATGGCGTCGTTCGACACGATCTTCGAGTCCGCGTATGTCAGGCTGCTCTGCACGGACAGTCCGTGCGTCAGCACATCATCTTCCTGCTGCGACAATTCCAGTCCGCGCGTACGGATCTTGCCGACGTTCTGCACAGTGTTCACGGTCGCCGTCAACGGCTGCGAATACAAGGCATCGCGGGTCCGCTCGCCGAACAAAGTAGCACGCACGCTGCCTTTCGCAGTCATGTGCTCCGCTGTCAGCTCGCTGGTCCAGGATTTCTCGGCGCGCAGGTTCGGATCTGTGTTGATGATCTTGTCGTCGACGATCGAGCCCTGGAACAGCTCTGCCGCCGTTGGATTACGCACCGCACGGCCAGCCGAAGCCTTCAGCATCCAGGCGTCGTCGGCACGCCAAGCCAGCGCTGCTTTCGGCGACCACGCTTGCTCACGGCGGTCGCTGAATGGCAGCAGCTTGCCAGCCGCACCGGAGATCTCGCCTCCGTATGCACGCCAGGTTTCATGGCGCAGGCCAAGCGTGGCCTTCCACTCCGGGGAGAGACGCCAGGTATCCTGCGCGTATAGGCTTTCGAGGCGCGTGTTGCCGTTGAAGGTCGACACATGATTGCCGCCCTCGCCCGCAATCCAGTCCGACACGCTGGCGACATGGGTACGCAGCATTGCGCTCTCGCGCTGCAGGCCAAACTCCACTTGGTGCGCCGTGCCGGCGCGCCAGTTACCGCGCAGCGCCAGCGTATTCCAGCCGCTACCGCCCATATCGGTCAGGTTACCCCGCCCGCTCCCGGTCGGCACGCGCGCCAGGTCACGTGCGTAGTCATAAACGCTGCCTGAAATCTCCCAATTGAAGCTATCGCGCCCGTGCGTCTTCAACGACAGGCCATGCATCACATGCTCAAGGTCAGACCGGGCGCCGGCGAAGTCCGATGGCAGCAAAGTAAAGCGCTTGCCGCCGATATTGATCGCCCCGCTGCTCACCGTATTGCCGGAAGCATCGCGCAGATAGGAGTCGACATTGCGCACCGCGTCGTTCTGCCACCAGCCAAGCGTATAGCTGGCGCGCAGCGTTGGCGAGATGTCGTAAGCCAGCTTCGCCTTGGCATGGTCCTGCACCGTATTCACCTGGTTCGTGCTACCGAGGATGTACCAGTCCTTGCCGGCTGGATTATGGTCGGCTACAGCACCGGTCACCGGCACGCCGGTCGCCTCGCCCGGCTTTGGCGTCACGCCAGCGGACAACAGCTTGTTGGCGAAGGCAATCGGCTGGCCGCTGCTGTTAAGGCGCGACAGGTCGATCCACCACGACAGGGCGCCGGCGCGGTCGCCCAACGAAGCGCTGAACTGGCGTCCGGTATGGCGCGAATGGCTCGCGTACTGGTCGAAGCCCTGCCCCACCCATGACAGCTTGGCATGCGCTTCCAGCTTGCTCGGCATGCGCGTCTGGTAGTCCACCACGGCGCCGACCGAGTTGCCGGCGTACGCAGCGGAGAATGAGCCATACAGCACATCGACGCGTTCGATTTCCTCCGGCGTCACCATACCCCAGCGCGGCGTGTAGGTCGCGCCGTTGCCCAGCAGATTGGACAGCAAAATGCCATCCGCATACACCAGCGAACGTGCGCTGTTGCCCGTGCCCGAAGCACGGCTGGCCAGCACGGCATGGTCGTAGTCGCCGATGAAGCGCTTGCGCACATTCAGGCTTGGCAGGTATTTGAGCGCATCTTCGCTATCGAAGGCATTGATGCGGTCCTCCACCTGAGCGCCGGTAATGCCTTCAATCGTGGTCGGGATCTGCGTCGGCAAGGAAGTCGGGCGACCGCCATTAATGGTCACCACGTGGTCCGCATGCGCCGGACAGGCGAAGCCGATCGCCGCCAGCATTGCAGCCAGCGGTTTGAATTTCGTATTCATCCTGGATCCTTAGCGCGTTTCGAGAGTCGCTTCCCAGTTCGCGCTGCCAACCTGGCAGGACTGGACGATCTTCAGGACGTGGCTGCCTGCCGCCGGCAATTTGCCGAACATGACGAATTCCTCATAGAAGTCATCCGGCAGCGGTCCACCGCGCCAGGCCAGGCCATCGGCCGAACGTTCGACACTCCAACCGTTCTTCGCCATCGGGCGCATCGTCCCAAAGCCTTCCGGCAGGCGGATGCTGACCGCCGTGGTGGCGCTGCCGCTGCAGCCGTGACCGACTCGGAACACCAGCTTCTGGTAACTTCCCGCCGCAAAGGAACTTTGCTCAAGCGAGACGTGGGCGTGAGCCGACGCAGCCGCCAGCAGTGCTGCGGCCATCAGGTATTTTTTCATGATGCCGGCTCCTTAACGGTGTTTCGGAGGCGAGTAGGTCAAGGGCTTGACCGGCACTTGCACTTCCACCGTTTCGCGCATCTTGTTCTTTTTCTCGAACACCAGGGTCATAGGCACGGTTTCGCCGGCCTTCATCTGGCGCTTCAAGTCCATCATCATGATGTGGTAACCGCCGGAAGCCAGAGCCACCGGCTTGCCCGCCTGGAGGTCAATGAAGTCGACGGCCGACATCATCATGCGGTCGCCCTTCATCGACATCTGGTGGATTTCAACGATGCCTGCGGCAGGCGTGCTGACGTCAACCAGGCGCACGTCCTGGGTGGAAACGAGCTCCATGAATGCCCCGGTAGCCTGTGCGGCTGGGACGGTGGCGCGAATCCACGGCTCACGGACGGAAACCTGGGCCGCTGCGGTTGCGGCCATTGCGATCGACACTGCGAACGCGAAGAACTGCTTTCTCATTATTCACTCCTTGATTCGTTAAATAGGGACGAGATCAGGCGAATGCAGGCGGTCCTCGCGGATTGGACGCCGACCACACCGGCAAAGGTAGTGGCGACTGGTAGAACAGGGTTGGACGCAGCGTTGCGCCACCAAGCGGCAAAGACAAGGCCAGGTCGGATGGCGGCAGCCCGAACGAACCGGCGTGCGGCAAGCAATAGGAGCAATGCTTCAAACTGGCCATGGCTTGGACCTTGCTGCTGCGGCGGTCCGTCACTGCGGCAAAAGTAGCCGCATCGAGTTCGCCGATGCCAGTGACGCGGGTGCCGTCGTTCAGGCAAATCTCCCAGCTGCGGGGCTTGCCGTTCACTGCGTGCGAAATCGCCGGCGCGAGTGCGTTCATCAGGATGGCGAAGCACGCGATCCAGATCCAGCGCAGCCGGGTTGACGATTTCATATTCATGGCGGGCATTATAACTTAGCGGTCTGCTTCCAGCTTGGCAGCCAATTCGCGCGCCGCCCTCGCCCGTAGCGACGGGGCGGGATGGGTGATCGAGCCGA
>Ga0209565_1001086_pt1 | contig 13571 bp, 14 predicted proteins | sample Araplaol_mTSA_r2_2_FD_184283 | JGI IMG/M metagenome (GOLD analysis project Ga0209565, IMG submission 184283) | Arabidopsis root microbial communities from North Carolina, USA - plate scrape MF_Col_mTSA_r2 (SPAdes) (version 3) | ecosystem: Host-associated > Plants > Roots > Endosphere | place... | reverse complement strand
CCGGCGCGATTTGCGCAGGATCACTATAATGAAGCCCGTAATGATAATGCTTTCATCGCCAGAATATGGGAATTTATGAATAACTGGAATCAACTTTTAACACAGGAACATGAAACGCTGACCACCAGCCAGCTTGCGACCGGTTTTGTCGCCCCGCTGGGCGACCAGGGCCTGATCGCCTTCACCGGCGAAGAATCGGCCAGTTTCCTGCATAACCAGTTGACCAATGACGTCGAACACCTCGGCCTGGGCGACGTGCGCCTGGCCGGCTATTGCTCGCCAAAGGGCCGCATGCTGGCGTCGTTCCTGATGTGGAAAACCGAAGAATCGATCTTCCTGCAGCTGCCGCGCGCAATCCAGCCGGCGATCCAGAAACGCTTGCAGATGTTCATCCTGCGCTCCAAGACCAAGCCGGCCGACGTGACCGATCAGTATGTCACGCTGGGCATCGGCGGCGGCGATGCCGAGGCGGTGCTGCAGACCTGGTTCGACGTGCTGCCGGCCAAGGCCTTCAGCAAGATCGACCATCCGCTGGGCACCGTGCTGCGCGTCGCCGACGCCTTCGGTGCGCCGCGCTACCTGTGGCTGGCGTCGGCGGAGACCGCCTCGATGGCGGCTTCCATGCTGAAGGACCGCCTGGTCGTCGGCGGCGACGAGGCCTGGCGCCTGTCCGAGATCCATGCCGGTGTGCCCCAGGTCGGGCCGGGCACGCAGGAGCAGTTCGTGCCGCAGATGGTCAATTTCGAGCTGCTGGGCGGCGTGAATTTCAAGAAAGGTTGCTACCCTGGCCAGGAGATCGTGGCGCGCAGCCAGTACCTCGGCAAGCTGAAACGCCGTACCGCGCTGGCATCGATTGCCGACGCCGCTGCGGCGCCAGGCGCGGAAGTCTTCTCGCCGGCCGATCCGGAGCAACCATGCGGCATGGTCGTCAACACGGCGCGCAATGGCGCAGGCGGTGTCGATGCCCTGGTGGAGATGAAACTGGACGCGCTGGAAGCGGGCGACGTGCGTTTTGGTTCCGCCAGCGGCCCTGCCTTGCAGTTCAAGCCCCTGCCCTACGCGCTGGATAAGCTCGACGTCTGACCATGGACCTCTACGTGTATTACAAGGTGCAGGCCGCGCACGCGGCTGGCCTGCAAGGGGCGGTGTACGCCATGCAGACGGCACTGTCGGCGACGCACGGGGTAGCTGCGCAGCTCAAGCGCCGCCCGGAAGCGCCCGCGGGCGTGCAGACCTGGATGGAAGTCTATCCGGCAGTGGCCGGGGTTGCGTTTCTTGCCGCGCTCAATGCCGCGGTAGCGGACGCCGGCCTGGCGCGCTGGATCGACGGGCCGCGCCACGTCGAAATTTTCGAGGACCTGCCGCCATGTGCCTGATCGTCTTCGCGTGGCAGGTGGTGCCGGGAGTGCCGCTGATCGCCGCAGCCAACCGCGACGAGTTCTACGACCGCGACACCACCCCGGCCGCTCCCTGGCCGGATGCGCCGCATATCTATGCCGGCCGCGACCTCAAGGCCGGCGGCAGCTGGATGGGCATCACGCGCCCTGATAGCGCGCCATCGTCCGCACTGCCGATGCCGCGCGCCGAATGCGCTGGCAGTGAAACGCCCGGGCCGGGCAGCGCCCTGCAGCCGACGGCAAGCGGGCCTTCGCGTTTTGCGGCGATCACCAATGTGCGCAATCCGCAGGAGCATAATCCCCTGGCCCCATCGCGCGGACATCTGGTGGCCGACTTCCTGGCCGGCGCCATGACGGCGCTGGAGTACGTGGCGCAGATCGCGCCCGGCGCGGGGGCCTACAACGGCTTCAACCTGGTGCTGTGCGACGGCCGGGAGCTGGTCTGGTATTCAAACAAGGGAAATGACGATCAGCGCAACGGCAAGCCGCTGGAACCGGGGATTTACGGCCTGTCGAACGCCCTGCTCGACTCGGCGTGGCCCAAAGTGTTGAAGACGAAGGCGCAGTTTGCCAGCCTGCTCTGCCTCGGCGCGCCCGAAGATGCCTACTTCGAGATGTTGTCGGACACCACGCGCGCACCGGACATGCGCTTGCCGGAAACCGGCGTTCCGCTGGAACTGGAGCGGCTGCTGTCAGCCGTGAAGATCGAGTCGCCGAACTATGGCACGCGCAGTTCCACCGTCGTCAAGCTGTACTCGGACGCGCCGGCGGAACTGCACGAAATGCAGATCCGTTAAGGAAGCTGCTCGCGCACGCAGGACGGTTTTTCCTTGCCCTGGCGGCTGCAGGAAATCAGGGTGCGGGTGCCGGTGTCGATGGCATAGAAATGGGTCGGGCCGTTGGTCGTGGCAGGCGCCGCGGCGGCGGCCGGCCATTGCATGCCCACACCGCCAACCTGGGCCTGGGCGACCTGGATCGGACTGATGGAACCGGCGAGGAAGCCCGCGCCAAACACTGCGCAAACACCAAGCGCGATGATCGAACGTTTCATTTTCAACTCCTAGAATTCGTAGTGCATTTCGATGTGGGGAATGCCCGCTTCGTAGAAGACATCACCGGCCATGGCAAAACCATGGGCCAGGTAAAACTCCGCCGCGTGGGTCTGGGCGCTGAGGACAACCTTGTCGTCGCCCCGCTCCCGGGTCTGGTCCATCAGGCCCTTGAGGATGGCGCCGCCGACGCCGGCGCCGCGCGCGCTGCGCAGCACCGCCATCCGGCCGATATGCCCGTCAGGCAGCAGACGCCCGGTGCCGAGAGGCTTGCCGGCATCGTCGTAGGCCACGGCGTGCAGGCAGACGGCATCCCTGTCGTCCATTTCCAGGTCGGCAGGCACGTTTTGTTCCTGCACAAAGACTTCCATGCGGATCGGTTTTGCGTCGGCCTGCATGGCGGCCCAGTCGCCAAAGCGGAGTGTTGTCGTCATGCCGCGCATTCTCTCACAACATTGCGCGCAGGGCCTCACGAACCTGCGGGGTGGCTTCGTACGGGTCGGCCGGATTGTGCTGGGCCACCATGTCGCGCGCCCGCTGCGCCACCCCATCGAGCGCTTGCGGGTGGGTGAAGATGTAGAACCTGTCGTCGGCGATGGCGGCGAACGTGAGTTCGGCCACGTCGAGCGCCGAAACCTTGCCGGAGGTGACGGCCTTGGTCACCATCGCTTGCGCCGCCATCTGGCTGGCGGTCGGCTTGCCCTCCATCGGGGTGTCGCCGGGCCGGTTGCGGTGCGACTGGTGGATGCCGGTCGGGACGAAAAATGGACACAGCACGGAAGCGCCGATCGGCGCCTCCACCAGCGACAGGTCGTGATACAGGCTTTCGGTCAGGGCCACCACGGCGTGCTTGGACACGTTGTAGACGCCCATCACCGGCGGGCAAAGCACGCCGGCCATCGAGGAGGTATTGACGATATGGCCTTGGTAATCCGGGTCGCCCTTGGCGCATTCCAGCATCAACGGAGTAAAGATGCGCACGCCATGGATCACACCCGTGACGTTCACGCCCATCACCCAGTCCCAATCCGCCTCCGTTGCTTCCCACAGCAGGCCGCCGAAACCGACGCCTGCATTATTGAAGACAAGGTGCACCGCGCCGAATTCGCGCATCGCCGCATCGGCCAGCGCCTGCACTTCAGCCGACTTGCGCACGTCGCAGCGAACCGCCACGACCTTGGCGCCCTGGCCGCGCAGCTCCGCGGCGGTTGCGTCAAGCGCGTCCTGCTGCACGTCTGCCAGCACCAGTTTCATGCCGAGCGAGTGGGCCTTGAGCGCGAACTCGCGGCCAAAGCCGCTGGCGCCACCGGTGATTACTACAACCTTGCCTTGGAAGTTTTTCATGGGATCAGTTTCACAAGTTGTTTGCCGAAGTTGTGGCCCTGCAGCAGGCCGATCAGGGCGTCCGGCGCGGAGGCCAGGCCCTGGGAAACGGTTTCGCGGTACTTCAACTTTCCTGCGGCGACCAGCCTGCCCATTTCGGACAAGCCTTGCGGCCACATATCCATATGCTCGGTGACGATGAAGCCGCGCAGCGTGATGCGGCTTAGCAGCAGCTTCTTGGCGTTGCGGATCGGGATCTCGGCGCCGGTGTATCCCGCCAGCAGGCCGCACAGCGCGACGCGGGCGAAGGCATTGGTGCGCCCCAGCGCAGTGTCGAAGACTTCGCCGCCCACGTTCTCGAAAATGGCGTCGATGCCGTCCGGCGTGGCGGCCGCCAGGTCGGCCTTCAGGTTGCCGGCCTTGTAGTCGACGCAAGCGTCGAAGCCCAGTTCATTGACCACGTAATCGCATTTGGCCTTGCCGCCGGCAATGCCGACCGCGCGGCATCCTGCCAGCCGGGCAAGTTGACCAACGGCGCTGCCCACCGCACCGCTGGCGGCCGACACCACTACGGTCTCGCCCACTTTGGGGCGCAGGATTTCATGCATGCCGTACCAGGCCGTCATGCCTGGCATGCCGACCACGCCAAGGTGGGCGGAGGCCGGGATCACGCTGGTATCGACCTTGCGCAGCTCGCTGCCGTCGGAGACGCCCATCTCGGCCCAGCCGAACATGCCTGCCACGAACTCGCCCACCGCGAAATCGGCGTTGCGCGATTCGACCACCTCGCCCACCGTACCGCCGATCATGGTCTGGTGCAGCGGCTGCGGCGCGGCGTAGCTTTTGGCTTCACTCATGCGGCCGCGCATGTAGGGGTCCAGCGACAGGTAATGGTTGCGCACCAGGAGCTGGCCTTGCACCAGCGCCGGCACCTCTACTTCTTCAAGCCGGAAATTTTCCGGCACGACGACACCGCGCGGGCGCGATGCCAGCACGATGCGATGATACTTGGACATGCAAACTCCTTAGACCGCCGAGACCCCGCCATCCACTGCCAGGACCTGGCCGGTAATGTGCCGGCCGGCGTCGGAAGCGAACAGCGCTACCGCGCCCTTCAAGTCTTCGTCGCCGCCCAGGCGCTGCAGCGGCGCTGCCGCCGCCAGCTTGTCTTCACCCATGGCCTTGATCACTCCGGCGCTCAGTTTCGACGGGAAGAAGCCCGGCGCCAGCGCGTTGACGTTGATGCCGTACTCGCCCCACTCGCCAGCCAGCGCGCGGGTAAAGTTGATCAGGGCCGCCTTGGACGTATTGTAAGCGACGGTCTTCATGGTGCCGGGGCCATTGCCGGCCAGGCCGGCGATGGATGCGATATTGATAATACGGCCGGACCGGCGCGGGATCATGGAACGCTTGCCGACCGCCTGCGACAGCAGGAAGATGCTGCGCACGTTCAGGTTCATCACCTTGTCCCACGCTTCCAGCGGATAGTCTTCCGCCGGCGCGCCCCAGGTGGCGCCGGCGTTATTGACCAGGATGTCGATATGGCCGCCCAGCGCGGCCAGCGCGGCATCGACCAGCGGATCGATCGATGCTTCCTTGCCCAGGTCGGCGGCGATGGCGAACGCTTCGACGCCGTTCTCCTTCAGTACGGCAACCGCCTCGTCCAGGTCGGCCTGCTTGCGCGAGCTCACCACCACCCTGGCGCCCAGTTCGCCCAGCGCCAGGGCCATTTGCAGGCCAAGGCCGCGCGAGCCGCCGGTGACGAGTGCGGTTTTGCCTTTGAGGTCGAAGAGTTCCCGGGTAGTGCGCATAAATGTCTCCTTATATCGTGTAATCCATGCACTGGCGCGCATCGCGCACAGCGCCGAAGAATGGCTTTAGTGCCTGGTGCTGCGGGTGCGACTGGTAAGCGTCAAGCGCCTCTTTGCTTTCGAATTCGGAATAAAGCACGACGTCGTAGGTGGCTTCCAGGCCTGGCTCGGCGATGCCCACTTCGAGCTTGAGGATGCCGGGTACGATGCCGGCGCATGCCAGCAGCTGTTCCTTCATTTTCGCGGCGTTGGTGGCGCGGTCGGCGCCTTCGGCGTGGTCTTTCAGCTTCCACATGACGATGTGCTTGATCATTCGCTAATCCTCAGAACCACGCGTCCTGCATGTCGAGCGTGGTCGTATCGAGAGCGGCCAGCAGGTCCAGCTGCGGCTGCACCTTGGGCAACTCCCATTGGTAGAAATAGCGGCAGGCCTGCAGTTTTCCGCGCCGGAAGTCGTCGCCTTCCGGCAGCCTGGCCACGGCCGCCATGGCCTGCTGCAGCCAGATCCAGGCGACCACCACATGCCCCACCGCCTCCAGGTAGACCGTGGCGTTGGCCAGGGTCTGGTTAAGGTCGGGGGCAGCATACAGCGCCTGCGTGACTTCTTCAACCCGGCGCCATGCGGCGTCCAGCGCGTTGGCGTGGGCCGCGAGCTGACCGGCGTTGCGGGCGCTTTGCACCGTGGCACGGACTTCCCCGGCCATGGTCTTGAGCAGCGCGCCGTCATGGATGCTGGCCTTGCGGCCCAGCAGGTCCAAGCCATGGATGCCGTGCGTGCCTTCGTGGATCTGGTTCAGGCGGTTGTCGCGGTAGAACTGTTCGACGTTGTATTCACGGGTATAGCCGTAGCCGCCGTGGACCTGGATCGCCAGGTTGTTCGCCTCCAGCCCCCACTGCGACGGCCAGGACTTGGTGATCGGCGTCAGGAATTCCAGCAGGCGGCCGGCACGCTGGCGGATTTCCGGCGTTTCGCCGGTGTGCTCGTCGTCCACCAGGCGGGCGCTGTACAGGCACAGGCCGAGCGCGCCTTCCACATAGGCCTTCTGCGCCAGCAGCATGCGCCGCACGTCGGTGTGGGCGATGATGGGAAGCTGCGGCGAAGACGGGTCCTTGGCGGCCGGGTGCCGGCCCTGCGGGCGCTCGCGGGCATAGTCCAGCGCGTGCAGGTAGCCGGTGTAGCCCAGTACTGCGGCCGCCAGGCCGACGCCAATGCGGGCCTCGTTCATCATGTGGAACATGTTGAACAGGCCCTGGCCTTCGCGCCCCACCAGGTAGCCGATGGCGCCGCTGCGGCCGCCGGGCAGGTAGCGCCCTTCGCCGAAATTCAGCAGGCAATTAGTGGTGCCGCGGTTGCCCATCTTGTGGTTCAGGCCCGCCAGCGCGATGTCGTTGCGCTCGCCGTCATCGAGAAACTTGGGGACGATGAACAGGGAAATGCCTTTGACGCCGGGCACCAGCTTGCCGTCCGGGCCGGGAATCTTGGCCAGCACCAGGTGCACGATATTTTCGGCCAGTTCGTGCTCGCCGCCGGAAATCCACATCTTGTTGCCGCTCAGGCGGTACCGGTCGTCACGCTCCGGATCGGGCTCGGCGCGGGTCGTGATGTCGGACAGGCTGGAGCCGGCCTGCGGTTCGCTCAGGCACATGGTGCCGAACCAGCGCCCTTCCAGCATCGGCCGCACGAAGTGCTCGACCTGGGCGGTGGACGCGCATTTGAGCAGCGTGTTGGCGTTGCCGATGGTCAGGAAAGCATAGCTGGAGGTGGCCATGTTCGCCGCCGTGAAGTAGGCAGTAATTGCCTTTTCCACCGTCAGCGGCAATTGCATGCCGCCCAGCGCATAATCCTGGCCGGCGGCCATCAGGCCCGCTGCCGAAAAGACGTCCAGTGCGCGTTTCACTTCCGGGATCACGCTGACCCGCTCGCCGTCGAACTGTGGTTCCTGCTGGTCGCTCAGCTTATTGTGCGGGGCGAACAGGTCGGAGGCGATCTGCTCGGCGGTGTCGAGGGCCGCCGTGAAGGTCTCGCGGCTATGGTCGGCGAAGCGCGGACGCCTGGCCAGCGCCTCGGCATCGAGCCAGTCGTACAGCATGAATTCGACGTCGCGGCGGTTCAGCAGCCGGGACGCCATCACGCCACCTCGAACAGGCCTGCCGCACCCTGGCCGCCACCGATGCACATGGTGACCACCACATATTTCACGCCGCGCCGCTTGCCTTCGATCAGCGCATGGCCGACCATGCGCGCCCCGGAGACGCCGTAAGGATGGCCAACGGCGATCGCGCCGCCGTTGACGTTCAGGCGGTCCATCGGGATGCCAAGCCTGTCGGCGCAGTACAGCACCTGCACGGCGAAGGCTTCATTCAATTCCCACAGGCCGATGTCCTCGACCTTGAGGCCGGCGCGCGACAGCAGCTTCGGCACGGCGAACACGGGTCCGATGCCCATCTCATCGGGCTCGCAGCCGGCCACGGCGAAACCGCGGAACACGCCGAGCGGCTGCAGGCCTTTGGCAGCGGCCACGCGGTCGCTCATCACGATGGCGCAGGAAGCGCCGTCGGAGAACTGGCTGGCATTGCCGGCCGTGATCACGCCGCCCGGCACCGCAGTGCGGATGCCGCGTACCGCTTCGATGGTTGTGTCGGCGCGGATGCCTTCGTCGGCCGCGATGGTCACTTCGCGCGTGCCCAGCATGCCGGTGGACTTGTCGGCCACGCCCATGGTGACCGTGATCGGCACGATCTCGGCGTCAAAGCGCCCGGCCGCCTGCGCCGCCGCGGCGCGCTGCTGGCTCTGCACGCCATACGCGTCCTGGCGCTCCTTCGGAATGCCATAGCGCCTGGCGACGATTTCCGCCGTCTGCAGCATCGGCAGGTAGATCGCCGGCTTGTGTTCGTTCAGCCACACGTCCTTGTACATGTGCATGTTCATTTCCTGCTGCACGCAGGAGATCGACTCGACGCCGCCGGCGGCGAAGATCTCGCCCTCGCCTGCCAGCACGCGCTGGGCGGCAGTGGCGATGGTCTGCAGGCCGGAAGAGCAGAAACGATTGATGGTCATGCCCGGCACCGTGACCGGGGCGCCGCCGCGCAAGGCCACCTGGCGCGCGATATTGCCGCCGGTGGCGCCTTCCGGATTGGCGCAACCCATGATCACGTCTTCCAGTTCGCCCGCTTCAATGCCGGCGCGCGCAATGGCGGCCTGCAGCACGTGGCCGCCGAGGGTGGCGCCGTGGCTCATGTTGAAGGCACCTTTCCAGGATTTGGCGAGGCCGGTGCGGGCGGTTGAAACGATGACTGCGTCGGTCATGGGTGTCTCCTCGGGATGAATGTTTCGAACCAGCATAGCACAGCTTTAGCACGGTCGTTCGCTAAATTATCGCTGTTGTAAGTTTTGTGTAAGTTTCAAGAAAGAATGCTGTAAGCATACAGGTCCAGACTCCGTCCTGCCGTTGAAGCATTTGGAACACTAACTATTAATCTGGAGACAAGCATCATGGCAATTAGTTCTGGCACCGCCGACGGGCGGAGCATGGGCGGCGGCAAGGCCGCGCCGATGACCAAGGAAGAGAAGAAGGTCATCTTCGCCTCTTCGCTCGGTACCGTGTTCGAATGGTACGACTTTTACCTTTACGGTTCGCTGGCATCGATCATCGCCAAGCAGTTCTTCGTCGGCGACCCGACCACATCCTTCATCTTCGCGCTGCTGGCGTTTGCGGCCGGCTTCATTGTGCGCCCGTTCGGCGCCATCGTGTTCGGCCGCCTGGGCGACATGATCGGCCGTAAATACACCTTCCTGGTCACCATCCTGATCATGGGCCTGTCGACCTTCATCGTGGGCTTGCTGCCGAATTACGCCAGCATCGGCATCGCGGCACCGATCATCCTGGTCGCGCTGCGCCTGCTGCAAGGCCTGGCGCTGGGCGGCGAGTACGGCGGCGCGGCGACCTATGTGGCGGAACATGCGCCGCACGGCAAGCGCGGCCTGTTCACGGCCTGGATCCAGACCACGGCAACGCTGGGCTTCTTCCTGTCGCTGCTGGTGATCCTGGCCTGCCGCACTTCGATGCCGCTGGAAGAGTTTGAATCCTGGGGCTGGCGCATTCCATTCCTGGTGTCCGTGGCACTGCTGGGCATCTCGGTGTGGATCCGCCTGTCGATGAACGAGTCCCCTGCTTTCGCCAAGATGAAGGCTGAAGGCAAGACCTCGAAAGCGCCGCTGAGCGAAGCATTCGGCCAGTGGAAAAACCTGAAGATCGTGATCTTCGCGCTGATCGGCCTGACCATGGGCCAGGCGGTGGTGTGGTACACCGGCCAGTTCTACGCGCTGTTCTTCATGATCCAGACGCTGAAGATGGACATCGCCACCGCGAACATCCTGATCGCCATTGCACTGATCCTGGCGACGCCGTTCTTCATCTTCTTCGGCAGCCTGTCCGACAAGATCGGCCGCAAGTGGATCATCCTGGGCGGCTGCCTGATCGCAGCGGCAACCTACTTCCCGCTGTTCGGCGCCCTGACCCACTACGGCAATCCGCAGCTGGAATCGGCGATCAAGAATTCGCCAGTGGTGGTGGTGGCTGATCCCGCATCCTGCCACTTCCAGTTCAACGCGACCGGCGAGAAGAAATTCCCATCGTCCTGCGACATCGCCACCTCGATGCTGTCGAAGGCTTCCGTAGCCTATACCCGCCAGGATGCGCCTGCCGGCAGCGTAGCAGTGATCAAGGTCGGCGACAAGGAAGTCCAGTCCTTCAACGCGACCATGACGGCCGACGGCCTGAACTTCGATGCCGATTCGAAGAAGAAGGAAGGCGAGCTGAAAAAGGCGGTCGGTGAAACCGTGAAGGCCGCCGGCTATCCCGCCAAGGCCGACCCGGCGCAGATCAACAAGCCGATGATGGTGCTGATCCTGTGGGTGCTGGTGATCTATGTGACCATGGTGTACGGCCCGATCGCTGCCATGCTGGTGGAAATGTTCCCGACCCGCATCCGCTACACCTCGATGTCGCTGCCATACCATATCGGTAACGGCTGGTTCGGCGGCCTGCTGCCAACCACCGCCTTCGCACTGGTGGCGTTCAAGGGCGACATCTACTACGGCCTGTGGTATCCGATCGTGATCGCACTGGCGACCCTGCTGATCGGTGCCTTGTTCATCCGCGAGACCAAGGATAACAACATCTACGCGCAAGACTAAGCGGCACAATTGCCGCCTGAAGCCGCCCTGCCCGGGCGGCTTTTTCATTCTAGCGGCGCTTCTCCGCGTGCTCCAGCGCGTAAGTGGCGGTACGGTCGATGATGGTGCCTCCGAGTTCAGCGATCTGCTTGGCAAAGGACTCGTTGCCAATGTTCTCGCTCAAGGCGACGAAGGCCAGCCCGCCGGCCATCGCCAGCGTGTAGTCGGTCAGCTCATCCGGGCGAGGCGGACGCGGCGGGCGGGGGCCGTGGCCGGGCCAGTTGAGCGGTGGGCGCGGCACGGTGCCGCACCAGTCGTCCAGCAGCGATTTCACAAAGCCTTTGATGTCGCCGCCTTGCGTCAGGATGGTGGCGGCAGCGTCGACCTGGCGCTGGGCCACGTCAACCGCAGCAAGCTGCGCTTCGAGCCAAGGGTGGGGATCAGGTTCCGCCAGCTGGGCGGTGAGCTGGAATTTCTTGCCAAGCGGGCCGCCACCGATCACTTCCCATACTTTTGGATTGATGCGGGCGATGATCTTGGCCAGCGTTGTACTGATATGCAATAGTTCTGACATGGCGTCTCCTCCAGAACAGTTGGGGTATCGGAGACGCCGGAGCGGCGGCTCCAGCAAAAACTCTACGCCGTTAAGCGCCGCAAATTCTCACTCTTTGTCACTGGGTCGCGCGGGCAACTTGATCAATAGCCAGCCCATACGCAAATGCCTCCCAAGAGTATTACCTCATGGTAGGCACGCGCAGGACTCAGCGTATTGATCTAGATCGCAGTACGGCGGCGGTTAGCCGATGATGCGAAGTGAGAAGTCGATCGCCTTGATGTCTTTGGTCAGGGCGCCGATGGAGATGCGGTGCACGCCGGTTTCGGCGATGGCACGCACGGTGTCGAAGTTGACGCCGCCGGAAGCTTCCAGCAGCGCTCGCCCGCCGTTCAGCTGCACGGCTGCGCGCATCATGTCGAGGTTGAAGTTGTCGAGCAGGATCGAGACCGCGCCGGACGACAAGGCCTCTTCCAGTTGCGCCAGCGTTTCTACTTCCACCTGGATGCCGACTTTCGCATCGAGACGCTTGGCCGCTGCCAGAGCGGCAGTGATGCCTCCGGCCGCCGCAATATGGTTTTCCTTGATCAGGATGCCGTCGTACAGCGCCAGGCGCTGGTTCTGGCCGCCACCCACGCGCACCGCGTACTTCTGCGCCAGGCGCATGCCCGGAATCGTCTTGCGCGTGTCGAGGATCGCTGCCGTGGTGCCGGCGATCACGTCGACATAACGGCGCGTCGCAGTCGCCACGCCCGACATCAGCTGCATGAAGTTCAGCGCGGAACGTTCGGCGGTCAGGATGGCTCGGGCCGGGCCGACGATGGTGCAGACCGGAGTGTCCGCCGCCATCAGGTCGCCCTCGGCGTAGTGCCAGTCGATGCCGATCGACGGATCCAGTGCTTCCATCACGCCTTCGAACCAGGGCGCGCCGCACAGCACGGCCTCTTCCCGCACGATGACGCGCGCCGTGGCGCGGCCCTCTTCCGGCACCAGCTTGCCGGTCAGGTCGCCGGTGCCGATGTCTTCCATCAGGGCCGCCAGCAGGTTGCGCTCATAGGCGCCTGCCAGCGCATCGTCGAACGGTGCGAATTTATTCTTCAGTGTGCTCATGCAGGACCGATACCTTGGAACAGTTGCGCTTCTTTCGCCAGGTCTGCACCTGGCGCGATCTTGGCTTTCTTGGCGGCCGCGAAATCAAGCATGCGGTTGATCGAACGCTGCGCCAGCTTGCCGACTTCGGGATCGACATGGATTTCGTTGTTCATGTTTTCCAGCACGTCGGCCAGGTTGCGCAGGCCGTTCATCGCCATCCATGGGCAGTGCGCGCAGCTCTTGCAGGTGGCGCTGTTGCCGGCGGTCGGCGCTTCGATGAAGGTCTTGCCCGGCGCGGCCATGCGCATCTTGTGCAGGATGCCGTTGTCGGTGGCGACGATGAATTCGGTGTTGGGCAGGCTGACAGCGGCGGCGATCAGCTGCGAAGTCGAACCCACCACGTCGGCCTGGTCGACCACGCTGGCCGGCGACTCGGGGTGCACCAGCACTTTCGCATTCGGATGCTCGGCCTTCAGCAAGTCGAGTTCGACGCCTTTGAACTCGTCGTGCACCAGGCAGGAACCCTGCCACAGCAGCATGTCGGCGCCGGTCTGCTTCTGGATATATCCGCCCAGGTGCTTGTCAGGCGCCCACAGGATCTTCTTGCCCTGCTCGTGCAGGTGCTTGACGATGTCCAGGCCGATCGAGGAAGTCACCATCCAGTCGGCGCGCGCTTTCACGGCGGCGCTGGTGTTGGCGTATACCACCACGGTGCGGTCCGGGTGCTGGTCGCAGAAGGCGATGAAGTCTTCCGGCGGGCAGCCCAGGTCCAGCGAGCAGGTCGCGTCCAGGTCCGGCATCAGCACTGTCTTTTCGGGCGACAGGATCTTGGACGTTTCGCCCATGAACTTGACGCCGGCCACCACCAGGGTCTTGGCCGGGTGGTCGCGCCCGAAGCGCGCCATTTCCAGCGAATCGGAGACGCAGCCGCCGGTCTCCTCGGCCAGGTCCTGCAGGTCGGCGTCCACGTAGTAGTGGGCCACCAGCACGGCGTTACGCTCGCGCAGCAGGGTCTTGATGCGTTCCTTCAGCAGGATCTTTTCATTGGCCGGCACAGGTGCCGGGGTGCGGGCCCACGCATGGGCCACGCAGCTGCCGCCTTCGACTGGCTTCTCGAATTCGACAGTCTTGATCGGAGTTTCAATCATTACTCGATGCCTTGGCTCTTCA
>Ga0209565_1001069_pt1 | contig 13758 bp, 19 predicted proteins | sample Araplaol_mTSA_r2_2_FD_184283 | JGI IMG/M metagenome (GOLD analysis project Ga0209565, IMG submission 184283) | Arabidopsis root microbial communities from North Carolina, USA - plate scrape MF_Col_mTSA_r2 (SPAdes) (version 3) | ecosystem: Host-associated > Plants > Roots > Endosphere | place... | reverse complement strand
ATGCCAGCGCAATGCAACTCGTTATTCCGAATATCGGTTACGAAGTTCGAGGCAAATACCTGGTCTATCAGTACGTCGTGGATACTGGCCAGCCAACTGAACCCGTTGCCAGCGATAGCATGCCCGGCAAGCGCGGGTTCAAAGTGCTAAACGTGACGACAAATGAGTCAAGGCGCCGCCGTGCCTCGGGAAACATTGCCTCCGCAACCCGTAGCTAAAGTCTCGCATGGCAGTTCGCCGAGTTTAGGTCAATAGCCATGCCTGCCACTTTGTCTTTTTCGCCGCGCGGACAGTACGATAAGCTGCAACGAGACTGATGGCCCCAAGCACCAACGCGTCAAATGTGGACCGTGCAACAGCTTCGGCGGTGAAGTCAGCGCGCTCGATACGCGCTGGCTCTTCGCCTTGTGTGGTCAGGGCGCATTAAGTACAGGTTTGCCCTCCCAACTTTCACACTCCCTTCGGTGTCAATCGTTTTTCCTTGCTATGGACAGCACAATTAACAGGCCATAGCCTGTAAATTCCCATTACATTCTATAAGCTGTAATTTCCGCGCTTTACAACATTTGCATTGTAATGGCAATTTACAGCCCATATACTGTAGAAAGCAGCGCAATTACAAGGTAAACCATGGACTTCACAATCCAGACGCTAGATCACCTGAAGCCGCTCATCCAAGGTTTCCGGAAGAAGGCAAATCTCACCCAGGCGGCGATGGCTGAAAAACTTGGCATTAGCCAACAGAGCTACGCCCAAATCGAATCGAACCTGGCGTCGACCAGCGTCGAACGCCTTTTCACAATTTTGCGGCTGTTGAACGTTAAGCTTCAGATGACCGACAGCGACCCGGATACGTTGCCAGTGTTCCAGCTGAAGTCCAAATCGGGCACTCGACGAAGATCCATTGAAGCGAAGGACACACCAGATCGCAGCACTGGTCGCAAGGTTTTACCTACGAACGCAAAACCTGACTTGGGGGCAGCCCCTGCAAAAGTAGTAAAGCCCGGCGACACAACCGAGTGGTGATACATGGCGCGACGTGGAATCCAGCGCAGTCTCAACGTTTGGCTCAATGGCACTCCGGTAGGCCAATGGACGATCAAACGAAATACCTCTACGTTCGCATACTTCCAGGAATGGCTGGAAGACGAGAGTCGTCGCCCGCTGTCTTTGTCGATGCCCTTCACCGCGGCAAACGCTCCTTATTCGGGCGACGTGGTGACGAACTACTTCGACAACCTGCTACCTGATAGCGATCGCATTCGCCAGCGCCTTGCGCAGAAGCACAACACAGGAAGCACCTCCCCTTTCGCCCTGCTGCAGGCGCTGGGACGAGATTGCGTAGGTGCTGCCCAACTTCTGGCGCCGGACGAACGGCCGGACGATCTGTTCTCCATTCAAGGCGATTTGCTGGACGAGCATGCGATCGCGGAGTTGCTGCGCGCGACGACGGCGCCTGCGGGTCTGGGCCGCCAGGACCACAGGAATGACCTACGCTTGTCCATCGCCGGCGCCCAGGAGAAGAACGCCCTTCTGTGGCACGACGGACAATGGTACCGCCCGATCGGAAGTACCCCGACCACCCATATCCTGAAACTGCCTCTTGGCCTTGTAGGAAACAGCCGTGCGGACATGCGCACCTCCGTCGAAAACGAATGGCTCTGCTCGCAGATCATGGATAAATTTGGCCTGCCTGTTGCCGCCACTGAGATTCTGACGTTCGAGGACCAGAAGGTACTGTCCGTAAAGCGGTTTGACCGTAAGTTTTCTAACGACCGCACCTGGATTGTCCGATTACCGCAAGAAGACATGTGCCAGGCGCTGGGCTGCTCTCCCCTTCTGAAGTACCAGGCCGACGGCGGGCCGGGAATCCAGCGCATCATGCAGCTGCTGCTCTCATCGGAAAGGGCGGATTTCGACCGTCGCAACTTCTTCAAGACGCAGCTCATTTTCTGGCTTCTGATAGCCACCGATGGGCACGCCAAGAACTTCAGCATCATGATCGGACGTGGAGGAGAATACGAAGCTTCCCCGCTGTACGACGTGCTCTCGGCACATCCAGTCATTGGGCATGGCGTGAACTTGATCGCGCGCCAGGAAGCCAAGCTGGCAATGGCAATCCGGGGCGGCGAGAATTACTACCTCGTTGATCGAATCATGCGTCGCCACTGGTCCGCCATGGCCCGACAGGTGGGGCTGGGCGCCCGCGTCGCTGAGGAGCTCATTGAGGAGGTCTTGGCCCAGGCTCCGGTAGTTGCCGAAGCAGTTTGGGGCATGCTCCCTCCAGGGTATCCAGGAGACGTTGCAGATAGCATTCTCTCCGGGATGCTGGCCCAGTGCGATCGACTTGCCAATATGCCACGTGACTAAACGTTCCGGCGCAGGTGCGGGAATAATACAAATGAAAAGGGCCGCTCGAAAGCGGCCCTTATAAATCCTTGGCGGAGAGAGGGTCTGCGTGTTTAGCATCTTACAACATCGCATAAAATCGCATTTCCCTATGAAATAGCCCCGGAAACGCATTGCCTTTGTTGCATTTTGTCCTACACTAATGCATAGCATCGCACTTGGCGATGTGGGTAGGAATGGGGGTACAGGTGGCTCGCATATTGGGAAAACTGAGCGCGGTAGCGGTCAAAAACCAGTCGCGTCCTGGATATTATGGCGACGGCGGCGGCCTCTGGCTCCAGGTGGCAAAGACCGCTGACCCAAAGATTTTCAGCAAAAGCTGGATCTTCCGCTTCACCCTCGCCGGCCGCTCGCAGGAGATGGGCCTTGGATCAATCCACACCATCGGGCTTGCTGCAGCCAGGCTCGCTGCCGCGGAGTGTCGGGCTTTACTACAGAACAAGATCAACCCCATCGACCAGCGCAACCAAGCGCGCGCTGACAGCGCCGTTGCAGCAGCGCAGCGCAAGACCTTCGCCTGGTGCGCGGAGGAATATCACAAGCTCCATGAGAGCACGTGGAAGAACAAGAAGCACGCCGACCAGTGGCTGTCGACGTTGAACACGTATGCATTCCCAAAGTTTGGCGACAAACTCGTGTCGTCCATCACCAGCGAACACATCGTCGGCGCGCTTGAGCCTATATGGCTCGAAAAGCCCGAAACCGCATCAAGGGTTCGCCAGCGCCTTCGCTCAGTCATGACCTGGGCCACCGCTCGCGGCTTCCGCAAAGAGACCGATCCGCGCATGTGGGAAGCGATTTCCGAAGCCTTGCCGAAAACGAAGGATATCAAGAAGCCAGTTCACTTTGCCGCATGCCCTTATGCTGAAGTAGCATCGGCCATCACGATAATCCAGAAATCCACTGGCGCCCCATCGATCAAGGCTGCGCTTGAATTTACGGTTCTTACTGCTGCCCGCTCCGGTGAAGTGCGCAAGGCCACGTGGTCGGAAATCGATTTTAAGGCCAGGCGTTGGACGATCCCGGCCGAAAAGATGAAAGCGGGCGTTGAGCACCGCGTACCACTGTCGGCCCGCGCCATCGCCATCCTAGAGGGCCAGCAGAATATGCATAAGGAACTTGTATTCCCGAGCCCGCGTGGAAAAGTCCTCAGCGACATGAGCTTCACTATGCTGTTGCGCCGACTGGAGATGGGATTCACCGCCCACGGCTTCCGTTCCAGTTTCAGGGATTGGAGCGCAGAGCAAACGAACTTCCCACGCGAAGTGTGCGAAGCCGCCCTGGCGCACGTGTCAGCGAAAGGATCGGTCGAGGCCGCTTACTTCCGCTCCGACCTATTCGAGAAGCGCCGGGAAATGATGGAGCAGTGGGCCGGTTACTTGGAGAACCCCGAGCCTAATGCGGATGATCATCCTTCCGAAAAGAACGTGCCATGACCAAGTCTAAAAAGGAACTTAAGCCATCCGTCGACGCGGCATGGATTGGAACATTCAAGCTTTCCGTAGACTCGCGCGCCGTCTTAGAAATTTACCTCGATGCGAAGGCGATCGAGAGAATTGAGAACATAGTTGCGGAACACCGTGACCTTATTCAGCCGCACCTTGTAGGTCGCCCAACTTCGGCTGCGATCGCTACGAAGTTGTTTGAGGTTCAAAGTAAAGCAAAGGAACTTCGAAGCCTGCTCCGCGGGCTTGATACATGCACAAATGCTCAACTCAACGGGGTTGTGGCGAAGTCCCGTATTGAGAATAAAGTCCACTTAGATTTGACGAAGATGGCGGATGATTTGGACTCCTTGGATGTCCTTGCCGGCCACGCTGCCAGGCATACCCCTACCAATGCTGGCGCTGGCGTGAGAGGAGTCGGGCAACGAGTCGCGCCAAACACGGTTCTTGTTGGTGAGATTGCGAGAGTTATTGCGCCCTTTGGGATCAGAATTAACACCTATTCGCCACAGGGTAAATTCACGAAGATCTGCCAAGCCATCTGTGATTCAGGCGGATTTGACAAGGACACCTTCAACATTGAGGGTTCTGTTAAAGCGTATGTTGCCGCAACAAAATAGGTGATTGAATGACCCTGCTTACCGGTATCTCCATCACATGACGCGCATCTGAACTTTTTCTATTCTGCATCTCAGCGCAATACGGCGCATTTAACCGAGAGAGGTAGCAGAATGTCGCGGAAAGTTCGACTCCCTGAAATAGCTTCAGTTAAAGGTCATCCACCAGGCATGCTCCCGGTGTGCGGCTCAACCATCTACAGGTGGATTCAAGCCGGAAAATTCCCGAAACCGACCAAGATCGGCGGCCGAACTGCCGTATGGGATTTGGCCGAGGTCGAGAAGTTCATTGCGGAATGCGGCGAGGTGCAGAAATGAGCGCCCTTTCTGCCCCAAAGAGCCCAACCATCTTGCGCCTGATCGACATGCTCTGGAGCGGCCCTAAGTCCACGATGGACCTGCAGATCGGTGCAGGTTCTACGCACGCACCAAGCATCGCTAAGAGCCTTCGCCGCCGTGGCTTAGAACTACCCTGCCGCATGGTTCGCGTGCGCAATCGTGACGGCGACGAAGTGCTGGCCGGCGAGTATTCACTGACCACTGCGGACCGAAAAATCATCCGCGCTTGGCGCAACGCGAAATGAGGCCGGTGCGTGGGACACGATGCTGCGGCGAAGAAGGGCAAAGGCGGAAAGCTACACGGACACTTCGTCGCAATCCCTCGACAGGTATTGAAGTCAAATGCCTATCGAAAGCTGTCGCTCGCCGCACGGTGCCTGCTTTGGGACATCGCCATTCAGTTCACAGGCCACAACAACGGCGACCTGCGGCCATCCGTGAAGTATCTGGCAGAACTTGGCTGGAACTCACGCGACACCGTGCAGAGGGCAAAGAAGGAACTTGTAGATGTTGGCCTCTTGTTCCTGACTGCGCAAGGACACAAGCCGCGCAAGGCGAGCCAGTACGCCTTGACATGGTTGCCGCTGGATCGCTGCGATGGATTCGATCCAGGTACAGAAAAGGCATTCCGACCCAATGAATACTTGTTGGTCGGCCCGCCTCCCGATGTCCGTAAGACGGTCATCAAACCTTAATACTGTTCCGTCCCACGGACATCAACAAGTGCCGTATGTACCGTCACACGGAACAGTAGAGGGTATTTTCGGTGATTTCCGATGTCCGCCACACGGAAACCCTCTAGAAGTGCCATCTACACGCGATGGTCTGGCGGTAGCAGGTCAAATGCCTGTACAAGCCAGACCAGAGACAGAACAAACCCTTCGCAAAGGCTTTCCTGAAACAGAACAAACCCTTAGCGAAGGCTTTCCTGAAAAGCGGGACAGAGGTAATGGCTGGCGCTGGTGTGACATGGCGCGGCTGCACGTGAAACGCGTTTCAGCGCTGTTTCGAAACGCAAAGGTAACGCCGCGAGCGTTACTTGGGAAGCGCCATTCAAGCCCCTCCGATGGGTCTTCGAAGCACGCGTCAGTCACGCGTCAAGCACGCGTCACTGACGCGTTGAAATAGATCACGAAAAGGAAAATCATGAACGTCGTCCCAATCGAAAAATCAGCAGATGGCACCGAGCCACTGCCATCAACGCCATCGAACAAACCTGCAGAACTCGAAGCGCTGCATGAAATCCGTGATGAGCTTCGACTGTTGCGCGCAGCGATTCAGCAAACCCGCATGCAAGAAGAGACCGTTAAGCCCGACCTAGCCGCAAACATTCGCACCATCGCTGCGGTAGTGGGTGATCGCCTGTTCTCTGTCGCGGAACTCCTCGAACACGCCAGGATACCTCAAGGCTTGCCGCTCAAAGCCGCATTGAATGACCTCGCCGGCATGAGTGGGAAACGCGTGGGCAAGTTACTGCGCGGTCTGGAAGGAAAAACCATTGGCGGGTATCGGATTGAGCGAGTGGGAGCAGATCGACAAGGCGCTATTTGGGCCTTGCGGGTTTGCGAGAGTGAAACCCGCAAACCCGCACCGGTCGTTGAATAACGCGCTGGAATGGACAAACATAGAGTCATCGAAATTTCACCTTGAGGACAACTGCAATGCAACGACTGTCGGACTTAACGAGCGAATTGAGCGGCATGAGCTTCGTTCGCAAATCTGATCCTGATGATGCATATCCAGGCCAGAGCTACATCCGCGGCGTAATCGCCCGCGCTGCCAGCTACATCGCCATGCGCGAAGGGAACTTCACCAATCCCGCCGATATCGCCAAGAAGCGCTGGGGCAAAACTCACCCCCACCTGGTCAACGTCATCAAATCCGGCGTTGCTGGTGGCGGCACTGGCTCCGGCGAATGGGGTGCCGAACTGGCATCGTCCAACACCCGCTATACCGGCGACTTCATCGAATTCCTGTACGCGATGACGATCTTCGACCGTCTGCCGCTGCGCGAAGTGCCGGCCAACATTCATATCAAGGGCCAGGACGGCGCATCGACCGGCTTCTGGGTTGGTGAATCGAAAGGCATCCCGGTCACGAATGTCAGCTTTAGCGACATCGAATTGAAACCACTGAAAGCGGCCACCATCGCAGTTTGCTCCAAAGAGATGATCGCAGACAGCAGCCTCGCGGCGGAGTTATGGGTCCGTGACTCGATCGCGCAAGCGATCTCACAACGCGTCGACACAACCTTCTTCAGTGCTGGCGCTGGTGTTGCGAACGTATCGCCGGCCGGCATCTTGAACGACCTGTCCGCCCTGTCGCCATCCGGCACCGACCAAGCCGCGCTCCACAATGACCTGCTGGCGCTGTACGCCCCATTCCTGGCCGCGAAAAACGTGACGGGCTTGGTACAGATCATGACCCCAAGCATGGCGAAGGCAGTCGGCCTAATGCGCGACGCGCTCAACAACGCGCTGTACCCTGGCCTCGGCGCCGACGGTGGCAAGCTGCTTGGCGACACCGTTTATACCGGCGACAACGTCACCCCGGGCAACTGGATCTTGCTGAAGCCTTCCGACATCTGGAAGATCGGTGACACCGGCATCGAGATCTCGATGTCCGATTCCGCCACCATCGAGCAGGACAGCGCACCACAAGGCGCTGGCGACACCCCGACCGCTGCATCAGCAACCCTGATGTCCCTGTGGCAGACCGAGCAGGTCGGCTTCAAGGTGGTCCGTCGCATCAACTACGGCAAGCGTCGTTCCACCGCCGTGGCGTACCTGGCCGATGCTGAATACGGCGGCGTGGTTAGCTGATAGCGAAAGGAATTGATATGTCCCCCGAGATGAAAAAGCAGGCCGACCAGATGATCGCCGGTATCAAGCAGTATCTTGAGCGTGAAGCCGGCGCGAAGATCCGATCACTCGAACAACGATTGATCGACATGGAAGAACGTCTTCGCTCGCTCGATGGCCGCAAGGCTGTCATCCGCAACACACGCAGTAGTAGCTACCAAACCAAGGACATGCGGCACGACGCCGAATAGCCTTGAATTGAATGCTTCGCACACCCTTTTCCCCCTGAATGGTTTTCGGGTGTGCGATTGCAAAATTCAGCCGGTGTGACGCCACCGGTTGAACCCTCCACGCGATTGTGGAGCGCCAGTGGAAGAGGAGCCTTCGCGACTGGCACCAATACATAAACAGGAGCCCGCGAGATGTTTGATTGGATTGAAATACCGTTCGATGACCTCAGCAAAGTCATCGCTGACCAAAAGCAGATCACGGACGGCTGGGCAGAACGTGTTGCCGCCCAATACATACAAGAGGTAAGCGAGGCAACTGGATTAGCACCGGTACCCGGTTTGCATGAAAAGCTGGCTAAGAAGCTGCTGGCGCTGGTCGGCAACAACCATCAAGTCCTGGCAGCCTGGGGCGAGTCCACTACGAAACCGAAACACTGAAAAGCGAGCGATCATGCCATTACTTCGAATTGACATAGCGGCCAGCTTCGCCCAGTTCCAAGACGCCATGACGGCGATTGAGCGCACGGCGAAGAAGTCTGCATCCAATCTCCAGACCGCCTTTAAGGGTGTCAATGGTGTGTTGGCTGGGCTTGGCGTCACCGTTTCCGCTGGCGCCCTGGCTGCCTTGGTGAAGTCGTCCATAGACGCCGCCGACCATATCAATGACCTGTCGAAAAAGACGGGCGTGGCCGTGGATGTCCTGGGCGGCATTGGATTTGCTGCCGCTCAAGCAGGTTCTAGCCTGGATGGCGTGGCCGGCGTTATTGGTAAGCTGAACAAGTCGATTGCCGAAGCAGGCAGCGGGAATCAGGAGATCGGCGAGGCCTTCAAGAAGCTCGGTGTTGATGTGGAGGACGGAACTGGTGCTTTAAAGAAGGCGGATCGCGTCCTCGTTGAGCTTGCGGATAAGTTCCCGAAATATGCGGAAGGCCCAGAGAAGGCGGCTATCGCCAACAGGATTTTCAAGAAGTCATATGAGGAGGTTTTGCCGCTTTTGGCCGATGGCGCGGAATCCCTGCGTGCCAATATCGAGTACTTCCAGAAATACTCCGGACTGACGGAGGGCATCGCGCGGAAGTCCGACGCGTTCAACGATAGTCTGGAAAAGATGCACCTGCTAGCCGGCGCGGCAGGCAACCAGATTGCAGCGGAGCTTCTGCCGACGCTGCAGCTACTCGTCGATAAGATGGTGGAAGTCAAAGAGAGCAGCGATGGCTTTGGCAGTGTCGGCAAGGGCATAAATACAGCCATCGAAGCGGTCAGCGTGTTGGGCGTCAATACCAGCTACGTGTTCAAACAAGTCGGTAATGAAATTGGCGGCATTGCTGCGCAATTGGGTGCACTCCTAAGCGCTGACCCTGGCGGCCTGGATAGGGATGCAAGTGGTTTTTCTGCAATCAGCACCATTGCTCGAATGATGCGCGAGGATGCCGCTGCAGCGCGCGAAGAAGTTGATAGGGCCTCAGCGGAAATTCTTAGCCCGAATAAAGGGCAAGTCGCGAATGAAGTCCTGGATGAACTGAATGGCCCAAAACCAAAGAAGCCAACCGCAGAACGTCTTGCTTCCCCAGGCACTGATCCGGCAATAGCGAGGTTGGCTGCGGAATTGCGTGAATTTGAACGCATGAACCAGCGCGAGCGAGAATTACTGGCGACCAGAAATGACTTCCTGCAGGAGTATTACCAGCAGGACCTGATTTCTATCAACGATTACTACAACGCGCGCAAAGCGGCAGCCGACGAAGCCCTGGCGGCCCAACTCGCCAACATCGACAAGGAGGTCGGACTCCTGCGCGCACGCCGCGGCAAAGACGCGACCGAAACCACGCAGAACGAAGCCAAGATCAAGGAGCTGATCGAACGTCGTGCAGACCTCCAGGAAAAGGCGGGGCTCGATGGGATCAAACTCTTTAACGACCAAACCCAATCTGCGAAGGAATTGCAACGCGCTCTTGATGATATCAACACCGAGTTGCTGGAGCAGCAGGGGCAATTTGGTGAGGCTGCGGCCCGTAGGTTTGACGACCGGAATAAGCAACTGCGGAAGCGTCTTGAAACGGAGCTAGCAGAGGCCAATAGCAGGGCTGATGCCGAAGGCGTCACCACTGTTCGAGGATCGCTCGGCTTGATTGGCCTGGATAAGATGCGCGAAAGATCGATTGCGCAAGGCAAGTTGAACGAAATTCAGGATGAGGGCCAGCGCATCCAGTCGGGTCTGGCAATCGCCAGTGAGAGAGCTGCACTTGCCGCGCAGCGGGGCTCCATTACCGAACTGGAAAGTCTGCGCCAGGTCAGTGATGCCCGCGCTCAAGCCGCATTTGACCTTAAGGCCGTGGCGGATGCTTATGCGGAGATGGCCGAGAAGACCGGCAATCCTGCGATGGTGCAGCGCGCCAAGGAAATGCAAGTCGAGGTGGAAAAGCTTGCTGGCTCTGCCGATCTGGTGCGCCAGAAGTTCGAAGGCGTATTTGAGAATGGTTTCGAGTCCTTCTTCGATAAGCTGATGTCCGGCACCGCATCGCTGAAGGATGCATTCAAGGCGCTGTTTTCAGATATCGCCAATGATCTCTCGAAGATCGCCATCAAGAAGATCGGCAAGCAGCTATTCAGCGAGAAGGGGTCACTCAGCGGCGTGGTGGACTTCACCTCCCAACTGTTTGGCGGCGAATCCAAATCTCCGGTTGCGGCGGCGGCCGCAAGTCTTGCTGGGGTTACCGGTGGCACTGGCGCATCCACTGCAGCGGCTCTAGCATCCACGCAAATCACTGCCTTGGGAACTTCCGCGACAGGCGCAAGCGCTGTGATTGGCACTCTAAGCGCTACTGCACTCCCGTCCTTGACTATCGCCGCTGATGCGGCAGCAGCGGCCCTGGCGCGAGTTGCGGCGACCGGTTCAGGATCCTCTGGCTCTGGGCTATTCGGTCTTTTCGGCGGTGGAGGTGTTGGCTCCAGCGCGGACTATGCAAATTTCGACTGGTTAGCATCAGCCAAGGGCAATATTTTCACCTCCGGGAATCTGGTCCCCTTCGCCAAAGGCGGCATCCCGAGCAGCATCGTGGATGCGCCCACCTTCTTCGCGATGGCTGGTGGCCGCACTGGCCTGATGGGTGAGGCTGGCCCTGAGGCGATCATGCCGCTGCACAAGGACAAACACGGCGCCTTGGCAATCAAGATCCTGGCAGCGAGCGGTGGTGATTATCTGCTGCCTCTGGCCCGCGATATGAGCGGGAAGCTGAGCGCACGTGAACGTGCGGTACAGCGGTTTGCTGCCGGTGGTGTATTCGGCTCCAACATCACGTTCCCGATCTCGCCACGCTTCGATACATCGCGCGCAGCAACCTTGGCGGTTCCAGTTGGCGGACGCGGCGACGGTATGACCAATAACACCAACGTTACCGTGAACGTGCCACAGTCGACCAGTAGGGAAAGCGCCAATCAGATCGCAGCCCGGACGGCGACCGCGATCGCCCGTAGCAACCGCCGGAACAACTGACCAGGGGGGGGAGTGTAAAAAATGAAATCGAAGCGCCACGGACATCGCGCTCCCTCTCACGCGCAGAAAATTTTCCCCTTTTTGATTTTTTGTTAAATCAAACAAATTCAAAGAAGCCAACCGCCACGGGCTTCCTTTGATTTTTTGAATTTCTGTTGGGCTTGATGTGTTAAAGCCTTTAACAAGTACGGAGAGTACTGTATGCGCACACAGTAACCTGGAACTTTTCAGGGAATTTGGCGTGTTCCCGTAAAGATTTCGTAAGGATTGACGTTTATACTTACAACATATGGCTTCCATACGGTTGTCGCCCATATTGGATATGATTACACTGTCTGTATGGTGTAAGTTAATTGCTGGAGGGAATTATGACTGTCAAATCAGTAAAGAAAGTTACGTTCAATTTGCCTGAAGAATTGTTGCAATTTTTGCAAAATCAGGCAGCGAAAGAACACATCACTGTAACCGATGTGTTACGCAGGTCGATCAATGCAGAACGCTTCTTGGTTCAGCAGGAGAACGCAGGATACAAAGTGCTAGTTGAGGGCGACGGTCGTCAGTTGCGTGAGATTGTACGTCGCTGATGAGCAACCCAGACGAACATTTGGGACAAAGCCACGAAAACGCCTCGCCGGCGCCAGCGGCGCATGAATCCTCCACGAGTGCCGACGACGATTGGGAGCCGCCAGCCGAGTTCGACTTTACTGCGGATAGTCCGGCGGGGCCCAAAGAAGATGTCATCGAAGAGCGTCCATATGATCCCCGTCCGCATGAGGATGGTGCGCGCAGAATTATTGCCTATGCTCTCATTGGGCTTCTGTCCTTTTTAGTCATCGCGATGATGGCCGCGCTTTGGTTGGGCGTGATTGCGGCGAAAGACCTGAAGGAATTTGCGGTTGTCTTGGGGCCACTGGTAACTTTGGTTTCGGCAGCAACTGGCTTCTACTATGGCACGAAATCAAACGGTGGCTAATGACTTACCTCTGTCACTCCAGCCCGCAGTACGCGGGCTTTTCTTTTTCCGCGCACATTACTCGCCCGTAACACGCGCACAATTCCGGCTCGAACACCGGCATCGCTGCTACCATGTAGCCGGACGAAAAAATTCTTGTAAACCCGCTGGATTAACCTATGCTGAATTTGCCGAGACACATTCTCGGTCGGGCGTGAGAGCCCGAATTGCAAAAGGCGGACGACCGCCTCCTGGCGGTATTTTTTCGTCCATGCCACGCTAGCTCTATGGGCGGCTTGTGGTGGGAGGCTTCGGCCTACCGGCTACCTTTTGCGCCGGTCTCTCACACCTGCCACTAAGCCGCCCCCCTCCGCCGGGCGGCCCACAAACTGGGAGCCGGTCATGAAAAGCCAAACCAAAGCCGAACAACCCACGCTGCTAAGCGTGGTCGACAGCCTGCACGCAATCCAATGCAACCTTTATCAACTTCGTCGCTGGGTTGTTGATGGCATCGAAGATGATGATTTCAAGGCTGCGACGACTGCCGCCTGGATGATGGACGGTTATCTCGATGAACTCAAAGGAGTTGCCGAGAAAATCTATACCGACTTCACGCAGCAGGTGCAATCATGAGCGCCGCAGCCAAAGACAGTGAGCTCGGGACTCTTGCCTGCGAAATCGGGGTCAAAGGCGATAAGGCCCTCAAAACGATTCAGCTCGTCATTACGTCCATCCAGACTCAGCCGGAAGCAGTCGTACTGATGCTGGTTCAGGACAGTATCGAGCAAATGTGCGCCCTGGCCGAGGAAGTGGAAAATCGGGTGACATCATGAGCGCCCAAGTCGACACTTTATTCCGCGCCGCGTTCGACACGCCGCGCGACCCGCGCAGCACGCCCTACAAGGCCGGCGTCCGCGCTGCCCTGGCCTTCCGTATCGACGGCACCGGCTTTCCTCACCCGTACCAGCCGGGCACCGCTGAAGATGACGCCTACTATGCCGGCATCAGCGAAGGTCATGCTATCTGGCGCACGAGCCAGGACCGGAGGGCATCATGAAACAGCCTGCCGAACTGACGCTAGCTGAGGCTCGGCTGCTGGCCGCGTATCGCATCATGGATCGGCGCGCGAAGGAATCCACCTGGCTTTACGCGAACATGCAGGCCCGTGAACACCCCGAACCACCGCCACGCCCCAGGTTGCAGGTAATGGCGGGCGGCATGTCGAAACCGACAAAGCGCCGCTGCAAGGCGCCAGAATTGCATCTGGTTTTATGCCAAACACAGCAGTCGCAGGGACGTGGGTAGGAATGTGGGTAGAGAAATGAAAAAAGCCCCTTTTATAGGGGCTTTTCCGTGTTCTTGGCGGAGAGAGGGGGATTCGAACCCCCGATAGGCTATGAACCTATACACGCTTTCCAGGCGTGCGACTTAAACCACTCATCCATCTCTCCTGCATTCTCACGCTAATCGCG
>Ga0209565_1001066_pt1 | contig 13767 bp, 16 predicted proteins | sample Araplaol_mTSA_r2_2_FD_184283 | JGI IMG/M metagenome (GOLD analysis project Ga0209565, IMG submission 184283) | Arabidopsis root microbial communities from North Carolina, USA - plate scrape MF_Col_mTSA_r2 (SPAdes) (version 3) | ecosystem: Host-associated > Plants > Roots > Endosphere | place... | reverse complement strand
CCGTCAACGGCCTCGAAGAAACCGCAACGCTTGCGCTGATGACGCCACCCAAGGGCGCCGGCTACACACTGCTGAGAAGTTCGGGCGATATCGGCATGCACGTGCAGACCGAACTCCTGAAAACGCCGACGCGCGGCCCGCGCGGCTGGTTCGGCAACGGCAACAGCGCCGACATGGCCTGGTCCACGCCCTCGTACATCGCAGCGATCGGCACCCCAGTGTGGAACACGCCGAACGTCGCCGGCGCCTACTCCACCGACTCCGGCCTGACCTGGACGGCGTTTGCCGCCAACCACCCGGATGGACTGGCCAACCGGGGCAGCGAATCGAATATCGCGGTAACCAAGCCGGGCAACATTGTCTGGGCGCCTGCCAATTCACGGCCGGCCTATACCACCGATAACGGCGCGAACTGGACCTACACCAACCTGCCGGCCCTGAGCGCGGTGGGCATCAACCGCGGCTACCGCGTTGTTGCCGACCGCAAGAACCCGAACAAGGTGTACGCGTTCAACTCGGGCGGGGCCTGGTGGAACCAGTGGTCCGATACTGCGCACTTCTGGTATTCGACGGATGGCGGCCACACCTTTACCGAGAGCGCGGCATTCATTGCAGCCGGTGCGCGCGTGGCCGACTTCGGCCACGCATCGATTGCCGTCAACCCGAACGCCGAAGGCGACATCTGGGTAGCCGACGGCTTCAGCCTCCTCCACTCTACCGATTCGGGCGTGACCTGGACCCAGCTGAATGCCACGGCGCCGGATTGGGGCAGCAATCCAACGTGGATGTATCCCGAAGTGTATGGCGCGACCTCGATCGCGCTGGGCAAGGCGCCCGCCGGCACCACCTATTCCTCGTCCATCTACATCGTCGGCACGATCGGTGGCGTGTGGGGCGTGCATCGCTCCGACGACGGCGGCCAGTCCTGGCGCCGCATCAACGACGACAAGCACCAGTACGCGGGCCTCGGCAACCTTGCCGCCGACCAGTCCGTGCCCGGACGCGTATATGCCAGCGCCGCTGGCCGTGGCGTCGTGTTCAGCTATTAATTCCAGGAGTTCCAATGAATCTCAAATCCATTTTCGCCGCCATCGCACTTGGCATCGCGGCCAGCAGCGCCAGCGCAACCGTCCTGAACTTCGACACGCTGACAGAGATGATGTACGGCGACGGCTTTGCACTGGCCGACAGCATGAGTTATGACGGCGCCGACCTGAGCTATGTTGAGTCGGGCTTCAAGCTCACCCTGCACGCGCCCAACGCAGTCCCCGGTTCGGCCAATATCGGCACCGGCACGTTCGAGCCGCAAACCTACAACTGGCACGATGGCCTGGACAACGGCTCGGACACCTTCGTCACCTTGACCCGCATCGGTGGCGGCCTTTTCAACCTGTCCAGCTTTGACTTTTTCGCCGACTGGAGCAGTGTCTCAGCCGATGGGAAACTGATCGGCGCCATCCAGGATGCAGGCACCTGGGCCATGGCCTTGACAGGCATCACGGAACTGCGCTTCAGCTCAGGGGCTTTCACCCAGATTGACAACATCAACGTGGAAGTCGCGGCGAATGCCGTGCCACTGCCAAGTACGCTGGCATTGATGCTGGGTGGCTTGGCCGCTGCGGGCCTGCTTCGCCGGCGCCGCAATACATAGCCCTCCAGGCGCTATTTTGCCGCCTTCAGGCCTTTCAGAAAGGTTCGCAGCATTGCCGACCGCCTGGGCCTGAAGGCCTCATCCGTCGCTTCGACCTTCAGGATGCGGCTCACCAGGAACTTGCGAGAATCCTCGCGCAGGCAGCACCACGCCAGCACGACAAGCATCCCATCGAGATAGACGATTGTGAGCGGCCATACTCGCCGCTCGCCTTCCTTCCCATTCTGGAAACTATACCAAGGCAGCACCATCATTCAGAAGCTGGCGGTGCATTTCAGTTCTGCGGACAGCCCAGCGGATGGGCGACGGCGTTCGCAGTGTCTGATGCAATTTCACAGGTCATTCCAATAACAGTTTCTTCAGGATCGGGTCCATGCTGCGGGCCCAGATCTCGTAGCCTTTTTCCTGCGGATGCAGCAAATCCGGCATAATCTCGCGCGACAACGTACCGTCGGCGTTCAGCAGCGACGCGTTGATGTTGGCAAAGAAGACATGACGGCCGTCGGCATAGCCCGAAATGATTGCATTTGCGCGCTCATTGGCGCTGCGCAGGAGGCTCGTCGGCTGCTCATCGCGCGGGAAAATTGCGAGCAGCAGCACTTTGGTCTTTGGCATCCGGCTACGGAGTTCTTCGATGATTGCCTTGATGCCAGCGGCAGTTGCTTTCGAATCGTCATTGCGGCCGCCGGCATTGTTGGTGCCGACCATCAGCACCGCGACTTTTGGCGCCAGGCCGTCCACTTCGCCGTGACGAATGCGCCAGAGCACATTCTCGGTTCGGTCGCCGGCGAAACCCAGGTCCACGGCATCGTATTTCGCGTAATAGCGCTGCCACACCGGCTTGCCGGAGCTTTCCCAGCCTTCGGTGATAGAGTCGCCGATGAACACCAGCTGTGGATTCTTGCCCGATGCGCGTAGCTTAAGGTTTTCTTCAAGTTTCTTCTCATGGCGCGGCAGCCACCAGGCCAACGCCGAGGAGTGATTCAGCGTGTCCGGCGCGACCGGTTCTGTGCGGTAGTCCGGGCAATCCGAATTTGGCGTGCCGCCCTTGACGAACTTGATGTCGGCCAGTGCCACTTGCCCGCTGCCGTAGGCCTCCAGCGAAAATGGCACCATAACCTTGCCGAAATCGTCCCCGGCACGCGCGAAGCAGGACATCGCGAACGACAAATGCCGCCAGCCCTTGCCCTGCAAGGCCTTGCCGGGCATGACATAAGGAACCTTGCGATAGCATTCCGCCCCGCAGCGCATGGTGAAATAGATACCGCCCCTGTCCAGGCCAAGCACATTGATATCGAACTCCAGGGTGCCGCCCGCAACATAAGGCCGCAGGTCCAGCGGCGCCCTGCCTTCAAAGCGCAGGGATGTGAACCAGGAATCCTTCCATTGCATCGTCAGGGCGGCCTGCTTGCCCGCCACTTTGCCGATCTGTATGCCGACTGCGCCCGAGGGCGGCGCCTCGAACGCACCGATCGTGGTGCTCAATAACGGCGCCGGCTTGCCGGCAAAGAGAACGGTTTCCGCGTTACCGGCCGCCTTCGCGCCGGCCCCGGCGGCCGCCAGCACAAAAGCGGCGAACAGACTGAGAGTTGTTTTCATCCTGGGATTGTGCAGCAGGCCGAGGCTTCTGGCAAATTACGGGCCACGGCCTTGACCGGCATCACCATCCTGCCAGGCGGCAGTCACATTGATGTGATCTTGGCGCGGAAGAAGCTGTAGCTGGCTGCGAGCTCCATGAACACGTCGTGCGGATGCTGGCGGTCAATCAGCGGCGTCCTGCAGTTGGCAGCTTCGCCGGTCTGGAACAGCAGCGGGTAGCCCCCCTTTTCGGGATGGCCTTTGCCATGGCGGTCGCCGCGACGTGGGCCGCATTCGGCCAGCTTGGTGCCGTGCGGATCGCCGAATGGTTTATCGCGTTTTCCATGTGTTTGCTCGCGCAGCAAAAGCTCAAGGACGTCGAGAGCTTCAGCACGATGTTCTTGAACTACGACCTGCTGGCCCGGCGCTGGATGCCTTACGCCTACCTGTATCCCTTTGCCGAGGGCATCGCCGGTTTCGTGATGGCGGCTGGCGCGCTGCGCTGGCTGTCCATTAAGTCTGACAGAAAACCTGATGATGGCCATGTTAATGCTGGCCGAATCCCAGGCCAGCAAGAGAGCTGACGAAAATCCCGAAATCCAGTATGCTCGCTCCCGCATTATTGCTTTTAATGCAACATAATTGGACTATTCATTACGGGAGACTTTATGAAACGCATAATCGGCGGGCTTACCCTCACACTTTGCCTGCTCCATCTGCACGCCAACGCCAACACGATTTACCTGACCCGGCACGCGGAAAAAGCCGCCACTGGCACCGATCCGGCGCTGACTCCGGAAGGCCAGGTACGCGCTACCAATATCGCGGCCACTTTGAAAGACGCGCAGGTAAAGCACGTCTATTCAACGGCGTACCAGCGCACGCAGCAGACCGCGCAACCACTTGCCACCTACCTGGGCTTACCGGTGAAGAGCTATGACCCGACCCAGCTGGCCACTTTCGCGCAGCAATTGCGCGCCCTGCCCGAGAACGTGCTGGTGGTCGGACACTCGGATACCACACCGGAATTGATTCGCCAGCTGGGTGGAGATCCAGGCAGCGCAATCGCGGAAACCGAATTCGACCGCCTGTACCAGCTGACGATTGCAGCCGATGGCAGCGTCACGACGACCTTGCTGCATTCCCTCCCCAGCACTCTCAGCCTGCCTTGCGCGGGGGTGACGCTGAACCAGGCCAACTTGACTGCCACCACTGGCAACTGGCTGTACTTCACCATCAACGTGCCGGAATGCGCGAACACGCTGAACGTGAACATGAGTGGCGGCACAGGCGACGGCGACCTGTATGTGCGCTTTGGCGCCCCGCCGACCACGAACGATTACACCTGCCGCCCATACAAGACCGGCAATGCCGAATCCTGCCCATTGAGCGATCCTCAGGCCGGGACCTGGCATATCGGCATCAAGTCGTACACGAGCTTCAGCGGCATCACGCTGAACGCCACTGCGGCGAAGTAAGCGCTGGAACGCGTCACCTACTGGGCCGCCTTCTCCATCGCCAGGTTTTTCAAGTAGGTGCGCAGCATCGCCGATCGCCTGGGCCGGAAGCTCTCGCCGGTCGCATCTGCTTTTAAGAGGCGGCTCACCAGGAACTTGCGATAATCGTTGCGCGTGCAGCACCACGCCAGCACCACCAGCATCCGGTCGAGATAGACGATTGCGAGCGGCCATATGCGCCGCTCGCTTTCCCTCCCGTTCTGGTCTTTGTACCTGATGTCCAACGCCAGCTCTTCCCAGCAAGCTTCGCGCACGGTTTTCAGGTAATGGCCAGCCAGCGTCGCATAGCGGTTATCCAGCCTGTGTACCCGCGAAACTGCATGAAGCAGGTGCTGCTGGCTGCGCGATGGCAAGGTCGCGGCTACCTTGGCAATCACCGAGGCAGCGGCCTTGGCCAGTGCCGGATCGCCCATATGGCGGACTTCGGCAAGGCCCAGCATAAGCGCTTCTATTTCGATGCGGTCAAACGCCTGGGGCGGCAGCGTGCCGTCCTCAATCAAGGTATAGCCATAGCCGCGTTCACCCGCGATCTCGGCACCTCCGGCGCGCAAGCTTTCTATGTCCCGGTAAATCGAGCGGATGGAGACCTGCATTTCCCGCGCAAGCTGCTCGCCTGTCGCGGGAGACGGAAGTGTGCGAAGCACGTGCAGCAGGTGCATCAGGCGTTCAGAACGGGACATTCGGCAACTGACAAAAACTGGCAGGAGGGGTCAATAGAATAGCACCGCCAATGCGAATTGGTAAATCCCGGCCTCGAAGGCCCCAACCCTGCAAGGAATAGAAAATGTCTGTGAAATCCGTTACCCACATTAATCTGCGAGGCACTGCGCGCCAGGCGCTGGAAGCATATCACTCGGTCTTCGGCGGCGACATTGCGCTGGTCACCTACAAAGACGCCGGCCATGACCTCGATCCTGCGCAAGCGCAGCAGATCATGTGGGGGCAGGTAGTCTCCGCGAACGGATTCCATGTGATGGCGCACGACGTGCCGAATGCCATGAACTGGAACCAGGGAGAGAACCCCTTCTATGTGTCCGTGCGCGGCGACACTGTGGGCGAAATATCGGCCTACTGGGAAAAACTATCGCGATGCGGCACAGTCATTGTGCCGCTAGGTGCTTCATCCTGGTCGCCACTGTATGGCATGCTGAAAGACCGCTTCGGCGTGACCTGGGTGCTGGATGTCGCGCATGCGCCATCAAGCAGCGAGCCGGCAGATATTCGTTAAGCGATCTTTTACTTAAGGCCATTGAAGGCAACACGAAGCATGTGCCTGACGATATCGTCGTCACTCATCTTGCTGAATTTTTGAAGGTATTCCACCGCGGGGTCGCAAGTGCGGGCGTAATAGGTGAACAAGATGACGTCGGTCGGTAGCGCCGCATCGAGTTGCCCTTCCTTTTGCGCCTGCTTGACCAGGGCCTCTAGCATGCGATTCAACTTGAGAACCCGCGTCATGTACTTGAAGTTCCGCATCAACATATCCCTTACATGGGGACTCGTCGATGGCAGGAACGGCAGGCCGCCGCCAAGCCTGACCCGCAGCGCCCATTCCAGCAGTGCTTCCAGCTTTTCGCTGGCGCCGAGCTGCTGGGGCAGCGCTTCGACCTGCTCGATCGCGCCATCCAACAGTCGGATCATTGCTTCGCCGACCAGTTCATCTTTCGATTTGAAGTGTTTATAGAGGCTGGGTTTCGAAATGCCGACAGCCCCCGCAACGTCGTCCATCGTCATCAAATCGTAGCCCTTGCTGCTCAAGACCTCAGTAGCCGCGTCGAGAATTGCGTTCTCGCGCAGCTTAAACGCTTGATCTTTAAAGCTAAATTTTTTAAGGATACTCATTGGTAAAAAATCGCTACTAGCCAGTAGCTTTTGTTATTTGTTGGTAGTAATATTAGCACAAGGGTAGCAGCCCCGTCCTTATTACCAGCACAAAATGAACCAGACACGTCAACGAATTGCCGTCATCGGCGCCGGCATCTCCGGATTAGCCTCGGCTTACTTCCTCAACCGCCGCCATGACGTGGTTCTTTACGAAGCAGGTCCATACCTTGGCGGCCACTCCAATACAGTGGACGTTTCACTCGAGGGTATTACCTGCGGCGTGGACACCGGCTTCCTGGTATTCAACGAACGCACCTACCCGAACTTCATTGAACTGCTGCACGAACTGAACGTCGCGAGCATCGCCAGCGATATGTCGTTCGCAGTGTCGATGGAACACGGTGCCCTGGAATGGGCTGGCACCAGCCTGGATACCTTGTTCGCACAACGTTTCCGCCTGTTGTCGCCTTCGTTCATTCGAATGGTGGCAAACATTCTGCACTTCAATCGCAACTCGCAACGCTATCTCGGCGCAGTGCATGGCAAAGCCGTTTCGCTTGGCCAACTGTTGCAGGAGAACGCTTATGGCGCACTATTCCGTGACGCTTACCTGTTGCCCATGGCCGCATCCATTTGGTCGAGTACGCCAGCCGATATCCTGAAGTTCCCTGCGGCGACGTTCCTGCGCTTCTGCCTTAATCATGCGCTGCTGCAGGTGAACGACCGCCCCCAGTGGCGCACCGTCAAAGGCGGAGCGCGTGAATATGTTCGCCGCATGGCGGCCGCCTTGCCCGATTGCCGCCTCAATACGCCGGTCGTTGCCATCGAGCGCAATTCCGGAAAAGTTTTGGTGCGCACCGCTGCCGGCCAGGAAGAATTTGACGCGGCGATCCTTGCCACCCACGCGCCCACATCGCTGGCAATGCTGGCGGACGCCAGTGATGAAGAGCGCAACATCCTCGGCGGCATAAGGTATCAGTCCAACACGGCATGGCTGCACACTGATGCGGGCCTGATGCCACGCCGTCGCAAGCTTTGGTCGGCATGGAACTATTTATCCGGTGAGCAGCACGATGGCCACCGGCCCGTCTGTGTCAGCTATTGGCTGAACCAGCTGCAAAGCCTGCCGTTCGAAACCCCGGTGATCGTCACGCTCAATCCACAGCAGCCGCCTGCCGCGGGTAAAGTGCTTGCCAAGTTTGAATACGAGCATCCGATCATGGACCAGGCAGCGATCGATGCGCAACAGCGGCTGCAGGAGATTCAAGGATCACGCCAGGTCTGGCATGCCGGAGCCTGGACCGGCTATGGCTTCCACGAAGACGGCCTCAAGTCCGCCTTGCGGGTGGCGCAGGCTTTCGATGCAGCTCCCGATTGGGCCGTCCTGCCATGAGCAGCAGCCCCCATCCCATCCAGCTCGTAAGGGGCCAGGTGATGCACGACCGCTTGCGTCCGCAACGCAACCGCTTCTGCTATCCCGTGTTTTATGTGCGCATCAACCTGAGCCGCATGGAGGAATGTTCGTCCCGCTGGTTCGGCATTGACAAGCGGCGTCCGGTGACCATCCGGACCCGCGATTACGGCCCGCGCGATGGCACAAGCCTTGATGCCTGGATGCGCACGCTGCTGCGCGAACACGGCATCCGGTCAGACGGGGACATCTGGCTGCAGACCTTTCCACGCATCGCCGGCTTCGCCTTCAACCCCGTGAGTTTCTGGCATTGCTACGACAGGCAAGGCAGTTTGAATGCCGTACTGGCCGAAGTCAACAACACCTTCGGCGACAGTCATTGCTACCTGCTGCGGCTGGACAGCCCGGATGGCCGGGCATCCTGCGCCAAGCGGCTCCATGTTTCGCCCTTCTGCCAGGTGGAAGGCGAATACCGCTTCCACTTCCGCATTGGTAAAGGCAGCCAGCTGACCAGGATCGACTATCACGATGGCAACGGACTGCTTCTGAAAACCGCGATAGCCGGAAAGCCCGAGCCATGCAGCGATAGCGCATTATTCCGCACCCTGCTCCGCCAGCCTTTGCTGTGCATCGGGATCGTCGCCCGCATCCATTGGCAAGCGCTGCGGCTTTGGTGCAAAGGTGTGCCTTTCTTCGGGAAGGTCGGCAATAAAAACATTACCCTGCAAGAGGAAGTCCAGTGATGAACCCCACCCTATCGATCCGCCAGCTCGCAGCGCCGCCCGGCGCCAAGTTGTTCCTGTCTTTACTGGGGCGCATCCAGCACGGCCACTTGACCCTGGTCACGCCGGATGAGACCCGCATGGAGTTCGGCGACTTTCACACCCCGCATGGGGCCACGCTGAAACTGCACGACTGGCGTGCATGCGCGCGGATCCTGCGTTCCGGAGACATTGGCTTCGCCGAAGCTTACGGTGCAGGCTGGGTCGACAGCCCGGATGTCACGAGCCTGCTGCGCCTCGCCCTACGTAATGAGAGCGTTCTGGATCGCGCGCTGTTTGGCGGAGCATTGTCCCGTTGCTGGTATCGCATGCGCCACCTGCTTCGCCCGAACACACGGGCCGGGAGCAAGCGCAACATCCATGCGCATTACGATCTGGGCAACGATTTCTATGCACTGTGGCTCGATCCGAGCTGGACCTATTCGAGCGCATTGTTCGACGGGAACTTCCAGCTTTCGCTGCAAGCGGCGCAAGCGCGCAAATACCAGCGCATCATCGATACACTCGGCCTGCGCGCCGGTGAGCGGGTGCTGGAAATTGGCTGCGGCTGGGGTGGATTCGCCGAACACGCGGCCAGGCAAGGCATCCACGTCCATGGGTTGACCATTTCCCCAGCCCAGTTACAGCACGCAAAGCAAAGGATGTCGAGCCAGGGCCTGGACGACATGGTGGAGCTCGAGCTGCGCGACTATCGGGACATCAATGGCGACTACGATGCAGTCGTTTCCATCGAAATGTTCGAAGCAGTCGGCGAAAAATACTGGCCCGACTACTTCAGGGCGGTCTCGCGCCGACTTCGGCCCGGCGGCAAGGCCTTGGTGCAATCGATCACGATCGGCGAGCGCCATTTCGAGCGCTACCGCAGCAGCACCGACTTCATTCAGCAGTACATCTTCCCCGGCGGGATGCTGCCGAGCGTGGAGCGCTTCATCCAGCAGGCAGCCCATGCCGGCCTCGCAACACAGGACATCCACGCTTTTGGCCAGGACTACGCTGAAACCCTGCGGCGCTGGAACAAGCAATGCAGCGCACGGCGCCAGGAGATCAGCGCGCTAGGCTTCGGCGCCAGCTTCCAGCGCATCTGGCACCTGTACTTCGCCTATTGCGAAGCGGCTTTCGACGAGGGACGAACCAATGTGGTTCAATTTCTGCTGGCGAAACCGACTGTGGTGTAGGCCTGCTGGCGCGATCCTGTGCCTGGCGCTGGCCTTCGCCACTTACGCGAGTGCCGGCGAGGCTGGCGCGGCTTGGCGAGCTGAGTTGCCGGGTGCGGTCGCCATCGGCAGCGGAGAACTGCGCTGGTTCGGCTTTCGCATCTATGACGCTGCCTTATGGAGCGAACACAAGCGTTTCGATCGCGCCGCGCGCTTTGCGCTGCAACTGACTTATCATCGCAGCATCAGCCGCGAACGGCTGGTGCAAGCCAGCCTCGGCGAGATGCGCCGCCTGGGCACTGCCCCGGCTGATCCTTCGCTGCGCCAGCAATGGGAACTCCGGCTGCGCGAGGCATTTATCGATGTCGAAGCTGGAGACCAGTTGATTGGCGTGCACCTGCCCGGATATGGGATGCGGCTTTACGATCAGCACAAGCTGGTCGCCGACATTCCCGATCCGAAACTTGCGCTCGCGTTCTTCGACATCTGGCTGAATGAAGTAAGCCGCGACCAGGCGTTGCGCCGCCAGCTGCTTGGAGGCCGGCCATGAATGTCCGGCCACTCAATCCCAGCTACATGGCCTATGGCTTGCTCGGGCTTCCGCTGGCAATGGCCGCCCTGCCCGTGTATGTCCACATCCCGGCGTTTTACGCGCTCCACATGGATATCGACCTTGCGCAGCTGGGATGGGTGCTGTTTGCAGCGCGCCTGTTCGATACGGTCCAGGACCCGCTTCTTGGCCTGATGATCGACCGCCGGGGGGGCCGCCTGAACGGCTATTTGCTGGCGGCAGCTGCCGTCTTCGCGCTCGCCTTTGCCGCATTGTGGATGCCACCTGGCGGCGCGAATATTGCCGTCGCATGGCTTGGGATAGCCCTGGTCTTCGTCTATTGCGCACACAGCTTCCTGTCCATCGCATATTTCGCCTGGGGAGCGAGCCTTGATGGAGCAGCCGCCAGGGCGCAAATATTGCTAGGTCCCGCAGCCTGGCGCGAGGCTGCGGGGCTGATCGGGATTTTGCTCGCCAGCGCGATTCCGGCAGCCGTGATGTCCGGCGCCCCGGACCAAGTCTCCCACCGGATGGCCTGGTACAGCGCCGGCTTCGGCATGCTTCTCATGATTGCGATGATCGTCCTGCTCTCCGGGGCGCCCGCCTGGTCAAGAGCATCAGGCAAGGTGCCCCGGTTGGCGCCGGCCCTGCGCGAGGTTATCGCCAACCGCCGCTTTACACGATTGCTCTTCCCCTATCTTTTCAGCGCACTTTCGGTCTCCCTGCCGGCAACGCTGGTGCTGTTTTTTATCCGCGACCAATTGCAGGCTCCCGCATGGGGCGCCAGGTTCCTCATCGCATATTTTGCGGCCGCATTGTGTTGCCTTCCGTTGTGGATCCGGCTGGCCAGCCGTTACGGAACTGCGAAAGCCTGGCGTCTGGGCATGGTGCTGGCGATCGCCGCGTTCGGAGGCACCGCCTTCCTCGGTCCGGGCGACACCTTGCCCTTCTTTGCCGTGTGCCTTGCAGCCGGCGCCGCGCTCGGCGCCGACCTTGCGCTACCACCCGTGCTAATCGCTCAGACCCTAGGCGGCAGCGCTGGCAAGGGCGTTTATCTCGGCATATACACCTTGCTTGGCAAGCTGTCCCTGGCGATTACCGGATTGTCGCTTCCGCTGCTGGCGACACTGGGCTACCGGCCGGGTAGCGGCACAAGCATGCAGCTGGTTGCAATGTACGCGGGCCTGCCCTGTCTTTTGAAACTTATAGCGGTACTTTCGCTGAGGAGGATCTGTGAAGATCAGAGCGATTTGCCTTGCACTGTTGCTGACGGCATGTGCAGGAAATGATGTGCAGCAGTATGCGCTCAAGCAGCCCAAGCTTGACGTTGCCGAGTTTTTTGGCGGTACCACCGATGCATGGGGGATGTTCCAGAAACGCAATGGAGAAGTCGTCAAGCGCTTCCACGTCGAAATCAAAGGAAGCAGTGAGGGAGAAAGCGTTCTTCTGGACGAACGCTTCAAGTACGACGATGGCAGCACGCAGCGCCGGGTATGGCGCCTGGTTCCGCAACAAGGCGGCTGGCGCGGCACCGCCGCCGACGTCAAAGGCGAAGCACAAGGTGAAGTAGCAGGCAATGCACTTAAATGGCAGTACATCCTGCTCTTGCCTGTAGAGGGACGGACCTACGAAATGCATTTCGACGACTGGATGTTCATGATAGACAAATGCACGATGATTAACCGCGCGAGCATGCGCAAGTTCGGCGTGGAGCTTGGCCAGGTGACCTTGATGTTCAGGAAGAGATCATGTACCCCTTGAATCGCCCGATTGACGACTGGCGAGGCAAACGGCTCTGGATCATCGGCGCTTCCAGCGGCATAGGCGCATCGATTGCGGCCGAGGCCCTCAGTTCCGGGGCCAACGTCATCCTGTCAGCTCGCCGGGGTGGCAGGCTCGACTCGCTTGCAGGAGGCAGTCCGAACGCGCTGGCAATCGCATTTGACGTGCTCGGTGAGCAGGCCTGGAGCGATGCTTACAGCGAAATCTGCCTGCGCTTTGGCGGAGTTGACCTAGTCGTCTTCTGCGCAGCTGAATATCGTCCGGAACGCATTTGGGAGGTTACTCCTGGCGGTTCAAAGCGCACATTGGCAATCAATTTGGGCAGTCTCTACACAGGCCTGGCGACCGTACTTCCCGACATGCTGGAACGGGGCACCGGAGGCATCGCGATTGTCGCCAGTGTGGCGGGCTGGATCGGCCTTCCCAAAGCCAGTGTGTATGGCCCCAGCAAGGCAGCGCTGATCAACCTTGCGGAGATTCTCTACAGCGACCTTCATCCGCGTGGACTTGACGTTTATTTAATTAACCCGGGCTTCGTGGCTACACGATTGACCGCCCGCAACAACTTCCACATGCCTGCCTTGCAGACGCCGAAAGATGCGGCTTCGGCAATCATGCGGGGAATATCCGCCGGGCGCTTCGAGATACACTTTCCACGGCGGTTTACCTTGCTCGTCAAATTATTGCGGATGCTTCCTTACAGGCTTCGCTTTGCTCTCATAGGCCAATTGGTAAAAACATGAAGTCAGCGCTCGACAAGCTTCTCGAGTGGTACGAAAACCTGACGCCGCAAAATGTCGGTCGCGTTTCGGAATTCTATGCCGCAAATGCCCGCTTTCGCGACCCGTTCAACAACGTCTGGGGAATACCTGCGATACAGCGGATCTTCGAACATATGTTCGAATCCACCGTTGGGCCGCGATTCGTGATCCGTCAGCGAATGCTCGAGGACGACCAGGCATTCGTTACCTGGACTTTCGAGTTCGAACTGCTTGGCAAGCATTACACGGTAGAGGGCGCATCGCACATCACCTTCGACCAGCATGGTCTGGTGAGCACCCACCGCGACTACTGGGACGCAGCCGAAGAGCTCTTCCAGAAACTTCCGGTCGTTGGCGGATTTTTCAAGCTGCTGCGCCGCCGTTTCTCAGCTTAGGAGAGGCGCGGTCATTCAGTTATGCTTTGCATGAATGCCATCGATTCCAAAAATAAATTTTAAACATATGCTGCAGCGCAGTATATTGAGTTCACCGAAGCAGCATTTTCGAACTCAACCTGCCACTGGAGCTCATCATGATTGGTAAACTGCACGCAGTCGCAATCGCTTTCGCCCTGTCGATGACCGGGTTCAACGCCAACGCCGCCGGAACGACCGCGGCCCCAACATCGGCCAACTGCAGCATTCCCGACTACCCGGCCGCATGGATCGACGATGGCCTCGAAGGTACTGTTCGCCTGGCGCTGCTGGTGGGTGCTGATGGTTCGGTGAAAGACACCAAAGTAGTCCGCTCAAGCGGC
>Ga0209565_1001063_pt1 | contig 13776 bp, 13 predicted proteins | sample Araplaol_mTSA_r2_2_FD_184283 | JGI IMG/M metagenome (GOLD analysis project Ga0209565, IMG submission 184283) | Arabidopsis root microbial communities from North Carolina, USA - plate scrape MF_Col_mTSA_r2 (SPAdes) (version 3) | ecosystem: Host-associated > Plants > Roots > Endosphere | place... | reverse complement strand
CACTAGCAGCAGCCACCTCGCTTGCCGGCGCCGCCGTAGCGCGCTTCCTGGCGCTCGCGGAAGAATTCCTCGTAGCTCATCACGGGCTCACCCGGGTGGGTGGTCTCGCGATGGGCGACGTAGGTGTCGTATTCCGGCAGGCCGCACATCAGCCGCATGCTCTGTCCGAGGTAGCGGCCTGCCTTGACGATTTCGCCCAGCATGGTCTTACTTGGCCGCGGCGGCGTATTGGGCCGGGGCTTCGTTGTGGGTCGGACGGCTGGCGTTCCAGGCTGCCAGCGCGGTGCGCACGCCGAATACCAGCACGCTGACCACGACGATCATGAAGAAGGCTGCCAGGCCTGCATCCAGGTAGTCGTTGAAGATCACCTGCTGCATCTGCTCGATCGACTTGGCCGGCGCGAGTACCTTGCCTTCGGTCAGGGCTGCCTGGTACTTGGCTGCGTGGGCCATGAAGCCGATCTTTGGATTGGCGTCGAAGATCTTCTGCCAGCCGGCGGTCAGGGTGCACAGCAGCAGCCAGATGGTTGGCAGGATGGTGACCCAGGCGAACTTGGCGCGCTTCATCTTGAACAGCACGCAGGTTGCCAGGATCAGCGCAATCGCGGCCAGCATCTGGTTGGCGATGCCGAACAGCGGCCACAGGGTGTTGATGCCGCCCAGCGGATCGACAACGCCCTGGTACAGGAAGTAGCCCCAGGCCGCCACGCACAGGCCGGTGGCCAGCAGGCTGGCGAACACGGAGTCGGTGCGCTTCAGCGAAGGCGAGAAGGAGCCCAGCAAGTCCTGCAGCATGAAGCGGCCGGCGCGGGTGCCTGCGTCGACTGCGGTCAGGATGAACAGTGCTTCGAACAGGATGGCGAAGTGGTACCAGAAGGCCATCATGGCTTTGCCGCCCACCACGTTGGACAGGATGTGCGCCATGCCCACCGCCAGGGTCGGTGCGCCGCCGGCGCGGGAGATGATGGTGGATTCGCCAACGTCCTTGGCAGTCTGCGTCAGCATTTCAGGCGTGACGTAGAAGCCCCACTGGGAAATCGCCTGTGCTGCCGATTCGGCGGTGGTGCCCAGCAGCGCGGCCGGGCTGTTCATCGCGAAGTACACGCCTGGCTCGATGGTCGAAGCGGCCACCAGCGCCATGATGGCGACGAAGGATTCCATCAGCATCGCGCCGTAGCCGATGAAGCGGGCGTGGGTTTCGTTCTCGATCATCTTCGGCGTGGTGCCGGAGGAGATCAGCGCGTGGAAGCCGGACACGGCGCCGCAGGCGATGGTAATGAACAGGAAGGGGAACAGGTTGCCGGACCATACAGGACCGGTGCCGTCGATGAACTTGGTGATCGACGGCATCTGCAGCATCGGCGCCACGATCAGGATGCCCAGCGCCAGGCCGACGATGGTGCCGATCTTCAGGAAGGTGGACAGGTAGTCGCGTGGCGCCAGCAGCAGCCACACCGGCAGCACGGAAGCGACGAAGCCGTAGCCGATCAGCATCCAGGTCAGTTCAGTACCGGAGAAGGTGAACATCGGTGCCAGGGCAGGGTTTTCCTGCACCCACTGGCCGCCGAAGATGGCCAGCATCAGCAGCACGAAGCCGATCAGCGACACTTCGCCGACGCGGCCCACGCGGATGTAGCGGGAGTAGACGCCCATGAACAGCGCGATCGGGATGGTCGCCATCACGGTGAACGAGCCCCAAGGCGAGTGCGCCAGTGCTTTGACCACGATCAGCGCCAGCACGGCCAGGATGATCACCATGATCATGAAGGTGCCCAGCAGCGCGATATTGCCCGGGATCGGGCCCAGTTCGGACTTGATCAGGTCGCCGAGCGAGCGGCCGTCGCGGCGGGTGGAGATGAACAGCACCATGAAGTCCTGCACCGCGCCGGCGAATACCACGCCGGCCAGGATCCACAGCATGCCGGGCAGGTAGCCCATTTGCGCCGCCAGCACGGGACCGACCAGCGGGCCGGCGCCGGCAATCGCGGCGAAGTGGTGGCCGAACAGCACGTTCTTATTGGTCGGCACGTAGTCCAGGCCATCGTTGTACTTATGGGCCGGGGTCAGGCGGTCAGCCTCCAGGCCCATGACGTTTTTGGCAATAAACAGGCTGTAGAAGCGGTACGCGATCAGGTACACGCAAACGGCTGCAATCACCAGCCAGATGGCGCTGACAGGTTCGCCGCGCTTGAGGGCAATCACGCCCAGGGCGCTGGCACCCAGCACGGACATCGCTGCCCAGCCAAGTTTCTTCATAACGGGATTCATCGGGGTCTCCTCCAAGGATGAATGGCCAGTATTCAGGATTTGAATATCTGTCACAAGCGCACCACTACGCAAACCCGATCCGTACAAATACGTAGGACAAGCGGGTAGTGGCGGGCTTACAATCGCCGCATGAAGCTGCGGCAAAAGTTCCTGTTCCTGGCCATTGCGCCCCTGATCCTGGCCTTGTGCGCAATCGCCATCGCGGTGCGCTACCAGGCCACCACGCTTGCCCGCCAGCAGCGCGACACCATCCAGCAGGCCTACCTGGCCAGCAAGGAGGCGGAGCTCAAACACTACGTCACGCTGGCCAATCACTCGATATCCCACCTGGTCAAATCGGGCCGCACGGACCAGGCCACGCTCGACGAGGCCAAGCGCATCCTGTCCTCCCTGAGTTTCGGCGACGACGGCTATTTCTTCGTCTACGACATGCAGGGCAATTCGCTGATGCACCCGCGCCAGCCGGAGCTGGTGGGCCAGAACCTGTTCATGATGAAGGACGAGGAAGGCAATCCCACCATCCAGCGCCTGCTGGCGCGCGCCCGCGAAGGGGGCGGGCTGGAGCGCTACAACTGGGTCAAGCCTTCCACCCACAAGTCGGCCCCCAAGCTTGGCTATGTGATGCCGCTGCCGGAATGGGGCTGGATGCTGGGCACCGGCATCTACCTCGACGACGTCGATGCGGCGCTGGCCAAGGTCGACGCCCAGCAGCGCGGCAATATCCGCAATACCCTGCTGTGGATGGCCGCCATTGCGGCGCTGGCGCTGGTGGCGGTCGGTGTCTCCGGCCTGGCGCTGAACATCCGCGAATACCGCGTGGCAGACGCCAAGCTCAAAGTGCTGGCGCAGCGCGTGGTCGAATCGCAGGAGGAGGAAAGGGCGCGCCTGTCGCGCGACCTGCACGACGGCATCAGCCAATGGCTGGTGTCGATCAAGCTGCAGATCGAGGCCGGCATCATCCGCCTCGGCAATCCGGCGCAGCAGGACAAGGCCAAGGCGGCCTTCGAACACACGGCGGAACAATTGAACAATGTGCTGGGCGAGGTGCGCCGCATTTCGCACAACCTGCGTCCCGCCATCCTGGACGACCTGGGCCTGGCCGCCGCGCTGGACCACCTGGCGGCGGAATTCCGCGTGCACATCGGCGTCGAAGTATCTTTCGCGGCCACCGGCTGCACCGACGGCCTGCCCGATGTGGCGAACACGGTGCTGTTCCGCATTGCGCAGGAGGCGCTGACCAATATCGAGCGCCATGCAGCCGCCACCAGCATCAGGATCGAACTTGAGGGCGATGCCGAAGGCGTGACCCTGCGCATTGCCGACAATGGCAGCGGCTTCGATGCCGAGGGCATCGCCGGCCATCCGAAGCGTGGCATCGGATTACGGAATATGATGGAGCGCATGGAAGCGATCGGCGGCCAGTTCCGCATCGAATCCTCGCCAGCCGGCACCGTTGTGCTGGCGCGTGTAGACAACAAAGGCAAGCAATGACCCGGATACTGTTGGTAGATGACCACCCCCTTGTGCGCGACGGCCTGCGCGCGCGGCTGGAAGCGATGGCGCAATTCGAAGTCGTCGGCGAGGCTGGCAGCGCGGCCGAAGCGCTGGAAGCTGCGCGCCAGCACAGTCCCGACCTGGTCCTGATGGACATCAATATGCGCGGCACCAACGGCATTGAAGCGACCGCCCTGTTCAAGCGCCAGTTCCCCGCCATTGCGGTGCTGATCCTGTCGATGCATGACAAGCTGGAATACGTGACCCAGGCCATCCAGGCCGGCGCCCGCGGCTACGTGCTGAAGGACGCGCCGGGCAAGGATATCGTGGTCGCCATCGAAACGGTCATGGCCGGCGGCATCTACTACAGCGCCAACCTGGCGCAGCAACTGGCCAAGCCGATGACGCAGGATAACCAGCTCACCACCCGCGAAGCGGAAGTGCTGCGCCACCTCGCCAATGGCGAATCCAACAAGCATATTGCGCGCGAACTGGACCTCAGCGTGCGCACGGTGGAAACCCACCGTCTTAACATAAAACGCAAGCTTGGCATCGAAGGACAGGCAGAATTGATCAAGTTTGCGGTCCAGCACGCACAATTCGAGAAGTAAGAATTGCTAAAATAATCAGTAATGTATCGTTACTGGTACAAAACCGACAATTTGGTTATCTCCTCTACCACTGCAAAGCTGACTTTTGGGCAATTTCTGTTATATTCCCCGAGTCTTGTAACACAGGGTGTCCGAGCGCGCTCAATGGTTGCTTTACATCAATAGACCATTTACCATTGTTAGTGTTGCCACACCGAGATTCCGATGTTTGCGTCAGATCCGAATTCGTTTCCGCTGGTGGGAATCAAGCCTGTCCTGGATACCCAGAACCACTGGGCGGGACTGGCGTTTCAATTGCCGGCAGCGGCTTCGCTGAGCGACCTGCAAGCGCTCCTGTGCTGCCCCGAATCCGAAGAACTGGGTTCGCTCGACTACTACATTCCCCTCGCCGATCCGCTCCTGCTTGACCCCAGCCAGCTCGATGGCCTGCCGCTTGAGCGCATCGTCTTTACCGTACCCGCCGCGCTGCTGGCCGACGGCACCGTGCAAAAGCGCTGCAAGCAGCTCGCCGAGCGCGGCCTGCGCTTGCTGGCCGATGGCGACGCAGGCGTCGCATCTGCGCAAGCAGGCATCCGCGGCCTCGATGTCGATTGCGCCGATGCGCTGCCAGGCGCGCTGGCGATGATGACGCTGCCCGGCCCGCACCTGGCCCGTAATGCCGATGCTGTCCGCGCCCATGAATGCCGCAAAGCCGGCTTCACCCTGTTCCGCGGCGAGCTGCCGCGCGCGCAGGAACATGATGCAGGGCAGGGCGACGGCACCACCCGCAAGCGCCTGCTTGCCCTGCTTGGCCTGCTGGCCCAGGACGCCGATTCGCGCGAGCTGGAAGCGCTGCTCAAGCAAGACCCGGCGCTGTCCTTCCAGTTGCTCAAGCTGGTGAACTCCGCCGCCTTTGCGCCGAACAGCAACCCGATCCACAACTTCGGCCAGGCCATCAACCTGCTGGGCCGCCGACAGCTGCAGCGCTGGCTGCAGCTGCTGCTGTACGCGCGCCAGCAAGCCGATGGACCTGCCAATGCCCTGTTGCCGCTGGCCGCCCTGCGCGCCGCTCAGATGGAAGCCCTGTGCAAGCTGCGTGACGGCGAGCGCGATGAACAGGACATGGCTTTCCTGGTCGGCGTGTTCTCGCTGCTCGATGTCCTGCTGGCGATGCCGATGACCGACATCGTCTCGGCCCTGAACCTGGACCTGGACGTGGTCGCGGCCCTGCTGGACCGCACCGGCGAACTGGGAGAAATGCTGGCGCTGGTGGAAATGCACGAACCGCAAGCGAGCGCGCTGCGCGACGTCGGCATCGACAACGAAACCTACTGGCGCAGCCTGTTGCAGGCCTACCATTGGGCACTGCAGGTCAGCAGGAACGTGTAAGCATGCCCGTGCAACCGGTTGCCAATTTCCTTGCCAGCAGCGCCGCCGTGTGCGATGCCGTGCTGCGCCTGCGCGGCCCCGCGCTGGTGGAGGAGCTTGGCCGCATCGCGCGCGAAGTGACAGGCAGCCCGCATGGCCGCTACGTACCGCGCGACATGACGCCGGCCACCGGCTTGCCGGGCTGGGAGAGCGGCCTGTCGCAACTGATCCAGTTCGACGATCATTATTTCGGCCGCTTCGAAGTTTCGGGGCTGGAGAACTATACCGACAGCACCAGGCAGAACCTCGCCAGCCTGGCCGGCCTGGCCGGCAGCGTGCTGCAAGTGCACTCCGTGGCGCAGCGCACCACCCACGCCTACGTGCAGGTGGAAGCGCGCCTGCAGCACCAGTCGCAGATCCTGGACCAGATCCACGAGTCGGTGCTGACCATGGACCTGAACGGTTTCATCACCAGCTGGAACAAGGGCGCCGAACGCCTCTTTGGCTATTCTGCGGTGGAAGCGGTGGGCCGCAACATCATCTTCCTCTACGACGACGAAGACGAAGACCTGGGCGACGAATTCCTGGAGCAGGGCGGCCGCCTGATGGAAGTGCGCCGCAAGAAAAAGAACGGCGAAGTATTCTGGGCCAGCCTGTCGCTGTCGCAGCTATGCGATATGGAAGACCGCTCGATCGGCCTGATCGCCTACCTGACCGATATCACGGAGCGCAAGCAGGCGGAGGAACGCATCCACCACCTGGCGTATTACGACGACCTGACCAGCCTGCCGAACCGCTCGCTGCTGACCAAACTGGTGGACCAGGCCATCATCGTAGCCCAGCGCACCAGGGCGCACGGCTGCGTCATGTTCATCGACCTGAACCGCTTCAAGCTGATTAACGACACCCTGGGCCGCGCCGTCGGCGATGCGCTGCTGCGCGAGATATCGCAGCGCTTCCGCCTCGCCCTGCGCGACCAGGATGTGGTGGCGCGCCTGTCCGGCGATGAATTCGCGGTCGGCCTGTTCGACATCCACCAGCACTACGAAGCCAGCATGGTGGCCAACAAGCTGCTGGCGGCGCTCAACGAACCGTTCCTGATCGATGGCCACGACCTGCGCGTCAGCGCCTCGATCGGCATCAGCGTGTTCCCGCAGGACGGCAACGACGCAGAAACCCTGCTGCGCCTGGCCGATATCGCCATGTACCGCGCCAAGCAAAATGCCTCGACGGACGGCGAGCATATCGCCTTCTACAGCCAGGACATGAACAAGGGCATGCAGGAACGCATGCGCATCGAATCCGGCTTGCGCCAGGCGCTGGGCAACGGACAATTGCTGCTGCACTACCAGCCAAAGTTTGAAATCAGCACCGGCAAGATCATCGGCGCCGAAGCGCTGGTGCGCTGGAAGCACCCCGAGCGCGGCCTGGTGCCGCCGGCCGAATTCATTCCTCTGGCCGAAGCAACCGGCCTGGTGGTGCAGGTCGGCGAGTGGGTGCTGGAGGCTGCCTGCGCACAGGCGCAGGCATGGAAGGAAAAGGGTTTGCCGCCGGTGCGCCTGGCGGTCAATGTGTCGGCGCGCGAGTTCACGTCCGCGCTGCCCGGCCGTGTGATGGACACGCTGCGGCGCTACGGCCTCGAGCCCTCGTGGCTGGAACTGGAAATCACCGAATCCACGCTGATGCACAATATCGAACGCGTGATCGGCATCATGGACCGCCTGACAGCGGCCGGCATCACGCTGTCGCTGGACGATTTCGGCACCGGTTATTCCAGCCTATCCTACCTGAAGCGCTTCCCGATCGACACGCTGAAGATCGACCGCTCTTTCACTACGGGCATTCCGGTCGATACCAACGACTGCGCCATTGCCAGCACCATCATCAGCATCGCCCAGCAACTGAACCACAAGGTGATCGCCGAAGGCGTGGAAACCCCGGAACAACTGGCCTTCCTGAAGGACTCCGGCTGCGACGAAGTGCAAGGCTACCTGTTCTCGCGCCCCTTGCCCGCGCAGGAGTTCGAAGACGCCCTGGTGCAGAACTGGGCGCCGCCCGAACCGCTCGCGGCCAACGCGGGCTAGTTCACTACCTCCATCATCCAGCGCGAGACTTCATCGCGCGAAGCGGCCGGCGCGCCGGTATGCGTGGCATCCGGCTCGTATAGCCTGGTGCGTGGATTGCGGGGCAGGGCATCGAAGTTGGCCTGCCTGGCCTTGAGCAAGGCGGGATAATCGTTTTTCGGCACCACCAGCAGTACCGGCGTTTCCGGCCTCATGGTGCGGATCGATTTCATCAGGTTCATTGCGCCGTCGGGATCGAACCAGGTCAGGTAGTTATCCGGCTTGCAGATGACGGTGTACGTTCCCTTCGCACCCTCGAAGTCGGCCAGCCGGGCTGTTTCGCCTCCTTTGCCGGCAGCGGCCAGCTTGCGCGCCTCATCCAGTGATTCGCCGAGCTTTTCACGGATCACCTGGCTGGCCGTGCTGGCGCCCGGCGCGATGGAGATGATTCCGTCCACCGCGTGCTTGCTGCCGTAGTAAAGCGCAAAGGTGCCGCCCTGGCTGTGACCCGCCACGAACAGGCGGCTCGCGCCTTTTGAGCGAAGGCGGGTCAATGCCGCATCAATTTCCGCTTCGGCCGCAACTGTGTTGACGTCGTAATTCCTGTTGCCAGACCAGGGCATCTCGATATTGGCGACGTGATGCCCTTTGGCCTCCAGGCCTGACGCCAGTTCCGCCACATACTTCATCGGCAAACCGCCTTTGCCGTGCATGACCACCACGCCCACCGCTTGTGGCGTGGTCTGCGCCATGGCGGCGCCAGTGAACAGGACCAATGCAGCAATCTTGCTGAAAAATCCAGGCATGACGGCCTCCCGCGTTAAGGATCACCAACCAGAGTAGCACTTCTGTGGCGGCGCTCAAGCCTTATCTCGGCACGAAGCGATCCACTTCATCGATGAGCTGCGCGCGGCCGCGCGACGCCCGCTCCAGGTGCATGAAATGCGTGGCGCCAGGGATGCGAACCATGCGCACGGCTGCCGCGTGCGCAAGGTCGGCCTGCAGGTTCTGCATGTCCTCCGGCCGCGACCAGAAATCCTTTTCGCCGGCGATGGCCAGCACTGGGGCGGTAATCAGCGATGCATCCCACAGCTGGCGGCCGGTCGCCAGGTAGAAACTATCCTCCATCGCGCCGCACGGTGCGCGGAAGCTGCGCGGCTCGCGCTGGCGGCTGGTGTCGTCGCTGTCAAGCGCTGCTTCGACATAGGCTTGTGCTACGGCCGGATCGCGCGCACTGTCCTTGTCTTCGCCCAGCGTGCGGTCCCAGGCACCCAAGATCGATGCGGCATCGGACATGCGGTAATTGCCGCACGCCGCGCGGTTGAAGGCGCCCGGGTGCTCCTTGTCCTCCATTCCCGTTCCGCGTCCGATCAGCGGATGCTGGGAGGCGCCGCGATAAAGGCTGTTCAGCATGATTACCGCGCTGAGTTTTGGCGAACGCAGGGTCGCATAATGGCCGGCCCACTGGCCGCCAGTGGCCCAGCCAAACAGCGCCACCTTGGCGCCGCCGCTGCGCTGGCGCACAAAATCGACCGCCGCATCGATATCTTCAACGGCGGCATTGGTTCGCGCCAATGCCGCGCTGGTTGTGGGCGGCGCATCCATCCCAGGCAGGCGCGTAGAAGCGCCGTAGCCGCGTACGTCGAGCGTATATACATCGAAACCGCGCTCCGCCAAGTCCGCCGCCAGCGAGCCGCCGGCCACCGGCAGGTCGAACGAAGCCTTCGAGCTGACCCGCGCACCATGCACCAGCAGGATAGGGCGCTTGCCGCGATGCTGGCCGACTTCCGTTACCGCCAGCGAGATCCCCGGCGCGGAGGGGACATGGAATTGTTGTGAAGCCTGGGCCGGCGCAAGGAGCAGGCCTGCGGTGGCAAATAGCAGAGTTTTCATGAACTGGCCCGCACTGTAGAACTTATCGAAAATTTAATTATTTTGCCATCCTACCGGTTTTTCCAATTGAGCAACGCCAGAGGGTAGCAATTTGCTTAACCAATCGTCGCGCATATGGTCTGAACTTGAAAAACGGGAACGCCAGGCCAGCAAGGGGCATGGCGCGGGTTCGGTTTTCGACAGCATGGGACGGGCCATCAGCCCCGCGCCCCCCTTCGGCATGGGCAATTTCGCAAGCCAGAGCTCACGCGTCGAGCGCGTACAGCGCGCGCTGGAGCAGTCGGGTGACATGGCCAGAAGGATCATTGCCCAGCAACTGTCGGGCATCGACCTTTCGTCCGTCTGGCACATTCTCATCGAAGTCTGCAAGGACATGGCCCTGTATTACGGCGGCTCGGTTGTCGCCGGTGCCACGGTCGGCGCTGCCGGCGGGGCGTTCTTTGGTGGAGTCGGGGCTTTGCCGGGTGCCGCCGCCGGCGCGGCGGTAGGCTCACAGGTCGGCGCATGGGTAATGGCGCTCTTGGGACTGAAATCGCTGATTGAAGGCATGGTGACGGCAATTCCCGAAGCCATGGAGCATTATGAACGCGGTTTCCGTGAAGCCTGGGGGCCGCTGCCGCGAGATGAGCGAACCTGCAGTTACGCGCTAGCCGAGCCGGAACAAGGAAACGTACGCCACGCAGCCTTTGAGTTCGCCAACGGCCATGTGATCATGATCATGGCCATCCTGACGGCGCTGATGGCCTACTTCTCGCGCGGCAAAGGCAACAAAGCCCTGGCATTGAAAGAAGTCCGTGAGAGCCCGCGCCTGGGACCAAAAGTGGCACGCTGGATCGAGGAAAATGAAGAGAGGCTAAGCCGGCATCCGGCCTTACAATCACGCCGCAAAAATGCAGCGAGCGCGCTGGAGGAGCCTGCGCCGCCGAAACGTAAGCGATCGTCAGAAGGACCGGAACAACCGCGCCCAGCCGGCATGCCGCAAAAGAAAGTGCCTTGCTTTAAACCGAATGATTTGCCGCAAGGGCGCATTCCGGAGTTTGACCGCCAATTAGCAGGACAAGAGGCCGGCTTGAACGACATGACGGTGGAGGAGTACATCAAGGGCCGAAAGGCTTTTGCTGAAGGCTCTACTAAACGTGATGCTTCGATCGCAAAATCGGCAAGAGCAGATTATGAGAAGGAACTTATTGTTAAGATGCGTGATCAATTCCGTGGAGCGGGAATGTCGCTCAGTGAGGCGCTTGAGAAGGCCCAAAAGGAAGCTTCCAAGAAAATGAAAGCGTTAGCTGCCTTGCACAATCCGGACATGATCGTCGCTGGACGAGATACGATTGGTGACTTTGGCGACCGTAACATCAATTCTCGTATTGGAGCTCAATGGCGGAGCCGTGTAAGTGAGCTAGATAAAGCAGCGATGGCTGTGCCGGAATCGCAACGCTCATACGCAAAAATGAACGCTAAACTTGAACGATGCAAGTAGGGAAAGACACTATGGATGAGGATTTTGAATTTTTCTTGAAGCAAATGGGGCCGGCCATTCAGAGGCGCCATGTGCCGCCGTCGAGCATTGATCGCTTTCGCGGAAAGCTCCCTGACCAGCTTTTGGCTTACTGGGAAGAGCACGGCTGGTGCGGTTATGCTGACGGATTGTTCTGGACTGTTGACCCACAGGAGTACGAGCCTGTACTGGAAGCATGGATTGGGGATACGCCGTTTATGGAAAAAGATGCGTACCACGTCATAGCTCGCAGCGCTTTTGGAAAGCTATATTTTTGGGGGGAGCGCACTGGAGATTCATTAAAAGTGATGGCTCCAGCAGCTTATTGCATCCCACGCGAATCGATTTTTCAGAATGACAGGTTGGAGTTTGCGCTACGTCTGTTTTTCAGTAATCGAGACCGAGAAGAAAATAACTTTGCGGACTTATTTTCCCCCGCTTTGCACAAGCTCGGTCAACTGAAACACGATGAAATGTATGGTTTCGTCCCCGCATTAGCGCTGGGTGGATCGTCGGAATTGTCACATCTTCAAAAGGTTAAGGCTGTCGAGCACTTGGTGCTTCTAGCGCAACTCGCGCCATTGGAAGTAATGACCCCACCTTAACTGATTGCGGGCACCCGACTGACGTAAAGTGATGGATGACGACTTTGAATTTTTCCTGGTGCAGATGGGACCGGCGATTGAGAGGCGACGTGTTTCGGATGCGAGCATGGCACGCTTCCGAGGAAAGGTCCCCGAGCAGCTATTGGCCTATTGGGAACAGCATGGCTGATGTGGATACGCCGACGGATTGTTCTGGACCGTCGATCCCCAAGAGTATGAGCCGGTGTTGGAAGCATGGATCGGCGATACGCCGTTTATGGAAAAGGACGCTTACCACATCATCGCGCGCAGTGCGTTTGGGAAGCTGTATTTTTGGGGAGAGCGTACCGGCGATTCTCTCAAAGTGATTACGCCCGGAGCGTATTGTTTTCCGCGTCAATCGAGATCTCAAAATGGCAGATTGGAACTTGGCATCCGCATGTTCTTCAGCAAGCGAGATCGCGAAGAGAATGAAATGGAGGGCCTTTTTTCATCAGCGAGAGCGAAGCTAGGGCAATTGAAGCACGATGAGATGTACGGGTTCGTTCCCGCACTGGCGCTAGGCGGAGAACCGAAGCTAGCGAGCCTCAAAAAGGTAAAAGCCGTCGAGCACTTGGTCTTACTAGCCCAACTTGCCCCATTGGAAGTAATGACCCCGCCCTAATTGATTGCTGATGCAATGGATGAATATTTTGAATTATTCCTGGAGGAGATGGGCCCGGCGATTGATAAGCGGTCCGTTCCTCCATCAAGCATTGAACGGTTCCGCGGTAAGCTCCCTGATCAGTTGTTGGCTTACTGGGACGAACATGGCTGGTGCGGTTATGCAGACGGGCTTTTCTGGACAGTCGATCCTCAAGAGTACGAGCCTGTGCTGGACGCATGGATTGGCGATACCGAGTTCATCGAGAGGGATGCTTATCACATCATTGCACGAAGCGCCTTCGGTGAGTTGTACTTCTGGGGCGAGCGTACCTGCGACTCGCTAACCGTCTTCGCTCCCGGCACTTACTGCTTCCTTCGCGAATCAATTTTCCAGAATGGGGACATGAACCGTGACCTTCGCACGTTCTTCATCGTGCGCGATCGCAAAGAGAATGACTTTGGTGAAATGTTCTCCAGCGCCCGAGAAAAGCTGGGTCAGTTGAAGCACGATGAAATGTATGGTTTCGTTCCTGCGCTGGCGCTGGGAGGCCGATCGGAACTGCCGCATCTTCAAAAAGTAAAAGCCGTCGAGCACTTGGTTCTTCTTGCTCAACTCGCCCCATTGGAAGTGATGACATCGCCTACGCTTACTGATTTCTAAAGTGATGGACGAATACTTCGAGCTTTTTCTTGAGAAAATGGGGCCTGCCATGCACAAGCGTGGCGTCCCGGCGCAGAGTATCGAACGCTTTCGAGGAAAGCTCCCTGAACAATTGTTGGCATATTGGGAGGACCATGGATGGTGTGGTTACGCGGAAGGTCTCTTCTGGACAGTGGATCCTCAAGAGTACGAGCCCGTACTAGAAGTGTGGATTGGTGACAGCCCATTCATGGACAAGGACGCTTATCACATCATTGCGCGTGGCGCTTTTGGTGAGCTGTATTTTTGGGGCGAACGTACTTGCGATTCATTGAAAGTCTTTGCGCCGGGCTCCTATTGTTTTCCTCGTGAATCGGCATTCCAGCACGGAGATCTGGAACGCGGCATGCGAGTATTCTTCAGCAAGCGAAATCGTGGAGAGAATGATTTTGCTGACTTATTTGTGTCGGCCTCAGAAAAACTCGGGCCGCTAAAACACGATGAAATGTATGGATTCGTCCCAGCATCGGCACTCGGCGGTCCTGTGACCTCGACACACCTCAAGAAGGTCAAGGCTGTTGAGCACCTGGTGCTCCTCGCGCAGCCAGCGCCCTTACAGATCATGAACCCCGCTACTTGAACCAGGTTCCGCATTATCGGAATCCGATTTGGTGATTTTCGTAATTGCCGGGTAATCCTGTGCGTTGGAGAATGCGCTTCCGATACTCACCGG